>ENA-ORND01002645-ORND01002645.1-human-gut-metagenome-genome-assembly--contig:-NODE-2645-length-10644-cov-3.030220_pt1 | contig 10644 bp, 6 predicted proteins | sample MGYA00242111_ERZ509014 | MGnify/ENA primary metagenome ERZ509014 (study PRJEB26280, sample SAMEA2338694) | human gut metagenome | biome: human gut; feature: human-associated habitat; material: faeces... | reverse complement strand
TTAATAATGTAGATTTTCCCGAACCACTCTTTCCTATAATAGCTGTAAATTCGCCTTTCCCGAATTCAAGGGAACACTGCTTTAATGCAGGAACATCTACACTTCCTGTATGATATGTCTTGGATATCTCTTTAGCCTGTAATATAGCCTCCATACTTATCCTCCATTTCTATATCTCTAATTGCATATATGTAATTCCATATATAATTATTTTTAATATTACCTAATCAAATATATATTTATAAGCTGCCTGTGCCTATATAACTATAATTTCCTTATATTACTTGAATATATCAGCACTTCCAATATAAGCATAAGCGGAAGTGTTACTATGCACCACAGTGATTCCCTAAGTGCTTCACACATACATATTCCAAGTAATTTCCCTCTTGTCATCCCCATTTTTCTAAAGAGAATAAACTTGCCGTGTCTGCTTTCTATCCTGTTTCTTATAATTATTGCCATTATAAGAAGCTGGATTACAACTGACGCTGCTATTGTTATTCCATATTGAAGAATATTGTTGATAAGCTGTGTTCTGTATATATTCTTGGCATCAACATTAGAATTGTAGACAAGATCATTATTTTCAAAATATACAGAGAGTTTATTATTAGTTGCTGAAAATGCTGATGACAGATCATACTGTACGCTTAACTGGTTATAATGCAGACCGAATTCAAGATCTCCAGTCATCTCATCCCCCGTCATTCTCTCCATAAGGTTTCTCTGGTTATCAACTGCCTGCTGTGCAAGTGACATTCCTGCAAGTGCCGTATAATAGCCATAATCAACCATTATTCCGTTAAAATCCTCTCTTACATCATCCGTAACCTTTATAACTGCTGCAACTGTTGGTGACACACATGCCCCGAATAATACTTCATATCCATCAATAACCTGCTCCCTTACAGGATTTTCTGTACCTGTGCCTCCTGCCATATTTCCTCCTGAGCCATAATAGTGGGCATGCAGATCAATTTTGCCTGAATTATTGTATTTATCGAAAAATGCTTTATCATATGGATATACATATCTTCCATCTGCAATGCTCATTGGAACATGGAAACTGGCATCTACCGGCAGTTCATAATAATTGTAATTAAGAGTATCTCCTGCTTTAAGCGTATCATCATAGCTTCCATCAGGTGCATCCTGTAAGAATACCACAACCTGTCTGCCATTGACGAAATCATCATAGTTTCTGTACTCTTTATCAATATATTTTTCAAGTTTCTTATAAAGTTCTTTGGTCGGATTAACATATTCCGTAGAAAATATATAACGATAACCATAATCTGTAATCGGTGTATCTCTTGAATTAGACATGTCTGGTGATATCATATCCAGCCCCATCTTATGATAATCCTGATTATCCCAGAACCATTTTCTTTCTGATTCATAAGCAGAATACGATATTGATTCTATTCCGCTTATATTGTCAATTTCTTCAAGGAATTCGCTAGTAAAACCGCTGAGCAGATTAGTGTTACCTCTTTTACAGTACCTACGCCCATAGTGAATATTTATCCTATCTAATTCCAGTAAATCTTCATCATTATATTTAATTCTCATGAAGGAATTATTCATTTTGCTTTTTAATTCATCAAAGCTTATATTAAACCTGTTTCGTTCTTTCCATGCTTTATTAAGAAGCTGGCTTCTTTCGCTGACGCCATATATATCATCCTGTTCAGGTATATTATAATATCCTTTTATATATGAATAATAGTACAGAGTCATTTCATACTCAGAATCTGACGGATCAAGGTATCCATATATATCAGGAAGTTCATTATTCTTCTTATAGTCAGCATATGATTTTCTTATCATTACAGCTGAGAACACAAGTATTCCACATATGCATAATGCAAATATCCTGAGTCCTGCAATCATAAACACCCCATCATTTTGCATCAGTCTCTGGCTGATTGTCGAAGCAAGATTATATGGCTTCATGCGTGACTGCTTTCCTTCCATATTGGCAGATACAATTTTCTTACTCTTAACATTACCGCCTTTATTTTTTTGCCACTGATTAGCAATCAGACCTGCCAGCTCTTCTACAACAATTGCCGCAATTACGGAACACACGCTTTTTATTATTATACCGGCAGTGATTTTATAGAAATGAAAGCCATTATTAATCTCTAATCCCTTTCCTATTGCCTGACCTGTGAGCAATGCCAGAAGGAGTCCTGCTATACCTGCCGGAATAATTATAAGTGCATTCTCGATGATATACATTTTCCGCATCATGGACTTATCCATGCCAAGTCTTCTGAATCTCTGATATGCCGTCTTTCTTCTTCCCCTGTATTCAATAAGCTGGTACGAAAGTGCAAGTATTCCAATTACCATTACAACTATATACATGTATGCATACACGGCCGCCGAATTCCATGGCTGATAATCATATACTGCCGAATTGTATTCTGTCTCTGTCTTTGCATCCTCTTTAATCTTCTTATAAACAATAGCATAATCTGATGCCCTGACAGATTCTTTCAATGAATACAGATATGAATTCTTGCATTTTGTATTAAATGCTGAAAGCGCATTTTCAGTTACAACAGCTCCTGGCATCTTCTTACCGTATTTCCATATGCTTGTATAATTGGCAAATATACCTGACAAACGGAACTGTTTTTCGTGTCTTGCCTCATTGTTGTATACACTGTTTTCCTCGCAGTATCTGATTGTGATTGTCTCTCCTATCTCGCCTGTGTATCCCAATGACAGCAATGTATTCCAGTCCATTGCTATCTCATCATCTTCCTGTGGAAGATGACCTGCATTCAGTTTAAGCCTTCCCTGTTTAACAAATGCTTCGTCAAAGCTTCCAAGTATGTACCCTGTCATCTTCCAGTCTTTATTAAACATATCCACACATGTAACTGCCTTGACCGGCGCATTAAGATAAGCATGCTCACTTAAAGAATTATTAGGTTCTTTCGATGTCACTTCACATATAAACCAGTCCCCGAATCTTGATTTATTGGACGACATCTGCCACTGGTACATATTCTCCTGAAATATAAGAACCACTGTTACAAAAAACACGGCTGCAAGCGTGGTACACGCTGCTTTGATAATCTGCGGCATACGTCTTTTAATGCTCAACAGAGTAATCCCAAATACCGACATACGCAATCCCCCTTTCGTATGTACTTCTATGTTACTGACACACACCATCTACTATAGTAATTATCTTATCCGCATAATCTGCCATCTGTCTGTCATGCGTAACCATAATTATTGTCTGATTATGCTTCTGGCTTGCCTTGGATAACATCTGTGCAACTGTTCCCGCACTTCCTGCGTCAAGATTACCAGTCGGCTCATCAGCAAGGATTACAGCCGGATGAGTAATCAGCGCTCTTGCTATCGCAACTCTCTGCTGTTCACCACCTGACATCTGCGATGGAAACTTATTCTTACAATGCGATATTCCCAATTCCTCTAACAAATCATCAACTTCATTCTCATCAGGCTTCTTGCCATCTATAAGAATCGGCATAACAACATTTTCATATGCTGTGAATTCTGGAAAAAGGCTGTAATCCTGATATATATATCCTATATTTCTTCTTCTGAACTCTGACAATTCCTTGTCCTTCATTCCTGTTATCTTCTTTCCGGCAATAATAACACTTCCGGTATCCGGCTCGTCAACACTTCCAAGAATCCTCAAAAGTGTTGATTTACCTGAACCACTCTTTCCTATTATTGCTGTAAATTCCCCCTGTCCAAACTCAAGTGTGCAGTTCTTGAGTGCCGGAACATCAACGCTTCCGGCATGATAAGTTCTTTCAATGTTCTCCGCTCTTAACATAATCTCGTTCATAATATACCCATCCCTTCTATCCATATTTTTATAGTTTCCTCACAAATCCAGTAAACATCAGCAGTTCCATTAACAATAACAATGGCATTGTAATCACGCACCATACCGATTCCCGAAGTGCCTCAAGCATACATACTGAAACAATCTTTCCACGCCTCATTCCCAGACTGTGCAAAAGCATCATTTTTTCTTTTCTTCTGTTAATACGGTTTCTTATAACAATTGCCATAATTAACAGCTGCATAACTATCATTGCAATAATAGTGATTCCATACTGCAGTATACTGTTGATAAGCTGTGTTCTGTATGTATTCTTGATATCAACATTACTGCTATAAGAGATATCGTTATTGTTGAAATACACACCTATCTTATTATTGGTTGCTGAAAATGTTGATGTCAGGTCATACTTTATGCTTATCTGGTTGTAACACAGTTCAAAATCCATATCACCGCTTAACTCTTCTCCAATAAGTCTCTCCATAATATCTTTCTGTCTGTCAACCGCCTGCTGTGCCATGTTAATACTTGCAATTGCGGTATAATAACCAAATGTCGGAATTATTCCATTGAAATCCTCCATAACCTCGTCAGTAACTTTGACAACAGCAGCAACCTGTGGAGCAACGCATGCATCATAAGCTGCTTCGAGCTTTTCCATAAGCTTATAATCAGGATTAAAATCATGTGTATTGTTGTAATCTAATAAATACCTGTTATATGCTTTATCATAAGGAAATATTGAAAAATATGAAGAATCAATTATATTACTCTCATCACCATACGTATTCTCATCTACTCTGTAATAATTATAATAAAGTGTATCTCCGGCATTAATAGTGTCATCATATCCACCCTCTGGCAGATCTCTTAAGAATAAAACCACCTGTTTTCCTTCCTTAAATGCTTCATAATCAACATACTCTTTATCTATATATTTCTCCAGTTTGCTGTATAGTTCTTTGGTTGGCTGTGCATATTCTGTAGAAAACAAATACCTGTCTCCATAATCAGGAAGATGCTCTTTATGATATGAACTTTTTTCAGGATGAAATGTAAATGTCTGCATCTTTTCATAATCCTGTGAATCCCAGAACCAGCTTCTTTCTGATTCAAATACAGAATATGACACGGAATTTATTCCATTAATCTCCATCAGCTCGTCAATAAATTCCTTAGAAAATCCTTCCAGAATATTATTATTAGGATCTTTTAAATATTTACTCTGCCCCATATTAATAAAGCCAAGTGACCTTCCTATGCTGTCACTGTCATTAACCTTGATTGCATCATTCCAGTCCCACATATTTCCGGCTTCAACTAATTCCTTTATCTTATCAAAATGTATGTTATATCGTATTCTCTGCTTACTGACATACTCACTCATGTCATTCCTGCTTGTGATTTCACCAGTATAATTCATTGACTTCAGCGGCAGATTATTATAGTCCTTAAGATAATACCAGTAGTTCATAAATAATGCCGTTTTATCCTGATTAACATCAATATATCCATATATATCCGGCACACTGTCATTGCTCTTATATTCTTTAAAAGCATTTTGAATCTTCAAAGCAGAAAATATAATAACTCCACATATACATAATGCAAAAAGCCTTATTCCGACAGCCATCAAAGCCCCATCTTTTCTTATAAATCTTGAACTTACAGACCTTACAAGATTATGCCTGTTCATACGGCTTTTCTTATAACGCATATGTACCGGTCTGCTTACCCATTTCTTGGACACTGCTTTCTTTCTATAGAAATGTATGTTGGATATTATTCCGCTAAGTTCCTCAACTATAACTGCAATCACCACCGAACTGGCACTTTTAATAATAACCTCCATATTCACCCTGTAGAATTCATAACCAGACTTGGCTTCAAGTGCCTGTCCTGTAAAGTGTCCTACTGCCAGTGCAAGCAGAATGCCAATAATTCCTGCCGGAATCAGTATAAATGCGTTCTCTGTTATATACATTTTACGGATGCCTGCTTTAGTCATTCCCATCTGGCTGAACATATTATACGACTTGCGTCTTGTATTCCTGTATTCAATAAGCTGGTATGACAATGCGAGAATTCCAATAACCATGACTACAACATACATATACATGTAAACTGTTGCTGACTTCCATGGTGAATAATCATATACTGCCGCATTATATACTGTCTCGCACCTTATGTCTTCCTTTATCTTCTTATAAACATTTGCATATTCACTTGTTCTTATCGAATCCTTGAATCCATACAGATACAGATTATCAATTTTATAATCAAAATCGTTTAACTTCTCATCTGTAACTAATGCTCCTGGAATCATTTTCCCGTTCTGCCATATATTGGTATAATTCTGGAATATTCCTACTAATGTATATGTTTCGATTCTTTGATCTGACTCATAATTAATATTATCTGCACGATAATAATATATTGTTATCTTCTGTCCTAACTCCCCTGCATATCCAAGCTTTAACAATGTATTCCAATCCATTGCAATCTCATCATTATTCTGTGGCATACGGCCTTCGTCAAGTTTTAATCTGCCCTGCTTAATGAAATCGTCTGTCATGCTTCCTATATGCAACTTCGTCTCATTCCATTCACTGTCATATAACTCCACACTGCTTTTCGCGCTGACCGGCTCACACAGATAATTATGTGTGCTTAATATTTCGTTAGCTTCTTTCTTACTTCTCTCACATATGAACCAGTCTCCGAATCTTGACTTATTGGATGACATCTGCCACTGGTACATATTCTCCTGAAATGTCACAAAAAACACCGCCACAAGTGTTGTAAGCGCCGCCTTCCATATCTGCGAGAACCGTCTCCTTATACTTTTGAAAGTAATCTTTAAAACATTCATTCAAGTACCCCCTGTAAGATTTATGTATATACCTTATTACCATGCTTATACATTATCATGCGAACCTTACAAAAACCTTACAGCCAAATATTTTTATAAGACTTCGCAGTTCTTTGTCCATTTTATATGTGTAATGCTGGTATGAGTGTCTATAGCACAAAATTTGAATATGACGAGCTGTCCAGGAGTTAATGCCGCTATATACATAAGGTCAGTTCACAAAAGCTCGTTCAAACGAAGTGCGTTTGCTTTTGTGGACTGTAATAAACTTTGTAGATAGCGGCATTTACTCCTGCTAAGCGATGTCATCCTGAAAGTTTTGTGCTATAAACACTCATACTGACAGGGGATATATATGATATGGACAAACAACTGCGAAGTCTCTCTTAATTAATCTTCCACCGGTAGCCGATTCCGCGGATTGTCTCTATATAAGCTCTGCCGTCCTCACGGTTTCCAAGCTTTGTCTTTAGCCTGCTCACAGTAACTGTCAGCGTATTATCCTCTACAAATGTTCCGTATCTGTCCCACATTTTCTGAAAAAATGTATCTCTTCTTACAATAAGTCCCTTGTTGTTTATAAGTATCTCTAATACATGAAATTCTGTCGGAGACACACATATCTGTTTATCTGCATGAATAATTGACTTATTCTTAAAGTCTACTGTAAGAGTTCCATCTTTATAAATGTCTGTGCCACCTGATATTCTTCTAACATTAGCCATTATTCTTGATACAAGCTCCGCAACCCTGAACGGCTTCACAACATAGTCATCACCGCCGCAGTCAAGTCCTTTAATAATACTGTCTTCATCATCACACGATGTTAAAAATATTATTATCTGACTTCCGTGTTCTCTTATCTTCCTGCAGACATCAAATCCATTGCCATCAGGCAGATATACATCTAACAAGAATACATCTATTACAGCTTCTTCCTGTTCATATATATTATTAAACTGTCCTACGCTTGCCGCTTCCACAACTAAATATCCTTTTTCCTGTAATATTCCTGCAAGCTGCTGCCTTATAAAATCATCATCTTCCAATATAAGTATCTTGGTCATATTCCCTCCCAGACAGTACATTTTCTATATTGTAATGCACTAACCTTACACGTATCTTACAATTCAGCCTTTCTCTTAAGAACATATCTTGGTATCTGTACCCTTATAACAGCACCCTTTCCGTCCTCGTTATTACGCACATCTACGGTTCCATGATGTGCTTCAATAATGAGCCGGGACAGGTTAAGTCCTATACCGGCATGCCCTGCGGCAGCACTTCCCGTTGTCTCAAACCTGTCAAATACATACGGTATCCGGTCCTCTTCAAATCCACTTCCATTATCCTTAATATTGACTATACATTTGTCATCACGGCATGCAGCTTTAACTTCAACCTTATCGCACAACTCGCTGCTGTTCTGTATTATATTGATAAATGCTTCTCTTATCCATTCTTCATCAGCATTGATGCAATAGTCTTTGTCATCACATTCCACCGTTATATTGCAGTCATTCTTAGGAAGCTGGTTCACAACATCACAAAGCATGCTGTTCACATTAATGTCCTGCTCTGTCATGATTATCTTGCCTGCTTCCATTCTGCTTATTGTCATCAGCTTACTTATAAATGACCTGATTCTTTCAATCTGTTCAAAACATCTTTCAAGAAGCTCCCTGTTCTCACCGCTCTCCTCTAATCTGTCTAATGCAAGACTGAGTGCAGTAAGAGGTGTCTTAATCTGATGTGCAATATTCTCTGTAAAATTCTGCAGTTTCTCATTACGCTCAACAAGAAATCTTTCATCTGCTTTCTGTTTTTTCTTTAATTGCTGGTTCTCTGTATCTAGATTAATAACATATGAATAGATATCATTATGTCCGATTTTTACAATCATCCTTATACATGCTGCCATTACAACTATAATTATAATTATTCCTGCCACTGCAATTATCCACTGACCACTTCTATAATACATATATGATGCACCATTCTCTGTATAGCCGCACTCCTTGACTACGTTCTTATACTTTGATACATCACTCAATGAATACCTGTTATAAAACATCATATCTATCAGATATTCTCCTGATTTTTCATCTATGTTATACAAGCCTGCTGCCAGTGCCCTGAATTTTAATTCATAAAATCCAGTCGTAACAGCAATTATAAGTATAGCAATTCCTGCCATAACACAAAAAGCAGCCATCATCTTTTTTCTGATGACGGCTACTTTGATGGCTGCTATATGTTCTATATCTTTTTCTTCCTCTATTAATACTGTATCTGACATAAATCCCCCTTAACTACATGCATTAGTTTCTGGGAATATTATATCATTTTATTCTGTTAAAGCATATCTGTTAATTAATATGAATTGATTGATAGCCTGTTGGCAACAGTTTGTTGGAGAAAACCCACTAAACGCCTGTAAATTCTCGATTTCGTAGGTATATTTTCCAACTTAATACGTTGATTTCAACCATTAAACCCACTCATTCATTATCCAGATACATTTTAGTAGGCTTTTCCCAGCAATTATTCTCCAAAATAGATGCATTTCAACTGAAAAAAGCATACTAAACTTGATATATTTGCCCACTTAGTAGGTTTCTGCCTCTTCTCATCTTATAAGCTTCCTTCTAAAGACCTACTACAATATCGCGCAAGTCATTTCTAGTAGGTTTCTGACTCAAAAAGCCAGAAATCCAACTCACATCACGGCAAGCTCATATCTTACTTCTTCCCTTTCTGTGTCAGCAGAACTGACATTATCAATGAAGTTATCGGCACTGTAAGTATTATGCCCATTGTTCCTGATATTCCACGCATTATCTCAATTGCAACCGAGTACATGTTAAGAATCTGGTGCATCTGGTATGAATATGCGTATATTATCATGACAAGTCCCAGACTTCCTCCTGCATAAGCAAGAATAAGTGTGTTAGACATTGTTCCTATCATATCTCGTCCAATATTAATTCCTGAACGGAATATTTCCCTTGCTGATATGTCAGGTCTGTTTTCTTTAATCTCATGTAATGATGATGAAACTGACATTGCAACGTCCATTACAGCTCCTAACGATGCAATCAGTATTCCAGAAAACAGCATTCCGCCTATGTCAAGCTTTGAATTCTGGCCTACATATATAAGGTTCTCTATATCGTCAACATTGTATCCTGTTACATGTCCAAAATGTCCGAAAACAAGTGCTATAAGACCTGATACAACCACTCCGGCTATTGTACCAAGCATAGCGCCAATTGATTTCTTCTGAAAATCTGCCAGTAGAATAAATGTTATCAGCGTAATTATGACAACTGATAATGTAGCTGCAATAAATGGTGAAACACCTATATACATCATCGGAATATACATCATTACTACAACTGCAAATGTGAATATAAGTGCGAGTACTGAATTGAAACCTTTCTTTCCTCCAACCAGCCACATAAGTCCGAAAAATGCTGCTAATAACGCAATTATCTCCGGTTCACGGTCATAATTATATACATTGGCTGAGAGATTTCCATTATATTCACTTATATTAGCTATTACCCTTGTTCCAACCTTACAGTTGGCTCCGTACAGATATCCGTTAAGACTGTACGCTTTTACTTCTTCTCCCTTGTGGCTTCCTGATTTAATACGTAAAACAACCTCCTGGCTGTCGCCACTTTCTAAGTCAGCGGCAGCCTGAAGGTCTTCATTATCATTCTGTATAACCACTGCCTTAACAAACTTAGTATTGTCTTTGGCAAGCAGTGGTTTTCTTTCTACACTTGTGTAGAATAGAAACATCGCAATCATAATAAGTGCCACAACAAGGTATTTACCAAATGTGTCTATTATCTTTCGCAAATGTCTTCCTTCTTTCTGATTCCAACTATAACAGCGCCGATACCTGCTGCGGCGG
>ENA-ORND01002637-ORND01002637.1-human-gut-metagenome-genome-assembly--contig:-NODE-2637-length-10658-cov-3.981892_pt1 | contig 10658 bp, 7 predicted proteins | sample MGYA00242111_ERZ509014 | MGnify/ENA primary metagenome ERZ509014 (study PRJEB26280, sample SAMEA2338694) | human gut metagenome | biome: human gut; feature: human-associated habitat; material: faeces... | reverse complement strand
CGCGCCCACGGCAGATACAGGCAGAAACCGCTGATCAGAACCATGATATCCACCCAGATATAGCCTGACCGCACCAAAGGGTCAAAGCTGACCGTTTTTCCTCCAATCGTCAGATTGGGATAAAGCCACGACTGCTGCCAGATGTGGTACCAGGCCACAATCAGGATCGCCAGCGCGCGCACGCCGTCGCAGGTATCCACGTGCCTGATATCCGGGTTTTGCCTCGCATCCGCCAGCCAGCCTTGTATCGGGTTCATCGCGTTCTCCTCACTGTATAATCACGTCCAAATCGTCCTGTCCGTCCGGCGCGCTGTCGCCCGTCAGGCTGACAACCAGCTTATGCGGCAGACAGACGATGGTCTTTGCGGCGTTTTTCATTCGGCCCTGCCGGATGCACAATCCGTCGCGGCAGTTGGCCTCTTTCATGTATACCGCGCCGTTTTCCACCGCGATGACGTTGACGGATCCGTCGTCCTGCCTGATTTCATAGGTATCCGACATAGCCAGCGGGCGGCGGAGCACTTCTTCCCCGTCTACCGTCACCACGACGGTCGAAGCCGCTTTGCCACCCGCCATTTGGGATACGCCAAAGAGCGCCAGCGCCGCCAGCAGCGCCACAGCAAGCTTCGGCGCATCGTACTGGGTAAAGGCGTTCAGGACAGATTTTTTGATAAAGTCTTTTGTGCTCATGGTTCTTTGTAGATCCTTTCCCCTCAGGTTTCGTTCCAGTATTCAAACCCGTGCCGATAGGCGGTCTTATCGCAGCACAGCACATACTTGGAAACTGCAGTCAGCTCCTGCGCACGGGGCGGGAGGATATCCCGCACGACCTGCGGCAGATACTCTGTAAATTTGACTTCCATTACCAGTTTGCCCGGCTCCAGCACCGGCAGGGCGGGAAGCGTGGAGTCGAAAATATTCCAGCTGCCCACAGCTGCCCGGACATTCTGGTCAAATGTAACGCGCACCGTGCCGGCGTCCATGATCCACGGTTCCCGGTCGTAATCCACGATGACCCGGGGACGGAGCACATTGCACACACACTCGGTGTAGAACTCCTGACACAAACGGCGGGGACTGTGCAGCAGAAAGTCATAGTCTCCGGCGAGAATCGCATCAAACTCTGCATGGGTCAAAGGTGCAGCTTCTTTATAGATGTAACTGCCGAATTTTTTCTTTCGTTCCAGCTTGATACTGCGGTCGCTGCAATTATAAATGCGGATGCGGTATTTCTTGCGCAGCAGCACACCGGCATCTTTTTCCTCATAAGCCGTGTTCCAGTAATCGTCAAAATAAAGGCTGCGGATGAAATAGCCGCCATTCGTTGCGTGGGGGTCCAGTTTGAGAACGGGGGACATCCGTGTTGTCAGTTCAGCCTTGTCCGCCCATGAGATGAGATATTTCAGCTCGTGGCGGTATTTTTCTCCGGTGCGGGAGGACGACGGGGCCAGCAGGCTCCTGCCCCGCTCAAACAGGCTTGGCCCGTTGTGCTGCCCCGGTCTACTCTTCATAGGTGTCCTCCACAATGCTGCCGTCAGGCTGGACGTAAAAACAGATCATGCCATAATGCTTGCCGGCCTCGGTAACATAATAATCAAACGCATCCTGCGTGTAACCGGATTCATTCGTTGCGCGAACCCGCAAAAAATATTGTCCAGCAGGAAGCGTATCCATTGTAAGCTCTGGCAGGATCAAGTTTTCCTGCCGGTAGAATACTTTGTTAAACAGATAATCTTTTGCAAGTTCGACCGTATAATAGATTTCCTCAACCGTAAAATTATAGGAAGGATCCCAATTCAGATGCAACTGACCGTTTGCTGCCTGCGGTATACCAATGTAAAATGGCATGGGCTTACGGTAGCTCTCCCAGTAGTAATTATAGTTTTCTTCGATCTCCGGCCAGATGCTCTTCAGAACATCTTCGTATTCGGCATGCGTGATAGGTACATACATCCGGTCTGGCATCTGCCAGACATACGTTTCCGTCACACTTCGGTAATGTTCCAGCATGGACTGGATACGCGTCTTATTCATGTAAGCATAAAGCTCCTTCATGGCAGCATCCAGCATATCACGGTAACTTTTTGTTTGCAGACAGCGCCGGAACAGAACATTGCCCCAGTAGTTGCTCACGCCGCGTTCCCAGCTTTCAGAGTCCGAGAACTTAATGATCTCACGTTCCCGGCGGCGGAGCATACCGTCATTGTCCCAGTCCCAGAGATACCATTTGCTGGAGTTTTGTGGGCTGTACAAATAGACATTTCGATTTTGAGTGTCTGTATTGCCGGTCAGCAGCTGAAATGCCATCCAATAGGCGATATTTTCCTTATCAAAGTACGTTACAAAGAGCTCATCATCCATGGACGACGTTGCATCGTTGAGAACTTCCAGCATTTCGATCAATTTGGAGTGGTCACTGTCTCCCTTTATTTCCAGCAGCGCCTCAAATGCAGTTTGGTCATATGCAGGGTCAGTTGTGAGGCGGATGATATCTTCATTGCGCAAAAACTCAAAGGAATTGATTTTATACAGTTGGCCGTTTGGATCTGCTCCATGCGTCTTGAGAGCTGTCTTATTCAGCTGTTCGACCTGAGTATACAGTCCATAATCTTCAAATACACCGCTGTCGCTGTCAGTCAGGTCTTTGACGTACAAATGCACGAATTGGGTTTGAAGGCCCATCATCTGGTCGATCCCTTTAATAAGGTCATAAGCCATCTTATTACGGAAGCGCAGTCCCTCGCCCATGTGTTTGTTCAGAGCGATGGTGCGCTGACCGCGCCAGCTGCCTTTATTTTTCTTTAGTTTGATCTTATAGTTCTTTTGGCTATTTCGGCTGGAGGTCTGACCGCGGATCTGAACCGTGGCATTTGGGGTCAGGGTATCGTATCCAAGCTCTCCCACGACTGGGCCGTTCTCATCACCGACCTGAAGCAGAGCGGCGACCTGATAGCGCGGCACCCCCATGGCCTCATAATCGTAGACCGAATAATGGTTGATCTCTGCCCAGCTGTGGTTGGTGTTCTCGCTGTCGTTGCCCCGGCTCACGGTCAGGTACATCGTCACCACGCCGCTGTCGTCATAGACCGTATAAAGCTCCGGATTATCCCGCAGGTGGACACTGTTGATATCTTCCAGCGGAGCCTTTTCCACCTTGTCCGCTGCTTTCTCCCCAGACGCTGCCTGTGAGCCGGCAGCGTTCTCTGTACTCCCGGCCGGCAGCACGGCACAGCCTGCGCACAGCCCGGCCAGCGCCACGCCCAGCCCCAGCACCCTGCGGCGCGGGATCAGTTTCTTATCTTCCATCTTTTCTCTCCCCTCAAGAAGCACTATGCTTTGCACTCTTCGTCGGCTTTCGCTTTTTATGTTCCAGGAACAGCCCCAGCCGGGTGAAGCGCCCGGATTTTGTTTCTGCCACAATAGGCTGCTGCCCCAACACCCGATAGGGCAGGTTGGCCGTAAAGACATCCAACCGGAACAGCGTTACCAGATAAAACAATGCCGCCCCGATCAGGAAGCCGAATCCGTAAAACGCAGGGTCAAACGCCATGGAAAGCGCCGTAAGCCCGCTGGCAGAAACAGCAAACACAGCGGCAGCTGCGACAGCGCCTCCGTAATCCGTGAAGTAAAGCAGGATCATCAGGATGGTGTTGCCCACGGCGTAAAGGCCGTACCCCACACACAGGGTGCGGAAGTAGCCGTGCATCAGGTCGTTGAACCCAAGAGGCAGCAAAGCCAGCAGAGTGTTCTCCAGCGAAAGTACCGCCGCTGTGACGAACAGCTGTTTGAGGGCCGTGAACCGAAGTTCACGGTTCAGCAAAGCCAGCATCTCTTCCTCTGCTGTGACAATATCGCCCACAACGCCGCCATCGTTGAACAGGCTGTAGTAATTCCGGTATTTGGGGTAAAAATTGACCTCCACCGACACCACAAAATTTACGCTTGTGACGAGAATGGTCAAAAACGCAATAAGGGCAGGAACATCATAGTACGGAGCCCCATAAAACAGGCCTTTGACCTGTACGCCCAACGGCCCCGCCCAGCAGATGACAAGGTGGGCAAACAACCCGATGTTGGTGCACAGCCCCGTAAAGGCCAGCGGCAGGAACGCATCCACCCAGCGCAGAAACGTCCAGGGGCTCTCCTCGCTCTGCGGGAAGTAGCGGTAGAGCAGCACTACATCCCAGACCATCATCAGGCCGTAACCCATAGTCACAGCAAAGAGCATTCCCTCCAGCACCGGACCGCCCAGCAGCACCACCAGCACGAACCCCAGCCCGAACGCCAGCGCAATGGCAGCTAGAAAAGAACAGAGGATGCCGCGGTAGTCCTTGATGGCGGTCAGGTAGCTCATTCCATTCCAGTTCACGATCATCTCTGCAAAGAGCCACAGGCAGAGCAGGCCCTGCAGAAGGGTGGCCCCGGAAACCAGCAGAAACAGCCCATACAGTGTGCAGCCCAGTACAAGCATCATACTGCTGGAGCCCCAGAACGAAGGCAGGATGGTCTGCTCCTGTTCCTCATACAGCATATCTGCCAGATACCGTGTTACCGGCATGGAAAAGAAGCTGGTGACCGTAAGGGAAAACAGCAGCGTATAGGTGATCATGCAGACCAGCAGATCCTGCTGATCCCGCGGGGCGCCCACCCAGCTGCAGAGCAGCAAAATACCAAGCTGAAGCAGAACGCCCAGCAGCATGGGGCCGGTGCAGATGATGCCCGCATAGCCGTAGGCCCGCAGGGAGGCAAACAGCCCTTTGCGGCGGAACAGCTTTTTCAATTCAAATCCAATTCCTGCCATGGTTACTCCAAGTGATATTCCTTTGCGGTTTCGTCGTACATCTTGCGGTAGTTCGCCAGCATCTGCTCGTGGTGAAAGTAAGCATCCACCCGTCTTTGGCCAATGCGCCCCATCTCTTCGCGCCGGGCACGGCTGGCACACATTTTCTCCATCGCATCGGCCAGCCCCTGACGGTACATAGGGGGTACACAGTAGCCTGCAATGCCGAACGTATCCCCCGGAGCGCCTTCCAGCAGTTCCCTGCAGCATCCCACCTCGGTGGTCACGCAGGGACGGCAGGCTGCCATGGATTCCAGCACAGAGAGCGGCTGTCCCTCCGAAATGCTGGTAAGGATGGTGAAATCCAGCTTCTGCATATACTGCACCACATCCACACGGCCGGTGAAGATCAGATTTTTGAGCTGCAATTCCTCCACCAGCGTATAGCATTCTTTCGCATAGTCCTCATCGTCCACGCCGCCCATAATGTGGAGCCGGACGTTGGGGACCCGGGAGGCCAGTTCAAAGAACGCATAGATCATGGTCTTGACGTCCTTGATCGGAGCCAGACGCACCACTGCGCCAATATCCACCCAGCCATCCTCCTGTTTGAGCGGGATATTGCAGAACCGCTCATACTGGACGCCGTTTGGGATAACGATGCACTTTTCAGCATTGCACCCCATCTCGATCTGCGTCCGGCGGGCATTATAGAACAGGCTGCTGACCCGGAACGCCCGCCGGTAGATTTCCTCTGAAAGCAGATAGAAAAACCGGATCCACCGGCTCTTGAACGATGGCACCACCCACTCTGCGCGGATGATCTCCTCCTCACGTTCGCGGGTGTAGATGCCGTGTTCCGTAAGAAGCACCGGTGCATGGTTCAGGCTGCCGCCCAGACAGGCCAGCAGACCGCCGTAGCCGGTAGAGATCGCATGGTAGACACCCGCTTTCGGCACCCGGCCCGTAAGCAGATAGAGTACCGGCAGCAGCATCGAGCGCATGGTATGGAACGCATCCGCATAGGCCACATAGGGATACTCTTTCATGCAGATGTCCGTGAACAGCTCCATGAAGTCCCGGCTCTGCAAAAAAGAGAGCGGGTGGACGCCTTTTTCCTGAAACAGACGGTACAGCACATCCCAATCCGGGCTGCCCAGCCGTACCAGTTCCCGCAGGGCGGTGCGCTCGTCTGCGGTAAACAGGACCGGATGCCGCTCACCGTGGAGACGGAGAGCATCATCCAGAAAAACCTCCTCCACCTCTTTCACGTTGGGCGGCAGCTCATACACAAACTTTCCCCGGTCCTGCGCTTTTGCACCGATGACCCAGAGGGAGAACTCCTGCTGAGGCATAGCCTGAATATAAGCGTGCATCCATGTGGATACGCCGCCGTGGACATAGGGGTAAGACCCCTCCAACACCAGACAGATGCGCATAGTCATGCTCCCTTCTTTTCAATGCGGACTGTGTCGGCATTGGCCTTGAGCAGATAAAGATCTCCGGTCAGGCGGGTCAGTTCGCCGCCCGTCACTTTGCCGGGAGTCCCCTCATTGGCGCGGAAGAAAAGCCATGCTTCATCCACAAAATTGTCAAGGTGAAGTGTCCACGCGGTGTCGGTGCTGTCCAGCGTGACCGTCAGCTGTGCATACCGCTGGATGGCAGCAGAGCACTCGGTGCCGGTCTGCCTGCGCAGATCCGGTGCAGCGGCACTGAGCCACTTGAGGTAATCTTTCAGACCGCCCTTATAGGTTTCCCAGCCTTCCGCAGCACCGCGGTCCACATCCAGCAGATCGTCCGGGTGCATAAAGTGGGTGCTGACGTAATGCATATTCAACTCGCTCATCGCGGCCAGCCGCATATAGGTATCTCCCACCATACCGCCGGATACGATGCGGGGCTGCTCCACGATACCGTCGCTGGCCACACCGAATTCCTGCACATAGGGCAGGGACGTGCCATCCTCAAAGTAAGTGCTGGCAATGGTGCGGATCTGGGTCACCGTGCTGCCCAGCACCTTCCGCCCGGCAGCGGAAAGGATGTTGGAGGGCGGCACATAGACACTGCCCTCGGTGTTGGGCAGCACGGTCTTTTGAAAATCGATCAGTTCGTTCATCGCTGCCACAATGGCATCCTCGCTGGGCCACTGACGGTAGCTGTAAAGATCCTTGTAATCCGTATCGGGCAGTACCAGCGGCTGATGGTTGTAGCCGTGGAAGCCCACTTCCCCGCCCTGCTGCAGCAGCAGGCTGCCATAGTATCGGAACTGCTGGGTGTCCGACTGACGGACCGGCGTGCTTTGGGTATCGTCCTCATAGTTTTCGATCATGACACCGGTAAAACGGATGGAGTATTGCTGTGCAAGCCTCATAAGATCCGGCCACCAGACCTTGGAATAGAAGTCCGCAATACTCATCCCGTAGTCCCTGCGGATGTAAGTACCATCGCCGCCGGGTACCGGAGATGGAAAATCGTCCAGATAGAACACCGAACTGTTGATGACGGGGTAAGCAGCGGCATCGCACAGAAGGCTGAAGGACGCTGCATAGATGCCGCGCATGATCTTATCGTAGATGCCGATGTTGTCCACCACCACCCTGCCGGCACCAGACTTTGTACCCCACACCAGCGGAACGCCTTCGTCCCCTGTGCGGGCATAGACTGTGGCTTCCTCCCGGAGACTGACACTGAGAGAGGATTCAAATGGGTCGCTGAGCTCATACCGCTGCCCGCCGCCCAGCACAAACTCCTCCGTAGGAACGATGCTTTCTGCGGTCTTGTACTCCCACGAAGAGGACAGGACGCCGAGTTTGGGCGAAATGGCATCAAAATACGTCGTTTTCTGGGGCGCCATGGCAAACAGGACGCTGCCGCCGTCCCGCACCCAGTTCATCAGGTCGATCAGGCGGTTGCCTAATGCATCCAGATCGCTCATAAGGACCACAACGGTTTTATACCGGTCAAACTCCGGGATACCTTCAAGAGAGGTTGTGTGTACATCCACAGCCTGCGTGCTCACTTTCATATCCAGCAAGATCTGATCGAACTGCTCTTTTGCAAGGTCTGTACCTTCCTGCCCGGAATCGTAGAGCAGCAGGCAGGTGACAGGCTGGCCGAACATGGCGGTCTGTGCAGGCTCGACCTCTGTCCGGGGGAGATAGTTGAGCTTGAATTTCGCTGCTTTGTATTGAATGCCGCTGCGCTCCGCAAACAGGATAGCGGCCATCGCCACAAACACGGCCCAGATGATCAGCAGCTTTTGCCAGCGGAACGTCCGCAGCCGGGAAAAGATCTCCTTTATCATTGCTGTTTCCCCTGCCAGAACCGCACGATCTCGCGGCCCTTTGCACTGAGGTAGACCTCCTTTTCCTCGATTTGACCCAGTGTTTTCTGGATAGCCTCCCCATCTCGCAGCGCTGCTGCCAGCCGCAGGCAGAGCACCCACGGTGCCTCGCGCTGGGGCCAGCGCGCCGTAAGCGCTTCCAGCGTTTTCTCTGCGCCGTCATACTCAGCAAGACTGAGCTGCACCTCTGCCAGCCTGCATTCCAGCATACAGCTACGGCGTCCGTCAAGATTTTCCAGCCGCTTTTTCAGCAGCTGCTCCAGCTGATGGCTCTGGATCTCTGCAGCTCTGCCCTGTACGAAACCATCTTTCAGGTAGCTTTCCAGATAGTCGCAGTATTCTTCCAGCACGGCGGCATCGTCCGGGGCAGCGGCATAGCGCTGCTCCAGCTTCTGCAATTTCAGGTCCGCCTCCTTGGTGATCTGCGACAGCGCCGTGGAAGCGTAGTGTACCACTTCGCTGTCGTTGTCCATGCGGGCCTGCTGAAGCAGGTCATAATAGCCTGCGGGGTCATCCGTCAGCACCGAGAGGATGAGCTTGCGTTTCTGCGCGGGACTGTCAACCAGCAGCGCTTCCTCCAGTGGAACGACCGTATCCTCGCCTTCGTCATCCGCCACAAGGATACTTTTGTGTATTTCTTCGTTGATGTGCAGCTTTTCAAGTGTCTGTTCCCGCAGGCACCCGCCTGTAAGGCAGTTGGAAGTGTGGAGCAGCAGCACACACAGCGGCCCCCACAGCGGCACAAGAAGCATCACCGGAGCAAAATATCCCTCCACCTCCAGCACCTTGGCCCAGGCCAGCAGCCAGATCCCCCCGCATACGGCCAGATGTACTGCCAGCAGCACAAGACCAAGCCAGAACCCGTTACGCATGCGATGCCTCCTGTTTTGCAGCGCTGATCAGCCGCAGCTGCTCATCCAGCGGCACTGCAGTGACATGAAGCCCTTTTTCACCCAGGCGCCGGGTCAGCAGCGGCAGATTTTCTTCATCGCTCTGATTCATCAGCAGGTAAACGGCGTTGTTTGTTCCAACGCCTGCTGCATCGGTACTGCGGATGGAGCGCCTCACCCGGTCGTTGAATTCGGCCCGGTTTTTGAACCTTCCCGTCACCTGCAGCAACAGATGATGGGCCATTTTGTCTTCCTGCAGGGTGCAGGCTGTGGCCAGCTGCTCTGCAAACACAGCCGGACGCAGCAGGCAGGTGCCGGGCAGATACCAGTTTTCTCGCACAACGCTCTCGTACTCAAAGGCCCGCACCAGTGCTGTTTCCACCAGTCCGCAGAGGATGCGGAACAGATTCTGGTAATACAGGGTCATCTGCTCTTCGCTGGCAGTACGCAGCCCGATCAGTACCACAAGGCTGCCGTTCTGCCGCACGCCTGCAGCATACATCGGACGTCCGGGGAGGAAGCCGCGATTCACCCACAGCCCTTCCTGTTCGATGGCACGGATCACATCCAGCCACTGATCCACCTCCAGCGAGTATGCCGGCTCCGGCGTCATTCCGGCACTGGCGGCGGTAAGGCGGGCAAACCCCTGGTTCTTTTCCATACGGTAGATGGTAAGGCTGTGGTTTTCCAGCACGTCCTCCATGATCTGCACCGTCTTGCGGCAGATCTCCTGCGGCTGCAGCATATCCAGCTGCTGGGTCACAGTATAGATCTTGCCAAAACTGTCCCGGCGGCCCAGGATCTGGCGGCGGAACAACCGTTTATCCTTCAGCGTATCCTGATACAGTTTCCGGGTAAATTCAAGCCGCTTACGCAGCAGGTCATTTTCTTCCTGCACGAAACGGGCGGTCTCTGTATTACGCAGCTGCACATAGCCGCAGGACGCTCCCACCACAAAATATACAATGAACGCCAACCAGTTGGCAGGCGCATAAAACAGCAGCATCAGGGTGGTGCCCTGCCGCAGATAGCCCGCTGCCAGAGAAACAGACGCCAGCACAGCAGACAGCACGCCTGCATTGAGGCCGTAGACCGTGCCGATCAGCACAACGAACATCAGCCGGAAATCAATCATCCGAAACTGCGCGTCCGTGCCTGTAATACGCACCAGCAGTTCCGTGGCCAGCCACGCGGCAGCGATCTCCACCAGCCGCAGCAGGAGTGGGCTCTGGCGGATCTTATCCACCATTTTGCGTATAAAGCTTTTTTTCTCAGTCTTCCGGGCGCACCACGCATTATAGATCGCCGGAAGATCATCCAGAATGCTGTACCGTTGGAACCAGCCGTACCTGCGGCGGACAGCATTATCTGCTGCGGGGTAGGTCTGGATCGTATCGGTTCCGTACAACACCTTCAGCCCGGGCTGAAGCTTTTGCAGCACCTCGCCCAGCTGCCCCTGTGTGCTCTCAAACACATCCGGCAGCGTAAATCGCTCCGGCTCCGGTGTCCATGTATCGAACACCCGGGCAACGAGATCGGCCAGTTTATTGAGTGGCGCTACTACGAGTCCATCCAGTGGTTCCTGACCGAGGAGTACGAGACACACCGTCATCATCAGGCGTTCATCAAGGCGCTCAACCACCTG
>ENA-ORND01002630-ORND01002630.1-human-gut-metagenome-genome-assembly--contig:-NODE-2630-length-10684-cov-2.704300_pt1 | contig 10684 bp, 8 predicted proteins | sample MGYA00242111_ERZ509014 | MGnify/ENA primary metagenome ERZ509014 (study PRJEB26280, sample SAMEA2338694) | human gut metagenome | biome: human gut; feature: human-associated habitat; material: faeces... | reverse complement strand
CGCTGGCGGCGGCCGCCATCCAGCTCGTGGCTGAAGCTCTCTGCATAACGCTCATCCAGGCCGACGGTCTCCATGATCTGGGCGATGCGGGCATCGTATTCGTCACGGTTTTTGCAGGCTTTATAGATCTTCAGCGGTTCTCCGATCAGTTCCTTCACGCTCTTGCGGGGATCCAGCGAACCGGACGGATCCTGGAAGATCATCTGCATCCGGGCACGGATGGGCTTGAGTTCCTTGGCATTCAGTTTGGTGATGTCGGTGCCGTCGTAGATGATCTGACCATCGGTAACATCATAGAGCCGCAGCAGCAGGCGGCCCAGCGTGGACTTGCCGCAGCCGGACTCGCCCACCACGCCCAGTGTGGTGCCGCGCTTGATCTTGAAGTTCACGCCGTCCACCGCATGGAGCTGGCTGTTTGCGCCGACTTTGAAGTATTTTTTGAGGTTCTTTGCCTCGATCAAAACCTTTTCTTCCATTGTCATTTCCTCCCGGCTCAGGTGTTGGACTGCGGCGGATCAAACCGGCAGCAGCGGATGAAGTGGCCCGGTGTGCCCTCCCGCATCTTCTGGGCCTTTTTGCAGGCTGCAGTGGCATATTTGCAGCGGTCAGCAAAGCGGCAGCCCTCGATCTTCTGGGTGGGGTCAGCCATCATCCCCTCAATGGCCTCCAGACGCTTGGTGTTCTCATCCAGCTTGGGAATGGCGTTGAACAGCCCCTGGGTGTAGGGGTGGCGCTGCGTGGTCTCAAAGATATCCTCTGCTGTGCCGTACTCGATGGCCTCACCGGCGTACATGACCATGACCTTTTCGCAAGTCTGGGCCACAACACCCAGATCGTGGGTAATGAGGATCATGGCGGTGTTCAGCCGCTTCTGCAGTTCGTTGATCAGGCCCAGCATCTGGGCCTGAATGGTCACATCCAGTGCGGTGGTGGGTTCATCGGCAAGGATCAGCTTCGGCTCGCAGGCCAGCGCAATGGCAATGACGATGCGCTGCTTCATGCCGCCGGAAAACTGATGGGGGTACTCCACCTTACGCTTTGCAGGGATGCCCACCAACTCCATCATCTCGTCCACACGGGCTTCCAGTTGAGCAGTGCTCTGCTCCGGATGATGGATCTTCAGTACCTCCATGATCTGGGCCCCCACGGTCATCACCGGGTTCAGGGCAGACATGGGATCCTGGAAGATCATGGATACCACACTGCCGCGCATGGCACGGATCTTTTCCTCAGGAGCATTCAGCATATCCACACCATCCAGCTTGATGGAGCCATCGACGTTGTAGTGGGTGTCGTCGACCTTGATGATGTTGTTGTGTTCCTCCGTGTCGTACTCATCCTTGATGTCTCCGATGATTTCCTCAATGAGATCCTCAATGGTAATAAGTCCTATGCAGATTCCGTACTCATCGAGCACGATGGCCATGGTATTGGAATCCGACTTCATGGAGTGCAGAAGATCATTGGTCTTCTGATATTCATATACATACAGTGGCTTTCTCATGATGTTACGAACGCTGAAATTATTGATATCATGGGTTGCCTTGTAGAAGAAGAGATCCTTAACATGAAGGATACCGATCACGTTATCTCTGGAGTCCTCATATACAGGAATTCTCGTATACGGTACTTCCATGTAGAGCTTCAGCAGATCATCATAAGCCATATCAACAGAGGCGATGGTCATATCTGCTCTTGGGATCATGACATCCCTTGCAATGGAATCTCCGAAGTCCACCACATTGGTTATCATTTCCTTCTCTTTGTCCTCGATGACGCCTTCCTCCTCACTGACGTTCACCATGCTTATGAGTTCATCCTCGGTCATCTTCTGGTTCCCGCCGTCCTTGTCGAGCCTTATGATCCAGAATATAAAATCAGCGATCTTATTCACTATGAATATCACAGGTGTGAGCACTATCATAAGGAACTGGATTATGTCAATGTATAACAGCGATATCTTCAGGTTATAACGCTGAGCCAGGGTCTTTGGTGTGATTTCTCCGAAGAGGAGAACGATCAGTGTCAGGGCTCCGGTTGCAATACCGACAGCAGAGCTTCCAAATGCCTTTGTTACGAATGTGGTCGTGAGAGAAGATGCTGATATGTTGACAATGTTATTTCCTATAAGAATAGTGCTTATCAGCTTGCTTGAATTCTCTGTGACCTTGAGAACCCGTGAGGCCCGCTTGTTGCCGTTGTCTGCAAGAGACCTGAGCGAGAATTTACTCACCGTTGTGAGTGCTGTTTCAGCTGAAGAAAAGAATGCGGACAGTGCAATCAGCACTACCAGAATGATAATGTTTATTATGGAACCTGCGTCCAAGATTTCATCTCCAATCATTTAAAAAATTTTTAATTCTGATTGTACTTAATATATAGCATATTGTCAAGAATCCGTACCTTGATGTGGCAAAGAATCAGCGAAGAATGAAATGTGGAATAAAAAGCAGAAAAAGACACACAATAATAAGGCAGCAGAAAAATGCATAGCAAAAAGGAGAGAACATCATGAGAAGTTCAACAGAAACCTACAAAGAAGTTGCAGAGAGATGCAGTGCGTATGAGAAGAAGTGTTCTTGTAAGGGCCTTTCAAACGATGTGACGGGTAAGAGTTGTCTTAACTGCGATCATTTTACAGACACAGAGTACTGTGAGCTTGATCTGTATGATCCTATAGTCAAGAATCTCTAGCTGGCAGCCAGAAAATTCTGGTAAAGGATATCAGAATGGAAGAGTGGAGCGGGGCAGGAAAAGCGCCGCTCTGTACATAAAGTAAAGTTGACACATCTGACATGTATTGATATACTTAATCACTGAAAATGGAGACGTCTGCGTGTGCAGACAGAGTAAATAGTGAAAGGTATATACGTCGATGATTAGTGCGAATAACGTAACATTGAGATTTGGTAAGAAGGCTTTATTTGAGGATGTAAATATCAAATTTACAGAGGGTAACTGTTATGGACTGATCGGTGCAAATGGTGCCGGCAAGTCAACTTTCCTGAAGATCCTGTCAGGAGAGATAGAGCCGTCAAAGGGTGATGTGACAATGAATGATGGAGAGAGACTTTCAGTTCTCCAGCAGGATCACTACAAATACGATGAGTACCAGGTGCTTGACACAGTAATCATGGGTAACAAGCGTCTGTATGAGATAATGAAGGAAAAAGATGCTATATATATGAAGGAGGACTTCTCAGACGAGGATGGAGTCAAGGCTGCAGAGCTTGAGGCTGAATTTGCTGAGATGAACGGCTGGGAGGCTGAATCTGACGCAGCCAACCTGTTAAACGGCCTGGGAGTTGATACCGAGTATCACTACAATCTTATGAAGGACCTGACCGGTGCGTTAAAGGTCAAAGTTCTGCTTGCGCAGGCACTGTTTGGCAACCCGGACATTCTTCTTTTGGATGAGCCGACCAACCATCTGGATCTCGATGCGATCAGCTGGTTAGAAGAATTCTTAATCAACTTTGAGAACACGGTCATCGTTGTTTCCCACGACCGCTACTTCTTAAACAAAGTCTGCACAAACATTGCAGATATCGACTACGGAAAGATCCAGCTCTACGCCGGCAACTATGATTTCTGGTATGAGTCCAGCCAGCTTCTCGTAAAGCAGATGAAGGAAGCCAACAAGAAAAAAGAGGAGAAGATCAAGGAGCTGCAGGAATTCATCTCCCGTTTCTCCGCGAATGCTTCCAAATCCAAGCAGGCGACTTCCAGAAAGCGTGCCCTGGAAAAGATTCAGCTCGACGAGATCCGTCCGTCCAGCCGTAAATACCCGTATATCGATTTCCGTCCGAACCGTGAGATCGGCAATGAAGTTCTGACCGTCGAAGGCATTACCAAGACCATCGACGGCGTCAAGGTGCTCGACAATGTCTCCTTTATCGTCGGACATGACGACAAGATCGCGTTTGTCGGAAGCAACGAGCTGGCAAAGACAACGCTCTTTAAGATTCTTGCCGGTGAGATGGAGCCGGATTCCGGCACCTACAAGTGGGGTGTTACCACTTCCCAGTCCTACTTCCCGAAGGATAACACCGAGATCTTTGATACCGATCTTCTGATCGTTGACTGGCTGACACAGTTCTCCGAGATCAAGGATGCAACCTATGTCCGCGGTTTCCTCGGACGTATGCTGTTCGCCGGAGATGACGGTACCAAGAAAATGCGTGTCCTCTCCGGTGGAGAAAAAGTACGTGTCCTGCTTTCCCGCATGATGATTATGGGAAGCAACGTGCTGATCTTAGATGAACCGACCGACCATCTGGATATGGAGTCCATCACCGCATTAAACAACGGACTCATCAAGTTCCCGGGCGTTATTCTTTTTGCCTCCCGTGACCATCAGGTTGTCCAGACCACAGCGAACCGTATCATCGAGTTCCTGCCGGACGGCACCTTTGTCGACAAGGTATCCACCTACGACGAATACCTCGAGAATGATGAGATGGCAAGAAAACGTCAGGTATACTCCATGTCATCGGATGACGAGGGCGATAACTAAGACCCGGTCTTTTTTACAAAATCACACGGGAGCGCTGTGTCAGGAAAAATCTCCGGCATAGCGCTCCCGTTTTCTGTTCTTCTAAATTCTGTTTTCACTCCCGCCGATTCCGCGATCCTGTTCTCCGGCGCCCCTACGCTTCCTTAGGCTTCCGCTACTCTGCCTCCCGCATACCGAGCGCAAACGCTCCCATAATACCCGGATTTTCTCCAAGTGCCGGCGGCACGAGGTAGGTATCGATCTCCTTTAAGATTTTCTCATTGGAAATATACCCGCCCAGCAGTTCCTGCACTTTCGTGCGCACCATTGAAAAGAGCTGGCTCTGGTGCATAATTCCGCCCCACAGCACAATCTTCTGCGGAGAATACGTCAGAACATAATTTGCAACCGCCTCCGCGAGATAGAACGCCTCCATCTCCCAGACATCCTCCCGGTCCGCCAGTTCCTTTGCCGGTCTGCCCCAGCGCGCCTCCACCGCCGGACCGCTTGCAAGCCCTTCCAGACAGTTGGCATGGTACGGGCATTTTCCGGCGTAGGTGTCTTTCGGGTGACGCTGCAGAAGAAGATGTCCTGCCTCCGGGTGCACCAGCCCGTGCATGAGCGCCCCGTTACAGTAGACGCCCACGCCAACGCCGGTGCCGACGGTAATATAGATTGCCGTGTCGCAGTCTTTTGCGGCTCCCCAGGTAACTTCGCCAAGCACCGCCGCATTCACGTCCGTATCAAATCCGACCGGGACGCCGAGCGCCCGTGTAAAAGTTCCCACCATATCGACATTCTGCCATTCCAGCTTCGGCGTGCTGGTAATATATCCATAGGTCGGGGACGCACGGTGCAGATCCACCGGTCCGAAACACCCGATTCCGAGTGACGAGATTCCTTTTCCCTCAAAAAACGCAGCCATGCGCGGCAGGGTAATCTTGGGCTTCTCTGTGGGAATCGTCACACGCTCTGTGATTGTGACCTGATTTTCTCCCGGCTGTCCTTTGTCTGTCTGCACTTCCCCGATCGCGCACACCATCTTGGTGCCGCCCGCTTCTATTCCACCAATCCGCATCCTTCTCTTCCTCCCTTTTCTTATATATACCACTTCGGAGTTCTCTCCGCCAGTCATATTTCAAAGAACCGGAATATTTAAGAGACAGCAGCCCTCCCGGATGAATTAGAAAATTCTCCGCACCGCCAGCACGCTGCGGTAGGTTACCGGAGAAGTCAGCGTAATGCCTGTCTTTTCATTGCTCGCATGAATCAGTGTGTTATTGCCCGCATAGATGCCGACGTGGCCGCTATAGCAGACAATGTCGCCCGGCTGGATTTCCGACAGGCTGACGGCATATCCCACACTCCGCTGTTCCGACGATGTGCGCGGCAGATTGATTCCAAATGCCGCATACACGCCCTTGACAAATCCGGAGCAGTCGGTTCCGTTTGTCAGGCTGTTGCCGCCGTATACATAAGGGTTTCCCAGAAACTGTCTCGCGTAATCGACCACCGCCTGACCGTTGGAGGAAGCCGTCTGCGCACTTTGCCCCGCACTGCTTCCGGAACCGCTTCCCGCGCTGCCTCCGGAACTGCTTCCCGCGCTGCTTCCGGAACTGCTTCCCGCACTGCTGCCCGCGCCGGATTTTTTCACCTCCTGTTTTTCTGCCGCTTTGCGGGCTGCTTCCTGTTCTGCTGCCGCACGTGCCGCCTCCGCCTCTCTGGCTTTGCGCGCTTCCTCCGCCGCACGGGCTGCCGCCTGCCGTTCTGCTTCCTCTCTGGCAAGCCGCGCCTCTTCCTCCGCTTTTGACTCTGCATGAATGTACTCTGTGGACAGCGTCACATAATCCAGTGCCACATAACCGTCACCGTCCGCGGTGGACACTTTCGCCCAGCCTTCCGTCGACTCGTCGGTTACCACAACGTCATCGCCGTCCGGCAGCATGGTAAGCACCTTCGCCTCGGTTGTCGGCTCCGTCCGCACGAACAGGGTCGTCGTTGTGACGGTCGCCAGGCGCGTTCCCACACTTCTGGCAAGCTCCTCATCCCCCACGACCACATATTCCGCCTTGACATATCCGTTCACATTTCCGGACGTAATCCGGTACCACCCGTCCTCCGTCGTCTCCAGCACAGTGGCTGCGGATTTGTCGTAAAGTTTTCCAAGAATTTCACTCTCCGTATCCGGTTCCTGCCGCACGTTGACATAGTGATTCACCTGCGCCACTGCAATATCCGCAAACTCCGATGCGGTCTGCGGAAGTTCATTTTCCGCAATCTCCGCCGTCTCCCACGCTTCCTCTGCCACCATCTCCGGTTCCATCATCCGCGCCACAGCCGCGTTACTTTGCAGTTCCTCCACAACATCCGCCGTCTGCGCCTGCACTCCTCCCGCTTCCTTAAGCACCTGTGCCAGCGTCTGTGTCACGCCCGCCACCGGCACCTCACGTTTTTCCTGTCCTGCCTGCACCATTCCATAGCTTCCCAGTGTGACGGCTCCCGCCAGCAGAAGCGCCAGTATTGTCATTCTTTTCTTCATTATGTAGAATCCTCCCGATTTATTCCATATGCTTCCATATTGTTACTTATTTGTTACAAAAATATTTCATTTCTGCAACAACCGTATTGTAACAAAGGAACCACATGGAATCTACAGGGAACTCTTTCCATTTTTCGCTTTCTTTTGTCCGGTCTGCCGCTTTGTCCCGCAACGCAAAAGGAACCCAAAGGTTCTTTCGTCCCTGCGGGTTCCCTTCGTATTTTCCTTCCGGTTTAACCCAAACTTCCTTACTAATAGCAGAAGCTGTGTCCGCCGATCTTTTGGTCCAATCTCGGCGTCAACGGTTCCGTAGAAAAATATAACGTATCATTTCTTAATATATGTGTATTTCCATTCAATACCTCATGAATCGAAGTGTATTCCTTCTCCGTAGGGTTCGCCCGCTCTCTGTTCTTCCAGGAACAGAACTGCGTCGGGTTTCCCTGACTGAGCACGTCATACAAGGTATCTGGATATTTTTCAGAAGCCATCCGGTTAAAAACTACCTCGACCACGGCTTCCTGCCCTTCTGTCGGCTCGCCCTGCGATTCCAGCCAGACGATTTTTGCCAACAAATCTATCTCCTCCTGCGTCAATGTAATATTCCAGCGGTTCTCTGCACCGGTCGTCGTCTCTGCCGTCGCAGGCTTGCTCTCTGCCGCCTCCGGTGCCTCTGCTTCCCCCGATGCTGCCTGTACTTTGGCTTCCGGTGTCTCTGCTTCCTCCAGGGGTGTCTGTACTTCTTCTGCCGCATCGGACGGCGCCGTGCTTGCTACCATTGTTCTGGGGTTCTTTATGATTCCTGTCGCTTCATCTGATTCTGTCGTAAATGAATATCCGGATAAAACACGGCACACACCCGCAACCGGAACCTCTGCTTTGTCTGCCGCAGAAATTACATACGCGCTGCTGATCTCTTCTCTGCTCTCCCGTATCGTGTTCTTCTCCTCAATGTTGGCCGCAACCATGAGACAAATGCATAAAGTGCACAGCATTGTCACGTCCAATATTTTTCTGTTCATTTTGCTCCTTTCCTCAAGAATGATACTCTGTGAGCTGCTCTCGCACTCGTTGTTTCATCATACTAGATTCTTCCCAAAAGTCAAATTTCCCATTCACAAAATTCTGGAAAAATTTTCTTTACATTTTCCCAGAAATGCGGCAAAAGCGTGTTCTGTCGTATCCAATACTTCCGAGGAATGCTTTGATGTGTTAAAATAGAACTGCTCAAACTCACAAAAAAAACATCCCGAAACGGGATGTTTTCTATATTCCTTCCAATATTCCTGCGCGGTTTCTGCTATCGCAAATCCCGCCATTTTTGTACCTTTTCCGGCACAATCTTCCTCTGCTACCGTGTGAGAAACAGTTCTTCAAACACCGGGATTTTGTGTTCCGGATCCGCCTGAAAGATCGCAACATGCGCATCGTCTGTGCTCCTGTCGGCAAATGCCGGATATAAAAACCCGCAGACCGGCCGCCCCGGCTCGTACTCTCCCACCAACGGAGCGACTGCACCGATCAGATATTCATATACCTCCTCCGACTCCCCTTGCCGCTCCTTGTCCGATGCCTTTACCGGCACATCATAGCGGTCGTGAAAGACCAGAATCGCATACGGCTCCCTGCTACGGTACCGGGCACCCACAAGCTCATAAAACGTGTACAGCAGTGCATCATTTTTCAGTCCGCACTCGCGCATTCCGTACAACAACTGGCGCATTTTCCTCTGTTCTGCGCCATCCCCGAATGCGTAGCTGCGCAGGTTTACATTGGTTGCTGCAAACGGAACCGCTTTGGCAATCGCCAGATTTTTCTCCTTTTCCGCCGCAGACAGATTGAGAAAGTTCACATTAAAGCTCTCATCGATCTCTCCGTCCGGTTCCATGTAGCCGCCTGCCACACGCGTAAAGGAAGTACGGCTGGGCGTCATTCTGCGTGTCAGTTCCAGCATATCTTCTCTGTTTATCATAATTTCTCCCGTCCCGTGTTTTTATGATAACATTTCATTGCCGGCACATCCATGCTTGTCTTCACCACACTTATGTTCCGCGCAGGAATGCTCATGCTCATGATGAGAACATCTCACATCGGGATTGTAATCTAATTTTCCTGCAAGATAAGCTTCTACCGCTTCATCTGCCGCACCGGACACTCCACCATACAGCTTTATGCCGGCAGTTGCAAGTGCGCTTTGCGCACCGCCTCCGATTCCGCCACAGATCAGCACATCCGCACCCGCCTCCGTCAAAAATCCGGCAAGTGCCCCGTGTCCCTGTCCATTTGTGTCGACAATCTGGGATCTTACCACCTGGCTATTCTCAATATCATATAATTTAAACTGTTCCGTGTGTCCAAAGTGCTGAAATATTTCTCCATTTTCATAGGTAACTGCAATTCTCATCTGATCTGTTTCCTTTCTTTGAATATCATCTTTTCCGACGGACGTTGAGGTGCGCCTGCATATTTTATTGCAGCAAAACAGGGCAGTTCCATCACACAATCGATAATTCCCACCTGAAATCTCCAATGTCTTTCCATTTACGATGCTGTCTGCCATTTTGTATCTGGCTGACTCATAAATTTCGGTCACTGTTGTGCGGGCAATCCCCATCTGCTTCGCACATTGTTCGTGCGTACACTTCTCAAGGTCTACAAGACGAATCGTTTCATACTCATCCATCGTCATAATGACTTTTTCCCTTGCCGGAACACCATTCGGGCAAAAATTATCATATGCCGCTTCCATACAGATTCTTCTTGCTTTTGTCGGTCGTGCCATCTTTTCTCCTCATACCTATTTCCGTCATATGTCAAAAATTATTATATCGCAATTTTCTTTTTTTTACAACTCTCTATGAAAATTATGCGTACCCGATATACAGATTATCTGCCGCCATCACGCTGCAATCCAGTTTACAATCTGTAAGAATATGCAAAACGCTCGTATTGTGATCCCGCCTTTGCATATAACATGAAATGCAACATGGCATAAAAAAAACACCGAATTTACGGTGTTTTTAGAGCAGGGGATGAGAGAATCGAACTCCCACCAAAGGTTTTGGAGACCCCTATCATACCATTTGACCAATCCCCTATATACAGAAAAAATTTAACACCTGTTGCAGCGTTAAATTTTCTCGGTACTTTTATTTTGTACCTTCAGAATTTCACACAGAAAGCTAGTAACCTAACCCCATCTAACAACCAACGACTGTTTCAAAGTAAACTTTATTCTTTACTGTGTATGCCTTAGATTCTGCACCTTGCAGATATCATGCACACTTGCGTATCTCCAAAGCTTATCTCTTAGAAACCTCTAAGGATAAGTCCTCGACCTATTAGTACTTCTCAGCTGAGTGCGTTACCACACTTACACCTGAAGCCTATCAACCTTGTAGTCTTCAAGGGGTCTTACTCCGAAGATGGGATATCTTATCTTGAGGGGGGCTTCACGCTTAGATGCCTTCAGCGTTTATCCCTGCCAAACTTGGCTACTCTGCCATGCCTTTGGTAAAACAACAGATACACCAGAGGTTTGTCCATCCCGGTCCTCTCGTACTAAGGACAGCTCCTCTCAAATATCCTACGCCCACGCCGGATAGGGACCGAACTGTCTCACGACGTTCTGAACCCAGCTCGCGTACCGC
>ENA-ORND01002613-ORND01002613.1-human-gut-metagenome-genome-assembly--contig:-NODE-2613-length-10771-cov-2.265677_pt1 | contig 10771 bp, 7 predicted proteins | sample MGYA00242111_ERZ509014 | MGnify/ENA primary metagenome ERZ509014 (study PRJEB26280, sample SAMEA2338694) | human gut metagenome | biome: human gut; feature: human-associated habitat; material: faeces... | reverse complement strand
CCCGCCGCTCGGCAGGGCATCCGGTGAGATTCAAATCATGCGGCTAAGCATGTAGACCCAACAGAAAAAGGTTTCCGGACGCGGGTTCAACTCCCGCCGCCTCCACCAAACATAAGGCCAAAGATTGATCGCCGTCAGTCTTTGGCCTTTTTCTTTATCCACGCTTTCCCCTGTCCTTCTGGGCATTTCGGGCATTTATACGTTCCCTAGCGTTCGCCAGCCCCTTCACTTTGTTCGCCTACAGTCGCACTTTTTTATGTACATACTAATGTACATATTGGGTTAGGATACCCTCAAAGGGGCCGCGATATGTACAAACAAACCGTGTTGGGCTTTGTACATATTCCCCCCTGTAGGCGCCTCTGTCGGTAGCTACATCCTTCTGAGACTAGGCGCCCTTCCGATTTCGATATGTACACGCCACCTCCGCCAGCAAGTACGGAGAGGAGGCGGCCAAGGGAACACGCAAATGCCAAAGACAATTCGACCGCTCACCATGAAGGAGATAGAAGCGCTCACCTCCACCAAAGCCATAGGGGGAGCGCCCGGCCTTTTCTGTGACGTTCAAAAAACGGCAACGGGGTACTCCCGCTCCTACTTCCTTCGCTACCGAGGGAAGCGCTACACAATCGGCTCCATTAAGCGGGTAACGCTAAAGGAAGCCCGCACGACGGCCAGCGCCTACCGTGAAGAGATCGACCGAGGGGGCAACCCTACGGAAAGGAAGCGGGCGGCTCGGGCGCCCCAATCCAAGCCGCTTACCCTCGCGGAGCTCTTTGATTGGCATATGGTCCACAGGCTGGAAAAAGACAAGATCAAAGAGAAGGACGAGAAAACAACGCGCTCCCGCTTTGCCCGCTTCATCCCCGAAGAGCTAAAGGAGAAGGCGGCCGCCGAGATCACCCCGCAAGACATTACCAATGGCATCGAAAAGGCGTGGCTTAATACTCATGAATCCGCGCGCCGCCTCCTCTTGGAAATGGAAGGCGCCTACTCCCGTGGAATGCTTTGCGGGAAACTTCCTGCCATGCAAAACCCTGCCCAGCTGCGCCAAGTGCTACAGCACACCTTGCCCAAGGTTACTCGGGATGCTAACGACCACCATCACCCAGCACTTAGGCCCGAGGAGGTCCCCGAGTTTATTGCCGCCTTGATGGCAGGGAAGCGCCAGCTAGACGCCTCGAAAGGCTTCATCATCTACGCCATTCTCACCGCTGGGCGCGCGGCCTCTGCGCTACAGGCCCAAGACAAGGAAATAGACTGGGGAAACAAAATCCACCGCATTCCCCGAGAGGATGGCCGCATGAAGATCAAAGGCGGCGGGGACCGCCAAACCCCTCTGAGCAAGGAGGCGCTACACGTACTTAGAAGCGTCCCCCACACCGAAGGCGTTCCCTATCTCTTTGAAAGCTCTAGCTCTCGGTGCAGGGGCAAGCCGATCAGCGTGGGCGCCTATGAGCAAGCCCTCAAGCGCTTCCACGCCGAGCAAGGCGGCCGCTGGGTTGATCCTTGGCTTAAGGGGCCGGATGAAAAACCGAGAAACGCCACCCTGCACGGAATCGCCCGAGCCAGCTTCAAGGACTGGGCAAAGGACGGCAAGGCTTACGGCCACGCCCCGTTCCCCGAGGCCCTCATTGAGCGGTGCCTCGACCACCGAGAGAAGTACGGCGGCGCCTACGACCGTCGAGAGCCTGTGGAGGAAATGCGCGCGGTTTTCGATGCTTGGGGAGCCTTCTGTTTTAGCAAGGTGTACGCCCTTGCCAAGGCCGCCGAGGCGCCTGAAAAAGAGGAGTAGCCCCTATAGGCCGCTGTGCTGTGTCCCGTCCACTCCCCGAAAAACGCCCACCCTTTCCACCCACCACATATAGAAGAAAGAGAAAATCCTTATATATCAAGTGTTTTTCTCTCTTTTATAGTGGGTGGAAAGGTGGGTGGGATGGTGGGTGGAAAGGTGGGTGGAAATGTCGTGGAGAGCCCTTGCGGCCCTTACCTCGGCGGTTTCTGACGGGGAAAGCATTCACCCCGCGGCCCTAGCTTGGCGCCCAGCCTGCTGGAGGCGCACGCGCCGCGACCTCAGTTCGGCGCCTTTCGCGTAGGGGCGTCTGCTCCCTGCTCTCTTCGCTTCGGCCCGCGCGTGGGTACATTGGGCATTGAACCGCCCCCAGAATTGCTCAGGCACCCCCGGGGGCAAAAAACAAGCCGCCGCCCCCTAGGGAGGTGGCGTTTGCCCCGAGCACATTTCAAAAACCATTTTGAAAACCGCCCCTCCCCTTCGCCAGCGCACAAACGGCTAAGCACCCCCCGGGGGCCCAATTTCCACAAACGCTCGAGGGGAACCCCACCCGAGCGGCGCCCCATATAAAAAACCAAATCCGAACTCCCGATTTTTCGGAGTAGCCCAGCGGCCAGATACCCCCTTGCGTTTTCGCTTTCACGCACTCCAAGAATCGCCAGCAGTTAAGCGCCCTCGCCCCGTCTCCTTTGATTGGCCTTTTCACTTTTCCATTTTTCCGCCAAAAATTGGAACTTTTTTCACTCCCCTTTATTTCAGGCGCCCAACCCCTCCCGATATGTTCGGTAGTAGGCACTGGGCGGCCGTGTTTTTTTTGGAGTTAACCTACCCAGCACGGCGCGGAGGACGGCCGCCTGTTGCTCCGGGCGCGCGCGCGAGAGAATAGACAAAACGCCCTCTTTTTTCAAATTCCCGACTCCTACCCTAGCTCGGGGCTTTGCCCCTGCCCAGCCGCCCATCATTCAGCGCACAGGAGCCGCATTAAAGGTAGCCAACCCAACCACACTCAGAGAGGGGGCAAAAGCGGCCACAGCGCTTCCTACGGCCTTTTAGCAAGTAGCCGCATTCACTACGCAAGGCAACGAAATTTCCAAAACTTTTCCTATCCCGAACTATAGGGTTTACCCTACCTCTTTCAGGGAAGATAAAAAAGTTTTGAAAATTTAGTGCGCACCCCGGGGGCCCAAAAACCAACAGCGCCGCCAAGGAATACGCCCCGAGTGGTGAACCCAAAATTTTTTCATTTTGGGAAAAACCAAATCCGAACTCCCGTTTTTTGGAAGTGTGGCAAGGGGTGCCCGCGGCCGCCTCCTGCGCTATTCTTAGAAACGCGCAAGCCTTGCGGAGTAGCTACCGTCGAGGCTAGGGGCGGCCCCCTTCAGCGTGTTCAGGCCGCCCCGCGGCGCCCCCCGCTTTCCGCACTGGGGCATTGAGAATGCGCCACTATCCGAACACGCTCATGCCCGACATTCCTTCCCCTGTCGTACCTGTTTTGGGGGCGCATTTTCTTTTGCGCGGAGACACCTTTAGCCCTATGGAGCTGTGCTTTCCCGAGCTAATCGGCCCCCTTGCCAAGCCTCGAGGCATCCCCAAAGGAGCCAAGGCCCCACGCCACCACCTCCATTTTCAAGCCTTCATCCCAGACAGACCGCCCCTTGCTCTCGCACAACTCTGTATCGAGACTATTGGCGAGCCCTGCGGTTTCAATTTCAGTTTTACACCGGACCGTTTATCCGTTGCCTTTGCGATAGCACAAGGCGCTGTAATGTCTCGCGCCAACGACCTAGGTGCCAACGCACAGCCCAACACCGTCGAGCTACCCAACCCGCTTCTGTCCTCTTTCCTCGAGGATTGCCGTAGGAGAATAGAGGCCAAGCTCACAGGGGCCGCCGAAGCTATCGGCAAAGCAACAGCACAGCGGCCCGCTACGCCCGAGCACCTTTTCCCTTTTGATGAAAACGACCCCGACGCGGCAACCTCCGCTTTCCTTGCTCTTGCAGTCAGATCGTGGCGAGAGCTCCGCAAAGTGCCCACGCTTCCCGTTAACCTCAAAGATTTGGGAGGCGGCAACCGCTCAAAGAAAAGTACCGAGGAAGTTAGCCGCGCGCTCTCGGCCGTCTCCTTTGTCGCCTATCGTTTGCGCGCCTTAAGCCTTGTTGCAAAGCTGTGGGGAGACAACTTGGAAGCCCTCCCATTGCCTCTCTATCTTGCGCTCAGCGATATGCTAGACAGCGAATACACCCGGCTGGGGAACTATGTTGGGCAATTGCATGGAGCAATGAGAGCAGCAAAGGAGCGTAAAGGCAGAGGGAACAAACCCACCCCGCGGCCTTACTCCGCCGAGGAAGTACTCAAGCGCTACGAAAACCTGCCCAGCCAATACGCCCAACCAAACTACGACCGCTTCCAAATTACGGCCGACGGGCTTAATGCCGCCTATCCGATGGCGGCCACCTGTACAGCGAACACCGTGCGGCGCCTCTGCACAGAAGCGAGGAAAACCAGAAAAGCCGATAAACATCAATAAGTTAAGAGCCAACTCAGGAAGACAAGGCATCCAAGATTTTGCGCATCAATTAATTGCGCGCCTGATTTCGTTGAGGCAACCAAAGAAACTACCTCCAAGGTCAACGGCGGCCAACTCCCAAAACGCCGAACACACTTTGGAGGTTTTATGCCCACCACTGAAAACACCACAACCGACCGCTCCGCCCAGCAGGAAGCCCACAAGCGCTCCCTTTTCATCTCCCGCGAAGAGGTTGCCCGCTCCCTTGGCATTGGGCGTTCCACGGTTTGGAAGCTCACCAAGGCCGCCGCGAACGGCCGAGGCAACTTCCCCCAGCCCGTCCACTTCGGCGCCCGTTGCACCCGGTGGAACCGCGCCCAGATTGAAGCATGGGCGGCCGAGGTTAGCGGCATCCCCTCGACCACGGGGGCCGCATAATGCCCAGCACTTCTCTCACCCTTGCCGTTCGCTTGCGTTCGCGGGCGTCCACAGGGCATAATGCTTGCAGGCGCCGACTCGGCGCCCGTAGGCTTGGCGGCCTGCACACACAAAACAGGCGGAACGACCGCCGCGCCGCAGACATTGCTCGCGGCATTTTCTTTGGCGGCTTTCCGATCCCTCGGCCGAATTGCGCCCACAGTTTTCATGATGAGCGCGCCGAGTGGGAAGCCCTCGGGCTTGCCGTTTCCTGTTTTACGGTCCGCCAACCTGCTCGGCGCCGCTCTCCCCTTGGCGGGGGAGGACGGTTCTCAAATCTGAAAAACAGGAGCTCCGGCCATGAAATCCCATGAAGCCGAAGGCGTTCGCGCATCCGTGAACCCGTCCCAGCAGCCCTCCTCGAGCGGCCGCACCATCGCCATCACCATTCCCATTCCCGATCGCGTCGAGAACTTCTCCGACCTTGCCCCGCTCTTTGCTGTGCTAGGCGAACGCGCCGCGGAACTTCCGCCGAGCTACACCCGAGCCTGTGCCCGTTTTGTCGAGGATAGGCTCTCCGACGCTCTCAACGCTCTCCTCCTTTGCCGAGGCTCCGGCCCTTGGTCCAAGGAATTAACGGCCGTTAATAACCTCGGCTGTGCCGTGCTCCGCTTGGAGCAGGAAACCCGCGGCGCCCTCACCGAGGCCCGAGTAATGCTCTACAAAGAGGTGGCCGAATGACGCTCAAGCTAAACCCCGAACCGCGGATGCTTGCCGATTTCGCGCCTCTCATTTCCTGCGAAATGCCCGAGCTGTGCTCCGCCCCCGTAGAACTTCTCAAGCGCTACGGGGTAGCCATCTCCTCCGCAGAGGAAAACACCTTGGAAGCCGTGCGGCTTGTGATTAGCGGCGCCTATGACTGGGTGCCGGGCCAAACCGAGCCCGATACTTCCGCCCAGCTCTATGAGCGCCTGTCCGCTATTACTCGCCTTACGGACGAGCTCGACTATCTTCACCGCGCACGGGAGCAGGTTTCCGCCGCCCTTGCGGCCAAAGTAAGGAGGGAGTGATTGGCTATCACTTTGAACAGAGACAAATTCGGCCAAGAGGAGCGGCAAAAACTCGCCGCTCTTATGGCCGCTCTCAGGCCGTTTGTTCGATCAAGCAAACAGGCCGCCCATCTCTACAAAACGGGCAAGCACCTCGCAGAAGATTTAGAGGAATTGCTCGCCCTTGCCCCAGCAAAGCTCACGTTAAAGCCTTTGCCCGAGATTGAAACCTGTCGCTACCGATGGAATCCATATTGCCAAAACTCCCCAGCGGAGGCGGCCAGCGCCTTAATCAACAGGGGCAAAACTTGGAAAGAGCGCACCAAAAAACTAATAACTCGGATGAATAAACGGAGGGCTCGAGAATGCCAGAAGCAAAAGTAATCGGAACTACCCCTGCGAATGCAGGGGGCATTCTTTTCGCCACACCTGCCAGCGAAACGGCCGCCAACGTCAAAACCCGTTATGCGGAATCTTTTGAACACCTTTACGCAATAATTTGCGGCCTTCCGAGAACGCCGCGAAAACTCGGGAGCTACGGCATCTCTGCGGCCTTTTCCGCAAAGACTGGAACCACGGGCCACCGAGCAAACAAAAACGCCCAACCGTTCCCCGTGCTTTTCCTTGACGCCGACGACGTGCCCGAAGGGAGCTACAGCCGTGTGCAGGAAAAGCTCGCTTCCGTTGATTCGTTCACATACATCACACACGGAAACGGCGTACCGAAATACAAAACGCTCGCCATTGAGGACGTTGAGGCCCTTGGCAAAAACGAACACCGAGCAAAGGAAAAAGGCGCCCAAACGATCACACTTAAGGATGGGCGTGTTTTCCCGTTTGTCGTGATGGATGAGAGCGGGAAGCCCGTCGAACTAAAACCCGCTGGAGAGCGTTTCCGCGCCTTGATTCACCTCGACCGAGCCCCCTCCCCCGAAGAGAGAGCGGCCCTTTTGGCATGGGCTAGCGCATACTTCAACGTAGCGTTCGACCCGGCAACCAAAGATGCCGCGCGAATCATGTTTACGCCTCGAATCAATTGCCGAGACGAGGACATTAAGCGATTCCACGGCGCCCCTCTTTGCGTCGACAAAGCCCTAGAGGATTACCACAAGGCAAACCCGACGCCCAAGCGTTCGACTCGCCCCTCTGCGGCCGCCTCCCCTGCCACAGCCTTCGGCGCCGACAATTCTTCCGAGCAGGACAACGCCAACCGCTGGAGCATCCATCCCATTACCGACCCGAGCAAGGACCCTATGACCAAGGTGCTCGCGTCTCTCGGCCTTTGGGATGGCGAAATGAAAAATAATGCTTTGGTTATTACCTGCCCCTTTGAACACGAGCACAGCGGCAAGGGCGGAAAGCATGAAACGCTGTACTACCCAGCCGGGTGCCAAGACAATGCGCGAGAAGATTTGGAACCGTACAAATACGGCCGCTTTCATTGCTTCCATACTTGCTCCGAGCGTCACTCTCAGGCCGAGTATTTTGAAGCCTGCGGGGTGAACTATAGCGACTACACCAAGGCTATTAATGGAGAGAGCCTCTCCCTTTTTCATGGAGAAGAGGGCCGACTTTTTCGCACCGAGCCAAGTGGGCGCGTTTGGGTATCCACCACCACCAAAGCGGGCAACTCCGAGCGCCTTGTGTGCCAAGGCTTGGAAGTCTGCGGCTCCCTTGCCGATACAAAGGGAGGAGAGCATAAAGTACGCATCCGCTTTAAGGACCCCCGCGGCCGCACCCATTACGGGAACCTCTCCCGAGGGGATTTGGTTGCGCGTGATTCTCAGGCAGTCCTCAAAGAGCTGTGCGATAACGGCCTGCAACTTGGCGGCCGAAAAGTTGGAGCCTACCTCACCGAATACCTCTATATGGCTCCGCTTGGTTTCCTTCCCCGCTATGAAGGCTCGAACGCCCTAGGTTGGGTTGAAACCGAAGAAAGCGGATGGGCTTTTGTTGAGAGTGACAAAACGCTAGGAGCCAGCGGAAAGAATGCCGAGGAATCCCATATCATCTATACGGGCCGCACAGGGAGAGCTCCCAACCTTTCCAAGCGCGGCACTCTCGACGATTGGAAGCGAGAGCTAGCCGCCAAATGCCTTTACTCCTCTCGGCTTGCGTTTGCGGTTTGCGTGGCCTTCGGCGCCCCGTGCCTGCAACTGCTGGGCGTCGAGGGTGGCGCCTTCAACATCTACGGCCCATCCGGCAAAGGCAAATCTAGTAGCAGTCGAATGGCGGCCACGGTGTACGGGCTTGGAGATTGGCTAGGCAAAGGCTACATCCGATCTTGGAAAGCCTCGGACGCGGGATTTGAACAAGCCTGCCTAGGGCACAACGACCTGCCGCTTATTCTCGAGGAGGCCGTACAGTGCGACCAAAAGCTCAGAGGAGACCGCGCCTACACTTGGGCGAACGGAACCGCCAAAGGCCGCGGCACTGTCGTTAATGGGGAGATAGACCTCCGAGAGCAAGAGTCTTGGCGCTCGCTTGGACTCTCGACCGCAGAAATGACGGTGGAGGCTTGGATTAAGGAAGGCAACCCGAGAGCGCATATCTACGCGGGACAGTTAACGCGCCTCACCGACGTTTACGCCTGCCCTGTAAGTGACGAAATGGGCGTGTTTGAACGCGTTCCCGAGGGTAGTACGGCCAAGGAAATGGCCGACAGCATCCGAGAAAACGCCACGCGGTTCTACGGCACCGCTGGGGAGGCGTGGCTCCAATGGCTAGCGGCCAACAGACAGGAAGCCGCCGACAGACTAAGAGCGCACTTCAACGCCTTCCGAGCTCGCCTCTCTAGCATCAGCTCGGATAGCCAATACAGCCGAGTGCTCGACCGTTTTGCCTTGTGTGCCGCGGCTGGGGCGCTTGCAACCGAACTCGGGATAACAGGCTGGGAAGCCGAGGCTTTCGGCCCGCAGTTTGCGGAACGTCAGGTGGAAGCCTGCGCACGAGAAGCGCTCAAGCCTTTCCGAGCGGGCCGCGAGAATATTGCGAACGTCGAAAAGCTCCTCAGTCTATGTACCAAGGATGTGGCTCACTTTATCCAAGTGCTCGGGACTCCGGCCACGGTTCCCGAGAGGCCGCGAGATTGGTACGGCACCTATTGGTATGCAAAGACAGAAGGGGACCCATCCCCCCTCGACTATGCCGAGCTGGGTTTTCAGGATGAAGACTTTAAAGGTGAAAAAAACGCCCCAGATTCGAGCAAGGCTGGGGCGGAGACGGAATGCAGGGAAATGTTTTTTATCCTCCGAGAAACATTTTACGGCCATATCTGTGACAAAACAGCGGCCGCCATGCTCGCCCGATGGCTAGTGGGAAAGGGAGCGATTGTCCTCATCAACCACGGCAAAGAGGGAGAAGGCCAATCTAGACTAGGCGCCAAGTATGGCCTTGGCCGAGGAGGCAGACGCGTGGGCTATGTCATCGCCTTGGATAAGCTCGAGTCGCTCTACACCGAGCTCACCAGCGATTAACTCCTAAGCCCAATCCGCCAATGGAAACGCCCCTTTCCTCCTGACAAACGAGGATTGGGGCTTTCTTTTCCACCCACCCAAGAAAAATTCCACCCATACAAATCCATTGCACCGCAGACTGTTTTAGCAAAATCGGCTGCTAGGCGCCAATAAATCGGGTGGAGAGCCTCTCTCCCGCGCCTTCACTACTGCCACAGGCGATTAGGCGTTTTTCACCCCACCGGGTGGAGTGGGAGGCGTAAAAAATAGGGGGTGGGGGTAGGTTATACTGTAGCTACCCCCTTTGTCCTACCTGCGGGAGTGCCCTCCCTCTCCCCAAGCAAGGCAATCCGGCGGCCCGAAACTGTCTCCAAAAACGCTAGGGGTTTACCCGTAGCGAAGGGTTTTTCTGTACATACTTATGTACGTATTTTCAGAAGGCACTTCGAAACGACTGTGCCACAACCCTGTGCAACGGACGCCGCCTCCACCATATTCAGGGCCTGAGATTGTTCTGCACGATCTCAGGCCCTTCTGCTTTCAGGCACCCCGCTCCGCCGTCCCTTCCTGCGCATCACACCCCGCCCTTTCGCTTCCCTACGTCGTGCACGGCGCCCCGCGGAAACAAAATGTCGAAATATCGCAAAACCCGCTGAACTTCCTCGGGCAGAAGCGTTGGCGGTGTTTTCACCTCCATCGTGCCAATCGGAGCCTCTGAACTGGCACCTATAATGTACAGAACAGGGGAACCTAGTCAGGGAGGGCAGGACATGGCCAGCATTTTCAAGATCACGGCAGGCGCGGCCGTCGTCGCCACGGCGCTTTACGCAGCCGCCGGCTATCTCGCGGTGCCCACGCTCGTCAAGTCGACGCTCGCCGACACGCTCGGCAAGCAGCTCGGACGCAGCGTGACCGTCACAAATGTCGCCTTCAATCCGTGGACCTGGGAGTTCACGCTCGAGGGGCTCACGGTTGCAGGCAAGAACAACAACCCTCCGCTTCTCTCGCTCGACCGCTTCTACGTGAATGCGTCGGCCCAGACGCTCGTCGAGCTTGCGCCCGTCATTGACGAAGTGACCGTCGACGGGCTCAACGCCGTCGTCGCACTCGATGACGAGGACATGCGCAGGCTCATGAACGGCCACGGTTCGGCCGAAGGCGGATCGTCGGAAAAGGCCTCCTCGGAAAGCAGCAGCCTTCCCTCCTTCGCGGTCTACAACATCAGCGTCAAAAACTCCTCCCTTCAGGTCCTCGACCGCGCACGCGCCATCGACCAGTCGGTCACCGACTTCAACCTCGAGCTTCCGTTCGTGAGCACGCTCGCCAACTCCAAGAGCAGCCTCGTCACGCCCAAGCTCTCCATGAAGCTCAACGGCACGCCGATCTTCGCCACGGGCTCCACGCAGCCCTTCGGCACCACGCTCTCGGCGCGCCTCAACATGAAGATCTCGAATCTGGACCTCGCCCCCGTCTTCAAGCTCGTGCCCGCGCTCAATACGCCGAGCCTCATGCTTGAAAACGGCCGTCTCTCGACCGAGGTCAACGTCGCCTT
>ENA-ORND01002609-ORND01002609.1-human-gut-metagenome-genome-assembly--contig:-NODE-2609-length-10784-cov-3.272160_pt1 | contig 10784 bp, 9 predicted proteins | sample MGYA00242111_ERZ509014 | MGnify/ENA primary metagenome ERZ509014 (study PRJEB26280, sample SAMEA2338694) | human gut metagenome | biome: human gut; feature: human-associated habitat; material: faeces... | reverse complement strand
TTCCGTGCCGTAAGTAAGAATCGGGTCGCAGCAAAGCGAGGTGTGTGCGGAAACGATAACGCTGGTGGTGGCACAAGCCTTTGCAAGCTCCTCAACGCACATAACATAAGTGAGGGGATCACAGCCCTGGCCGCCGTATTCCTTGGGAACGGGGATTCCGAGGAAGCCGAGCTTTTGCATTTTAGTTACGGTTTCTCTTGGGAATTGTTCGGTTTCATCTGTTTCAACAGCAAGCGGTTTTACTTCATTTTCAGTAAAATCAGCAAAAAGCTTTCTTGCCATTTCATGTTCTTTGCCGAAAGTAAAATCCATATTGATTTCCTTAGCCTTTCTGCCCGCCTATACGATAAATTTTCAAAGTTGCGCTGCGGGCTTGGCGCAATTATATGCTGCAATGCAGCGAAAATAACCTTGCCGAGCGATAAATTATTTCAAATCTACCACCGCAGCGGCGTGCACAAAAAATGCACGCCGCCGTGATTTCAGTTATTATTTGCGATAGTCATAGAAGCCCACACCGGTTTTGCGGCCGAGCTTACCTGCGCGAACCATCTTCTTAAGAAGAGTTGCGGGGCGATATTTGGGATCGCCTGTTTCGGAATAAATTGTTTCCATAATTGCAAGCACAATATCAAGGCCAACATAGTCGCCGAGTTCAAGCGGGCCCATGGGATGATTTGCGCCGAGCTTCATTGCAGTGTCTATATCTTCAACGCTTGCAATGCCCATTTCATAAACGGTGATACCCTCGTTGATAAGAGGAATAAGAATTCTGTTTACAACAAAGCCGGGAGCCTCGTTAACCTCAACGGGAGTTTTGCCGATTGCTACGGCAATTTCCTTAATTTTAGCAACCATATCTGCAGGAGTGTTTGCACCTGCGATAACCTCAATAAGCTTCATAACGGGAGCGGGATTGAAGAAATGCATGCCGATAAGCGGTCTGTCAAGGCCGGCACCGATTTCCGTGATTGAAAGAGATGATGTGTTTGTTGCAAACATACAATCCGGCTTAACGATTTCCTGAAGTTCCTTAAATGTTTGCTTTTTAACATCCATAACCTCAAGAGCAGCCTCTACGATAAGATCGCAATCCGTGCAAATTTCTTTGGTGCCTGTTGTGATTTTGGCAAGAATGGCATCGGCTGCCGCCTGATCCATTTCGGGCAGCTGCGCCGCTTCCTCCGCCGTCGCCACGACGTAAACCTTGCCGCGCGCCCAGCCGCATGTTCCCTTGACCTCCGGGTGTTCCCGCTCGCCCACCATAATCAGCGGGCAATCCTCGCCCGTATCCTCCGCGACGACGCGGTGGAGCTTGTTGACGAAGGGGCAGGTCAGGTCAACCACCTTGCAGCCGGCTTTCTCCAGCTGCCTGATGACCTCCGGCGCGACGCCGTGACTGCGGATGAGCACCTGCCGACCCGCTGCTTCCTCGGCGGAAGCGACCGGCGGAATCCCGCGCTGACGAAGCATGTCCACGACCGTCGGGTTGTGGATCAGTTCCCCCAGCGTACAAGAGGGCACGCCGCTGTCCGCCACCTGCACGGCGCTTTCGACCGCGCGGCGGACGCCCATGCAGAACCCCGCATGAGCCGCGATTTCAATCGGCATTTCCCGTTTGCATCCTTTCCAGCATGGTCAGACCATTTTCCGACCTCTATATTGATTCTACATATCTTCTGATTTTCCTGCTTCCTTCGCAATTTTTTTTGAAAAAATTTTTTGTTCGCGAAAAAAGCGCGAAAAAACAGGATTTCACGCAGATTTTGGTGCTCACGCCTCCGGGTGTGCCGTCAGCGCGCGGTAGGTTTCGGTGATGCGGCCAAGCAGCTCCTCGCAGGTGTCGCGGTTCACGCCGCGCGCACGCAGGTCGTCCATCGCAATCGGGTCGCCGACGCGCACGTCCAGACGGCGGAACAGGCGCGGTTTGCCGCCGATGTACAGGGGAATCATCGGCACGCCGCTGCGCAGGGCAATCAGCGCCACGCCGGACTCAACGTGCTCCATAATCCCCTCTTTGTGGCGCGTGCCTTCGGGGAAAATGCCCAGCACGCCGCCCGCCTTCGTCACCCGCAGACAGGCGCGCATCGCCTCCATGTCGCTGTGGTGGCGGTCAACGGGAATCATGTGCAGGTGCATCAGCAGTTTTCCGACCACGGGCGCTTTCGCCAGCTCGATTTTCCCCAGGAAGTTCACTTCGTAGCGGCGAATCAGCATCGCGGCAATAATCGGGTCTGCGAAGGACGTGTGATTCGCGATGACGATGTATGGCGCGTCGAGATTCAGCTTCTCCCTGCCCGTGCAGTGCATAAAGCAGAACAGGTGGAAGTAAATCCAAAAAATCCCGCGCGCAATCGTATAGATGATGCCCTTTTTGCCCGGAACAGCCATGTGATGCTGGAAATTCTTCTTCTTTTCCGGCTGATTCTGCTCGCTCATACCTGTGCGCCCCCCGTCTTGTCCGCGACGATGCGCAGAATCGCCTCGACCACCTCGTCAAACGTCAGGTGCGTCGAATCGACCGTCACGGCGTCCTCTGCCGCACGGAGCGGGTCAACAGCGCGGTGCGTGTCCTGTTCGTCACGGGCGCGCAGATCGCGCAGCACATCGTCGAAATTCGCGTCCATGCCCTTATTGCGCATCTCCTGATAGCGGCGGCGGGCGCGTTCCTCGGCGCTGGCAGTCAGGAAGATTTTGACGGGCGCGTTCATCAGCACACGCGTGCCAATATCGCGGCCATCCACCAGCATGGGCGTTTCCTGCGCAAGGCGGCGCTGGAGCGCGACCATTGCCGCGCGCACGCCCGCGTACTTGGCGACGGTGGACGCCGCCATGCTGACCTCCGGCGTGCGGATGAAGCCCGTCACGTCGCGGCCATCCACGAGGGTATGCTGACCATCCGCCGCGTGACCGACCGTCATTGACAGGGCCTGGCACAGCGCCGTGACCGCCTGTTCGTCCTGCACGGGAACGCCCTTCTCCAGCGCGGTCAGACCGATGGCGCGGTACATCGCGCCGGTGTCGAGGTGGAGGATGCCCAGCCGCTTGGCGACGGCGTCCGCAATGCTTGATTTTCCTGCGCCGACAGGGCCGTCCATGGCAATATTCAGCACCATGCGTTGTTGTCTCCTTTTGTTGACATTTTTATGTAGGCTCAAATCGCCCGGTGTCCCATGCCGACGACGACCTCGTTGAGATGCACTAAGCCCACGGTAAAGAACACCGCCACCGCCACATGCTCGCCGGAGCGGGCGACGCCGATTTTGCCGCCGACGGAAAAGCCCATCGCCTTCTCGCTGACTTGGCACACCGCGTCGTGCGCTGCCCCAGCAACCGCGCCTTCCTCGCGGTGCGTATCACTGATGACGCCCTCGCGCTTGGCGGCGACCACGGCGCGCTCAATCATCTTCATCATCGAATCCACGAATGTGCCGCCGAAGTCCGATGCCGCGCCGAGAATATCCTTTTCGGTCAGCGACGCCTTCAGCTCGGTTTCTTCCTCGCGTGTCGCCGTCATCGCCAGCTGAATCGCCGCACGAGCTACCGCGCGGCTGTCCCCGATGATTTCCAGCATTTCCTTCGCTCCTTTCATCCGGCATACCTGTTTATTATACATGATTTTCCCCTTTCCTGCAAGCGATTTTCCTGATTTTTCAGCAGATTAGCCCGCAAACCCACGCGCACGTCAGGTAGGACAGCAGCGACACGCCCAGCGCGCCCGGCAGCTTTTTCACGCCCGCCGCGCCGAGATAGACGCTCATCGTGTAGAAAATCGTCTCGCTTGACCCCATCAGCACCGACGCGATTCGCCCAACGCTGCTGTCCGCGCCGTACTGCGCGAAAATCTCCTGCAGCGCCGCCAAACTGCCCGACCCGGTCATCGGGCGGAGGATGAGCATCGGAGCGACCTCCTGCGGCAGGTTCAATATTGCCGTCAGGGGCGATAGCAGGCGTACAAGAAGCGCCGTCAGCCCGGAGGCGTTCATCAAGGAAAGCATGAGCAGCATCCCCGTCAGCGCGGGCAGGAGCTGCCACGCGGCGTCCATGCCCTTCTTCGCGCCGGAGAGGAACGCGCCGTAGACCTCAACGCCCGCGCATTTTCCGCGCAGAAGAATCAGCAGAACGGTCAGGATGAGGGTGACGGCGGCGGCTTTCTCCATGCGGATTCGCTCCTTTTTGGCGGATTTTGTCGTACACGCCCAGCAGAATGACCCCGGCTGCCGTCGCGGCGGCGGACGAAATCAGCATAGCGCCCCAAATGTCCGCCGGATGCTGTGCGCCTGCCGCCTGACGAAGCGTCAGCACCGTCGTCGGCAGCACCTGCAGGCCGGAATTGTTGAGCACCAGCAGCAGCGCCAGCACGCGCAGTCCCGGCTCGCCGTGTACCGCCAATTGCTTCGCTGCGGACACACCCGGCGGCGTGGCGGCATTCCCCAGACCGAGGACGTTCGCCGCCAGATTCATGCCGACTGCCTCCCAGCAATCAGCATCCGGAAGCGCGCGGCTGTGTCTTCCGAATAATTTTCGGATAAGCAGCCCAAGTTTCGCCACGTCGCCCGTGCGCAGAAGAACTTCCATCAAGCCACTCCAGAGCGTCATCGTTCCCAGCAGCGTCAACATCAGCGAAACGCCGCTTTCCGCCGAGTTCAGCAGCGCCGACGCCGCTGAAGGCGCACGGTTTGTGAGCAGTGCCAGCATCAGCGACAGCGTTGTCAAGATGAAAAATACCCTGCCCATAAATACTTCTCCTTTCAGAAGCAATTTAGCACGGATGTTATACCCATTTTGTGCATATCTGTATATTGTCTGCGCGCCAAACTACGGAACTTTTCAAGCGTATCTCGGATTTTTTTCTTGAAAATAGCAAGAAAAAACTTATAATTCATGAAAACCCCTTGACAAACGTTAGAAAAAAATGTAGAATGACAATGCAATATGTGGAATCGTCCTGTGCTGTGCAGGAGTGCCGGACAATCCCTCATGGCAACATTACCGCTATCGAACGGAAGGGAGAAATTACTATGAAGTCTACCGGTGTTGTGCGTCAGTTGGATACCCTTGGTCGGATCGTCCTGCCCATCGAGCTTCGTCGCACGATGGACATTGGCGTGAAGGACATGCTGGAAATTTTCGTCGAAGGTGACGAAATCATCCTCAAGAAGTATCATCCGAGCTGCATTTTCTGCTCTGATGCCCGTGACGTCGTTCCCTACAAGGGCAAGCTCGTCTGCAAGAGCTGCCTGGCAGAACTGCGGAACGCGCAGGACTAATCAGCAGAAGCAGGACGGGCGGAAGCGTGGTAACGCGCCCATCCCCCAGCGGACTGCACTGAGTGGTGCAGCCCGTTTTTTCTATGCGGATTTTTCTCCGCTCATGCGAAAAGCACTTGCCATTTTCCTGCTGATGGCGTATAATATTCTTGCAGCCTTTTCTATATTGGTTGCTTTTATCAACAAAATGACCAAAGGAAGGATACCCATTATGCTCAAAATCTACAAGGAGGATTTCACTGTTCGCTCCTACCAGACCGATTTGAACGCCCGCATGAAGCCCAGCGCGATTCTGGAAGTGATGCAGGAAGCCGCCGGACAGCACTCCGAGCGTCTTGGTCTGGGGCGCAGTGCCCTGCTGGCAAAGAATACCGCGTGGGTGCTCACGCGCGTGGAGGTCGATATGGATCGCTATCCGGCGTTCGAGGAGACGTTCTCCGTCGAGACGTTCCCGATGCCCGTGCGCCGCTGCTTCTTCCCGCGTTACTTTATTTTCCGCGACAGCAATGGCATCGAAATCGGACGCGCCGCGACGCTGTGGGTGCTGCTTGACCTCGGCACACGCAGCATGACGAAGCTCGACGTGGTGAAGGCGCTGATGCCCGACAACTCCGACCTGCTCGCGCCGCTGGGTCTGCCCGCCGCCGTGACCGAGGTGTCCGGCACGCTGCAAACCGAAATGCGCCAGCCGCGCTACACCGATTTGGATTTCAACGGCCACGTCAACAACACGCGCTATCTGGACTGGTGCTGCGACGCGCTGGGGATTGACACCATGCGCGGCGCGTACCTGAAGCACTTCGCGGTCAATTTCGACGCGGAAGTGATGCCGATGCAGCAGATTCGGACGGAGCTGCGCCGGCTGGGCGACGATTTCTCCTACTGCGGCTTCGAGGGCGACAAGCGGCACTTTGATGTCGGCGGGCTGCTCGCGCGGCAGAATTAAGCTGCGTTTTCCCGGTTTCGCGAATCTTTCATAATTCCCCATCTTGAAAAGAAGGCGTCGGTTCTCATGACCGGCTCCTTCTTTTTTGATATGGATTTTTGCGTGTGCTCCCCTATTGCTTATTCCGCATTAAAAAAGCCGCCGCCCCCCGCAAAAAGGGGCAGCGACGGCGAAAAAATCAGGTTGTGGGCGTGGTAAAAGGATTCACCTGAACCGGGGTCGAGGGCTGCACGAGCGTCTCCACCGTGTGGGTTTCCTCCGGGTGAATGACAAACGGCGCGGGCTGCGGCGCTGCATCCGCCATCGTCAGGCGACCGACGGACACTTCGTACGCCGTCTTGCCGATGACCGTGCCGTCAGGCGCTGCTTCTGGTACGCGCGGGACTGGAAGCGTCCCAGCAGCGTCACCTTGTCGCCCACCTTCAGGTGGCTGGCGAAGCGCGCGGTGCGTCCCCAGGTGATGCAGGGGATATAATCGCTCTTGCCATAAGCGCGGTTGACCGCCAGCATCAGGTCGGCGATTTCGCGGCCGAAGGGGGTCGTGCGGTAGGAGGGCAGCTTGCACAGCGCGCCAGTCAGCTGCACCTGATTCGGGTTCTCGTCGCTGTCCGGGTCAACCAGATGCTGCGCGAAGCCCGTGATGAGCAGGCGTCCCGCGCCCTCGATGACCTTGTTGTAGCTGCGGAGCTGACCGTCCAGCGCCAGCTTCGAGCCGATGGTCAGCGGCGTATCATCCATCAGGCGCTCAGACACCGTGATGGGCAGCAGATCCTCCGCCCCGGACAGACGCGGCACAGACAGGGTGGCATAGTAAAACTTCTCGCCAAACACTTCATGCCCGTAGACAGGATTGTCCGTCAGGACGCCGCTCAAATGCAGGAAATTTCCGTTCTCTTCCATAGCGATTCACCTTTCTTTTTGACGGCGGGGCTACTCCGCTTTTGCGGGATGCTGTCTGCCCTGCACGTCGATCGTTGTGTTTCCCTCCAGCAGAAGCTCGCCCACAGGAATAAGCGTGAACCCCTGCTGGTGGTAAGTCTTCAGAATGGTAGGCAAAGCGTCGAGAATGTATTTAGAATCGTTGTGGAAGAGCACAATGTCGCCCGGCGCAACGTTTGTTGTCGCGCGCCGAATCAAATCAGCAGCGCCCTTGTTCTTCCAATCCAGCGAATCTATACTCCACTGTACCACCTCGTACCCCTCGCTGCGGGCGACACTGACGACCGTGTTGTTGTAGTCCCCATACGGCGGACGGAACAGCGTCGGCTTTTCCCCGGTAATCGCTTCCAGCTTCTCCGCCATGTCAGACAGCTCCTGCCGCATTCGGCTTTCGCTGATTTTCGTCATGTGCGGATGTTTGCTGGAGTGATTGCCGATTTCGTGCCCGCGGTCGTGAATTTCCTTCACCAGCTCCGGGTATTTGTCAACCCAGATGCCCACGAGGAAGAACGTCGCCTTGGCATTGTACTCGTCCAGCAAATCGAGGATGCGCATGGTCTGATCGCCGCCCCACGAGGCGTCGAAGGAAATCGAGATCACGCGGTCGTCGCGCTCGACGGAGTAAACCGGCAGAATCCGCTTGGCAGCGAGTACGGTCGTCGCGTCCTGATGCAGCGGCCCGGCGTAGCAGAAAGTCAGTACGCTGAGCAGCAGACACAGCGCCGCGCGGGTGTACGCCGCCTTTTTCGGATGCGCAGGTGCAGTGGAATGGGTCATGGCTTGCCCTCCATCCTTTCATAGTCTACGCGGCGGCGCGGGGAAATAGAAGCCCCGCTCGCCCGCTTCGGCAAAAGCGCTTTTGACCCGACAAAACAAGTCAGGAAGCACTTTGTCCGCATGGATGGCAAACCTTATGCAGCAGCGCTGACAAATATACAGCGTTTTGCGGCGGCGCAAGCGCAATACTTCTTGTCCGCCACTCTTATCATATCATACTATTATGACAGCTGCATGAACAAACTTGAAATTATTCGCGATATTCCGAATCCGAGGGGGCTTGGACTTGAACAACAGTTATGAACTCGTCATAATTTGCTGTTTTTCGGTAAAAAGCGCCCTGCCTGTTTTCGCCGAATCCCCTGCAGCAGCAAAGCAAGGATCAATCAGGGTAAAATAACAAAGAAAGGGCTGCACCCCTTCCTCGTCGGAAAAGGCACAGCCCATCAAGCCAAAGGAAATTAGTACATGCCGCCCATGCCAGCGCCGCCAGCCGGAGCCGCGGGTTCGGGCGCGGGGATGTCCGCCACCAGCGATTCGGTGGTCAGCACCATCGCCGCAACAGACGCCGCGTTCTGCAGCGCCGAACGCGTGACCTTCGTCGGGTCAATGATGCCGCGCTCAATCATGTCGCAGTATTCGTCGTTCAGCGCGTCGTAGCCATAGCCAGCAGCCTTCTTCGCGTTGCGCTTCTTCGTGGTCTTGATGTTCTCGACAATCACCGAGCCATCCACACCCGCGTTCGCCGCAATCTGGCGAATCGGCTCTTCCAGCGCGCGCAGGATAATCTGCACGCCGGTCTTGGCGTCGCCGCTGTACTTCGGCAGCAGGGCAGCCACGTTCTGCTGCACGCTCAGCAGGGCAATGCCGCCGCCGGGCACAATGCCTTCCTCCGCCGCCGCGCGGGTCGCCGCCAGAGCGTCCTCAATGCGCAGCTTGCGTTCCTTCATTTCCACTTCAGTCGCCGCGCCAACCTGAATGACGGCCACGCCGCCAGCCAGCTTCGCCAGACGTTCCTGCAGCTTCTCGCGGTCGTAGTCGCTGGTCGTTTCGGCAATCTGCGCCTTAATCTGACCCACGCGCGCCGCGATTTGATCCTTGTCGCCCGCGCCGTCAACGATGGTGGTGTTCTCCTTGTTCACCTTCACCTGACGCGCATGACCGAGCATATCCAGCGTCGCTTCCTTCAGCTCCATGCCGGTTTCGGAGGAGATGACGGTGCCGCCGGTCAGGATGGCGATATCCTGCAGCATTTCCTTGCGGCGATCGCCGAAGCCCGGCGCCTTGACCGCAACGCAGGTGAACGTGCCGCGCAGCTTGTTGACAACCAGCGTGGACAGCGCCTCGCCCTCGACATCCTCGGCGATGATGAGCAGCTTCTTGCCCATCTGCACCACCTGCTCCAGCAGGGGCAGGATTTCCTGAATGACGGAAATCTTCTTGTCGGTGATAAGGATCAGCGGATCATCCAGCACCGCTTCCATCTTTTCGGTGTCGGTCACCATGTAGGCGGACGCATAGCCGCGGTCGAACTGCATCCCTTCGACGATGGTCATGCCCGTGGTCATGGTCTTGCTTTCTTCCACGGTGATAACGCCATCCGCGCCGACGGTTTCCATTGCGTCGGAAATCAGCTTGCCGATGGTCGGGTCAGCCGCGGAGTTCGCCGCGACGTTCTCGATGGACTGCTTGCCGCTGAGCAGCTCGGTAACATGCACGCCGCGAATCGGCAGACCGCGCTGCAGGAAGCAGTCTTCCTCGCGGACGATAACTTCCTGCGAAATATCGACCAGACGGCGGGTCAGATAGCCAGAGTCAGCGGTTTTCATAGCCGTGTCGGACAGAGCCTTACGGGAACCGTGAGAAGACAGGAAGAATTCCTGCACGTTCAGACCCTCGCGGAAGTTTGCACGAATGGGCAATTCCACGGTCTTGCCGGTCGGAGACGCCATCAGGCCGCGCATACCAGCCAGCTGCGACACCTGCGCGGCAGAACCGCGGGCACCGGAGTCGGTGAACATGCGAATCGGGTTGAAAGGATCGAGGTTCGGCAGAATCTGGTCACGCAGGGTGTTCGTGCAGGTGTTCCACAGATTGATGACGCGGCTGTAACGCTCGTCCTCGCTCAGCAGACCTTCCGCGAACATCTCGTTCACATGGGCGACCTTCTTGTCCGTTTCGTCGAGCAGCTGCTGCTTCATCGGCGGAATCTTAATGTCCGCAACGGAAACGGTCAGCGAACCGACGGTGGCGTACTTGTAGCCCAGCGCCTTAATCGCGTCCAGCACCAGTGCGCACTTGTGCTCGCCCTGAGAGCGGAAGCACATATCGACGATGTTGGACAGCTGCTTCTTGCCGACCAGCTGATCGACCTCCAGCTCGAACATGTCATCAAGGCATTCACGCTTCTTGAAGCCGAGGTTCTGCGGCAGCGCATCGTTGAAAATCAGGCGGCCAAGCGTGGTATCGATGATTTTGCTGCCCTTTTCGCCGTTGAATTCGCGCTCAATGCGCACCTTAATCGGGCTTTGCAGGGTAATCTGCTCCAAGGCATACGCCATATGCGCTTCGTCCGGATTGCGGAAGACGCGGCCGGCGCCCTTGCCGTTGGGGTTTTCAATCGTCAGGTAGTAGCAGCCGATAACCATGTCCTGAGAAGGAGAAATAACCGGCTTGCCGTCCTGCGGCTTCAGGATGTTGTTGTGCGCCAGCATCAGGAAACGGGCTTCCGCCTGTGCTTCCAGAGACAGCGGGACGTGAACAGCCATCTGGTCGCCGTCGAAGTCGGCGTTGAAAGCGGTACAAGCCAGCGGGTGCAGTTTAATCGCCTTGCCGTCAACCAGAATCGGCTC
>ENA-ORND01002606-ORND01002606.1-human-gut-metagenome-genome-assembly--contig:-NODE-2606-length-10787-cov-2.438688_pt1 | contig 10787 bp, 11 predicted proteins | sample MGYA00242111_ERZ509014 | MGnify/ENA primary metagenome ERZ509014 (study PRJEB26280, sample SAMEA2338694) | human gut metagenome | biome: human gut; feature: human-associated habitat; material: faeces... | reverse complement strand
TCTCCCTTATAGATATCCAGATCCATATTGTTGAGCACATGATTCTGCACGCCCTCACTGGAAAAGCTTTTGCAAAGGTCTCTTGCCTGAAGAATTATATCTGCCATTTTTCTCTCCTTTTTATAGTTGTAGCACGGGGGCATTCAGACATCCTCTACAGATCTTCACCTCGCCACCGTGCTACAACCATATCACCCTATTTATTAACAAACCTTTCTTGCTGCAAAATATAACACTGCCTCCAGGCCATCAGCATGATTTACAAGTTCCACATCTCCGCCCATTCTGTCCATGAGATAATGGACAATAAATAGTCCAAGGCCCGCTCCAGGTTCATCACCGGAGTTTTCCCCTCGATAAAACTTCTCATATATGAACGGCATGTCCTTATCCGGGATTCCTGTTCCATGATCCTTTATGGACAGCCTGTATACCATATCAGCGCCGCTCACATGGACATTCCTTGGAAGTTTTTCGGGCGATATACATTCCGTAACAATACTTATCTCTGTGTCTCTGGCATACTTAGCGGCATTTGACAGTATATTTTCTATCACCTGAACCACTCTTCCCGAATCTGAATGCTCAAGCACTGCCTCGGTTATATCTCCATTCACCACGATATCCATTCCGAGACCTATATCTGACAGGACCTGTTCCAGCAGAGGTTTTATCTCAACCTTATCACTCTTCACCACCAGTCTGTCCAGATCATGCAAGGAATGAATAAACATGTCATTCGTTATGGACGTAACCTCATCACATTTCTTCATGATGACCGACGCATACCTCTCCCTGCGCTCCTGGGTGGCATCCATATTCATGACCAATGCCTCCGCATATCCTCTTATGGATGCGATCGGAGTCTTTATATCATGTGACAGCGTGGCTATAACTGTCTTGTTGTTCTCTATCGCTTCCTGCTCTCTACGCCTTGCATGCACTATCTCCGTTCTCATATGGTCAAATGCCCACGTGAAGCTTCCGAACATATTTACCCGTCTGTACTTAAGTTTGGTGTCCATATCCCCTGCTGCCAGATGTGATGCATAATCCTCCAGCTCATCAAATGGCCTGAGAACACACACGTATATGTACAGGAATAATACAATCACAACACACAGGACAACAATATAAATGATCAATATATTTCTAAGTCCTGACTTGCCGGTATCTAGCTTTTGTTCCCTGAGTTCATTCATTACAGCGTCAAGCTTTTCGTCAGCATCTGTGGATCCCGAATCATACAGTTGTTTCACTTCATTCAGTTCCACTATATACTGCCCATATTCATCATCTTTTATCCGCCGTGTCTCGTCCTGCTTCTCCCTGTAGAACAGCCAGCCAAAAACTATGGTTATGGCGCACATGAACACGATCAGCATTTTTATTATATTGTTTCTTACTGAATGTCGTTTCATATAAACTCCCTATAGCTGCCAAGTGGACATCCACATTACAAGCTCATATTATCCTCACTGTCTTTGTCTATTCATTATCTCCCAGCACATATCCCGTTCCCCATACCGTACGGATAAGCTGCGGATGTGACGGATCTGTCTCAAGCTTTTCTCTGAGCCACCTCACATGCACCGCAACCGTGGATGGCTCCACATCACTGTACAGCCCCCACACGGCACTCATGATCTGTTCCTTTGTCAATCCCCTGCCTCTGTTCTCCGCCATGTATACAAGCAGGTCAAATTCCTTCGGCTTCATATCCACATTACTTTTGTTTCTGCTCACAGTCCGTGCGTGCCTGTTGATCTCTATCTCGTTCCCGTCTGTGTTCAGGGTCAACATCTCAGACTTATTGTCATCAACACCATAAGTTCTCCTGAGTATCGAACGGATACGAGACATAAGCTCTTTCAGTGAATACGGCTTTGCGATATAGTCATCTCCACCCATATCAAGGCCATTCACCTTGTCATCCTCACTCGTCCTTGCACTTGCAAATATGATTGGCACCTGCGAAGTATGCCTGAGTTCTTTACAGAATGAGAAACCTGTACCATCGGGAAGATTGATATCCAGAAGTATGAGATCACATTTGTTATCTGTCAGCACTTCATATGCATCGTCTATGCTGGCTGCGTACAGAAAAGCATAGCCGTTGTCCTCCAGCATATCCTGTATCAGCATAGACAGATCAGCGTCATCATCCACTATAAGTATTGTTCTCTTGTCTGTATGCTTTTCTGTCATCCTATACCCTCCAATGTCTTCACTGTAGACAATTCATATTATATGACTCTAAACTGCCCACATATCGTCTGTAATATCATCCACAAGCATTGCATACAGCCAACTATTTTTCTTTATTCACCAGCATGTCATATGTAACACCATACTTCTCCGCTATGTCACTGGCATATGATTTACCAGCAGGTGGCGCTATCTCGATCTTGTAAGATCTTTGTGAGCCCTCGTTGTGTACGATCAGCGAATATACCTTGCCCTCTGTACGCCCTTCATTCATCTCATCCACATCAAAGCCCAGCTTATGCATATGGGTGTTGTATATCGTTCTCGTTCCCTTTGTCAGAATAGCTCTCACGGAATCCCTGGCTATATAATAGCCCTCCTCAAATGATGTGGTTGAAAATGTCTCATTGAGAAGTATGAGACTGCGATCATTCGCACCGTCAAATATCTCCCTGAATCTCTTGCACTCCTCACCAAGTCTTCCAAGATCCAGGGTCTTGTCTTCGTCAGCAGGGAAATGCGTAAATACGCAGTCCACAGGAGCAAATTCAAATTCATCACCTGGGATATATATACCACCCTGAGCCAGTACAAAAAGCTGACCTATCGTCTGGGTTATGGTCGTCTTTCCACCCCTATTTGCTCCTGTCAGAATATACACTCTGTGCTCGCTGTCAAAGTCCAGATCATTGGTCACTATGTGCTCCGACTCCTCCGTGTCAAATGCCGCAAGCTTGATATTGTATATGCCACGAGCCTTCATATAATATCTGCTCTTTGAATCGTCCTCCTCGGAAATATCTGCGTTCGGCTGATATGCAGAGTTCACAACCTTTGCCTTGGAAAATGCTGCGCCGCGTTTCTGCAGTTTTTCTATGTACTCAGCCCATCTTATATAGTAAGTGAGCTCAGGTATGAGATCCGTCATATCAGTTATAGTAATCGACACATACTTATTTAACGTCTCCCTCATCCTCTTGACAATTCTTGTTATGAGCTTGGTGACTACCCTGTCTGTATACCGCGTAATATCTTTGGATTTGTCAGAATCAGGAATACCAACCATTCCTGCCGCCAAGTTATTTGCACCTCCAGTTACCACTCTTCCCTGAAGTTCCTGCTGAAATTTGGATAATGCTTCATTTACCGCATCTAACGGCTGAAATCTGAAGTCACTCTTAGCGTCGAGGTTGTCACTTATCTTATCTCTGGACATCAAATGACCGTAGAAATTGCTCAGCACACCGCCCCTCGTAAATTGCTTACTATTTACAGATATCAAGCCAACGCCATCAGCCTCATATCTGCTGTTCAGATTAATTCCTATAGTTATACTTCGAACCTCACCACTCACCTTTTTCAGCTCTGATATGTCCTTCTTCAACTCACTGAAACCGTTGTCCTCATATATATTCTGAACATACTCCTTAAGACCTGTAAATCCCTCGGAATGCAAGTTTTTATCCTTCAGGCAGGAATATAACGAATCTACGCATTCTATGTAATCGTCTATCTCATCAAGTCTGTGCATAAGATCCCATATACCTGAATTCTCATCATAATCGCGTTTAAAGCTGCCGTAATCCTTGAGAAAGCTTATCTTCCCAAGAATCTCCATCATGTCGTCTCTGAGTTTTTTATTTCCAATTATGTCGTCAAACACACCACCTCTGTACTTTGTAACAGATGGATCTGCATATATCCGTGACATAACTCCCATTATATAATTCTGTTCAGACTCATTTGCCGACAGTTGTCTGCATATCATATCAAGCCCAAGGTCATGCATGACCACAGGGCTCAGTACCCTAAATGAATACTCACCATCCGGTACCAGAAGACTGTATTTTCCTGTTGTATTTTTCCCCATATCTACACCTTTCAAGTAATGCCTAAAGCCTGTCAATCCAGCTCATACCATATATCTTCCGCCAAGCTCAATTCTAATTTCTGCCTATCACCTTCATATACGCTGAAACCATCTCCACGACGCCGTCCACGCCGAGCTTCGCCTCATCAAGGCACAGGTCATAATGTCCTGAATATCCCCAGTTCTCTCCTGAGTAATAGTCATGATAGCTTCTTCGCTTGGCATCAGTCTCCTCCACAAGACTCTTTGCCTTTGATTCTGATATGCCATGCTTGTCCATTATCCTCTTTATTCTGCTGTCTTTATCTCCGCACAGGAATATTCTCACTGCATCGTTCCTGTTCTTGAATGCAAAGTCCGAGGCTCTTCCCACTACAACGCCATCCTGTCCGTCAAGCAATCTCTCAAGTACATCCTCCGGGGTCTTTCTTCTCTTCACGACAAAGTCATCTGACACCGACTGCATCATAGAATCTATAGCCTTCTCTCCAAAGAAAAACGGATATTTGTCATACACACCCTTCTCCTTTGCCAGCCTTATTATCTCTTTCTTTGTGTAACAGGCTATACCATATTTTGAGGCAAGTCTTGCTGCCACCTCATCGCCGTCACATCCACACTCTCTGCCTATTGTAATTATCATTCTGTGCACCTCCACTCGTCATTCTTATATAATAGAAATGTCTCATCTCTATAACTCATCAAACAATACACCCCCATTATATTACAATATAGCTGCAGCTGCATCCTATAACTTGCAATATCTACCTCTTTAGAATCCCCGTTCCATACATACGAAATGCTTATCAAAAAGATCACACTCTCCAACCGTTTCAAAACCAATCTTGGCGTATGTCGAAAGCGCCACCACATGTCCTTCTCTGACAAGTATATGAACGCCCTTCATGCCTCTGCTTTTCAGGACATCACAGGCATAGTTCATCATAGTCTTCGCAATTCCCTGTCCCTGCATATCCTTCCTGACGCACAGCCTTGAAAGTTCTCCCGATGGAGCCAGATCTGCTCTCCAGCACGTAAGTGCCTCAACAGCATCGTCGTGATCTATGGATATTGTGGCCACAATCTCTTCTTTGTCATTCTTCATAACAAACAGATCCTCATTCTTCAGGTCAAATGCTATGGTATTCTCGTCAGGATAATTCTCGCTCCACTCACACGGTCCGCCTATCATGGCGTGATAGAGCGAGAGCAGTTCTTCTTTGTCTTCTGGTGTTGCATTTATTATCTTCATATGTCATCTATGTCCTTTCCACAATATAACTGTTGACTTTTACTGTAGCGTGTTTTATTTTTATTTCATTAAGAAATGAGTTTTCTACTGGGTAGGGTTTATACCTGACAAGGCTTGCTCGTTTCTTTTTTTATTTCTAAAACATCGTACAGATACATTTTCCCAGAAGCGGCATGTCTGATCAATAATCTTGCACTAAACACATTGTACCGCTCAACCTCACCACTTTCATCGTAAACCGGTAACGCAAATCTGGTATCATATCTATACCATCCATTTTTAGCATTACGGCTATGTTTTTCTTTTTTATTTTCTTCCACTGTTTTGGATGTTGCTTTCTCACATAATTATCCGATCTGCGATAACACTCAATGAGATATTTCTCATCAGCACTATAATCGACGCTGCTGTTCTCATCCCCATCTTCTCCAAGCAGATCTGCCAATGACATATCAAGCGCCCTGCTGATAACAACCAGCTTGTCCGCCTGCGGATTGATCTTCTTCTTTTTCCAGTCATTTATCGTGCTGGTGGAAATCCCCGTTCGCCTCGAAAGCTCTGACTGGCTCATATTCAGATCATAAAGCTTGAAAATTATGAAGTACATCTGCCTAGCTACTCGATAGCTGTGGCTGTCGCTGATACCAGACTTACTATAATCGGAAAATGGATGAATTCGAGAAGGTATACGAGCTCAACAAAGCCATACATCTCCCAGTATGCCTGAATGACATAGAGATCACAGAAGGAGAGTGGGAAGAAACTAAGAGATAGCCTCCAGAAAAAGCATTGCCTCAATCGCCGGTGTCTTTGAAGCATATTCGGTATTTTCTATGCCATTGGTAAGCAACAGCCGTTCCCAAAGCTTAGGATAATTTGCGAAATCAAATGTATTGTCATCCAGTATCACGTATTCATCTATCTCGGGATGTTCCGCCAGATAGCTCTGAATGCCCTCTCCTCTGCCAACCCAGACATCGGTTGTCTTTCCAGACAGGCTTAGTCCAAATTTTCCCAGCATAGATACAAGATATGAGAAGTCATCCCCGTCTTCTCTCATAAGCTTCCAATCTGAAGTCAAAACGATCTCCGCATCTCCAAACTGTTTTAACGCCTTTTTCAGCAGCCTCACTCTGGACTCATCTATCCCGGTTCTTCCACTCGGTGCCCCCACAACTGTCGTCCGGGTATTCAATACACCATCTACGTCCAGAAACAATGCAAAGCTCATATGGCTTCTCCTTTCTTGTGAATGCCAGCACATATATAATGCGCTGGCATTTACCATTTATAAATCTCTCTTATCAAGATCAACTTATATCATATACACTTCTAAGCCTCAGCTTATCCACACTTCCACTTATAACCTTTACAGTCTTTGAATCTGCATTCAGGTCAAAATAATTATCCGTCAGAATCAGATCCTCATTCTGGTTCAGGATCTCCACACTCTTCGCATACGCATCCGCACTGACTGTGATATAGTCGCCATCCACTGTCGCCTGCAAATGAGGCTCCTCGTAGCAGAAATACTTCGGATATGAGAATATGACAGTCCCCTCTGATATTACCTGTCCTTTCATGCTTGCCTGATAGCTCACATACTGATGGTAAATGTCGATACCAGGAAGTTCAACCTTGTCAAGCCATACGCTCGTCAGCGCTGGCGCAGTGATCTCCTCCTCGTGGGATTCAAGAACACGAGCTGACGCATCCCTCAACTGCCAGGACACAAGTATTTTCTCTGTGTTCATGGTTTCATTTGCCACACAGAGGCGTATGGACTTCGGGAATTCAAATGGGAGTCTCACCAGCTCCTGTCCGCTTCCAAGCATGCCCTCCTCTTCACAGGAGATCATGATCGGAGCAAAGAAACGTCTTGCATAGTAGTGAAGTGCCTTTAAGCGCTGGCAGTAATCCACACTGGACCAGGATGCAACCGGCCAGCAGTCGTTGAACTGCCAGTACACTGCTCCCATGCACCTGTCATCATTTCTGTTTCTTCGAAAATGCTCGACGCCATACCTGATAGCATCCGCCTGCAGAAGCTGCGATGCGTAGATAACCGTCTCGAAATCAGATGGATATCTATATGTCTGTTGCATATAATTCATTATCTTTCCATTTGCCGAGCCATTTCTCTGATGCCGCTCCATAATGTATGAAAAGATATTCATATCACGCTCATCATCCGTAAATGTCTCAACAGTCTTCTTTGAAGGAAATGACTGGAAACCGAATTCGGAAAGATATCTGAAGCAAAACTTTCTGTACTCAGAAAATGGCTTATCACCATGCCACACAGCCCAATAATGCACATCTCCGCGGTTCTCGTCTCTCGGATCATCAAATGAACCACCTGAGGACGGGCTCGCTGGCCAATAAAATACCTGTGGAGCATACTGCTTCATGATCTGCGGGAGAATTCGCTCGTACATAATAATATAGTCCCGAACCTCGCTGTCCTTGCTCACCCATTTTCTCTCCTTAACAAACTGCTCCATCTCATTATTGCCACACATAAGTCCGAGTGACGCATGATGACGGATCCTCTTTAAGTTGTCAATAAATTCCGCGGTGATATTTGCCTCAAATTCTGGTGTGAGATCGTAGACAGCACACGCAAACATGAAATCCTGCCACACCACAAGTCCCATCTCATCACACATATCATAGAACCAATCGTCAGGATAATATCCACCGCCCCACACTCTTATAGAATTGAAGTTCGCAAATACCGCCTTCTCAAGCAGAGTCCTTGTAGTCTCAGGTGTCACACGTCCAAGAAGATGATCCTCCGGAATGTAATCGGCACCCATGGCAAATATATTTACGTCGTTTACGCAGGTGGCAAAGCTCTCACCCCATTTGTCCTTTGTGCGGTCCATGGTTATTGTCCGCAGGCCGATCTTTCTCGTCCAGTTGTCAACCACCGTACCATCATCTTTCACAAGGTCAACGGAAACAGTGTAAAGGTTCTGCTCACCATACCCACGAGGCCACCAGAGCTGTGGGTTGTCTATATGTATATTCTTCGTGATATCTTCATTTAATATTCTATTTATAATTTCGTTTCCAACCGGATCTACTACTCTAACGTTTGCACTCAGCTGTCCCGTCTCTGATCCAGAACCAATATACTTCCGGGCAAATTCTATCTCCGGCTTTATATCAAGTTCCACTGAGTCCTGATCATGATGCTGCAGGATTTCAACAGAATCTATCCGGTATCAATTCCAAGCAAGCTGACCGGCCGCCATATTCCTGCATCTGGAAGATGTGCGCCCCAGTCCCAGCCAAACATGCAGTGAGCTTTTCTGATATGTACAAATCCGTTCATGGCATTCTCGGTTCCCCGTGTTGGAGCCTTCGCAAATGCATCTGCGATGAACTTTGTCGGCGAATAAAAATATACACTTAATATATTATCCGTCTGCTTCAGGGTATCCTTTACCGAATACTCCCATGTCCTGTGCATATTGTCGGCGTGTCCAAGCTTCACACCATTTAGCGTGATATCCGCAATGGTGTCCAGCCCTTCAAACCGAAGGATAACCTCATCCGATCCCAGCAGCTCATCATCACACGAAAAGCTGGTGCGGTACTCATAATCGTAATCCATCAGCTTCAGTGCTTCTATCTCATTGTCCTTCCAGAACGGATCTTCCATCTTGCCCGCCTGCAGCAGATCCCCATACACCGATCCCGGCACTGTCGCAATGATCCAATCGTCATCGCCTACGCGATGCATTTCCCAACTGTTGTTTACATCAATTTTTTTCATTTTTTCTTCCTTTTCAGTTATATTTGGTTTCATTAATGAATTCTTTTGCATTTTGAAAAAGACAGGATACGGAACGGACGAGGCGTCCTCTCTGCCCGGATAACAGAAATTTTGCCATTTCATAGCTGTTCCGCATGACGGGAAAATGACAAACCTTTGCATGTTCCGCGACTTTGGTCTGGTGCAGAATGCCGGAAACGGTGGTCATGAGTTTCGTCGAGAGCGGGATTCCGGTTGCTTCATAAAGATCAAATTCATAGTCATGTTCCTGATAAGGATTGAGCTCCAGAATCAATGCGTCGAAAGCTATGGTTTCATAGAGCTTTCTGATGAGTTTCAGACGCTTCAAAAGCGGTATTTTTGCATCGTAAACATGAAAATGAAAATCCCTGCATTCCGGATTCAGTTCACGCAGCGCTTTCAGGAAACTGTTTTTGCCGGTTCGGGAGATCACGGCTTCCGAACTGCCGAAATAGACGATCTTTTCCGCCCCTTCCGCATAAAGCTGTTTTACCGCGTGATACAAAAAGGTATGAGCATTGGAGCGTTGATAGTTGATACTGGTGATATCCGGCGCCTTGCTGAAAAAGGGGATCTCATTGTCTGACATGTAACCGACTTTACACTTGCGTTCGACGAGCAGACATTCCGAAACCAGTTGCTGCTGAACATGACCATGCTGTCTCTGTGCAGATGCCGCAGTTGGAGCCAGTTGATGTTTTCGGGAGAATTGGTCTCCGAGACGGGAATTGTGACGACATGCGTTCCTGATTCAATGGCGGCGCGCATGGCTCCCAGAATCATCTGGCGATGTGCGTAGGAGGAACTGTATCCGGATACATCCAGATAATCGGGGCAGGGAAGCAGAATCGTGACGGGTTCTTTCTGTTCCGTGTGCCCGTAACAGCTGTTCCGCTCATCGCCGAGAAAAGTTCCGTGCGTATTGCGGATGATCCGGTTTTCCTGTTCCAGGCGGTCAAGGACAAAACGCAAAGTCTTGCGTGCAACGCCAAGCTGCCGCGCATAGTCGCGTTCCGGCGGAAGCTTGGCGCCGGGATAGAATTTCTCCTGAAACTCCCCGCACAGTATTTTGTAAATCTGATCCTGTTTGGACGGATAAGCCATTTTTTCGAACCTTTCAATGTCTACCAGTAATTATAACCGTGGTATATCTTGCCGGCAAGAGGGTTTTCCAAAGAAAAAACATTTTTTTTATGAATCGGATTTTTTTTCGGGAGTACCGGCAAGGGTTGAGGGACGGGAGAAAGGGCAGGAAGGACAAAAACGGGAAAGGTGAAAGGTAGAAAGATTGTTGCAGATGATGAAAACTTGTCTGCCCGCTGTCCACCGATTTGACTTTTCCGGAACCCGCAGTATTTTATTTGCAAGGGGGGAGGATCATGTGCGATGGTCGCGTATGCCTCCAAAACAATAAGATCAAGGAGGCTTTTATGAAATTCATTCTCACTGTCGTATCGTCCTGTCTGCTCATGCTGCTTGCCGCCTGCGCGGCATCTACGGAGGGAATCCCGTCGGTTCAGGGACTTGATATACCGCGCTATATGGGGAAATGGTATGAAATCGCGCGTATGCCGCACTCTTTTGAACGGAATATGGATGATGTCACGGCAGATTATACGCTCAATGAGGACAACACTGTCCGAGTCGTCAAC
>ENA-ORND01002604-ORND01002604.1-human-gut-metagenome-genome-assembly--contig:-NODE-2604-length-10791-cov-3.632731_pt1 | contig 10791 bp, 7 predicted proteins | sample MGYA00242111_ERZ509014 | MGnify/ENA primary metagenome ERZ509014 (study PRJEB26280, sample SAMEA2338694) | human gut metagenome | biome: human gut; feature: human-associated habitat; material: faeces... | reverse complement strand
ACCTGTCCCTCCATGCTGCGGCGTGGGGGGACATGGCCGACAACGGAGTGGAATGCTCCGTGGTGATGGAAAAGACCCGGTTTGACGCGAGGGAGACGTTCCCTGACTTCAAGCTGGTGTTCACGAACAAGGGCGAAAAGACCGTGCGCCTGTTCGACGACTTCTATCCTCTCAAGGATGACGGCCCTAATATCCGTATCGAAATATGGGAAAAAGCGGGAGGGAAAAGATATGGGTACAGAGTGGGCGAAATAGAGAATCCAATAGCCTGTTATGGAGCCACGTATTTGCTTGAACGGGCAGCAGACTCCATACGCTTCATTACGTTGAAGCCGGGAGAAAAGCATGAAGTCCCCATCAAGGAAGCTTACCTGTTGCTGACGTATTTTGACCGTCTTCGCAATGGTCAGAACTATGAGCTGGAAGTACGTTTCAGGGATGAATGTTCGTATCCCGATGCTCGGAGGGTGTATGTAGGGAAGGCAGAATTTAGTTTGTCACGCCGGTCGCCCAAAGGAGTTCCTCGGTGAATAATCCAGACTGTTGGAGGACATAGCCTATTGTTCCCGTTCTTCCAATAACCCACCCACCAGAGAGCCAGTTATCTATTGTTCAGCCATTTGTTCCCTGATTATCTCTGTTCCTTGATACATTTTTTTATTATTTCTGAGAAAGGACAGGTTAGTTGAAATAGGTGAATTAAGGGCTCAATGGCCTGAAACCTAATAACGACGGGGGAGAATTGGGACGATGGGCGTAGCTTTCTCCTTATCATTCGAAAATGAAGTTATGAATTATCGTGGAAGAAATCTTCATCACCTGTGAAGAAACCAAGGAAGTGGAAATCGGTTTTGAAGGAATGGAACCGGTTATTGCAGACGAAGCATGGAATTGCATCACTACGCCTATCATTCCCAGAATTTTTGTGACGGCGTGTAAAGGATGAAGCAGCCGATGTCTGGAAGCTCCGTATTGAGGGAGCGGAAAGGCGATCCGGCAATGTAGGCGGTAATTTATCAGTCCCATTGTCTTAAATGGGATTCCAAATTTATTGGGGTATCAAAAATACCAGTATTTTCAAGTTTTGATCAAGGAGGGGAGGTTTGTGGACTTTGAGGCGGAATTATGGGATGACAACAGGTTTGAGGAAAACTGTTGAACCCGTCCACGGTGTGCCGGGAGGATTTCTTCGGACAGGAAAAGGCCGGGGCTATTTGAGCCATGCCAGGAATTCATGGTTGCCGTCAGTTCCCGTGATAGGGGAAGGTTCGCACCCCATCCAGGAACGGTTCAGTTCGTCCGTGACGAAAGTGCGTATGGAGTCCACCGCCCTCCGGTGCAAAGCCGGGTCCCGGACGATGCCGCCGGGGCCTATATCTTCCGGCTGGAGGTCAAACTGGGGCTTGATGAGCACCAGGGCATCCCCCCCTTTTTTAAGCAGAGGAAAGGCGGCGGGAAGGATTTTTTTCAGAGAGATAAAGGAGACGTCGGAAACGATCAGATCCACTTGTTCCCCAATATCCTCCGGAGTCATGTAGCGGGCGTTGAATTTTTCCTTCACAATGACGCGGGGATCCTGCCGCAGTTTCCAGACAAGCTGGTTGGTTCCTACGTCTATGGCATGCACCCTGGCGGCTCCGTGCTGGAGCAGGCAGTCCGTAAAACCTCCGGTGGAAGCCCCAATGTCAAGGCAGACCTTGCCTTCCGCAGAAACGGGGAAGGCATTCAGGGCTCCTTCCATTTTCAGGCCGCCGCGGCTGACATAGCGGGGACGGTTTCTAATGGTGATATCCGCGTCTTCATTAACCTTGAGACCGGGCTTGGTAGAGGGATGCCCCCCCACGCTCACTTCTCCGGCAATGATGAGCCGCTGGGCCAGCTCCCGGGATTCTACGAGATTGCGGGAAACCAGAAGGATATCGAGTCGTTGCTTGCTCATGATTCGGAAAAAGGTGTGAACGCAGGTATTTCATGAAACCGCATGAAGAATCAAGAAAAACCGAGTGCAGAGAGGCATTCGGGCGTAAAAATGCGGCATTCCTCGTACTGGAGCATTTTACGATTGATTCAAGGCCGGTTTATAGGAGACTCTGCGGCGGATGGAACACCGCTACAGGCAATTGATGCGCAGAGTCAGGCTTTACCTGCTGACGGAGGTGCGCAAAAAATCGTGGGCAAGCAAGTTCCTTTCCGCCAGGGTTTTTGATTCTGTTTACTGGTCATGGGACAGGCAATCCGTTGCAACGGGAGCTGCCTGGGGGGCTGCCGCAGCGATTGCCCCTCTTCCCATGCAGAGCCTGTGGGGCGTTTTCGCCTGCCTGTGGCGCAAGGGTAATATTCCCGTAGCCATTCTGATGGCGTGGCTCTCCCCTCCCGGCTTTACCTTTTTTGCCATTCCCGCTCAATGGTGGCTGGGGTGGTTCCTTTTTTCGATTTTGGGGTTCCCTACGTCCGGCGCGAACTGGGAGATGCTGAAAGCGGGGGTTCAGCAGTGGTCCTGGACGCCGTTTGGCGGATTGAGCATCGGCATGGTAAGCCTGGAATTCGCAGCGGGCTGGGTGGTTTCCAGCGTTGTTCTGGGCAGCCTGTGTTACGGGCTGGTGCAGTTGGGATGGAGGATGGGCCAGTTCCTGCACAGCAGAAAAAAGAGCGGCAAGTTGTAATAGAAAAACTGCCGTCTGTGTAAGGCAGGGCGGAACCGGAAAGCCGGGCAGTCCGGAAAAATCAGACGGCTACTTCCATCAGCAAAACGGTTGAGTTCTGGAGGGCTTCTATGGAGACGGTTTCCGTATCCGTAATTCCGGCACCGTCCCGACTGTGCAATATGGCATCTCCTATTTTTATTTCTCCGTCTATCACGAAGATGTATACGCCCGTGTTCCGTCCCTTGAATTGGTATTCCCGTTCTATGCCCCTGTCCAGCTCCGCCCAGGAAAACCAGGCCTGCTGCATGATGGAAATATCCGTTTCCGGAGCCAGGAAGGTAGAGATTTCATTATGCTTCAACAGGGGGGTGATGTCGTAATCCCGGTACCTGGGGGGCGTATTGATCCTGTCCGGAATGATCCATATTTGCAGGAATTCCAATGGTTCCGTGAGGCTGTCGTTGAATTCGCTGTGCTGAATACCCGTTCCGGCGCTCATCACCTGGATTTCTCCGCGCGTGATAGTATGGCTGTTGTTCAGGCTGTCTCCGTGGCGGAGCCTTCCTTTCAGAGGAATGGAAACCACTTCCATATTTTTGTGCGGATGAGTGCCGAAGCCTTCTTCCGGGAGAATCTTGTCGTCATTGAGCACGCGCAGAGCTCCGAATTGCATGCGTTCCGGGTTGAAATAATTGGCGAAGCTGAATGTGTGGTATGTATCCAGCCATCCGTGGTTGGCATGTCCACGGGAGGATGCACGGTGAATGGTAATGTTCATGATTGATATAGGGGGAGTGGGTGCGGTTTTCCGCCTGCAGAATGTTTGACCGGCTGCAACTCTGGGCTGTTCAAGGCGAATGACATTATTTCCAGGACCGTAAAATAAATCGGCAACACAAATTGGTGGTGCAATGTCTCTTCTTTTAGGGTAGCGTGCTGCAGTACCCGTGCAAAGAAGACAAGGCTTATGGCTCAGCGGACATTTATGAGATGGATCAAAGGACTGATTCCCACAGTGATTATTTTGCTGGGGGCGTTGCTGCTGGGCTGCATATGCTACATCTCCATCTGGGGGGTGCCTTCCTTCGTTGTGCAGCGGGTGGAGCAGGCTCTTCTGGAAAAGGGCATTCCCTCCCATATAGAGACGCTGAAAGTTACTTTGTGGCCCCGTGCCGTTGTGACACTGAAAAATGTGGAATTGCTGGATCCGGAGGCCATGCCGGAAACTCGCCGGCCCATAGTTCTGCTGCATGAGGCGGATGTGGCGCTGAATTGGAAAAAACTGATAGAAGGACAAGTAGTGCCGGAGCGGGTGAATGTGAAGGGGATGGACGTCACTCTGCCCGTAGATGCGGGGAATCCGGAAAAAGTTTTTTCCGTAACGGGGGTGAACGCGGAATTGAATCTGGGGCGGCCCGGCATGGTGGACATCGTCAAGGCAGATGCCGTTGTGCAGGGCATCCGGGTGACGGCCCAGGGGGCATTTTCCATTGGTCAGGATGATTCCGGAGACTTTACGCTGACGGCTCAGGATATGGGCGCCGTCAGAGAGCAGTTGAATCAGGTCCTGAATTACATGGACCGGGTGAAGTGGCCTGATGCATCTCCTCCCCGCCTGATTGTCAATTTAAGCGACGATCCGAAAGGCGGCGTGCGTGTGGGCATGGATTTGCAGGCGCCTGTTCTCAGGTACGGAAAAATCATGGTCAGGGATTTCCTGTTCAACGGGGATTACGCGGATTCCGTTATCATGGCCAAACACTTTACCATGCGGGATGCGGAAACGGCCGGTTTCGTCCGCCTTTCCCTCCAGGCCGATTTGAAAAAGCGCACGCTGATCTGGGATGTCCGCAGTACGGCTCCTCTGGTCTCCTGGGCGGTGGCTATTGTTGATGAAGCTCTGGTGCCGAAGGAAATGAAGTTTCTGAGGGAGCCGCATGTACAGATATCCGGTCGTGCGGTTTTTTCGGAAAATTGGGAAGGCGTGGAACATCTGAATGCTTTAGGTTCCGGATCCATGGGAGCATTTTCCGTGCTTGGGGAAAAATTCCAGAGGGCCTCCTGCGATTTCAGTTATGAAAACGGTAATTTTTATGTAACTGATTTGGATATAAGGCATCCCGGAGGCAGTTTTTCCGGCAAGGTAATGGGAGTGGACGGAGAGATTAAGGTAGACGTTCACAGCACGCTGCCTATGAAGGCGATGCTGGGGATGGCCCGTTCCATTGCCCCGGAGGATGCGAAGCTGCCGCCAGCGCTGGAAATCAGGGGAGACCCGGAATTGAAGGTGTACGGTTCCGTGGATATGGGAAAGGGGTGGAAAGGGCCGTTCCAGGTGGACCGCCTCCAGATTGAGGCTTCCGTGGCGGATGTCTTTTACCAGGGAGTGGAATTCGTTTCCGCTGCGGCCAGGGCGGAATTGATTGGCCGTTCCATTAACGTCACCCAATTGGAATTGGTGCGGGATGACGGCCGGGTGAAGCTGGAAGGAAGCTATTTGGGCACCGACCTTGTTTTTACGCTGGAATCTAATCTGAAGCCTGAACTGCTGGAGACTCTGGCTGGAAATTGGTTTTCTGTCCCTGAACATTTGCAGCTTCCGGAAAAAGCGGTTTTATGGGTGCACGGCAGGCTGGATATTCCGGAGGGCAAGCCTGTGGAGCCGACTCTGGTCCGCGCACGCATCCATGCGGAGAATCTTGCCTGGAACAAGGTTCCTGTCAAAACGGCGGATGTGGAAGCGGAATACCGTCCCAACCAGCTTTTTGTGCAAAATTGCCGGATGGAAATGGAAAAGGGCGTCTTTGAATTGTTCGCCAACGGTTTTCTGGACGGTCAGATGTTTGTGATGGGGCAGTCCACGGTTCCGCTGCAAACGATAGACCAATTGTTGAGCATGGAGGATGACGACTTTTTCATGAACCGCTTTGTCTTCCGCAAGGATTCCGGCCTGGAGTTTTCCTTCCAGGGAACGTTGGGTTTGTACAATCTGGAAAAGGCTTACGACTTGCAGGCTACTGTTTCCGCAACCAACACGCGCTACAGGGGGGTGGACTTGAAGTCCGCCCGGGCGGATGCCCATCTGGTGACGGACCAGCTGGTGCTGACCAATGTGACGACTGTGGTTTCCAACGGAAATTACCTGTCTTCCGTCGGATTGTCCGGAGGCCCTTCGGAATGCACGCTCAGGGCCAAGAGCATAGATTTCCGTTTTGTGCAGGATACGGTGGAAGTGCTTGGTCTGGAGGGGCAGGCCTATCCCGGCTATACCCTGCGGATGTTTTCCGATAGTGCCGCCAGGGTTTTGAAGGAGTTTGTCTTTACCCGGCCCGTAACGCTTTCCGGCGGCGGCATGTTTCCGATGGGGGATGACATGAAGCTGATGAAGGGGCGCATCCGCTTTGACGCTTCCGCCGGGCGCGTGCGCTATCCCCTGCTGGGAACCACGCTGGACCTCGGAAGGACAAAGGGGGAAGTGTTGATTTCTCCGCAATGGGTGGTTGTGGACAAGATGATGGGAACCATCTGGGACGGAACCTTCACGGGGCGCGTTCTGGCGCAGATTGACGATGGGGATGCCCTGAACGGTTCTTTTGTCCTCCAGGACATGAATTTGACGTCTATCGGGAAATCCTATGACAAAAAAATGGAGAAAGCCACTGTGCACGGAGCCATTGAGTTTTCATCCAAGGGCGGCAATATGAATTCTATTCAGGCGAAGGGGGAGGCTGCCCTGGTGCATGGCGACCTGGTGGAAATTCCCCTGTTCGGATTTTTGGGGGAAGCCCTCTCTAATTACATTCCTGGACTGGGGCATCTGATTAATTACAAGATATCCAGGGCCGATTGCGATTTTTCCATTGAGAAGGGTTATGTGCGCACCAGTAATTTCGTGGCCCAGGGAAGCAACATGTCTCTGGAGGGGGGAGGCTGGATACGCCTTTCCGATTTGCAGGTCAATTCAGATTTCAAGCTGGGGCTTCGCGGTTTGCCGGGGTTTATTACTTCCCCGGTTTTCCTGTTGGCCGGAGGGCTGTTTCAAGTGCGGGGAACGGGGCCTTTGAGCAATGTTTCCTGGAATTTCGCTCCGTTTTCCGGAGGGAAAGCCCCCGTTCCTCCCGCCGCGGCGCCTGCCCGGAAAAGGTAGGGCAGACGAAATATTTGGGTGTTGCGCAACTGCCGTAAGGAGCCGCATGCCTTGCAGCAATTGAAAATAACAGATGCCGGATATCTGACAGAAGATAAAGAGCTGTAAATTCAGAATGCCCCGTTTACGGTGCTTTCCCTCAGGAAAAGGAGTTCCCGGAGAAATTTTTCTTAAACCAGAGTATAGGCGGAAACAGCTGTAATGCTCAATTTCTGTAGGAAAGACCAGTGAAACAAGAGGTTTTTCCCCGGGAATGAAACCCGGGGCTGAACGGTGCCGGAGCGTAAAAACGTATGAACTATGGAGCCGGAAGGAAATATCCCCACCATGCAATCCTGAAGAAGGTGCAGGAGTTCCTTCATGGAAAAGACAGGCTGCCGGTTTCCGTTGAAGTGCCGCGATTTGCTTCGGCCGTTCTCCTATGTGAACGCCCGCCTGCATGTTCCATACGGGAAGATCGTGCGGTCCGGTACGCTGCTGGCTGGATGGGAATAAGCCGATTCCGGGGCCGGATCGGCTGTTCCCGGCAGGGCGGGGCCATAATGGCGTTCTTTTACTGAGGAGAGGATGTGGCTTTACCGGAAATAGTCTGCGGCAGGAGAGGCGGTTTTAACGGGTAAAAAAGCAAATAAGGCAGGAGGTGTTGGCGTAAAAGAAGGAAGTTTTTATTCCGGAGTGGGTCCGTTAAAAACGGGGCGGCTGAACTGCTCCAGCCACCCCGTTGAAAAAGGGAGTTATTTACCGGATTTTCCCAGTTTGTACCCGGCGTAGGTTTCCGTGTTGTACAGGGGCTGGTTGTCCGGCACGGCGTAACCAATGGATTTGCGAATGGCGAGGAAGTCCGCCACGCCTTCCGGCCCCACCTGGTTCAGAGGTGCTTTGTGCAGTCCGGCCATCAGCACCATGCGGCAGTAGGCATCCGCATTTTCCATGAACCATTCCGCTTCTTCCACGTCACGTGCTCCGGTAATGACTCCGTGGTTTTCCATGAAAACGACGGTGGATTGTCTGGCTGCTTCCGCCACGGCCCGGGCCGTTTCCAGAGAGCCGGGCGTTCCGTAAGGGGCCAGCGGGATGTGCCCCAGGAAGATATCCGCTTCCGGATTGATGCCGGAGGGGGGAACCTGCCCGGCAAACAGGAAGGCATTGCAGTGCGGGGGATGGGCATGGATGCAGGCATTGACGCCCACGGATTTCATCATGGCAATGTGCGTTTTCACCTCGCTGGTGGAGGGGCGGATGCCCGCTTTCTGGCGCGCGTCCATGTCCACCATGCAGATGTCTTCCACAGTCATGAAGCCTTTGGAACACAGGGTGGGGGAGCAGAGCAGCAGGTTCTGAGCCACGCGCACGGAGATGTTGCCCCCGTTGCCGTCCACATATTCCCGGTTCCACAGGCGGCGCCCTATGTCGCACATGCGTTCCTTGATGACCAGAATTTCCGGGGAATGGAAGAATTCATTCACTTCCTCCCGCGTGACGGGGTTGTATTTTTCCCATGGGAACACTTTGTCCGGCAGGGGAGGGGAGATTGACCAGTCTTCTGACATATTTAGTAGCGTGTTATTGGTTGAACTTTTCGTAGGCGGCTTCCTGGGAACCCGGCATATATGTCCGGTAGGTGATGCCGAAGGCGGCCCGGGCCTGCTCCGGCGTAGAGTACACCCCGGCGCCCGCAAAGGCAAACATGGATGCTCCCAATACCGTACTTTCTGACACTTCAGAGACTTTGACGGGAATCCGGAGAATGTCCGCCCTCATCTGGGTCCAAACTCTGTTTCTGGCGCCTCCGCCCACCAGGATGAGGAATTCGCTTTTGAAGCCGCCCACGGATTCCAAACGGCGCAGGCGGGATTTCAGCCGCCAGGTGAGAGCCTCCATGGCGGCGCGGTAGATATGGCCGCGTGTTCTTCCCAGCACCAGTCCGTTGATGGAGCCTTTCCGGTCTCCGGAGGCCAGGAAGTCCGGAACCATTGTCACGCCGTCGCAGCCGGGTGGGACGGCGGCCGCTTCCGCATCCATGGTGTCATAGGATTCCCCGTGAAAGCAGGCTGCTTTCACCCATTCGATAATGCCGGAGCCCAGCCATTGGAGCCCGGGGTTAAGAAGGCCGGATTCCGCGTCGAATTCCGCCGTGGCGCCGTCCTCATAATCTTCCCGGGCCAGCCTGGCCTGTGCGGAGCGCACCATCAGGATTTCCCATGTTCCGGAGGAAAGGACGGGCTGGTTCTTGTCTGCTCCGGAACCGAAAATGGCGAACTGGGTGTCGTGCCCGGCGGAGATAACGGGAATGCCCGCCAGGGCCGGGAGATTCATCGCGTCTGCCGCTTCCGGCGTAAGGAGGCCAATGGTTTCCCCTGCATCCACGATGGGAGGGAAGAGGCCGCGGCTCAAACCGAGGCAGTTCAAAATGAATTCGGAAAAATCTCCCGTTTCCAGATCCGTGAGCTGGGAGGTCCCTGCCATGGTCCGGTCTGTCGCCATGATGCCGGTGAGCTTGTAGGCCAGCAGGTTGGAGATGAAGAGCCACGCATGGGCTTTTTCCAGAAGTTCCGGGTGGTTTTCCCTGAGCCAGACGAGTTTGTAAATGGTGTTGAAAGCAAAGGCCCCCACGCCGGAGATACGGTTAAGTTCCTCCTGGGAGATATATTTGCCGATGTTTTTCATGACCTCCGCCGTGCGGGGGCATTTCCAGGATATGACAGGATAGAGCAGGTTGCCGGCGTCATCCACCAGCGCACCGTCCACGCCGAAGGTGGTAATCGTGACGGCCGTCACCTGTTCCGCATTTAGCCCTTCCAGGGCCTTCACGGCACATTCGGAGAGCTGTCTGAAAATCCGGTCGGCGTCCCAGACGTGAAATTCCGGATTTTCCTCACCGGGCAGCGTGGCGTTCGGCTGTGAGGCCTTTCCCACAATGACGCCTTGTTCATCCACAACCATGGCGCGCACATTAGTCGCGCCGCAGTCCAAGCAGAGGGAGTACATGAGTTAAGATTTAATAGTGAAAAGTTAATAGGAATCCGGCTGAGCTTGTTGAGTTGGTTTGTTAATAGAAATGAGCATTTTAGGGATTTCTGTGCTGTCCTGGTTGACAGAGGAAGATTCCGTTTCCGTCAGGCTTCCGTGGCATGCAACAGTTTAGGCCGTGTATGCGTCCCGGAATACTCCTTCAGGACAATGCGGGTTTTGGAAAAGAAGTCCCTTCTGCGGCTCCCGTAAGCAGCTTCGGATAAATTGGCGGCAATGCCCGCACCGGAACGTAGGAGCTGGCTGAGCAATTCCCGTTCGACGCCCTGCTTTTTCAAGTACCTGCATCATTGAATAATGCGGACTGCGAAAGAAAAGCTTTTCGCGGAAACGGGACTTTCTGCCATGTTTTATCCGAAGCTGTTAACTATTACCTATTAACTGTTACCTTTTTGTTTTCAGTATTTTCCGTATAATGGCCCGTAGTTGGCGCAGGCCCGGAAATCAGCTCCTTCCGGGTCCGCCGTGCCGTGGAGACCCCAGGCAGAGGGGCGGTAGATTTGGTCATCCGGAATGTTATGGGCGTATACGGGAATGCGCAGCATGGAGGCCAGCGTCAGGATGTCTGCGCCGATGTGGCCGTAAGTAAAGGCTCCGTGGTTGGCTCCCATGTTGGCCATGACGCTGTACACGTCCGTAAAGGCTCCCTTGCCGGTCAGGCGCGGGGCGAACCAGGTGGTCGGCCAGCCCGGGTCAGTGCGTTCGTCCAGGGTCTTGTGCACCTCGGCAGGCAGATCAACAGACCAGCCTTCCGCCACGATGAGGACGGGGCCGAGTCCCTTGACGATGTTCAGGCGCATCATGGTGACGGGAGCGCCGCCCCTGGTGACGTAGTGGACGGAGTAGCCGCCGCCGCGGAAGTATTCCCGGTTGGCCGGGCACCAGACGGCTTGTTCCATCATGGTTTTCGCATCGTCCGGAGTGACGTCCCAGTGTTTTTTCATGACGGGCTGTCCGTCCTTGCCCGTG
>ENA-ORND01002594-ORND01002594.1-human-gut-metagenome-genome-assembly--contig:-NODE-2594-length-10819-cov-3.891676_pt1 | contig 10819 bp, 10 predicted proteins | sample MGYA00242111_ERZ509014 | MGnify/ENA primary metagenome ERZ509014 (study PRJEB26280, sample SAMEA2338694) | human gut metagenome | biome: human gut; feature: human-associated habitat; material: faeces... | reverse complement strand
TCCTCTTTTTTAAATGTGGCAAAGAATGTTTCTGCGACCGCATTATCGAGAGGTGTGCCGCTTGCTGAGAAGGATTGTTTGACATTATATTGCTGTAAAAGTTTACTGAAGGCTGCGGAAATGTACTGCCCACCCCTATCACTATGAAAAGTCAGATTTTTCGGATTACCTCGCTCTTCATAAGCGTTGCGAAAAGTGGTTGTGACGAGACGAGTACTGGCTGCATGGGATACTCGATACCCTACGACTTTGCGGGAGAAGAGGTCGATAATAGCGCAGAGATAGACCCATGCATTTTTGATTTTGAAGTAAGTAATATCGCTCACCCATACTTGATTTGGGTGATCCGTGGTAAATTTTCGGTGAAGCAAATTTTGCTTCTTCCGCATTTGATTCTTGTAGACCTTTTTCGCGTCGGCGCGAATACTGTGCAAGCCAAGCTCCTGCATAATGGACAAGACTCGTTTTGTACTGATGCGCAGACCATTTTCAGCCAAAACAGCACGGATCTTATCAGCGCCATACCGCTGTTCGCTATCATCGAAGATTTGTTTTACTTTCAGCATGAGTTGAGCCTTCTCGGATTCGTATTTGCTTCGATCTGCGCGGCGGAAAATGTGATTGTAGAATGTACCGCGGGACACATTCAAGGCTTCGCATAATTCGTGAACGCTGTACAAATCAGACATTTCGTTGTGAAAATGCTCCAGAGTGGCCAACTTGTCCTGTAGAGGCACTTTGGACAGGTAACCGGATAACTGAATAATAGAGAGCTTGTGCTCCGCTTTTTGAAGCCGCCTGACAAGAACATCAAATTCCGCTGGTGTGTAGGTATGGGCAGATGTCTGAATGGAACGGTACTGGTTTCGCCAGTGATAGAAGGTGCTTTGCGATATGTGCAGTTCTTGGCAGAGAGCCGGAATGGACTCACCCTTTTCATAGCGACGAATCGCTTGCTTTTTGAACTCGAGCGGGTATTTCTTGGGCATAGCATCATCTCCTCATTTCAAGATAACGCCATATTATAATATTTTCTTTGTGTATTGTGTAGCAACTGGCACCATTCGCAGAAGAATGCATTTCAATGCCTCTCGACGAGCAAACAGTTTCCTGCTATGCTGAAAAAAGAAATATCTCAGGAGAGCGAGTGCGATGAAGAAGATACTCTTTGTGTGTTTGGGCAATATTTGCCACAGCCCGATGGCGGAGTTCGTGATGAAGGACTTGGCAGGATGTGTTGGCGGGATGCCAAGGACTTCTGAGAGAATTATTGCAGGAGCGAGGTGAACGGAATGGATAACGAGCTTCAAACGAACATTACAACAGAGCAGACCTATCATTCAATCCGTCATTCCATTGTGTCTGCACAGCGCAGTTTGTGCACAGCAGTAAACTCCGCAATGGTGACGGCCTATTGGGAAATCGGCGAGCAGATCTACAAAGCCTGCGGAGAAAATGACCGCGCAGGATATGGCAAAAAGCTGCTGCAGTACCTGTCCGCACATCTGACAGCGGAATTTGGGAAAGGATTTGACGAGTCAAATTTGCGAAAAATGCGCCAGTTCTACTGTGCATATCCAATTCGAGACACACTGTGTCCTGAATTGAGCTGGTCGCACTACCGACTGCTGATGCGCATTCCCAATGAGAAGGAGAGATCCTTCTATGCGGAAGAATGTGCGAAATCCGCATGGAGCGTCCGGCAGCTTGAACGGCAGATTCACACGATGTACTATCAGCGCATCTTGGCAAGCCAGGATAAACCGCTTGTCGCTGCTGAGATACAAACAACGGAGCCGAAACCGGAATATGAAAAAATCATCAAAGACCCCTATGTAATGGAGTTCCTGCAAATCCAACCGGATACGCATGTTTATGAGGGAGAATTGGAGCAGGCATTGATTGACCACCTGCAACACTTCCTGCTGGAGCTGGGACGAGGCTTCTCCTTTGTAGCACGACAGAAGAAGTTTACGCTGGATGGTCAGAACTTTTTCATCGACCTTGTGTTTTACAATTACATCCTAAAATGTTTCGTGTTGATTGACCTTAAGATGGGACAGCTTACGCATCAGGATCTCGGTCAGATGCAGATGTACGTCAACTACTATACTCGTGAGTTGATGAACGAAGGGGACACACCGCCGATTGGCATTGTCCTCTGTGCCGATAAAAGTGATGCTGTTGTAAAGTACACTTTACCGGAGGATAATCACCAGATTTTCGCATCCAAGTATTTTACCTATCTGCCGACAGAGGAAGAATTGAAGCGAGAACTGCGGCTGGATGAGTTCCAAAAGCTGGACGAGTAATACTTGTGTTAAATTCGGACGGGGGTTCGAATTGTGTCAGTAGTACTTCAAAAAAATTGCGAGTATTTTTTGTTGGAAATTTGCAAGCCGTTGCAGTGCAAGGCTTCCGAGGCGAAAATATCCGGATTGAAGCCACCTGACAACAAAACCCTGTAACCGCAATGGTTACGGGGTTTTGTGCATTTCTGACAAAGCATCAAAAACGCGGAAATTTGCTAAAAAGTCAGCTAAACTTTTTCTTTCTGCATCAAAGTTTGCTAATTGCAGAGGATAGCAATAAGCGCAATAACTGCTGAGAGAGGTCCGGATCTTCCTGTACTTTTGCGAGAAGATCTTGGGCCTCAAATTCTTTTTTTGCATGCACCGCTGTTTGAGCAGTGGTTGTGGGCGAATAGAAGCTTTCCTCTACCTTTTCGGATAGAGCACGCTTTTCGCAGTCCTGCGCTTCATTGTAGTTGCTCATCAAAACTTCCGGGGACTGGCCGGCAGCCTCCGCGACCAGTTGGTAGTTATTATTCGACAAGCGTACCTTGTGCATCTGACCTGATTTGCGCAGCCCCTGAAACTCCAACATATCCTCTATCTTGAGCCGTCGCTGTGCATCCTTAAAGGCGTCACCGATTGATTTGGGTTCAATAGGTGATCCATCAGCAAAGCAGAGCAACAATCCCTGCTCCTGGTACTCACTACCGAAGACAGCCTTATTATCTGCAATCTCATCCAGGCGCCGTTGGATCTCCTCGACCAGCGGCGTTGTCAGGTAGAGCTTTCGGTAGCTTTCTTCTGTCTTCGGAGCCTTCAGGATGAGGCTGCTCTTTGAGGTTTTCTTCTTTTTAGGAAACACATGGATAATTTCTTCCCTCGGCAGCGTTGCCAGTGACTCATCGGAAACTCTTTGCAGTATGCGCTTGATCCAAAGGCTTTTGTCCTTTAGATCTATGAGGCTGGTGTCGATGCCGGCCACTTCACCGGCGCGCAAAGAGCATACGAAACCAATATGCACGGCCAAGTGAAGCATGGGATCATCTTCGATCAATTTGAGGAAATCATGGATCTGCTCTGGCTGCCAGTAGTTGCGCTTCCGATATTTCTCTGAAGGTGGGGCGACATCTGGGATCTCGGTCACATAGCGCCATTGCTTAGCAGTAGGGAAGCCAACCATGAGGACATTGAAAACCTTTTTAATGGTTGGGGAAGAGAGCCGCGGTACTTCCGACGGCTTCTTTTTGTATCCTTTGCTTCCTGAGCAGGGCTTCTGGCTGAGGTAATCCAGAAACAGGTCAATGTCCTCAGCGGTGATAGTGCTCATTACCCAGTTGCCGAAATAGGGATAGATGTGATTGTTCAAGTTGCTGACGTAGCTGTCATATGTGTTTGGGGAGAAACGCTTTTTCCGTGCATAGAAGGGGAGGAAGCGTTCCATAAAGTGCTTGAAGGTCTGATGCGTGTTGTCTTCCTTCGTTGACGGCATTGGGACATTTGGAAGACCTGCGTTTGCCTGAGCAAGCTCACGCTGCGTCTTTTCAATAGCTCTTCTGCGCTTATAGTCCAGTACCGCCAGTCGGATATCGTCATACCGCTTCTCTTTTTGCAATAGTTCAATATAGGCCTTCCGCTGTATAGCTTCCAGCTCGGTTTCGTAGGTCTCCCAATGCTGTTTGCTCTTACCGTCATCGGTGCGATAGAGGTAAATAATGTTATGGGAGGATCCACGGACCTGATATGTTGCCATGTAATGATCGTCCTTTCGTTGGCGCGATTAGGAAACGCTCGTCTGCCCATCGAGCCATCTGTCAAACGACTCTTTATGGACGCGCAGGCAGCGTTTGCCCAGCCGAATTACCTTAAATTCAGTTGTGCGCTCGCAGAGATAATATGCAGTGCGAACGCTCACACCAAGGATCCGGGCCACTTGCTCAGCGGTATAAGTTCGCTGAGAATCATTGCTGCAAATCGTGTTTTCCATAGTGAACTCCTTTGCAGCTTGGCAACCTGTTTGATTGTGTCTACACCCTCCCTTCGCCAAAATAGCAAGTAAGTTCATTGTAGCACACCATATGCAGATAGCCAAGCGATTTTAGATAAGGTGGTAATTCTAAGTACAGCAGGCGGCAGTTGGCTAAACTGCTCCACGGGTGAACACCCCCAGGCTCCTCTGGCTCCTTCGCAGCTCGCTACATGGCTCCACTGAGACTGCATTGAAGAAGGTGTATCATCATCGGGCATATGGATTATGGCCGCAAGTTGCCATAGCTTGCTTGTCCGCTATCTCGCTCGCCTATATAATATAAATGTATAGGGTCGTGGCGTAGTCATTACGCACGGCTGCCCCTTCCGGGCCATATGCTTAACGTGCCTGCCGGCGATATAAGGCAGTGGAAGCCTGTTTTTCAAGGTACAGATGATACCTTCCCGAAGACGCATTTTCGTCTTTCACTCCCTATCCCGATATGCAGAACATGAATTGCCCAGCAAAAGATGAAATTTTGAGAAAAAGTTGTGGATCAGTGGAACGCACTTTGAAAATTTGATTTCCATATTGACCTACACAACAGCAAAGCGGACGGTACAAACCGTCCGCTTTGCTGCGCGATTATTACTATTTTACGGTTACACCGTACTCTCTGAAAAGATAGCATCCCCTGATTTGTTCCCTTGCTTCATCGGTGATGCGAATGTCCAAGCGCCGTTGCTCGTCCCCAGACTTTAAGGTTAAGGGACGCGTCATTCCCCGGATTGTTGTCTTTAAATTCTCGAAATCCTGATACGAGTTCAGATCTTTGGTGGAAAACCACGGTCCGCAAACACCATTTTTCTCATACTGTACCTTTTTCGGATAGTGGAACTGAATGCCCATGAAATCCTCTGTTACCATGGTATAAGCGGTTGAGCAAAACAGTTTCCCGTCATCATACCTGCCGAGACCCAGACGGCCGGGAACAACTGCTACAACAGGTTCGTCAAATGTAGCCCTTTTATACTGTTTCCCATCTCGCAAACGTATTTCACCATATCGGCATCTTGCCAGATTCGATGTAATGCCGCGCCATAGGTCTAAACTGCATGTAGTTACTTTTTCACCACTACACAGTTGCTTATACGTTTCAGAATAAGCAGACAAGTACTCGCTCAATTCGGATTCAACGTAGTCGATTGGAACAGACGAGTTTATTATGATCAGATGGTAGGCTTCAAAAACTTCTTTTACCTGTTCTGGTGTCATCAAAAAACTAAACTTATTCCAGCCCTCTGTCCAGTATTTCGGGGGTAGTTTTTCACTTTGCCCGATTGCTCTTTTCAATAGATCTCCCATTGATTTCATGCTATCAATGCTCCTTTTTTGTTACAGATACATCACATATCGAAAAGGCGTATTTTCCAACGCAGATGGGATTATCTTCGCCGCCAGATTGCCGTCGATCACAATACAGAACACCTGCAATTTCGGCTTTCGAAAAATGCTCCGTTTCACATCTACATCATATCCATCCACATAACCCAGACCAAGCCACCCTAATCTTTCATTCAGGAGAGGAATTACGCTTTTAGTAATTGACTCAGCTTCTTCTGATGACTTGAGGGCATATTTCAATACAATGGTTTCCGCATGGTCCGGACTAAATTCGGAATATCCTTGCTTTTCGTATTTGCGCTTGAAACTGTTGTAGTATGCGGAGAAGTCCAAACACGGCTCGCTGTCTACCTTGCCCTCATTTCCAACAACGCCATGGTGGAAGATAACCCGATCTCCGTCCTGCCAGCATTCTTTATAGAACCATTGATCTTGAATTCTTTTGTAAAATCGAACCATGATACTTCCTCATTTATGTTTTGGAATCAATTTCTACGCTCTGTGCAATAATTTCCCAGAGGCCGCCAATGTCTTCAAGTTCAACAGCAAAATGCCGGACCAAACAATGATAATCCGAACTATATTATCCAAGTGGGTAATGTGTTCGGATTTATCATTTCTATTGAAAATGTGCTCTGACAAACGACGCAAGCGGATTTATTCCGCTTGCGCCGTTTCCTTGTTTACCAGCCGGTTCCGGCAATATTAACATGCCAGCCATCCGCGGATCGCGTGACATATCCCACACGGCCATACCCCAACGCGCCTGCCGGTACATCCGCGTCGTTTCCGGAATACTCTTCGGTGTTTCCCGCCATGGAATTCTGATAGGCACGCTCATTTTCCGGTACGAAAATCGTACTCGCGTAAATCGCCCAGGTATTCTCGTCGATCAAGCCCTCTTTTCTAAAATGCTCTGTCTGATCTTCTGCGGGCATCACATTACATTTAACGAAAGAAAAACAAAATTCGCTGCCTTTGGATACCTTCAGATGGACTTCCTCCTGCTGCTGATACCCTGCTTGTGCCGCTGCCAAATAATCCTGTCCTTCATCGGGGATGACAATCTTTGGGTCGGTATCGTAGCTTCCGCCAAGTGCCTTATATTCCATCGTATCGTAGAAGGAGCGAAGCGCCATAGCCGCGCTCCAATCGGAATCATAGGCGTACTCCTTGGCGCCGACAAAATAGTATGCTTCATCCCCATAGGTTAAGACGGCGTAATTTGAATCGTCCTCCACCGTGAGGGACCACTGCTCCCCATCCTTGCTTCCCGAAAGGGATAGCCTATTCTGCTTACCCTCACCTTCAGAAGATGCTGCGGAATAATCCTCTTTTGTGATCCCGCACCAATTAAAATCCTCGCTTGTGGGCATCCGCATGGCCCAATATGTGTCCAGCGTGTTCGGATAGCTTTGTCGAACGCCCTCTTGTTCAAGGGTGATGGTCACATCCGTTCCCTCGGAAAGCGTGTCAAAAACACTGTCAAGAAGTGTCATGCCGTCTGTCTCGTTTACGTTCTCTGTACTGTTTTGGGTGAATTCCTCTTGTTCGCTTTGGCCTGGCATTGGTGTTTGTGTTTCCGCACCGCATCCCGCTAATGCTAAAACAAGCGTTAAGGCGGCAAACAAAGCAGTATACTTTTTCACGGATATCCCTCCTTACTTTGCGTTTACTTATATAGACGAAAAAAGCGGGAAAAAGTTCCGTACTTTATTATTATGTTAGCATATTACAGTAAGAACTGCAAGGGCGGGAGCATCGTTATAGATGTTCCCGCCTTTGTTATGTCTTGTTCTCTTGTTCGGCCTGGTGCCTTGCTTTCCACTCGGCGTATTCCCGCTGCCCCTCCTCACTCTCAAAAACCGCCTGTATCTCCGGGAGCAGGACACGGGCAAGGGCCTCTACCTCGTGATAGGGAAGATTCGATAGGGATGCCTTTCGCACGGTTTCAGAGGACTTTGGCGGTTTTGCCGCAGGGTTCTATCACCCGCAGGTGCGCTCCGTTCCGTTGTTTCCGCCCCGTTTTTTCTGCTCGTGGGTCATGGTGTGGGTCGCAGGGCAAACATCTCCGCCAGTGCCATCCTCTTTTTGTCGTTCAACCCATGTCTCCTTATATTTGCATCTTTCACCGCTTGGGTTCATGCGTGGACACGGGAAAGCTCACGATGGCGGTGAAGAGGTCCGCCATGGTCTCTACTCGGAAGGTGCCGCCGCAGGCCTCGGTGAAGCTCTTGGCGACAGACAGTCCCAAGCCGGTGCCGCCATCCGTGCGGCTCTCGTCACCCCGCACAAACCGGGCGGTGAAGTCCACACCTTCCGGCAGCTCATTGCGGGAGGTATTGCGAATGGAGGCGACTGCCGCCTTGTCGGTGGTTTTCAGAGAGAGGTAGACGCGGCTCCCAGGCAAGCTGTAATTGAGGGCATTCTGAAGGAGATTCTGGAACACCCGGTACAGGCGCGTACCGTCGGCCGTGATCTCAACCGGCTGCTCCGGCAGGTCAAGCTTGAAGGTCAGGCCGGATTTTTGAATCTCGCCATCCATGTCGGCAAGGGTTTGACGCAGGAGCTTGCCAAAGTCCAGCACCTCCGGCTTCACGGGGAGCTGGTCGCTGGCGGCTTTGCTGATCTCAAACACATCCTGCACCATACTCTTGAGCCGCAATGCCTTTTGCTGGATGATCTGTGCGTAATCCGAGGCCGCTCCCTCCAGCGGCTCCTGCATCAACAGTTCAGAATAGCTGAGGATGGAGGTCAGCGGCGTTTTCAGATCGTGGGATACATTGGAGATCAACTCCACCTTCATGCGCTCACTGCGGGTCTGCTCTGCCACCGCTGCCCTTAGGCCGGACTGGATGCTATTGAGCCGTTCAGCGGTCTCACGCAGGTCTGCATCCGCAGGCAGATCCAGCGGTGTGGTCAACTCGCCGCTCTGGATCGCAGTCACATGGTCGGCCAGCAGCCCAAAATCACGGGCGAGCGCCCGTTCGCGGCGTCCCCACAAAATCGAGGAGAGCAGGCCAAGCACCAGCCAAACGGCGCATATACCCAAGAGTGCGATTTCGTCATAGGTTCTAACATAAATGTGCAAAAGAGCGAAAGAACCCAGCACGGCGAGAACCGTTGCCAAATTACGAATGGCGATCCGGCGATTGATCCGCTTCTGTATGGGATAGGTCAATTCATTTTTCCGCAGGGCGCTGGATACGGTGCGGTATAGGCTCTTGCGCGTTTCGGCGGGATGATAACGGTGGTCATTACGGATGAACCATACCGCCCAGAATAGCCCCAGCGCTGCGCCGGGGTTGAACAACCCCGCACCGAAGCAGCGGAGGGTCTGCATTATCGTATAAGACACATCATCCGGATACCACCAGAGATAGCCGTCAGCAGCCGCCAGCATGGGAACCGTCAGGCAGAGCAGGCACAGGAATACCACAAGGAAGCGCAGCTCCGTCCAAATATGGAAGGTCGCTTTGGCGATGGCTTGATCTGCCGCACGCCGCTCCCTCCTCAGCACGAACCATGCTGCAAGCAGCACGAGCCCCACGCAGAAGGAAATTGCAAGCGATCTCCACGCCTCGTGGCTGTTCTGAAGGCTCCGGTATATCCAGTAGAGGGAGTTGTACGAATAGCTGTTGCTGCCCTTGTAGAGAATGGGGATTTGCCGCACAGCCATTTTTATGGTAACCTTTGCCTCTTCCTCGCCGACCTTGAAATTGGTATAGCCGGGGACATTCCAAAGAGAGTCCTCGTCCAGAATGTTATCGCTGTCATAGACGGACAGCTTTTTGCCGTCCTTCCAAATGGAAACTTTGCCGTCCTCATAGATCAGCAGGAAGTTGTAGCCCTTCGGCAGCTTGCTGTATTCATCCAGCGCCATCCGGTAACCGGTCACTTCTTCCAGATTGCTGTATTTTTTGCCATCGGCTGCGCGAATCGCGTAAATTGTGTTTAGATCGTGCTTGTACGCGGAATCTGGAGACGTGTCCTGCGCTTCAACGAATGATGTTTCACAGCTTGCCGTTGGTGTATCCGCAAAGAACCAGATCGTACCTGTTTCGGATACGGTATCCTCAACAGAATAATCCGGATGATACCAGTCCACCGTTCTCCCAACGCCTATCGCCAGAAAGGATTCCAGATCGTTGGAGATACGATTGCGGAACACCGGTGTTTCCTGCCAGTCATTCTGCCACCATTCCGCATAATCACTTCCAATAGCCCGGCGCCCTACGGCACCACACAGACTGCCCAGCGTCAGGCTCACGCCCATGAAAAACGTCAGAAAAGCCGCCACGGCGCGCAAACCGATCCCCTTTCTCTGCGGCATTACAGGCTCGATTTCCACAGCTTCAGTTGTGTTGTTCCATTTTGTATCCAATTCCCCACACCACCTTGATATAGTCTGGCTCCTTGGGATTCAACTCGATTTTCTCACGAATGCGCCGGATGTGAACCATCACCGTATTCTCACAGGCGTAGCTGTCAGACTGCCAGACCCGCTGATAGATTTCCTCCGCTGGAAACACCCGTCCGGGATTTCGCATCAGCAGATCCACAATCTTCAACTCTGTGGCAGTGAGCTTTACCAGTTCGCCGTCTGCTTTCAGTTCACGGCGCTCTGGGTCATAGGACAGGCGTCCGTTGACAATCTCGCCCTCACGCTTCTCCGCGTGAACATCTCCCAGCAGGGTGTAGCGGCGCAGCTGGCTCCGTACCCGGGCGGCCAACTCCTGGGGATTATAGGGCTTGGTCACATAGTCATCCGCCCCCATGGAGAGGCCGAGGATCTTGTCGGTATCCTCACTTTTGGCTGTCAGCAGAATCACCGGAACATTGGAAATTTCACGGATTTTGCACATCGCTTCTATCCCGTCCATTTCCGGCATCATAATATCCATCAGAACCAGCTGGATATCCTCCCGGTTTATAATTTTTAAGGCTTCCTTTCCGTTATAAGCCGAAAACACCTGGTATCCTTCACTTTTTAAATAAATCTGCAAAGCAGAAACAATATCCTTTTCATCGTCACAAACTAAAACATTATACATAAAAAAACCGCCACCTCGTATTCATGATTAATCATAGATACATTGTAGCGGTTTTTTTCTTAATTTCCAATGGGGCAAACCTTTAAGGTTTGCTTAAAATC
>ENA-ORND01002588-ORND01002588.1-human-gut-metagenome-genome-assembly--contig:-NODE-2588-length-10843-cov-2.878198_pt1 | contig 10843 bp, 5 predicted proteins | sample MGYA00242111_ERZ509014 | MGnify/ENA primary metagenome ERZ509014 (study PRJEB26280, sample SAMEA2338694) | human gut metagenome | biome: human gut; feature: human-associated habitat; material: faeces... | reverse complement strand
CTATTAGTGTGGGCACTACTGTTACTGGTGATCCAGGAGAAAGTGCTAGTGTGACTAATAGCGGTACCGATACGAATGCCATTTTGGATTTTGTAATACCACAAGGTCAAAAAGGTAATGATGGTATTGGAGATACTATTTTTGTAAGAAGTACTACAACTGGTGAAGCTGGAACTGAGGCTAAGGTTATTGATAATAAAGTTAATAATACACATGTTCTTGATTTTGTTATACCAAAGGGTCCAATTGGACCTGCTGGACCCACATTATTTAGGTCAGCATACTTAGTAACTTTTAATGCTGATAAATCAGATACTGGCGTACCAGTAGAGCCTGAAGCAAGATTACCAATAAGTAGATTGGAACTTGATGTTAGTAATTTACTTGAATTAGATGAAAAAGAAGGTTTAATTAAGTTTAATGTAGCTGGATATTATAGAATATTTTTTACTGTTAGTGCATACCCGTCAGTAAATGATGTTGAATTTGATCCAACTAAAGACATAGTATCAATAGGTTTTAAAGAAACAAACACTGATAATGTTTATTTGGGAGTAGGACAGTGGGTATATAATGCTGAACCGGTAGAATTATCGGCTTGTGGCATAATAGCGGTAGTAGATACTGCAGTTACTTATGAACTATCTAATTTAGGTAAATATAAAATATTTTTACAAACTCCAGATTTAACTAATCTCTCATCAAAATCATATTTTAGTAATTCATTAGTAACTTTGGTAATTGATTATTTAGGAAAACAAGGTGCTTAATATGAATAAATATAAAGTATGTGTATATGGAATATGTAAAAATGAGGAAAAGTTTGTTAAAAGATGGTATGAGTCTATGAAGGAAGCGGATGCTATATTCGTATTAGATACAGGTTCTACAGATAATACAGTTAAATTATTAAAAGAATTTGGAGTAAATGTAAGAACCTCTAAAATAGAACCATGGAGATTTGATGTTGCAAGAAACAAATCACTAGATTTAATTCCAGATGATTACGATATTTGTGTATGTACAGACTTAGACGAAGTATTCGAAAAAGGATGGAGAAAGTATCTTGAAGATAGTTGGGTAGGATCCACTAGCAGGGCAAGATATAATTACAATTGGAGTTTAGATGATAATAATAGACCTTTGGTTAATTTTTATACTGATAAGATACATCAAAGAAAAAATTATAAATGGACACATCCAGTACATGAAGTACTTACTTTTCTAGGAGATAAAGAAAATATTATTACTATTGACAATATTGTATTAAATCATTATTCTGATAAATCTAAATCTAGAGGCAGTTACTTACCATTACTAGAATTATCTGTAAAGGAAGATCCTAATGATGATAGGAATATGCATTATTTAGGTAGAGAATATATGTATTATGGTAAATGGAATGAATGTATAGATACACTAATTAAACATTTAAATTTAAAATCTTCAACTTGGAAAGATGAAAGATGTGCTTCAATGAGATTTATTGCTAGATCATACAAAAAATTAGGAAGAGTAGAAGAATCTAAAATGTGGTATGATAAAGCAATAAATGAAGCACCATATTTAAGAGATTCTTATGTAGAAAGAGGTATTTTAGAGTATGAGTTAGATAATTATAAAGAAGCCTCTAAATATTTAAATGATGCTTTGAATATAAATAGTCATGAGAAGACTTATATTAATGAAATATTTAGTTGGGATAATACTATTTATGATATGCTTTCTATTTGTATGTTTTATTTGAATAGAATAGATGAATCGTTATTTTATATAGATAAAGCTATAGATATGGAACCAAATAATGAAAGACTTATTAATATAAAAAGATAATAAAAAGGTATAAAGAAAATAATAATAGTATTTGATATTAGTTAAGTATTTAGTACTGGCTTATATATGATAGACTTTGTTTTAAGACTATTGCTTAAAACAACACAGCAAGACTTAACTTGTTAAGGCTAGGTGTGCTAATAATATAAAAAAACTAACCAAAAAAGGTTAGTTTAATTTTTATTTATGGAGGACCCAGTCAGATTCGAACCAACGATCAGGGAGTTGCAGTCCCTTGCCTTAACCAGCTTGGCTATGGGTCCATAGAACATACTAATTATAGCAAAATAAATATATTTATTCAATATATTTTATGGAAAAAAATAAAAAAGTTGCAAAATAAATATATTTATGAGATAATGTATAAGTATTTTGTGAGAGAAATGTGGTGATAAAATGGAAAGATTACAAAAGAAAATAGCAGGTCTTGGTTATTGCTCAAGAAGAAAAGCCGAAGAACTTATTACTAAGGGTTTAGTTGAAGTAAATGGTGAAGTAGTTACTAAACTTGGTACTACGGTTAAACCAGGGGATATTATTGTAGTAGAAGGAAATATTTTAGATACTAATAAAAATTATGAATATTATTTACTTAATAAACCTAAAGGAGTTGTTACTACTACTAGTGATGAAAAAGGTAGAACAACAGTAGTAGATTTAATTGATACTACTACTAGAATATATCCAGTAGGTAGATTAGACTATGATACTACAGGTATACTTATACTTACAAATGATGGAGAACTTGCTAATTTACTTATGAGACCAGACTCTTTAGTAGATAAAACTTATATTGCTAAGGTAGAAGGAATAGTTACTATACCTAGTCTTCAGAAATTAAGAAATGGTGTTATTATTGATGAGGTTAAGACTAAGAAAGCAAGAGTAAGACTAAAAAGTTATGATAAAAAGAAGAATACTTCAGTAGTGGAAATAACTATTCATGAAGGTAAAAACCATCAAATTAAGAAGATGCTTGAGTCAGTTGGCAATAAAGTTATTAAACTAAGAAGAGAAAGATATGCTAATTTAAATTTAAAAGGTCTTATGCCAGGAGAGTATAGACCACTTACTATAAAAGAAGTAAAAATACTATATAGTTTGTGTAAAAAGTAGTAATACTTGACAAAGGCAAACAAATGTGCTAAAATATGTGTCATTCAAAGGGGGATTTGAATTATGAATATGGAAAAAATTAATATAAATTCTATGGATTATAGAAAATTATCTAAGGAAGATAAATTAAAAGTAGTTAGATTTAAAATTAACAAGTTATTAAGTGATACTAGTTCAAGTAAAGCATATGAATACTATAATGGTAAAAAAGTAGGAGTGCCAAAAGATAAGCTAGGTATATTTAAAGACTTATGCGAAAGAGAAAAAAATCTTTCTAAATATGTAACTATTTCAGAAGAGCCAGTAATGGAGAGACCTACTATAAAGGCTGAAGTAGTTGAAGATGAGAAAAAAACTTCTAGTAAGAATATTAATGAAATGGATTTAGAAGAAATTAATAATAGGATTAAATATATTAAAAAGTATTTATATGAAATGACAAACTTATATAAGAAAGATGAATATAAGAATGCTAAGATAATTAAAATACAAGGATATGATAGTAATTCTGCTTATATACCTTATAGTAAATTAGGTGATTATAAGACATTATATAAATACTTAAAATTACTTGAAATGAAAAAAAGAGAACTTGAAAGTATTGAAGTAAAACTTACTGAAATATCTAATGATAAAAAAGAAGATTCTTATGAGTATTTAACTGAAGATGATAATCCATATGAAACTGGTTATATGCAGTTTACTACGGGTTATACCGCTAAAAAGGATACTCCTGTAGTGGAAAGTACTAGTGTTAAATCTAATGATATTACTAGTGTTAAATCTAATAATGAATGTAAAGAATTAATGGTTATTGATAATAAAGATAATAAAAAGGAAAAGACAGGCTTTGGTAAAAAGATTCTTGGTTTCCTTGCAGGTACTGCTATAATTGGTGGTATATGTAAAGGCGCTAAATGGGTTGGTAATAAATTTAAAAATGGTTTTAATAAAGTTAAAAATGAGACTAAAGAAGTTAGTGAGATACTTAGAAAGAATAAAGTTAAAACTGCTATCTGTGCCTGGATAGTTGCTGCCACTGCTGTTGTATGTAGTTTCTTACCTAAGAGTCAAAGTAAAAAATATAAACCTGATGATATAGTAAAACCTACTTCTGTAGTAGAGACAACTGAACCTTCTACTAAAAAAGATGATATTATTATTGATGAACCAGTTATTGAAGAACCAACTGAAGTAGTTACTGAAAATAAAGAATATAATCTAGGAGAGAGCGTTAATATTAAAGATAATTCATATATTTATACTAACTCTTATGATGCTACAGATAGTACTAATAAATGTACACCATACTATAATGGATCTTATGATAGAGAAGTAATGGGAGTTACTTATGAATTAGATGGAAATCTTTATACTATCTATAGAGATGATATGAATGCTAGTGAAAAAGTAAATGAATTAATAAGTAAAGGTGCTAAACAAACAGCTGTTTTAGTAGTTCGTAGTGATCTAGTTAATACTGGTGATTATGAAGGTTACTATAATATTGATTCAATAAAAAGAGTAAGAACTAGATAATAATTATATAAGGAAATAGATGAAACTTAGCAGTTTCATCTATTTTATTTGACTTTTTATAGTTTTTCTGCTATTATAATGGCAGTTAATGGGGGATATGATGATTTTTAAACTATATGAAAGTAAGGAAAAATGTAGGGCTAAAAGATTTCATGATACTACGGAAATTTATTTAAGTAGATTTAGTGATTTGTTTGTTGAAGATGGAATAAAGAAAATAGTAATTGATAGTATGACTTTATTTTTGTTTAGTGATAATGATAGCTTATTAAATGATATGTATGAAGCAGTAGTTAATAATTATGATTATAATAAGATTATCGAAATATTAAATAAAAATGATGTTATATTCTTTTCTTTGGCAATGCAGGCTATTAATTATGGAAAAAGAACATATAATTTAATAAAAAATATTGATGACTGCAAAGAAATACATTTTAGTTGTAATAAAGATAATTTACTTGAAGTTTTATCATTGTGTGAGAAGATAAATGTTCCGGTTGTAATAGATGGTACATTAATTTCTCTTGAGGAATATCAAAAAATACTTGAAGGATATGATTTGAGTAAAATAGATAGTAAAAACATTTTTATTCATTATCAAGAGTATGGTGGTGATATTGACATTAATACTTTGTATGATACTTCTTGCCAAATAAACTATATTACTAAGAAAATCAAGAAATATAATTTATCATCATTAGAAAAAGTAATAATGGTATATGACATAGTAAAAAATAACTTTTATCATAAAGAAGAAAAAAATGAAAATTATTTAATTTCTAGGTCTTTAGACAATGTATTAAATTCTGATTATATTGTTTGTGTTGGATACATTGCTATTGTTAATGCTATGTTAAAAAATTTAAACATTAATGCTAGAACTATAATATGTAAAACTAAAAAAGAAAAACACTGCAGAAGTATAATTTATTTAATAGATAAAAAATATAATATTGATGGAGTATATGTTTTAGATCCAACATGGGATAGTAAAAGAAATAATATAGAAGATACAATAGACAAATATAACTATTTCCTAATACCTATTGAAATCGCCGAAAAAACTGCATTAACTGAATTAATGCCAATTATAAATATGTCTTTAAGTGATTTGGTTTTACTTGAAAATGATTTTGAAGATTCTCTTTGTACTAATGAAGAGAAAATGATAAAAAAAATTAAGATGCAGTATTATTTAGAAATGCTATTTCTATTAATTGGTAATGATAATTATGAAAATTTTATTCAAAATATATGTGTTTATGATTTCTTAAGCAATGAAGATAAGGAAAAAATAAAATATACTTATGACGATATGATTAATAAATGTATGGTTAATGATATAAATGTAGAAACATTCATAAAGGCATTATATAATACTAAAAAAATAGAATACTATCTAAATGATGATAAATTACCTGAAGAATGTAGTTCTAGATTAGAACTTCCTAGTACTGATAGCATTGATATTTCTGGTATTAAAGACTCTGCTCTTACAAGATACTATAAGATAGAAAAATTAAAGAAAGCTAAAAAGAATGATTTTGAAAGTTTAGTTTGTTATCTCTTGTATGAAGAACATTTAAATGAGTATTTATCTTCAAATATAGGAAAAATAATATCTTCAAGTACTAATGATGGTATTAAGAGGGATATGCTTAATATGAGATTACTTAAAACATTAAAAAGAGAAAAAGTAAGAAAAGAGATTGACAATAGATAATATTTTGAATATAATTAATGTATAAAAACAAAAGAAAGAGACGATATATTAAGATATTTGTAGAGAGTTAGTGGCTGGTGGAAACTAATAAGATGCTTAATATATAGATCACTCTTGATGTGTTACTTTGAATAGTTAGAAGTAACCGGGAATAACCCGTTATCAAAATATGAGTGCACTATCAGTGAAACAAGGTGGTACCGCGAAGTATTTCGTCCTTGTACTGGTGGTGTTTTTTCTTTAGAAGGAGGAATTATGGAATTTAAAGAATTAGAAAAAGGAAAAATAAGCGAAGTAGAAGGTAAAATACTTGCTAAATGGAAAGAAGAAAACATTCTAGAAAAGACTATTGAAAATAGAAAAGATAATGAAACTTGGGTATTTTATGATGGACCAATATATGCTAATGCTAAACCTGGTATACATCATGTTTTGGCTAAAACTATTAAAGATTCTTTCTGTAAGTATAAAACTATGAAAGGGTATAAGGTACTTAGAAAGATAGGACTTGATACTCATGGTCTTCCTATTGAAGTTAATGTTGAAAAGAAACTTGGTTTTAAGACTAAGGCTGATATTGAAAAGTTTGGTATTGAGAATTTCTGCAGGGAATGTAATAATGCTACTGCTTTAAATATAGATGAAGTTAATTTACTTACTGATAATATGGGACAGTTTATTGATAGTAAGCATCCATATGTTACTTGTAGTAATGAGTTTATTGAAAGTGAATGGTGGCTAATTAAAGAAATAGATAAGAAAGGACTTATTTACTATGGTAATAAAGTGCTTCCTTATTGTCCTAGATGTGGTACTGAATTATCTGCTAATGAAGTTGGTCAGGGATATCAAGAAGATAGTGTTAATACTGTTATTGTACCATTTAAAATTAAGGATAGTGATACTTACTTCTTAGTTTGGACTACTACTCCTTGGACTCTTATGGCTAATGTTGCTCTTTGTGTTAATCCAGATTTAGAGTACATAAAAGTATCTTCAATGGGATATAAATTTATTGTAGCTAAAAGTCTTGCTAATAAGGTTTTGGGTGATGATTTTGAAGTGCTTGAAACATACAAGGGGACTGATTTAGTAGGTACTAATTATGAACAATTAATGCCATTTGCAGAAGTTGAAGGTAAATGTTTTGAAGTAGTCGCAGACTCTTATGTTACTAGTGAAGATGGTACTGGTATTGTACATATTGCTCCTGCTTATGGAGATGATGATAATAGAGTGTGCAAAGAAAATGGTATTGGTTTTGTTAATCCTGTAGGAAAAGATGGCTGCTATACTACTGGCCCTTGGAAAGGTACTTTAGTTACTGATAAAGATCTTGAAATAGAAATCATTAAGTGGTTAAAAGAAAATGATAAGTTATTTAAGAAGATTAAACTCACACATGATTATCCACATTGCTGGAGATGTCATAGTCCACTTATATATTATTCTAAACCGGCTTGGTATATTAGAACTACTGAATACAAAGATAAGATTCTTGAGGCCAATAAGACTGTTAGTTGGCATCCTGATTATGTTGGTACAAAGAGATTTAATAACTGGCTTGAGAATATGGTAGACTGGGGTATATCTAGAAATAGATACTGGGGATGTCCTATGCCTATATGGATATGTTCTTCATGTGGTGAAAAGCATGTAATTGGTAGCATAAAAGAACTTGATGATATGAAAGTAGGAGACATAGATGTTAAGAATATGGAACTTCATAGACCATATATAGATGAAGTACATATTAAATGTCCTAAATGTAATGGAATTATGAATAGAGTAACTGATGTTATGGATGTTTGGTTTGATTCTGGAGCAATGCCTTATGCTCAATGTCATTACCCATTTGAGAATAAAGAGTTATTTGAAAGTCAGTTTCCAGCGGACTTTATCGCCGAAGGTGTCGATCAAACAAGAGGATGGTTTAACTCACTTATTTGTATATCTACGATAGTATCTGGAGTATCTAGTTTTAAGAATGTTGTTGTAAATGATATGGTATTAGATAGTAATGGTAAGAAGATGAGTAAATCTACTGGTAATATAATTGATCCTATTAAGATTATGGAAGAATATGGTGCAGATACTGTTAGATGGTATATGTTATATGCTTCTCCAGTATGGACTCCTTTAAAGTTTGATGTTGAAGGATTAAAAGAAGTTCACTCTAAGTTCTTTAATCCACTTCGTAATAGTTATAATTTCTTTGCAATATACGCTAATGCAGATAAGATAACTGATATTAATACTTGCAGAGTAGAATATAATGATAGAGAAGATATTGATAAGTGGTTATTATCTAAGTATAATAAACTTATTAAAGAAGTAACTGAAGCTTATGATGAATATGATTTAAATAAAGTAGTTAAATTAATTACTGACTTTACTTCAATTGATTTATCTAATTGGTATATTAGAAGAAATAGAGATAGATTCTGGGACAATTTAATGACTACTTCAAAAAAGAGTGTATATATGACTACTTATGAAGTACTAGAGGGATTATCTAGATTGATAGCTCCAATAGCTAGTTATACTGCTGAAGAGATATATACTAATTTGACTGGTAATATTTCTGTTCATCTAAGCGATTTCCCAATATGTAATGAAGAGTTAATTGACTTAAAACTTGAAGAAAAAATGGACTTAGTAAGAGATTTAATTAGTATAGGTAGAAATGTTCGTGAGGAATCTAAGATAAAGGTAAGACAACCTATTAGTGAGATTTTACTTGATAAGAAGAAAGAGAAGGTTATTGGGGAACTTACTAGTCTAATTAAAGAAGAACTTAATGTTAAAGAAGTTATTTATACTGATGATTTATCTACTTATATGAACTTTATGGTTAAACCTAACTTTAAGGAAGTCGGTAAGATATTTGGTAAGAATATTAAAGAGTTTTCTGATAAGTTATTAGAATTATCTAATGAAGATATTAATAAATTAGAAAACAATGAAAGTATTAAGATGTCTATAGATAATACTACTTATGATATTACTAAGGATATGGTAGATATTAGAATATCTAGTAAAGATGGCTTTAAAGCAATGGTTGTAGGTAATAACTTTGTTATACTAAATACTGTTATTACTAAAGAATTAGAAAATGAAGGTCTTGCTAGAGAGACTATATCTAAGGTACAACAATTAAGAAAGACTATGAACTTTGATATTACTGATAGAATTAATATGTATATAGATGCTACTAGTGAGTATAAAGAGAATATTAAAGATTACTTAGATATGATTAAAGATGAGACTTTGACTATTAATGTTTATGATAAAGATGGTATTGAAGATAAAGTAAATATTAATGATTATGAAGTTGGCTTTGTATTAGAAAAAGTAAGTACTAAATAATAAATAAAGACTATTAGAGATTAATTACTAATTTTTAATAGTCTTTTTTGTGGTTTGCGGTATTAACTACTTGTTAACTTTATAGACAAATTTTTTTATTCTGTTATAATTATACTAGGGTGTGATATAATGATAGAGTTAGAAAATATCGATGGTGTTGGTCCTAAAACTAAGGAACTATTAAATAAACTTAAAATTAATAATGGTGAAGATTTATTATATTATTATCCATATAGGTATGATGTAATAAAAAGAACTGATATGAATATTTTAAATGATGGTGACAAGATAGTTATAGATGGTATAGTAGAGGGACAACCAACAGTTATATTTATTAATAAGAGTTTAAAGAAACTGATATTTAGAATTAATACTAAGACAATGATAATCAACATTACAGTATATAATAAAGTATATTTACATCAAGAGTTAAAGTGTGGTAAAGAGGTAACTATAATTGGTAAATATCATAAACTTAAGAATACGATAGTGGCTTCGGATGTTAGATTTGGCCTTTTACCCCCAGGAGCTAAGATAGAACCTATTTATTATACTACCGAAGGTTTAACTATAAAGCAAATATCTAAGTTTGTATCTTATGTACTTAATAATGAGGAATACCATGTTCATTCTTTAATACCAACATATCTTGAGGATAAATATAATTTACTTTCTAAGAAAGATGCTATATATAATGTTCATATACCTGAAGATATTGTTACTTTAAAGAAGGCAAGACAAAGAATTAAATATGAAGAGTTATTTATGTATATGTTAAAGATTAGGTATTTAAAACAAAAGATAGAATCTGATGATACTGCGATAGAGAGAGTACTTGATTATGATAAGATTAATAAGTTTATTGATAATCTACCATATAAACTTACTTTAGATCAAAGTAGTAGTATTAAAGAGATACTTAAGGATTTAGAATCTAAGAAGAGAATGAATAGATTACTTCAAGGAGATGTTGGCTCTGGTAAAACAATAGTGGCATTTATTGCGATATATGCTAATTATTTATCTAAGTATCAATCTGCTTTAATGGCTCCTACTGAGATATTAGCGGGCCAACACTATGAAGATGCTCTTAAGATATTTAGTAAGTATAAACTTAAAATAGCATTTCTTACTTCTAGTACTAGTGCTAAAGATAAGAAAGAAATATATGATAATCTAGAGCTTGGTAAAATTGATTTAATTATTGGGACACAAGCTTTAATTCAAGATAGGGTTAAATTTGAGAAACTAGGTCTTGTT
>ENA-ORND01002585-ORND01002585.1-human-gut-metagenome-genome-assembly--contig:-NODE-2585-length-10856-cov-7.130914_pt1 | contig 10856 bp, 8 predicted proteins | sample MGYA00242111_ERZ509014 | MGnify/ENA primary metagenome ERZ509014 (study PRJEB26280, sample SAMEA2338694) | human gut metagenome | biome: human gut; feature: human-associated habitat; material: faeces... | reverse complement strand
AAACCTCACCGAAAACCGAAAACATCATCGAATCATAAACCTCATCGGGTGATCAAAACCTCACCGTTTGTCGTAAAACCTCATCGTGCGATAAACCTCACCGAGAATCGGTAAACCTCATCGGATCTCAAAAATCCAGTTTCCAGATCCCGTCATTTTAACACAAACATCACCGGATCTCAAAATTATTTTCAAGTTCCCACCCCAAAATGCGTTTTTGCGGGTTTTTTGGAAAAAGCAAAAAACCGCCGGAAAACGCTCAGAATGAAAGCGCGATCATTTTGACAAACCTCACCAGGTAAACCTCACCGACGATCTGATAATTCTAAAAATAGAAACGCAACGCCCCTCAATTGTTGAAACCTCACCGCGGTGAGGTTTTCCACGCGTTTTCCCACAAAACCTCACCGCGCGTGATCCTTTGCGACTAAAAATAACGCGAACTGATATTTCATTTATGAGTTCTCCACGCCATAAACATCATTTTGGCGCTATTTTTGGCAAAACCTCACCGCAAACGCGCAAAACTAGGGCCCTAGCGCTCCCCGGGCGTTCGCGGGTGGTTCCCCATATGATTAATTTCCAACCGGAAAAATTTTACCCGAATGCTCTACTCACTGAGGAGAACTCCGATTTCCAAAAATAGAACGAGTAGAGAATTCAATTCTGAGCGTTACGCAAAAAAAGTGCGGTTTGAAACTAAAACGGAGCTACGCTCCTAAAAATAGAATTTGCTAAAAATAGACTCTTTCTATATTTAGATCTCCCGCTAGGGCCCTAGTTTTGCTAATAATAGGTTTTTGAGATCTCCGATGATGTTTATGTCAGATTTATGAGATCATATTTTCTATGTTTAGAGCGATCTAGTAATTATTTTCAGATCACTCTATTTATAGTAATGTTCTATAAATAGGAATTTTGAACTAGAAAATGAATTTTAGTTCAAAATGATGTTTTGTGAAAAACATCACCGTTTGCACCCAGCCCTTTTCGGGGGAAAACTAGTAGGGTTTCCTAGGGTTTGCAAATTGTGGAAATTTTGGAACTATATTTTCCACGAATTTTGGAAAATTCGTGGGCCCTAGCTACCGATGATGTTTATGGTTGCGGATGATGTTTATGTGTCTGTGGTGATGTTTATGGTATTCGGTGATGTTTATGAAACGGTGATGTTTATGGTATTCGGTGATGTTTATGAAACGGTGATGTATTACTGGAAATGGTGATGTATTACTAACAATCGATGATGTATTACTTTCGGACGATGATGTATTACTGTTAAATGGTGACGGATAACTATTTAATATGAGGTTTAGCTCGTGTCGGTGATGTTTATCGGTCGGTGAGGTTTTGTATCTCCGAAAAATGAGGTTTTGTATCTCCGAAAAATGAGGTTTTATGGGGTTGATGATGTTTTGTATCTCCGAAAAGTGCCGTTTTTCACACGGTCGATGAGGTATTTCGACTCTTTAATGATGTTTTGTGACGCCTAAAACCTCACTGGTCGCTAATTTTTTCGTAAATCACTTATTACACTTATAGTTTAATTATTACTCACCTATGTTACTATTTGTTTATTATTACTCACCTTATTACTCACCTCCAAAAATAACTTTACTCAGACCCGTTCACTTCCCTCGTGATCTTCTAGAAGAGTTCTCTCCACTCATTCACTTCATTGGCCTATTTTCAAGTGAGTTATTCTCGGCACTTTTTTCTCTCAACATTCTATTTTTGTCTCACTTCCCTCGTTGTTCCTTCTCTCTCATTTCATTTTCTTCGTGAATATCCCCTCCTCTACGCATGATTTGGAACGTTTCTGTGTTTGCAGTTTTTGTTCTAACAGTAGTGTTGATGTTTTTTCACAGTAAAAGTGATTCCAATTTTGAATGGCCAATTTTCAACCCACTTCACCTACGTCCCGAGGTGAGTCGCTTGCTACCTTTTGGCACTTTTTCGTCTTTATCTTAGAGATTTGTCCCCTATTGTCTCGCCTATTCCCCTTTTTTATCTCGTTCATTTTTGGCTCATTTGCCAAAGTTTTACTCGCAATTGATTCGCCGAACTGATAATATATGTCGGTGATGGATTTTGGATCTCATTCATCTCACGCTGTGATTTTTAGTTTAAAAAGGAATGCAATTCCTTTGTCTCGAATCCTCGTCAGTAAAAATCTTTACGTTCAAAGGAACGTTTTACCTACTCACCGAGATCTACTCGATGACTTCGAACCCCTATATCCATCATCGAACTTTTGATCTACAAATGATGAGGCTTTCACGCTGAGTATTTTGAGGTGCTGCTTGGGGGGTCTTGTGGTCACGACATACCTTCCTCCACAACTACCTCTGAAACCATGTTTGTTGGGATTGAAATTCTGAGCATTTTGAGGTGCTGCTTTGGGGGTCTCTCAAACACATGCATTCGACATCACATCCGAGATATTCATGAGCATCGTATCTCTTTCGTAGCCTATCTATAGGTTCGACCATTCCGACTTTGAACTACTTCCTTTGTACTTTGTTATCCCCTATTCGGTTCCTCAATTCTTCATCTTAGGCTTTCCTGTCCTCTCGTTGGACTTTGGCTTCCTATATTGTTCTTAGGCCTTTTATTGTATCCTTTCCAAATTGTATTTACTTGTTGAAAGTGTGTAGTCTCCAAAACACCTCCAAATTGGTGTCAAAAAAACTTAGGGAAATTTTTGTGTTTTGTCCCGGTATGGATTTTGTCTTTTATTCTTTGATACTATTCCTCCTGAACACTCTAAGACTTTCACTATAGATTCCCCTGTATTATATCAAATATCCTCGTCTAATAAAAAGTATTATACTTGGGCCAAAGTCTATCAGTCTGTTATAAATCTGGCGCTCAGATCAATGTACTAAAACTGGGTTTTTTTTACTATGTAGAGTGGTGAAAATGAAGTGGAGTTGAAGAGGTTCCGGTGTTGGGCCTGGATGACAATGTCCTCGGGACGTCAGTCCAGCGTCTTCTCCGGGGGGCCAAACTTCGGCTTCATGGATTCACCACTACAGTTCACACCTTCCCATTTTTCATTTTTCGTATTGAGCTAACGCAATACAATGTTGATTTACATTTTTTATCTTGCGCCTTTTGGCGATATCAGTCTTTTTGACATTTTTTCATGGCGACTTTTTTCATTTAATCAATTTTCACATTTAACGTGCGTTTGCACGGCTTCGCAACTGTCTTGATGGTGGACCTGTCCGTTTTGATATCTGAAGAGATTTTTGGTTGGGTGCCAACAACATTTTGCGATAGACGCGAAATGGAGTCAATTCGGTGAAAACCAAATTTCCTGTCAAGAAAGACGGGAAAAGGAAATACGGTCCTGTGGATAACAGATAAATATCGCAAGATAAATCTGTTCAACACAAAAAGAGATGATAGAAATATCATCTGCTTATCAATGAAATTCAAAAGAATTTCATATTGATCGTATTTTTCGAGGATATAAGCCTCTCAATTAATGAAAGGCAAAAGAAAGCAAAAACAAATAGAGCTTCTTTTGTGGAGTTGAGCAATCGACAAAACAAAGGGGGCAACTAGTGTTTCTGCACTATGTGATATCTGGTTGATCCTGCCAGTATTATATGCTTCTGTCAAAGATTAAGCCATGCATGTCTAAGCACAAAGTCCTAGTATGATGAAGCTGCGAACGGCTCATTACAACAGTTATAATCTTTTTGATGAAGTACGTACAAGGATATCTTTGAGAATGTCAAAGCTAATACTTGACGGTTTTCACCCCTTGTCGAGTCCATTCCCTCTGGGAGTGTAATCGATGAGGGCGGGGGATGCTTCACGTATCCTCTACATATTACCACTTTTTTTTGAATGAGGGTGGAATATATGCCAAGAGAATTGTAGAAATCGAGAGATTTTCACAAGTCATCATTAAGAATATCTGACCTATCAACTGGTTGTTGGTAAGGTAGTGGCTTACCAAGGTGATAACGGGTAACGAGGAATAAGGGTTCGACATCGGAGAGGGAGCTTTAGAGATGGCTACCACTTCTAAGGAAGGCAGCAGGCGCGAAAATTACCCAATCTTAACAAATGAAGGAGGTAGTGACGACAATTAACGCTATCCTCGTCTTTTGGCGAGGATCGTCGGAATGATTTCGATTTAAAATATCGAAAGAAAGCAATTGGAGGGCAAGTCTGGTGCCAGCAGCCGCGGTAATTCCAGCTCCAATAGTGTATTGTAAAGTTGTTGTGATTAAAACGCTCGTAGTTGAATGAAAACAATCGGGACATGATTTACGATCTCTCCTCCATACGGTGGATTCGTCCATTAGGTTGAGTTGATCAAAAATCAAACAATGTCCTACTATAAGCGAGAGGGTGGAATTAATTCCAAACTCTTTTACTTTGATTAAATCAAGGTGCTTAAAGCAAAATCTTCTGTTAACGAATGATGAAGCATGGTATAGAATTAAAACAGAACAGAAAGAATAACGAATAAATGGAGATGGGCAACCATTCGAAATTTATTTATTTTTGTTTTGTTTAAAACAAGGTTAAGAGAAATGATTAGGGTGATTTAGATAGGAACGGGAGAGGTGGAATTCCATGATCGTTTCGAGATAAACGAGAGCGAAAGCATTTCACTGAATTCATTTCATTAATCAAGAACGAAAGTCAGGGAATCAAAGACGATTAGATACCGTCGTAGTCCTGACCATAAACGATGTCAACTAAGGATTGGATAAGAAACATCGAAGTATGAGCCTTTTTCTCCAACTTGTTGGAAAAAAAGCGTTTCGCTTCATTTCTTCCCTTATTCAGGACTTGATGAGAAATCATTAAGTGAATGGACTTCAGGGGGAGTATGGTCACAAGGCTGAAACTTAAAGGAATTGACGGAAGGGCACACCAGGAGTGGAGCCTGCGGCTTAATTTGACTCAACACGGGAAAACTTACCAAGACCAAACGGTGTAAGGAATGACAGATTACTGGGTCTTTCATGATTCATCGGGGAGTGGTGCATGGCCGTTCTTAGTTCGTGGACTGATTTGTCTGGTTAATTCCGATAACGAACGAGACTTGAACTTATTAATTAGTTGGGCAAGAATCATTTTCGGATGATTTTGCTTACCTCCGTAAGGTGGACTGGTGGAATTAAATTTCGCCTTTACTTCTTAAAGGGACACATCTTTAATCTTTTCGGGTGTTCATTGGTTTCTTTGGGCTTTGCCCTTAGATGATATGAATACCTGAAAAAAAGAAGAAGGAAGCGTCAAGCAATAACAGGTCTGTGATGCCCTTAGACATCTTGGGCTGCACGCGTGCTACAATGAAAGTACTAACGAGTCCCCGTTGTCGGCAATGGGTTGAGTCTTTCGGGACGTTGATTCATTGCTGGCAACATTTTCCTAGGCCGAAAGGCCAAGGAAAGCTCTAATGTCTTTTTTAATTCTTGACTGGGATGAATGATTGGAATTATTTGTTCTGAACAAGGAATTCCTTGTAAGCGCAAGTCATTACCTTGCGCTGAATAAGTCCCTGCCCTTTGTACACACCGCCCGTCGCTCCTACCGATTGAATAAAGAGGTGAAATGTCAGGATTTTGGTGACTTGTCACTGGGAAAATGATAGTAAATCTCTTTGTTTAGAGGAAGGAGAAGTCGTAACAAGGTTTCCGTAGGTGAACCTGCGGAAGGATCATTCATAAAAGAAGTTTATCTTCTCTTAAAACATATGTTTGTTGTCTCGGCAACAATTAAAATATTTTGTCAAATTCATTTTTCAACAAAATAAAATCGACTTTGAAAAACATTTCTTTAAAAGGAAAAGATTTTAAAGACAATGTCACGGATGTCTCAGTTTCCCAGTCGAGGAAGAACGCAATATAATTGCGAAAATCGTCAGGATCTTTTACGAGCTCAGAATGACGATTCTTTGAATGCATGAAAGTACAAACACAACTAGTTGTTTGTATATTCGTTTCAATATTCGTGTCAAAATATAAAATTTTGAAAAAAATATCACTTCTCGAAGTGCATATTTTTGTGTTTTATATACCACTTACAAGTGAAATGTTTGTGCGATGCATAGTACAGTCAATCGAACATTGAATTTGTATCACATTGACAATTGAATTTGAAATGAGTAAGAGAACTCCCATAACTTAAGCATATCAATAAGGGAAGGAATAGAAAACAACAGTGATGTCTCCAGTAACGGCGAGTGAACAAGACAGAGGCCAAGTTGGTAGAATCGGGACGTAGCAAAGATCTGGAGGGAGAGGGCTTCGGTTCTCAATGGCCGGGTCATGCGTCTTGAAGTGTAACCAAAATGAATTGATAAATCGAAGACTTTGTCAATCGAGGAATAGGAATGGAAAGTCCAGCGATACAAAGTGAAAGCCTTGTATCTCGGTGACTTGGTCTGGTAGTATTTATCAAGAAAAAGAGTAGATTTACTTGGAAGTGTAAATTGAAATGGTGATAGTACACACCAAAGCCTAAATACTATGGGAAAACTGATAGCAAAGAAGTACCGCGAGGGAAAGACGAAAAGTACTTTGGAAAAAGAGTTAAAAGACCTGAAATGACATTGTTGGAACGGATTATTCATTCAATTAATCCCAAAGATTACAAATCCCAGTGGCATTTAACCAAAGTTTGGACATTTCAAACGATGGAGCTGTGTCTTACGGAAATGTAATTGGAGAGGGTTGAAAGGGATACGGGTTGTGATATATTCATGAATGTTTTCGGTAGGACTTTTCCAAACACAAGATGGGACTGTTCAATATTGAAGACATAACTTGAACATGAAAGAAACGATCACAGCTTGATAGATCATGGACAAACTTACAAAATGTAAGGCACGAAATGATTTTGTTCCTGGATGGATAACCCACCCGTCTTGAAACACGGATCAAGGAGTCTAATATGGATGCGAATGTGAAATGAGTGACTCGTACACATGAAACGAAAGTAAAAAAATATATTCATGATTCATTCCCTCGGGGATGATGCAATGAAATTGTTTTTTTCAAGCAATAAAGTAGACATGTTAGGACCCGAAAGATGGTGAACTATACTTGAATTGGTTGAAGTCGAAGGAAACTCCGATGGAAGACCTTAGCAGTATTGACGTGCAAATCATTTGCAAGAATTTGAGTATAGGGGCGAAAGACTTATCGAACTATCTAGTAGCTGGTTCCACCTGAATATTCCCTTAGGAAGGCCAAAATGTTAAATAGTATTGTCTGGTAAAGCTAATGATTAGAAGTAATGGGGATATTTATGTCCTTATCTTCTTCTCAAACTATGAAGAGGCAACAAAAAGGATGATCACCAATTATGATTTTCCTTGTTTGATATAAAACACATTTTGAGTCGGCCACGTCTGGTAAGCAGGATTGGCAATGTGGGATGAACCAAACGTGTGAGTTAAGGTGTCAAATAAGAAACATAATGAACACCATGAAAGGCATTCATTCATCTTGACAATAGGACGGTGGCCATGGAAGTCGGCATTCGCTAAGAAGTGTGTAACAACTTACCTATCGAATGAATGAGTCCTGAAAATGAATGGCATTCTAATTTCTATTAAATACCAATACTCAACCGTTCAATTAAACAAATTGAAAATTGAACGAGTAAGGAAACAAAATGGCGTGGAGACTACAATTATGCAAGTTGCAAAGATCCCAAGTAATTGGGATTGGAACAGTCTCTAGTGCAGATCTTGGTGGTAGTAGCAAATATTTGTCTGAAATCGACAAGGACTAAAGTGGAGAAAGGTTTCTTAACAACATTACTTGGTTAAGAGTTAATCGATCCTAAATAACGGATGAAATTCTTTTTGAAAATTTTGACAATGGAAAATGTTTCATTTTCTGTTCAAAAGGAATTTTGAAAGGGGATAAGGTTAATAGTCCTTAATCAAATAAAATCATCATTGATCACACTTGTGTGTTCAATAATGAATAAATTGGCAACAATTACGAGCTTTAAAACGGATTGAATATCTCCATGGAGGAGCCCACTTTTCCTTTTAACAATTCACTCGAGACCGTTGAGCTTGAATCAATCAGAGAAACGGTTTTGCTTTGTGTTGTAATAGAATCGACATATGTTCGATTCATGGAGCGTTTCAATCTTGATAAAAATTAAAGTGAGTCTAAACACCAAAAAGATTTTATTTGATCGTACTCATAACCGCAACAGGTCTCCAAGCTTAATAAGCTCTAGTCAAAGAGAAGAACGTTGGTAAGGGAAGTCGGCAACATGGCTCTGTACGTTCGCAAGAAAGAGTAGCTCTCAACGGTTCTTAATCTTCGGATTAAACTATGAACCGACGTGAGAACTTGATAAGATTAGGGGAATCCGACTGTTTAATAAAAACATAGCATTCTGTCAAATCTAAGGATTCAAAACAGAATGTGATTTCTGCCCAGTGCTCTGAAAGTCAAGGTAATGAAATTTGCTTAAGCTCGGGTTAACGGCGGGAGTAACTATGACTCTCTTAAGGTAGCCAAATGCCTCGTCATCTAATTAGTGACGCGCATGAATGGATCACCGTGATTCCTACTGTCCCTATCTACATTCTCGTGAAACCACAGTCAAGGGAACGGGCTTGATTGAAACGGCGGGGAAAGAAGACCCTGTTGAGCTTTACTCTAGTCTATATGTTGTAAAACGGATCGGGTGATGTAGGCTAAATGGGAGATTCGTCAAACGTGAAATACCATTACATCTGCATCTGTTCTACTCATTTCATTATGTGTCAAATATCGTTTACGATTTAAGCCACTCAAAAGCATAAATCGAACATACGTTCGAGAGACATGTGAAAGAATTTCATGTAGATGGGGAGTTTGGCTGGGGCGGCACATCTGTTAAAAGATAACGCAGGTGTCCAAAGATGGACTCAATGAGGACAGAAACCTCATGTTGAATATAAGGGTAAAAGTCCGTTTGATTATTCAATCCAGTACATTGAATAACTCTGAAAAGATGGCCTAACGATCCCTAAGACCGATTGTTGGATTGTTCTTTTCCTTTCAGGGATTGACCCGAGAAGGAATTAACACGAAAGTGTTGCAAGACAATAATCACCTTTTGTAATAAGGTTTGGGGTGTCAGAAAAGTTACCACAGGGATAACTGGCTTGTGGCAGCCAAGCGATCACAGCGACGTTGCTTTTTGATCCTTCGATGTCGGCTCTTCCTATCCATTTCAAGCAGAATTGAAAAAAGGTATGATTGTTCACCATTTAATAGGGAACGTGAGCTGGGTTTAGACCGTCGTGAGACAGGTTAGTTTTATCCTACCGTTTCGAACGGTGTTTAGGATACAGAATGACAGAAGTTCAACTTAGTACGAGAGGAACTGTTGAACCACACCACTGGATTATCCATTTGTTTGTGCAATCAGTGATGGGAATCTAACATGTGTTATGATAATGGCTGAAAGCCTCTCAAGCCAGAATCATGTCTGAAAAGTAATTCTGTATTCAATCTTTTCCATTCAATGTTTCTAGAGAAGAAAAAATACTTGAATTCTCAAAGATTCGTGTTGTTTTGATCGGCGAACGATCATGCATCTGTCGGATCAACTAAAGTCAGGAAAATTGGATTTGAACCTTCATAGACGATGAAGACAAAAGCGGGGATTGTAAGTTTAAGAGTTTCAATGACCGAAGTAATGCAGCTCGTCTGTTATTGCGGAGGTCGAAACGATTTTCTGAGATTTATCCCGTCTTTTCTTAAAAGTTTTTTGTTCGTTGATCGCTTTTCACAAGACTGCCGCCGGGGCGGCAGTGACAGTTCAAAAGAAAAGCTTCTATTTCCTTCCATGGAAAAACTTTGTCTTTTGAACTGTCTTTGGAGAAGTGTTTTCCGATTTTTTGTTTCGGAAGTTCAAATCTCCGACAAGAATCCTTTTCGTTTTTGGGAGGTTTTATCCTCTGACACAAAAACGAAAGTCTTAAGATTTTTGTTGGAGGTTGTAATCTCTGACACAACGAAACTTTCGTTTTTGTGTCAGAGATTACACTGAACATCTCTAACAAAACCGAAACTTTTCGGTTTTGTCAGTTTTCATTCTGCATCATAAAAAACGAAAGTTGCACTTTTGTGCCAGAATTAACTCTGCATCATAAAAAACGAAAGTTGCACTTTTGTGCCAGAATGAATGCCACTATCTCCGATCCAAGGCCTTCACGTAAGGCCTTTGGTCAGACAAAGGCCTTAAGTGAAGGCCTTTTGTCAGAGATAGATGGGAAATTTCCGAAACAAAAACGAAATTTCCAGAGAAAATTTTCTCTGACCAAAGCCGAAAACACAGGCCTTTTGGCCAGAGATTTCTCTGGCCAAAGGCCTGTAAGGTCTCGGTCAGAGATTTCAATGGAAAATTGCCCGGAGACTTCATCGGTTCGAGATGAACCGACCTTACACACTTTTGCAGTGAAGAGCAAAGGAGCGGAAAGTCTCTTCACCTGGGCAAAAGTTTTTGTAAGTGGTGAGAGTTTTTTCCTCGAGAAAAAGAGGAAAAAGGTTTTTGCGGGAAAAAGGAGGAAAACAGCAATCAATCATAATCAAGAATTGATCATGATCAATCAGACTTCTCCAAAGGAGACGAATAACATCTTATTTAATAAAAAATAAGAAATTCGTCTCAAAAAGATAAAACTATGGAACATAGTTTTATCTTTTTAAAATAATAAGCCACACTGATGATTTTTTGTTCGCGAAAAACCTCATCGAGGGCCCTAATGATGTTTATACCAGAAAACATCATCGGTGATGTTTAGCACTCGGTGATGTTTAGCACTCGGTGATGTTTAGCACTCGGTGATGTTTAGCACTCGG
>ENA-ORND01002583-ORND01002583.1-human-gut-metagenome-genome-assembly--contig:-NODE-2583-length-10862-cov-2.930786_pt1 | contig 10862 bp, 9 predicted proteins | sample MGYA00242111_ERZ509014 | MGnify/ENA primary metagenome ERZ509014 (study PRJEB26280, sample SAMEA2338694) | human gut metagenome | biome: human gut; feature: human-associated habitat; material: faeces... | reverse complement strand
CTGCCGATGTCCTTCAGCCCGGTGCACCGGCAGTACGGGTTCCGCCCGGTGCGGGAATGGCGGCTGGACCGGCCGGAAATGCCGGAACCGACGGAGCACGACCCCATGGCGGAATTGCAGAATTGAGGTGAGATGCAATGTATTTGTCCCGCGCAGAACTTGACCCCGCCCGCCGCAGTACCATGATTGCGCTGACTTCTCCACAGAAGTTCCACGGCGCGGTGGAAAACTCGTTCTCCGGCGAACGACGCCGCAGGCTGTGGCGGCTGGACAGCCTGAACGGAAAACTGTATCTGCTGCTGCTCAGCGAGGAGCTCCCCGACCTGACCGGACTGTGTGCGCAGTTCGGGACGGGAGCCGCGCCGGAAATGCGCCGCTACGAGCCGCTGCTGGAACGGGTGACCTCGGGCAGCTGCTGGCAGTTCCGTCTGACGGCAAACCCGACCCGCACCCGGAAAGACCCGGTGGACCCGCTGGCGCGGGGTGCCCTGAAGCCCTGCTATCTGGAAGCGGAGCAGGAACAGTGGCTGCTGGAGCAGGCCGGGAAGCACGGCTTTGCCCTGACGGAGGGCGCTTTTCAGGTGACCCGGAAACAGACCTGTCACTTCCGGAAGAACGGAAAGCGGCCGGTCACATTGCTGGCGGTGACCTATGAGGGCATCCTGCAGGTGACCGACCCGGAAGCGTTCCGGGAGATGCTGTGTCAGGGCATTGGCCGCGGCAAAGCCTACGGCCTTGGCCTGATGACCATCCTGCACGGAGGAAGCAGCCATGGATGATGTGCCGGGCATGATCCGCCCTGATCTGCAGGCGCTGCCGCAGGTCCGGGACCGGATGACCTTTCTGTACCTGGAACACTGCACGCTGGGCCGTCAGGACGGTGCCATCACCGTAACGGATGAAAAGGGTATCGTTCAGATCCCGGCGGCGGGCATTTCGGTGCTGCTGCTCGGCCCCGGCACCCGTGTGACCCACCGTGCATGCCTGCCTGTACGGGCTGGCCCATGCGGTCATTGTGGCGCTGGGGTGTGCGCCGGGACTGGGATTCGTGCACGTCGGGCATGAGTGCTCTTTCGTGTACGACATTGCCGACCTGTACAAGGCGGAGGTGACCATCCCAATCGCATTTGAGGTGGCGGCGCAGGCCCCGGAGGACCTGCCTGCCGTCGTGCGCTTTTCCCCGCACACGCGGGGGTGATCCCGACCATAGATGTTGCCCTTGTCATTCTGGAGCCTTTTCCCCGCATACGCGGGGGTGATCCCACATGGCGCTGCACGGCTGGCGGTAGCTCTGGCTTTTCCCCGCATACGCGGGGGTGATCCCCCGGTGCAGTGCTACCCTGTGGCGGGATATCCCTTTTCCCCGCACACGCGGGGGTGATCCCGTCTTACTGTCTAGCCTGTGTCATGACCGTCTCTTTTCCCCGCATACGCGGGGGTGATCCCATCGGCGGCGCATTTGGCGGTTGGGGTCAGACCTTTTCCCCGCATACGCGGGGGTGATCCCAAGTTCCACGACTATTTCACAAGCTGCTTGCCCTTTTCCCCGCACACGCGGGGGTGATCCCACCGTGCTGACCGATGCAGACAGTGCAACAGTCTTTTCCCCGCATACGCGGGGGTGATCCCGGCATCATTGCCGAAGGCGCTATTCGCTCGGGCTTTTCCCCGCATACGCGGGGGTGACCTCAAGGGCAAGCGGCGCATGGTGTTCCTGCCGGGGAGACTGGTGACGGACCGGAAAGCCGCGGCGGATGAAAAATCAGGTTGTACAAATTTGATGGAAAAAGTTTATGCAAGACTCCATATTGTAATATATGAAATTTTGTATTATCATAAATCTGCAAGCGATCTGTCTCTTGTGAGGAGGGGCGGAACGCCCAAAATACGCTTCTTTCCTGTGGAATTTCCCACGGTCCACCTGATGCGGATTGAAAGATAGGTCGAGAAGGGAAGAGCAACCATGATGAACACAAGTCTGCTCCAGAAGTCTGGTCTGGCAACGCTGCAGGTCGCGCAGATCCTGGCAGGGCTGGAACCGGGAGACCGGATCCCCACGGTGACGGAACTGAGCGAACAATGCGAGATGGCACGGGGAAATATCCAGATCGCGCTGAACAACCTGAAACAGAATCATGTGATCCGTCTGGAATCCCATGGGCAGAACGGCACCATTGCAACAGAGATCGACTATGTGGCAATGGCGCAGTATTGCAGCAATACGGGTCTGACCTGCGTGATGCCTATGCCGTATGGCCTGCGCTATGAAGGTCTGGCCAGCGGACTGTATGAGGAACTGAACCAGAAAGGGGTCACGGGTGCGATCGCATTCATGCGCGGTTCCGGCTACCGGCTGAACTGTGTGGAAGAAGGGCGCTTTCATCTGTGCGTCATGAGCCAGCTTGCATTTGAACACTATGCGCAGGAGGGCAAGGACATCCAGCTGATCGCGGCCTTTGGCCCGCAGAGCTATGTGGAACAGCATCGGGTCTTTGTCCGCCCGGACTTCAAGGGCGACTGGCAGAACTGCAAGGTGGGCGTGGATGCCTCCTCGGTGGACCAGGAGATGCTGACCCGGTTCTGCTTTGCCGATAAGCCGGTGCAATATGTGCCCATCATCTATAGTCAACTGGTGCCGTTTCTGCACAGCGGCGTCATTGATGCCGGCGTCTGGAGCGCCGATATGCTGCCGGAGGGGCTGAGCTATTATCCGATGCCCCGGCTGGATGAGCAGGAAAAAGATACCGTGGCCGTGCTTGCCTGCCGGAAAAGTGATAACATCACCGCGCAGCTGGTGCGCAAGATCCTGTCGGTGGAGCGTGTGGACCACATCCAGCAGCAGGTGATGCGCAAGCAGATCATTCCGCGCTACTAAGCAAAGGTGCTGTCAAACAGAAGTCACATCTGCATGGAGGACATGCGGATGTTTCTTTCGGGATGAAAATACAAAATATTGTATAAAACATTTTCTTCCGAAAACCGATACAGGATGTCTGATTTTTTTGCAGAAAGAAAAGGAGATCTCGCATGAAAAAGATCACACGGCGCAACTTCCTGATCGCATCCGGCAAAACCGTTGGCACACTGGCAGCTGCCTCTGCCTTTATGGGGTGTGCCAGCCCGGAGCAGGCGGAGAACTGCTTCCCCCGGTCTGCAATGCCCGTCCGGACCGATGACCGTCTGACGGCCATCGACAACATTGTGGAAAACTACATGGGACAGGGATATTTCCCCGGCGCAACGATCGTGGTGGCACGCGGCGGCAAGATCGTGTATGAAAAGGCATACGGCTACGCAATGCTCAACGACATGGGCGTGCGGCTGGACGATCCCCGCCCCATGCAGATGGATACTATGTTCGACATGGCATCCTGCACCAAGATCATGGCCACGACACAGTCCATCATGAAGCTGTACAGCGAGGGCAAGATCGACCTGAATGCCACGGTAGCAAGCTACATTCCGGAGTTTGCCAAGAACGGGAAGGAAAACGTCACCGTGCATCAGCTGCTGACCCACACCTCCGGTCTGCCGCAGTGGAAGGCGATGTTCCTCTACGTCGAGAAGGACAAGGCCAAGGTGCTGGATTACATCTGCAACTGTGAGCTGATGTTCGCCCCCGGCGAGGAAAAGTACAGCGACCTGGGCTTTCAGATGCTGGGCTTCCTGGTGGAGCGGATCACCGGGCGCTCGATGGACGAATACGTCAAGAACGAGATCTACAAGCCTCTGGGGCTGAAGCGCACCACCTATCTGCCGCTGGCCAACGGCTTTACCACCGAGGATGTGGCAGCCACCTCCTTCGGCAACCCGTATGAGTATGCCATGGTGGACGAGATCGACTACCCGGGCTTTGGCTACGACTGTACCGCCGATCTGGACGCGTTCCGCACCTTCACCGGCTGGCGCAACTACACCCTGCAGGGCGAGTGCAACGACGGCAATGCATGGATGGCAAACGGCGGCGTGGCCGGTCACGCGGGCCTGTACTCCGACGCGGAAGATCTGGCCGTGCTGTGCCAGGCCATGCTGAACGGAGGCATCTACAAGGGCGTCCGCCTTTACAAGAAGGAAGTCATCGACGAGTTCACCAGCGAGCAGAACGGCAAGCCGTCCCGCGGGCTGGGCTTTGAGCGCGGCTCCTCGTTCATGGGCCGCGGCGACCGCCACTACGACGCCTTTGGCCACGCAGGCTTTACCGGCACCCATGTGGTCATGAACAAGACCAACAAGACCGCCGTCATTTTCCTGACCAACAAGCAGAACGTCGGCTTCAAGCCGGACTCCACCTCGTACTACAGCCCCTATAGCTGCTGCGGCGAGATCTGTGAGCTGGTCTGGAACATTTTTGGAACCGAAGCTCCGGCTGAGACGCTGGCCGACAAGATAGGCACCTGGCTGTAAGCAAAACAAAAAATCATTGGGAGATGTCAGAGATGGATTTTGAACCGAGATTAACGATCCTGCACCAGGCAGGGATGCTGTCCGAGGAGGATTGCCGGAAGGTACAGGATGTGATCCGTTTTTTTCAGGAGAAATACGGTCTGACATTGACCGAAGAAAACGCCTCCGCCATGATCACGCACCTGTGCGCTGCGCTGGGGCGCATCCACCGCGGAGAGCCGGTGGAGCCGCTGGACGAGGAGGTCTACGAAGAGACCAGCCAGGAGCCTACCTTCCCCAAGGCACTGGAAGCAACGCAGGCGCTGGTGCGGGAGATCCTGCCGGACCTGCCGGAGGACGAGCAGAAGTTCCTGACCATGCACATCGGGGTCGTGCTGGCACAATCGTGACAGCATTTGCATAAAACCCACATCAGAAAGGAGGGCTAGCTTATGAAAATCGTAGTAGGCGGCCAGATCGACAAGCAGAAGGTTTATGACACCATCAAGGGTGTTGTAGGCGAACGTGCCTCGGTGGAGATCAAGGATGACATTGCGGCGGCAATGGCGGTCAAGACTGGGCAGGCAGATTACTACTTCGGCGCCTGCAAGACGGGCGGCGGCGGTGCGCTGGCAATGGCCATTGCCCTGCTGGGCATGAACCAGTGCGCAACGGTATCCATGCCGGGCAAAATGCTGAGCGAGGACGAGATCCTGGCACAGGTCAAGGCCGGCAAGAAGGCATACGGCTTTACGGATCAGCACATCGAAAAGGTCGTGCCGATCATTCTCAAGGGTCTGGGCTTCTGATCCGGATCGTCAAATAAGGAGGATTACATATGGAAACCATTCTGCGCTACGTTATCATCGCGGCAGTTGGTGCGTTGGCATCGATTCTGGCAAACCAGAGCATCGCCGTGTTCAACGACGGCCTGCGCCCGGTCCTGCCGGAGTATCTGGAAAAGCGCATGGACCGCAAGGCTCTGGCAGCCACCAGCTTTGCCATCGGCTTTGGTCTGGTCATCGGCTACGGCCTGCCCACGTCCATTGCCGCAAGCATCATCCTGATCCACTGCATCCTGCTCACCACCGACATCATCGGCACCTGGTGCCCGGACACCAAAAAGGGCATGATCGTTTCCGGCGTCATCGGCGCTGTGTACGGCGTGGCCCTGCTGTTCGGCCTGCAGGTGATCATCGACCTGTTCAACCTGCTGCCGGTCAACTTCCTGGGCAGCCTGGGCCAGGTCTCTGCCGGTATCACGCTGGCCTTCGCCATCTTCCCGGCTGTGACGGTTGCCCTGCAGTTCGGCGCTGCCAAGGGCATCATCACCGCCGTTGTGACCCTGCTGGTCCGTCAGATCGTTGAGACCTACGGCAAGATCGCACTGGACGCTGAGCACACGATCAGCCTGAACAAGGACGGTATGGCCCTGCTGGCCGGTATGATCATCATGCTGGTGTTCGCTGCCATGGATAAGGAAGGCAACGACCAGAACTCCAACGAAATGCTGACCCAGATCTTTGCCGACAAGGTCGCACGCATCCGCAAGTATATGCCGGTTCTGGCCCTCATGGGCGGCCTGATCGCAGCAGGCACCAGCATGAGCATCATGGCCGGTGACCCCATCAGCCTGGGCCTGCTGGCCGAGGGTGACCGCGTCAACGCAGGTCTGACCGCTCTGGCCCGTGCCATCGGCTTTATCCCGCTGGTTGCCACCACCGCCATCACCACCGGCGTCTACGCTCCGGCCGGCATGACCTTCGTCTTTGTGATCGGTCTGCTGATCCCCAACCCCTTTATCGCCCTGATCGCCGGTGCAGCCTGCATCTGCGTGGAGATCCTGCTGCTGAACGTCATCGCAAAGGGTCTGGACAAGTTCCCCGGCATCAAGCGCTGCGGCGACAACATCCGTACCGCTATGAGCTACGTCATCGACATCGCCCTGCTGATTGGCGGCATCCTGGCTGCTCAGGCGATCATGCCCACGACGGGTCTGTTCATCATCGTGGCATTCTGGTGCATCAACAAGTGCAGCAAGAAGCCTCTGGTCTCCATGGCGGTCGGTCCTCTGGGCGCGATCCTGGTCGGCCTGATCGCAAACGTGCTGTTCCTGCTGTCTCTGTACACCCCTGCCGCCTGATCCCCGGATAAAATGAGCGCCTCCCGGCCTGCGTCGGGAGGCGGCTCTGGTTAAGAAACAATACAGGAGGCGAATCCTTTTGAAACTGCCTGAAAAGATTCTGTATGCGCACGAGCATACGACGATCGACCTGTCCGGCCCGAAGAAGAACATCGACTGCAGGCTGGATGATTTTGACGCGACCGCGGCAGAATACCGGCGGCTGGCGGAACACGGTGTGGTCGGCATCATCGACCAGACCAACCGCGGGATGGGCCGGAACGTGGCCTATGTGCAGAAAATGGCTGCACAGGCGGGGGTGGAGATCACCCACGCGACGGGCTACTACAAGGAGCCCTTTCTCCCGCCGGAGTGCTATACGCTGACCGAACAGCAGCTGTGTGACATCATGGTGAAGGAACTGACCGAGGGTATTGAAGGCACCGGTGTCCGGGCGACCGTCATCGGCGAGATCGGCACCTCGAAGGACATCACCGAGACGGAGGCCAAGGTGTTCCGTGCGGCATCCCGCGCCCATGCAGAAACGGGGGCACCCATCTGCACCCACACAACGCTGGGCACGCGCGGCCTGGAGCAGCTGGAGATCTTCAAGAGCTTTGGCGTTGACCTGAGCCGGGTGGTGCTGAGCCACATCGACCTGTCGGCCGATCTGGATTACATGAAGCGTCTGCTGGATCAGGGGGTCAACATTGCGTTCGACACCATCGGCAAGTGCAACTACCAGCCCGATGTCTCCCGTGCAGACTGGCTCAGCCGCCTTTGTGCGGAAGGGTACGACACGCAGATCGTCATGAGCATGGACATCACCCGCCGCAGCAAGATCTATTTCCTGCCCGCGGGGCTTCCGCTGGGGCTGTGCCTGCTGCTGACGGCGCTTCCGCTGACGGCACTGGCGGCGGATGACGATTGGGTAACGCTCAACGTCGAAATGTATGACCGCTCCATCGCAGGCTTCAACGTGGAGGACTGCTGGCAGCTGCACTACATTCAGGAGAACTTTGGTAATCCGAACCACATCAAGGTTAACTGGATTCCCGTTTCCCGCTGGGAGGAAGGCACGATCCTGTCCACCCGTCTGGCGGGCGGAACCGCCCCGGACATCTGCATGACCTACGGCACGGATTTGGTGCAGCAGTACATTGACATGGGCGGCATCATGCCGCTGGATGACCTGCTGGCCGAATACGGTCAGGAACTGACGGCATTCCTCGGCGACGAAGTGCTGCAGTACGGTCAGTATGACGTGGGCGACGGCAAAGAGCAGTATTACCTGCCCGCGCGCCGCATCGTCGTCGCGACGCAGAGCATGTTCATCCGCAAGGACTGGCTGGAAAAACTGGGCATGGAAGCTCCCACGAACGTGGAAGAACTGTATGCTTACTTGAAGGCGGCGAAGGAGCAGAAGCTGGGCGGCGAGAACACCGTTCCGTATTCCTCCGACCTCTATGCGGCTGACCCCTTCTACGGCTGGATTTACCAGATGGACGCCTTCCTTGATTACAGCCAGATTACCGAGGAAGACTGGGTGGCGAACCACAAGTTCCACTACATGCTGCCCGGCGCGAAGGAAGCGCTGCGCTGGATGAACAAGTTCTTCAACGAAGGTCTGGTTTCCGATTACTTCGGCATTGAGAACTCCAAGCAGACCGACAGCGACCGCGTGAACGGCTATGACGGCTTCTGGGTTGGCAACTGGGATGCCCCGTGGCGCATGGAAAAGTCCTACGCGCAGGATTTGGCGAAGAATGTCCCCGGCGCAAGCTGGATTGCGTGCGACCCCTTCAAGCCCGAAGACGGCACGACCCCGCACGAAACCTACACCGCCGCTGGTCAGGCGATTTTCATCCCCGCGTCTGTGGATGAAAAGGTTGCGGTTGCCGCGATTAAGTACCTGAACTGGATGTGCAAGCCGGAATCCCTGTACGCGCTCCAGAACGGCGAAAAGGGCTACAACTACACCACCGTCAACGAAAACAACATTCCGACCGACCTGAAGAACATCAACGACACCGACGACGCGCACAAGATGCACGCGACCGACGGCGCGCCGATCTGCAACGGCTTCTACTACGGTTCTGACGAACTGAACTACGCCGCGACCGCTATGGGCTTCCCCGGCTACGAAGATGTTGTGGCGGACAGCCTTGTGATTTCCAATGACGGTGCTTACGAACCCGTCAGCTTCACCCGCACCATCCAGTCCCGCATTGACTACGGCACGACCATCGTTTCCAAGGAAGCGGAACTGCTGGTTCAGGTTGTGACCTGCAAGCCGGAAGATTTCGACGCAACGTGGGATAAGTACATCAACGAAATTCTTTCCGCCGGCGGTCAGCAGATTATCGACGAACAGCGCGAAGCGTATCAGGAAGGCGCATACCGCGGCTTCTATCCGATGGCGCAGAAGTAATAAGCGCACGCAAACTTCACAAAAAGGGGGCTGCGTCTTGGACGCAGTCCTTTTTTTCGGAATAACCCTCCTGATATTTCTGTTTTTCCCTGATTGAAATTGACAAAGAGTCTGCTTGGCTCTATGATGGGAGTGTTTCGGTATGCTTCGACTTGGAATCATCGGTGCGGGCGGCATTGCCAGCCTGCATACCCACAACATCCTGAGCGGCAAATGCCCTGAAGTGCAGCTGACCGCCATGGCAGACCGCAAGGAAAGCCGCCGAGAATGGATTCGCGCAACCGTGCCGGACGCTGCGGTTTTCTGCGAGGGCAGCGACCTGATTGCGTCCGACACCTGTGACGCGGTGCTGATTGCAACGCCGCATTATCAGCATCCGACGCTGGCGATAGAGGCGTTCCGCCACGGAAAGCATGTGCTGTGCGAAAAGCCGGCGGGCGTGTACACCTTGCAGGTGCGGGACATGATCGCGGAGGCGGATAAGCATCCCGAACTGACCTTTGGCATGATGTTCAACCAGCGCACGAACTGCGTCTACCGCAAGGCGAAGGAACTGATTGACAGCGGCGCACTGGGTGAAATCAAGCGCATGATCTGGGTTGTGACGGACTGGTATCGCACGCAAAGCTACTACGATGCCGGGGCGTGGCGCGCAACGTGGGATGGCGAGGGCGGCGGTGTGCTGCTCAATCAATGCCCGCATCAGCTGGATTTGCTGCAATGGCTCTGCGGATTGCCGACAACGGTGCGCGCGTTCTGCCACGAGGGCAAATGGCACGACATTGAGGTGGAGGACGACGTGACCGCTTATCTGGAATTTGCAAACGGCGCAACGGGCACGTTCATTGCATCCACGGGGGACGCGCTGGGCGAAAATCGGCTGGAAATCATCGGAACGCACGCGCGGATTCGCATCGAGAACGACCAATTGACGCTGGATACGCTCAGCGTGGATGAGCGCGACTGGTGCCCCGTGTGCAAAGAGCCGTTCGGCGTACCGGAGATTCAGCACGAAATCGTGCAGACAGACGGCGAAAATCCGCAGCACGCGGGCGTGTTGAACGCCTTCGCAGCGCACATCCTGCACGGTACGCCGCTTGTTGCCGACGGGCGCGAGGGTATCCGCGGGCTGATGCTGTCCAACGCCATGCACCTTTCTTCGTGGACGAATCAGACCGTTTCGCTGCCTATTGACGAAGAACTGTTCTTGAAGCTGCTGAATGAAAAACGCAGGACATCCCGCCACAAGGACGAAGTGGATGCTGCCATCGACGTTTCCGGCAGCTTTGGAAGCACGAGAAAGTAACCTATTCCAAGGAGGAAATCAGCGTGGAGAAGATTCGCCTCGGTATTATCGGCATTGGCAACATGGGCTCGGAGCACTGCCGGCTCATCCTGTCCGGGCAAACGCCGGAAATTGCGCTGACCTGCGTTGCTGATCCGCGCCAAGACCGCCGTGACTGGGCGCAGCAGACGCTCCCCGCCGGAACGGGCATCTATGCCGACGGCATGTCGCTCATCCGCGCCCATGCGTGCGACGCCGTGCTGATTGCCACGCCGCACGAGCTGCATCCGCCGCTTGCGGAGGCGGCGCTTCGGGCAGGGCTTCATGTCCTGAGCGAGAAGCCCGCGGGTGTTTACACGGCGCAGCTGCACCCGGTTATCGCCGCCGCACAGGAGACGGGCAGGACGTATGCGCTCATGTTCAACCAGCGCACGAATTGCGTCTATCGCCGCCTGAAAGCGCTGCTGGATTCCGGCGAGTTAGGCGCGCTGAAGCGTGTGACGTGGGTGGTGACGGACTGGTATCGTTCACAGGCGTATTACGATTCCGGGGCTTGGCGCGCAACGTGGACGGGCGAGGGCGGCGGCGTGCTGCTCAACCAATGCCCGCATCAGCTGGATTTGCTGCAATGGCTCTGCGGA
>ENA-ORND01002582-ORND01002582.1-human-gut-metagenome-genome-assembly--contig:-NODE-2582-length-10862-cov-9.648376_pt1 | contig 10862 bp, 10 predicted proteins | sample MGYA00242111_ERZ509014 | MGnify/ENA primary metagenome ERZ509014 (study PRJEB26280, sample SAMEA2338694) | human gut metagenome | biome: human gut; feature: human-associated habitat; material: faeces... | reverse complement strand
CGTTATCGCCGGGCATGCACATCTCGGTGCCCTCGGGCAGGGTGATGACGCCGGTCACGTCGGTGGTACGGAAGTAGAACTGGGGACGATAGTTATTGAAGAAGGGGGTGTGACGGCCGCCCTCGTCCTTGGTCAGAACGTAGACCTGGCCAACGAACTTGGTGTGGGGATGAATGGAACCGGGCTTGGACAGAACCTGGCCGCGCTCGATCTCGGTCTTGGCAACACCACGCAGCAGAGCACCGATGTTATCGCCGGCCTCAGCGTAATCCAGCAGCTTGTGGAACATCTCGATACCGGTAACGGTGGTCTCGCGCTTCTCATCGGACAGACCGACGATCTCGACCTTCTCGTTCAGGTTCAGCTTACCACGCTCCACACGGCCGGTAGCCACGGTACCACGGCCGGAGATGGTGAACACGTCCTCGACGGGCATCAGGAAGGGCATATCCTCCTTGCGGTCGGGAGTGGGGATCCAGCTGTCAACAGCATCCATCAGCTCCTTGATGCAGGCATACTCGGGAGCGTTGGGATCGGTGGACTCGGAAACCAGAGCGTTCAGAGCGCTGCCGCGGATGATGGGGGTCTCGTCGCCAGGGAAGCCGTAGAAGTCCAGCAGCTCGCGAACTTCCATCTCGACCAGCTCCAGCAGCTCCTCATCGTCGACCTGGTCGCACTTATTCAGGAAGACCAGCACGGAGGGCACGTTCACCTGACGGGCCAGCAGCAGGTGCTCACGAGTCTGAGCCATGGGGCCGTCGGAGGCGGCGATGACCAGGATAGCGCCGTCCATCTGGGCAGCACCGGTGATCATGTTCTTGATATAGTCGGCGTGGCCCGGGCAGTCAACGTGCGCATAGTGACGCTTGGCGGTCTCATACTCCACGTGAGCGGTGTTGATGGTAATACCACGCTCGCGCTCTTCGGGAGCCTTATCGATGGAAGCGTAATCGGTGTACTCAGCACCGCCCTGCAGAGCCAGATACTTGGTGATAGCGGCGGTCAGGGTGGTCTTACCATGGTCGATGTGACCGATGGTGCCGATGTTAACGTGGGGCTTAGTTCTCTCAAATTTCTGCTTAGCCATTTGAAATGATCCTCCTTAACATTTTTGTATCGTGTGTGGGGCAGCGTTACAGTCTAACACTGCCATTTTACAGTATTTTGGTGGGAAAATCAATCGTAAAATACGGTTTTAGAAATTTTCCCGGCCGGTGCGCTTGGCGATCAGCTTCTCCTGCAGGCCCTTGGGCAGCTCGATATAGTGGCTGGGCTCCATGGTGTACTGACCACGGCCCTGGGTGCGGGAACGCAGGTCGGTGGCATAGCCAAACATCTCGGCCAGCGGCACGAACGCGTCGATCTGCTGTGCGCCGGAACGCATCTCATAGCCCTGGATCTGTCCGCGCCGGGCATTCAGGTCGCCGATCACATCGCCCATGTACTCGTCGGGGACGATGACACAGACCTTCATAATGGGCTCCAGCAGCGTGGGATCCGCCTTACGCATAGCCTCTTTGAAGGCCATGGAACCGGCGATCTTGAACGCCATCTCGGAGGAGTCCACCTCGTGATAGGAACCGTCGAACAGGGTGACCTTGACATCCACCACGGGATAGCCAGCCACGGTACCGGAGAGCATGGCGCCCTGGATACCGGCATCGATAGCGGGGATATACTCCTTGGGGATGGCGCCGCCCACCACGGCATTGACAAACTCGTAGCCCTTACCGGACTCGTTGGGCTCCACGTGGATCTTCACATGACCGTACTGGCCCTTACCGCCGGACTGGCGGGCATACTTGGTATCCTGATCCACAGCCTTGCGGATGGTCTCCTTGTACGCCACCTGAGGCGCGCCCACATTGGCCTCCACCTTGAACTCGCGCAGCAGGCGGTCCACGATGATCTCCAGGTGCAGCTCGCCCATACCGGCGATGATGGTCTGGCCCGTCTCCTCATCGGTATAGGTGCGGAAGGTGGGGTCCTCCTCGGCCAGCTTGGCCAGAGCGACGCTCATCTTCTCCTGACCGGCCTTGGTCTTCGGCTCGATAGCCACGCGGATCACAGGCTCCGGGAACTCCATGGACTCCAGGATGATAGGATGCTTCTCATCACACAGGGTGTCGCCGGTGGTGGTATTCTTCAGGCCCACCACGGCGGCAATATCACCGGAGTAGACGGACTCGATATCCTCGCGGTGGTTGGCGTGCATCTGCAGGATGCGGCCCATACGCTCGCGCTTGCCCTTGGTGGCATTGAGGACCGAGGAACCGGTGGTCAGCGTGCCGGAGTAGACACGGAAGAAGCTGAGACGGCCCACATAGGGGTCGGTCATGATCTTGAACGCCAGGGCTGCAAACGGCTCGTCATCGGAGGACTTGCGCTCCTCTTCCTCGTCGGTCTTGGGGTTGACACCCTTGATGGCCGGCACGTCGGTGGGGGCGGGCATATAGTCCACGATGGCGTCCAGCAGCTTCTGTACGCCCTTGTTGCGATAGCTGGAGCCGCAGGTCACGGGCACCATCTCCACAGCACAGGTGGCCTGGCGGATGGCGGCGCGGATCTTGGCGGTGGGGATCTCCTTCCCCTCCAGATACAGCTCCATGATCTCATCATCGAACATGGAGACCGCATCCAGCAGCTTCTCGCGGTACTCGTTGGCAAGGTCGACCATATCCTCGGGGATAGGCTCCACGCGCATATCCTTGCCCAACTGATCGTAATAGATATCGGCATCCATCTCCACCAGGTCGATGATACCCTTGAAGGTATCCTCCTTCCCGATGGGCAGCTGGATGGGGACGGCGTTGGCCTTCAGCCGGTCATGCACCATGTCCAGCACGTGATAGAAATCCGCGCCGGTGATGTCCATCTTGTTGACGTAGATCATCCGGGGGACATGGTAGTGATCGGCCTGACGCCACACAGTCTCGGACTGGGGTTCCACACCGCCCTTGGCACACATGACGGTGACAGACCCGTCCAGCACACGCAGAGAACGTTCCACCTCAACAGTGAAGTCCACGTGGCCCGGGGTGTCAATGATGTTGATACGCGTCTGGGGGAACTGATCCTTGGAGCCCTTCCAGTAGCAGGTGGTCGCGGCGGAGGTGATGGTGATACCACGCTCCTGCTCCTGCTCCATCCAGTCCATGGTAGCGGTACCCTCGTGCGTCTCACCCAGCTTGTAGTTCACGCCCGTGTAGTACAGAATACGCTCTGTGGTCGTGGTCTTGCCTGCATCGATGTGTGCCATGATGCCGATATTTCTTGTGTTTTCCAGTGTAACCTTTCTCGGCATACCGTTCTCCTTTTTGTGTCGTTGGTATGATTACCAGCGGAAGTGGGCGAAAGCCTTGTTGGACTCCGCCATCTTGTGGGTGTCCTCGCGCTTCTTCACGGCAGAGCCGGTGTTGTTGGCGGCGTCCATGATCTCGCCGGCCAGGCGCTCGGCCATGGTACGCTCACCGCGGGCGCGGGAGTAGTTGGTCAGCCAGCGCAGACCCAGGGTCTGACGACGGGCGGGACGAACCTCCATGGGGACCTGATAGGTGGCGCCGCCCACACGGCGGGCCTTGACTTCCAGGCTGGGCATGATGTTTTCCATCGCCTGGGTGAACACTTCCAGAGGATCCTTCTCGGTCTTGTCCTTGATGATGTCAAAGGCACCGTAAACGACCTTCTGGGCGACGCCCTTTTTACCGTCCAACATGATGCTGTTGACCAGCTTGGTCACCAGCACGGAGTTGTACATAGGATCGGGCAAGATCTCTCTCTTGGGAACATTACCTCTTCTGGGCACTATGCTTCCCTCCTTCATAAAAATATGATTTCACAGGTACTCAACAGCTTGCGAAGGCTGTTGTACGGCCTGCCAAAGAGGTATTTTTATATATAGTATATAAGAAACCTTTTCGGCAAAGCTCATGCTGCAAGTTTTACTTGCTCTTGGGGCGCTTTGCGCCGTACTTGGAACGGGCCTGCATACGGCCGGACACACCCTGGGTATCCAGCGTACCACGGATGATGTGGTAACGGACGCCGGGCAGGTCCTTGACACGGCCGCCGCGGATCATCACGACGGAGTGCTCCTGCAGGGAGTGACCCACGCCGGGGATGTAGGCGGTGACTTCGTAGCCGTTGGTCAGACGCACACGGGCGATCTTACGGAGCGCGGAGTTGGGCTTCTTGGGGGTCGCAGTTCTGACGGCGGTGCAGACGCCACGCTTCTGGGGAGAGCTCAGGTCGGTCTCCTTGTTCTTCAGCGTATTCAGGCCCTTCTGCATAGCGGGAGAATTGGACTTGTAGGTGCTCTTCTTCCGGCCCTGCTTGACCAGCTGGTTAAAAGTAGGCATTTGGTTTCTCCTTTCGTAAGATTTGTGGGACGTATGTCCCTTTATTTTTCCACGGAACAGAGGGTATCTATTCCGGATGGAACGTTATTCAGCCGTTCAGGACGGCCACAGCGGCGGCAGGCACGGCGATACCGCAGGCAATACCCAGCTGCCGCAGCGTCATGCTGCTGTCACAGGGGATGGCCTTTTCTGCGCACAGGGCACGCAGGGGATCGGTGAGCCGGGGATCGGCGTCACAAGCCAGATAGACGTGGGCGGCAGCACCCTGGACAAGGGCACGACGGGTCTGCTTCAAGCCCACGACTTTTCCCTTGGCGGTCAGTTCTCCGGGCACAGGCGCTCTCCTCCTGTCGTCGCATAACAAATCCCGCGGGCAATTCCCGCGCAATTTGAAATTATAGCATAGCTGCGCGGAAGCGTCAAGTGTGTTTCGCGGGAAAGTTTGTGAATTCCACTGAAATTCCACGGATAATTTCAGAAGATATCACGAAAAGCTACCCCGGATGCGCTTCCGGCGTCCGATGAAAAGAGGAGGCCGGAGGGCCTCCTCTTTCGGATGTTCGGTTTCGGCTTACAGCGCGTCGCCGGTGTCCGTCTCGGGACCGTCGCTCTCAGGGAGCTCCGCCTCGTCCATGTCCGCCGGTGCCTCCACAGGTGCGGGGACCTCCGTGTGCATGGCCTCGGCCTCGTCCTTCTTCTCGGCCTCGGTCTCGGGGACCATCTCCTCCGCCAGCTGGCGATAGGCGGTCAGACCGGCGCCGGCGGGAATGATCTTGCCGATGATGACGTTCTCCTTCAGGCCCACCAAGTGGTCCACCTTGCCCTTGATGGCGGCCTCGGTCAGGACCTTGGTGGTCTCCTGGAACGAGGCGGCGGACAGGAAGGAGTCTGTTGCCAGAGAGGCCTTGGTGATACCCATCAGCAGCTGGGTGTAGGTGGCCTCCTGCAGCTCCTCGCCGTCCTCACGCTTCTCGCCGGCGGCGATACGGGCGCGGACCGCTGCGTTGGCGTCCTCCACCTCCATCACGTCGGCCATAGCGCCGGAGAGCAGCCCCTCGGCGTCGTTGGCATCCTCCACGCGGACCTTACGCATCATCTGGCGCACGATGACCTCGATGTGCTTATCGTTGATATCCACGCCCTGCTGACGGTAGACCTTCAGGACCTCCTGGATCAGGTAGTTGTGGACCGCGGAGGCGCCGCGGATACGCAGCACATCGTGGGGGTTCAGTGCGCCGTCCTGCAGCTGACGGCCCTTCTCGATGACCTCGCCATCCTGCACCAGCAGGCCGGTGTGGGGCACCGCGTAGGTGCGGGTATCGCCGTCATCGGCGGTGATGATAATATTCAGCAGGCTGCCCTTGGTAGCCTCCTCGAAGCGGACCTTGCCGCCGATCTCGGCGATGGTGGCCATCTTCTTGGGCTTGCGGGCCTCGAACAGCTCCTCCACTCGGGGAAGACCCTGGGTGATGTCGCCGCCGGCCACGCCGCCGGTATACCGCTTGTCGCCCAGCGCCCGGGATACGCACACCGGCATACTTCCGTCAAAGGCGTACACCCCGTCGTTCCCCAGATAGTACACCACACCGTCCGCCACGGCCACGGTCCTCTCCGCACCCTTCCGCACGCCGCTGCACGGCACCGTCACGATCTGGTGCCCGCCGCCCGCTGCCGGATAGATGCGCTCCATGCAGTTCTCCTTGAAGAACACCACGCCGCCCATGCAGGCCGCCGCCCCGGTAAAGGGTCCGTCCGAGCCTCTGGCGGCGGCGTAGCTGTCGGTGCTCAGCCCCGCAAAGCTGTTCCAGTTGCGGAAATCTCCCAGCGCGCAGGCGTATATCTCGTTCACCGCCTGTCCATCCACGATGCCGTACTTGCACCCCCACAGCCGGTTGCCCTGCTCCACCACAAAGTCCATCTCCGGCATCAGCCGCATCACCGTCACCGCCGCCGTCTGACTGTCCAGCGTCCGGCACAGCGCCGGCACCAGCACCCAGTCGTCCTCCGCCGCCTGCAATACGTGCAGGCCGTTCAGCTCCGCCGCGCCGCAGCCTGCCACCGTCACGCCGTCCCCGGCGCGGAAGCCCAGTCCCACGCCCACAGCGGCGATCTTTGTGTACACCTCCGTCAGCGCCGTCCATGTGCTGCCGTCATACCGCCGCATCACGCTCTCCGATCGCTCCGTGTCCAGCCACAGATCCCCCGTCCGGGGCTCCTGGGGCGCCTCCGTGCCCGCCGCGTAGCTGCCCAGACTCTCCCCCGTCCCGTCGCACAGGGTGAACGTCACCTCCCCCGTGGTGGTCCGCACGTTCTCCATGCTCCCGAAATCCGTCAGGTCCTGGGTATTGATGTACTTCTTGTCCGGAAAGATCAGCAGATACGCCCCCATGCTCACCAGCTGCTTCCGGCTGTCCGTCAGCACCAACCCCGTTTTCGCGCCGTTCACATACAGCGCCGTGCCGTCCACCCAGAACAATCCGTCCTTCTCCGTCATGCCGTTGGGCTTTGTCAGCTGCGTCACCGTCCGCCGCAGGGGCCGCGTCTCCAGCGCCGGATACCCGCTGCTCCACAGGTTCTCCATCTGCTCCAGGCTCCCCGCGCCGCTGCCCGGACGGCGGTCCAGTCCCCCGAACTGCTCTACGCCTGCCCGCTGCTGCGCCGCCGCCTTCAGCTTGGGAAAATACATCTCCGCCGCCCCCTTTCAGCACAGCCGCAGCGCCGACGCGCCGCCCTCCGGCACCGCCGTCCTGGCCCGGTAGTCCCGATAGGTCAGAAACGCGTTGTTCCACAGGCCCGCCGCGCTGTTGTACCGCGCCGTCTCCCCGTTGGCATAGTGCACCTGCGCCTCCACATAGTGCCGGTACAGCTCGTCAAAGGGCGGCGCCGCCGTCAGCTCCGTCTCCTCGGTCAGCACCGGCAGTTCCCCCGTCTCCCGGCACAGCTCCCGCCGCACAAAGCCCTCCGCCTGGGCCAGCCACCGCAGCTTCTCCGCGCGCGCATACCCATTGGGCAGCAGCGCGTCCACCCGGTCCAGCACCTGTTTTGCCGTCGTCCTTGCCATGGCCGTCACCTCAGGACGCTCTCTCGTCCACATAGCGCCGGGCCGCCTCCGCCATCATGGCGGCGTTTTCCAGCACCTCCGCCACGCACACCGGCACACGCACCTCCACGCCGCGCATGATCTTCCAGCTGCGTCCGTTGACGGACACGATGACAAAATTCTCCTCCTGCTTTCTGCCTCTGGGCAGCAGCACCGTTGTCATTTTCTCCTTCATCTCGCCCTTCTCCTTTCCTCATGTAAGACCTCGCCCCGCCGTCCGCCCGCGTTCCGCAGGGGGCGGTGACCTCGACGTCCCGTCAGCGCGGCGTGGCCGCGCTGACGGCGGCATTTCCCGCAGGGGCGGACGACCCGTCCGCCCCTGCTCCACGCTCCCTCAGTTCGCCTTATCCTCGTCCGAATAGCTGCTGCCGCACTCCACGCGCACCATGTACTCGTCGTACAGGATAGCCGCGGCGTGTACGCCCTTCCAGCCCACGCTGGAGCGCTGGTCCAGCGGGTCGGCGGTGCCGGAGCTGCCGCGGGGCTTCACGATGACCTCCGTGCCCTCGCTCAGGTCCACCACGCCATAGGCGCCCTTGCCCAGGAACAGGCAGCCGTACACGGCGCAGCCCTGCTTGCCGCCTTCGCCGGGGTAGATGACCTCCTTGTCGCCCACGGTGACGGTCTTGTCCAGCACCAGCTTCGCGTCGGTGTTGCTCACCACCTGGCAGCGGGTGCCGCCCAGCACCACATAGCGGCCCGGCGACAGGCGCGCAGGCGCCGCCATATCCGGCAAGGCACACAGGGCCAGCATCCCCTGGGGCGTGGGCATGGGCGAAATGGACGCCATCACGTCCGCCGGCACCGTCACCCGCCGCACATTCTCCGGCAGTCCCTCCGGGAAGGCCACACCATCCGCGGCGATGACACACTGCACGGACACGCCGTGCTGCACCGCCTCGCCCACCAGCTTGGGGCTGTCGCACAAAAACACCCCGGCCTTCCGCCGGAGCGCCGCCGTATCCAGCCTGCGGACTTGTTCCAGCAGCGGATTGCGCCGGCTGGTAATGCGCTCTGTCATAACGGAGCCCCTCCCCTCTCAGAATATTCCTTATAATATAGGTATCCTCTGCGAATGTCAACAAAAAATAAGGGAACGCTATACCGCGTTCCCTTATTCACAACTCAAACCGCGTGTCCCTGCGCCCGGATGATCTCCGTCACCTGTGCCACACACTCCCGGCAGACGGCATCCTCCGGCGCCTCCACCATCACCCGGAGCACCGGCTCTGTACCGGATTCACGCACCAGAATACGGCCCGTATCGCCCAGACGGCGGGCCACGTCGTCCACAGCCTTCTGCACGGCCGGGTCCTGACGGGCGGCAGCCTTGTCGTGCACCCGCACATTCTCCAGCACCTGGGGATAGATGGTCAGTCCCTCGGTGAGCTTGCTCATGGGCTGCTTGCGCTCCAGCATGACTTCCATCAGCTTCAGGCTGGTCAAAATGCCGTCGCCGGTGGAGGCGTACTTGGAGAAGATGATATGCCCCGACTGCTCGCCGCCCAGGGCGCAGCCGTTTTTGCTCATATACTCGTATACGTACTTGTCGCCCACAGCGGTTTTGGCATAGCGGATCCCCAGCCGGTCAAAGGCCCGGTACAGTCCGAAGTTGGACATGACCGTGGTCACCACCGTGTTGTGGGGCAGCTCGCCCAGCTCCTTCATATGGCGGCCGCAGATATACAGGATATGGTCGCCGGTGATGATCTGGCCCTTTTCGTCCACCGCCAGGCACCGATCCGCATCGCCGTCGTAGGCAAAGCCCACGTCCAGGCCCTTCTCCACCACGAAGCGCTGCAAGGCCTCGATATGAGTGGAGCCCACGCCGTTGTTGATATTGAAGCCGTCTGGCTCATCGCCCATGACGTAGGTCGTGGCACCCAGTGCGTCAAAAACGCTTCTGGCGATCATCCAGGCGCTGCCGTTGGCACAGTCCAGCCCCACCTTTTTCCCCTTGAAGGAGAACATCCCCAGGGAGATGAGGTAGCCCACGTAGCGGTTACGCCCCGCGGACCAGTCCACCGTGCGGCCGATATGATCCCGCTGCGCCAGGGGCAGCGTTTCCCAAGTCTGGCCGAACACGCTGAGCTTCCCGTCCAGGTAGTCCTCGATCAGGGCGATGGTGTCCTCGTCCATTTTCTCGCCGGACCGCCCAATCAGCTTGATGCCGTTGTCATAGAACGGATTGTGGCTGGCGGAGATCATAATGCCGCAGTCGAAGCCCTCCGTCCGCGCCACATAGGACACAGAGGGCGTGGTGGTCACGTGCAGCAGATAGGCGTCCGCGCCGGAGGCCACCAGCCCGGAGGCCAGGGCATACTCGAACATATAGCTGCTGCGGCGGGTATCCTTGCCGATGACCACCTTTGCCGGCTCGCTGTCACCGCCGCGGCGCTTGCATTCACCGCAGTACCAGCCCAAAAAGCGGCCCACCTGATAGGCGTGGTCCGCCGTCAGGGTCACATTGGCCTCGCCCCGGAAGCCGTCCGTGCCGAAATATTTACCCATTTTTCTTCCTCCCTGTCAGCGCTGAGCGGCAATGTCGCCGCTGCGCTTGTAGATGCTCGCCGCCGGCACGGTGCCCCGCACCGAGGACAGCGGATATACCCGGCTGCCCCGTCCGATGACGCTGCCGGGGTTCAGCACACTGTTGCAGCCCACCTCCACGCCGTCGCCCAACATGGCGCCCACCTTCTTGCGTCCGGTGTCGATGCGCTCCGCACCGTCTGTGACCACCACATGGGTCTTATCGGACTTCACATTGGAGGTGATGGAGCCGGCGCCCATGTGGGATTTGTAGCCCAGAATGCTGTCGCCCACATAGTTGTAGTGGGGCGTCTGCACGTTATCGAACAGGATAACGTTCTTCAGCTCCACGGAGTTGCCCACCACGCAATGGGCGCCCACCAGCGCGCTGCCCCGGATAAAGGCGCAGTGGCGCACCTCCGTCTCCGGGCCGATGATGCACGGCCCGGTGATGGACGCCGTGGGCGCGACGTGCGCCGTCCGGTGCACCCACACCTCCGGGCCAAAGGGCAGATATTCGCTGTCCAGCTGTGCGCCCAGCGCACGAATGCAGTCCGCCAGATCGGAGAGCGCCTCCCAGGGATAGGTAAAGCGGGCCAGGTAGTCCCCCGCCAGTGTATGTGTCAGATCATAAAGGTCGTTGATGGTGTACATAGTCTCCTCCTTCGCGCCTGTGCTACTGTACGCACCGCGACGGGATGTTATGTGCTAAGTATACTATCCGGTGCGGCATTTGGCAAGTGGGGGACAGAAAAAACACCCCCGCACCGCTTTGGCGCAGGGGCGTTCTCAGCCATTTCAGTTGTCCAGCGGCTTCATAGTGGGGACCCTTTTTGTGGTTCTTTCATACTCGACCAAGCTGGTGTTAATACTAT
>ENA-ORND01002579-ORND01002579.1-human-gut-metagenome-genome-assembly--contig:-NODE-2579-length-10868-cov-8.679922_pt1 | contig 10868 bp, 7 predicted proteins | sample MGYA00242111_ERZ509014 | MGnify/ENA primary metagenome ERZ509014 (study PRJEB26280, sample SAMEA2338694) | human gut metagenome | biome: human gut; feature: human-associated habitat; material: faeces... | reverse complement strand
GTGAGCCATATCGTGTTCATCATCGGCGGCTCTCTGGGGCTTTCCCCTGCGGTGATGCGGCGCGCGGATTATGCACTCAGCTTTTCCAGAATGACATTTCCGCACCAGATGATGCGCGTGGTTTTATTGGAGCAGATTTACCGCTCGGAGCGGATTCAGCGCAACGAGCCATATCATAAATAAAGAAATTGCGAGAAAGGGAAGATTGCAATGAAAAAAGGCATGAAAATTGTGCGGTTTATCGGGATTGTGTGCTGGTTTCTGGCACTGTTCATTCTGATTAACGGGCATCAGGAGAAGAAAAAAGCGGCAGAGGAGGCGGCAAAGCAGCCTGCCATTGTAACGGAAACAAAAGAAACGAATGACGGAGATACACCAAGCACCGTGATTTTCCCCGAATAAAAAAGAAAGCGTTCTCAAATGGAATATCCCAAAGAGAACGCTTTTTTATGTTTTCGACTTAATGTTAATTTTCTAAAAACGCTTCGCCGATTTTGAACACATCCCCTGCGCCGACCGTCAGAAGTAAATCCCCTGCCTTGCAGTTTTTCTCCAGATAGGAGCGGATGGCATTAAAATCTCCGACATATCTTGCGGATTTGCCTGTTTTTGCGATTCTGTCCGCAAGCATGGCGGCGGAAATGGTGCAGTCATCGGATTCCCTTGCGGCATAGATATCCGCTATGATGACTTCATCTGCATCGGTGAATGCTTCGCCGAATGCATCAAAGAGGAACTTCGTTCTGGAATAGGTGTGCGGCTGGAAGGCGCAGATGATGCGCTTGTAGGGCAGCGTCTTCGCCATTTCGAGCAGCGCGTGCAGCTCGCCGGGGTGGTGGGCGTAGTCGTCGTAGACGTCCGCGCCGTGGAAGCTTCCCTTGTACTCAAAGCGGCGGCCCGCGCCGGTGAACGTTGCAAGGCCGAGACCGACGGCCTCACCGCTGACGCCGAGAAGATATGCGGCGCTCGCCGCGGCCAGTGCGTTCATCACGTTGTGCTTGCCGCCCACGCGCAGGGAAACATGAGCGTAGTAACTGCCGCGGATATAGATGTCAAAGCTCGGAAGCCCGTCCGTCCAGACGACGTTTTCCGCGCGGCACTGCGCGGCGGGATCGTCATAGCTGAACCAGAAGATCGGCTGGGAAATGCCCCTGAGCGCATCGCGCGCACCCTCATCATCCATGTTGGCGACCACATGTCCGCCGATGGGGACGAGCTCTGCAAAGTGGCGGAACGAGTGCTCCACATCCGCTAAGTCCTTGAAGAAATCGAGATGGTCGGCCTCCACGTTCAAAATGACCGCGACGGTGGGGAAGAAGCTCAAAAACGAGTTGCAGTATTCGCAGCTCTCGGCAATGATCGTATCGCCCTTGCCGACGCGATAGCCGGAATGGAGAAGCTGAAGCGTGCCGCCGATCATGACAGTCGGGTCCTTCTGCGCCGCCATGAAGATATGCGTCGCCATCGAAGTGGTCGTCGTCTTGCCGTGCGTGCCGGAGATGCAGAGGGCGTTTTTGTAGCCCTTCATAATAGCGCCCCAAGCCTGCGCGCGCTCGAAAACGGGGATGCCGCGCGTCACCGCGCCGGAGATCTCGGGATTATCGTCGTGGATGGCGGCGGTGCGGATGACAAAGTCGCACTCGCCGAGGTTGTCCGCCGCGTGGCCGATGGCCACGGGGATGCCGAGCGAGCGCAGATGCTCGACGGACGGGCCGTCGTTCATGTCGCTGCCCTGGACCTTGAGGCCCATGCCGTGCAGCACCTCTGCCAGCGGGCTCATCGAAACGCCGCCGATACCGGCCAGATGCGCGCACTTGCCGGGGACGAGATAGGAGAAAATATCCTTCTGATTAGTCATTGTATCAAATCCTTTCCTTGTGCGAAGCACAGGAGATTTACTTTTTATGGATTTTCTATTATAATATAGCGGCGAACGGAGTGCAATGCTAAAAATTTGATTTTTTGTGAGGGTTCCATGCTCTTTTTACCGAAGGAAGTCGAAACGGTCATCTCCACGCTGCAAGGCGCGGGCTATTCGCCGTACTTAGTCGGCGGCTGCGTGCGCGAAATGCTGCGAGGCAAAGCGCCGTCCGACTATGACATGACGTCCGACGCCCTGCCGCAGGAGGTGCTGCGCCTTTTCAGCGAAAGCGCGCATCCGACGGGCTTGCAGCACGGCACGGTGACAGTTGTGAGCGGGGGACTGCCCATCGAGCTCACGACGATGCGCCGCGACGGCGCGTACAGAGATAACCGCCACCCAGATTCCGTCACGTTCGGCACGAGCATTGAAGAGGACCTTGCCCGCCGCGACTTCACGGTCAACGCCATCGCTTTGTCGCCGGACGGCACGATCGTCGACCCCTACGGCGGGCAGGAAGACCTGAAAGCAGGCGTCCTGCGTTGCGTCGGCGAGCCGAAGCGGCGGTTTGAGGAAGACGCGCTGCGCATTTTACGGCTCGTGCGCTTCTGCTCCGTGCTCGGTTTTTCGGCGGAGAAGGAGACCGCCCGCGCCGCACATGAGGCGCGCGGCCTACTCGCCCATGTCGCGCACGAGCGCGTGTATGCGGAGATGAACAAGCTCCTGCTCGGCGAAAACGTGGGGGAGACGCTTTTGACCTTTCCCGACATTCTGGGCGTGCCGATTCCGGAGATTTCACCCTGCGTCGGCTTTGACCAGTGCAATTACCACCACTGCTTCGACGTCTGGGGTCACACGGCGCGCGCTGTCGCCGCCGTGCCGCCAAAGCGGGAGCTGAGATGGACGATGCTCTTCCATGACCTCGGTAAGCCCCTGTGCCGGACGTTTGACGAGCAAGGTATCGGACATTTTTACGGCCACACGGCGATTTCCGCTCAAATGGCGGAGGACATCATGGCGCGGCTGCACTTTGAAAAGGCGCTGCGTGACAGAATACGCGCGCAGCTCGCCTGTTTCGACGATATGTTCCGTCCCGAGCAGGTGGCCATCCATAAGGAGATGGCGCGCCTCGGCGTGGAAACGGTGCAGAATTTGCTTTACACCAAGCAGGCCGACAACGCCGCCAAGGCCCCCGCAGGATTAGAGCGGGCGCAGGCACCGTGGCACGAAGCACAGAAAATCTACGACGAGCTGATCTCAGAGGGCGCGTGCTGCTCGATCCACGAGCTCAAGATCAGCGGGGAAGACCTCGCCGCCCTCGGCTATCGCGGGCGCGAGATCGGTGCGGTGCTTGCGCGGCTTTTAGACGAGGTCGCGGCGGAAAAACTCCCCAACAAGCCCGAGGCGCTGCAAGCGCGCGCCGTGCGGCTGTGGCGCAGCGGCTATGCGCGCCATACGATGAAAGAAAACGAGACCCATTGACGGAGGTAACAAATGGCAAATCTGATGGATTATCTGGACTGGCGCGGGGATCTGACGCTCGAAATTTCGCCGTTCAACGAGGTGGACGCGCTGATTCTGGCAGAGCTGAGCTTTGTCGACTTTGACGGCATCGTGCCGCCGCCCGAGCTCGGGCGCGGCCTGCCGCTGAACGAGGCGGCGGAGGCGTTTTTCGCCCGCCACGGCGGGAAGGACGTTCCCATGGGTGTCCTCGTGCCGGACACGATCTCGAAAATGCTGCGCAAGCTGATGACGAGCCCGCGCTTTCGCAATATGACGCTTAACGGCTACACGGCGCTGCTTGACGATTCCATCGAGCAGCAGTTTGCGGCGCTGACGATCGACCTTGGCAACGGCAGCATCTATATCTCGTTCCGCGGCACGGACGATACGATCGTCGGGTGGAAGGAAGACCTCAACATGGGCTTTTTGGAGGAGATCCCCTCGCAGAAGCAGGCGGTCGAATACGTCGCGCGTGTCGCGCGGCAGTACAGCGACAAGACCATCCGCATCGGCGGACACTCCAAGGGCGGCAACCTCGCCGTTTACAGCGCGGCGAAGAGCAGCGGCGAGATCCAAGAGCGTATCGTCGCCGTCCATAATAACGACGGCCCCGGCTTCGCCTGGGACATCAGCGAGACGCCGGGCCACAAGCGCATCGCAAGCCGCATCCATACGATCCTGCCGCAGACGTCCGTCGTCGGCATGCTGATGGAGCATGAAAAGCGCTATCAGGTCGTGCATTCGACCTATGACGGCCTTTACCAGCATGACGGGTTTTCCTGGCAGGTGCTGGGTACGCAGTTTGTCCACCTCGACGACTTTTCCCGCGAGGGAAAGCTCGTCGATGAAACGCTCTCGTCCTGGGCCGATTCGCTCAACACTCAGCAGCGCGAAGCGCTGGCCGACGCGCTGTACAGCGTCTTCACCGCCTCGGGCGCAAAAACGCTCAGCGAGCTCACCGAGGAAAAGCTCAAAAGCGCCGCAGCGATGCTCAAGACCTATAAAAACCTCGACCGCGAGACCCGCCGCATGGTGACTGAGGCGTTCATGCTGTTTTTCAAACTCGGCACGAAGAACTTCGTCCTCGACACGCAGGAGGAAGGAAGCCGCGAGATCGAAAATATTCGAAAAAAGATCTCGGAACAATACCAGAAATTGGTGGAGCGCAAGAAGTAAATACAACATTCCCGCTGCGCGGGGAGCGGTTTTTCCCCTGCGCGGCGCAGGGGAACGGGACAAAGGGGCCATTCTCTTTCGCAAAAGAGAATGGCCCCTTTGGAACCCCAAGAGAAAGGCTTTGCATTAGCAGATTGGCACTTGAAGAGCTGCGCGGCCTGCGGAATCAGGTGCCTGCCGGGTGTTGTATCTAAACGACTTGGTTTGCTTCTATCTTCGCTGTCGCTTTGCCTGCGATTCGGTAGCCTTACGCAATTTCCGCCTACTTTGGACTTGTACAGATTTGCTATTGCCTGCCGAGGCGGCTTTGCTGGCGCTCGCCGCAGTACGCACTACCAAGACGATATGCATTGTCAGATGATTAGGCTGCACCAAAACAAGATGAGCAGAGCGGCAGCGGATGATAGAAGTAGGCCAAATCGTATAGCAATGCTAACGCGGCTTCGCCGCGCGCAGGGAAGTGCAATCGGCAAGCATCGCACCTCTTCGAGCTGCTCGCTTGCAATGAAAATTTTCTCTGGGAGGGTGTAAGGGAGGGGTATCTCTTTTTCAAAAAGAGATACCCCTCCCTTATTATCGCACCCCTGCGCGGCGCAGGGAACAAATGCAGCGCTGTCGCGCTGCCATATTATTCTTTTACTCTGCGCTCGGCAGCTTCGCTGCGGGCTTCATCAGCAACGCGCAGATGACGATCGCGAGGATCGTGTTCGGCAGCATATACGTGCCGTTGTACAGCACGGAGTAGAACACGGGAGACGTCATGGTCATGCCCATGAATTCCTCGGGCATATACTGTGCATAGACCGTCACGCCGGAGATGAAGTGAATGATAAAGCGGCCGAAGCAGCCGACAAACGCGGCGAGCGGGAGCTTGGAATAGTCGTTGCTCTTCACGCGGAAAAGGCCCGCAAGGCCGACCGCGCCGTAGGCGACGGAATAGTCGAAGATGATGGAGACCCAGCTCACAGCGAAGCCCTCGGCAAAGAAATACTTGAGCGTACCGAAGGCAAGACCGGCGAGCAGACCCCAGGGTGCGCCCCAACGCACAGCAAAGAGGATCAGTGGGATCATCACGAGGTTGATCGAGCCGCCGAAGCCGCCGAACGAAAGGTCGATGGGAATCTTGATGTAGCTCAGAACGAGCGCGAGGGCGATGCAGATGCCGCCTTCAGCCAGGCGGCGGGTGCTGGAGTGGGTGGACGTGTTGCTCATGTGAGATTCCTCCTATTGAAGTGAAATGTGCCCCTGTCCGCGCCGCGGCGCAAAAAAGCACCGCGGCGTCGACGTCACGGTGCAAAGTTCAGGCAAGATCATCTTTGCATTCCTACGCCGGCATTACCCGGATCAGGTCTGAGGGACAGCGACGGCGATACGCCGCATCACAGCCGGCTTGCGCCAGCGCCCCTTGCAGGTACGGCGACATCTTAGCCCATCAGGAGAAATTTGTCAAGGATTTGAGGCAAAAAGCGTGATTCCGAAAATAGAATATCGGAATTTAGAATTTGTGTTGCGTCTTTGTTGTGCTTGTGCTACAATAAAATTAGTTAGGCAACCAAAATAATTGTGATATTTGTGATTTTCTCGTGAACAGGAGATCTGAAATGGCTGCATTCGTTGTCAACGGTACACCGGTCACGGTGGAGAAAAATCAAAAACTCATCCGCTATCTTCGCGACGAGCTGCATCTGACCAGCGTCAAAGACGGGTGCAGTGAGGGCGCGTGCGGCACGTGCCATGTCCTCATCGACGGCAAGCCGACGAAAGCCTGCATCCCTCAGACAGACAAGCTGGAGGGGAAACATATCGTCACTGTCGAGGGCCTTTCCGACTTTGAAAAAGAGGCCTTTACCTACGCCTTCGGCGAGGCCGGAGCCGTGCAGTGCGGCTTCTGCATCCCAGGCATGGTCATCTCGGCCAAGGGGCTCATCGACCAGAACCCCGACCCGACACGCGAAGAGGCGGCCTTTGCCATCCGCAACAATATCTGCCGCTGCACGGGCTATGTCAAGATCATCGACGGCATCCTGCTTGCGGCGAAGATTTTACGCGAGGGGAAAATTCCCGAAAAGAAGGAAGACTTTCAGGTCGGCTCGCGCGTGCACCGTATCGACGTCGCCGAAAAGGTACAGGGCTATGGCAAGTACCCCGACGACATCTATGTTGACGGCATGTGCTATGGCGGCGCGGTGCGCAGCCAGTACCCGCGCGCCCGCGTGCTCTATATCCGCACGAAAGAAGCGGAAGAGCTCCCCGGCGTCGTCTGCGTGCTGACGGCAAAGGATATTCCGGGCCAGCAAAACGTCGGCCACATCCAGAAGGACCAGCCGACGCTCATCGGCGAGGGGGAGATCACGCAGTACCTTGGCGACGCAGTCGCGCTCGTATGCGCGCGCGATCAGGAAACGCTTGAAAAGGCGAAAAAGCTCGTGCGTGTCGTCTACGAAGAGCTCCCCGCGGTCTACGGGCCCGAGGAGGCGTCCGCCCCCGGCGCGCCCGAGGTCATCATGGGCAACCGCGGCAATTTGCAGGCGCACCGCCACGTTGTGCGCGGCAACGCCGATGAGGCCATCAAACATTCCAAATACGTCTTACACGAGAAGTTTGAGACTCCGTGGACGGAGCACGCCTTTTTGGAACCCGAGTGCTGCGTCGCGCTCCCGCTTGAAAACGGCGGCGTGAAGCTGCTGACGACCGACCAGAGCGCGCACACCACCCAGCACGAGTGCTCGGCGATGCTTGGCGTCGATTTTGCCCACTGCCAGGTCGAAAATATGCTTGTCGGCGGCGGCTTCGGCGGGAAAGAGGACATGTCCGTGCAGCACCACGCGGCGCTCATCGCATACATCGCGCGTGTGCCGGTCAAGGTGAAGCTCACACGGCAGGAATCGCTGCTCGTCCATCCCAAGCGCCATCCGATGTGGATGGACTTCACGATGGGCTGCGACGAAAACGGCATTATTCAGGGCGTAAAGGCGAGCGTCGTGTCCGACACGGGCGGCTTTGCCTCACTCGGCGGCCCCGTGCTCGAGCGCGCGTGCACGCACGCCGCGGGCCCGTATCACTATGAGAATTTTGAGATCGAGGGCCACGCCTACTATACGAACAATCCGCCCGCGGGCGCGTTCCGCGGCTTCGGCGTGACGCAGACCTGCTTTGCGACTGAAACGCTACTCAACGAGATGGCCGACCTTGTCGGCATCTCCCCGTGGGAGATTCGCTACCGCAACGCCATCCGCCCGGGCGAGGTGCTGCCGAACGGCCAGATCGTCGGCCCCGAAACGGGCCTTGTCGAAACGCTCGAGGCCATCAAGCCCTACTATGACGAAGCGGTCAAAAACGGCGAGCCGGTCGGCCTTGCCTGCGCGATGAAAAACGCGGGCGTCGGCGTCGGTCTTCCCGACTATGGGCGCTGCAAGCTCGTCATCGGCGATGATGGCAAGGTCCACATCCGCGCGGGCGCGTCCTGCATCGGTCAGGGTCTCGGCACGGTGCTGGTGCAGCTCGTCGTGACAAACGCAAAGCTCACGCGCGATCAGGTCGTCTACGACGGCAACAGCACGTTCATAACGCCTGACAGCGGCGATACCTCCGGCTCGCGCCAGACGCTCGTCACCGGCGAGGCCTGCCGCCGCGCATGCCTGCTGCTGCGCGACGCGATGGAGTACCGCTCGCTGAGCGATTTGAAGGGGCAGGAGTTTTACGGCGAATACTACGCCAAGACGAACCCGCTCGGCGCGGACGTGCCGAATCCCGTCAGCCATGTCGCCTATGGCTACGCGACGCAGATGTGCATTCTCGACAAGGAGACGGGCAAAATTAAAAAGATGGTCGCCGCGCACGATGTCGGCAAGGCCATCAACCCGCTGTCCTGCGAAGGGCAGATCGAGGGCGGCGTCGTGATGAGCATGGGCTACGCCTTGACAGAGCAGTACCCGCTCGACCACGGCAAGCCCACGGCAAAATACGGCACGCTCGGCCTGTTCCGCTCGCATCAGATCCCCGAGATCAAGGCGATCGTCATCGACAAGCCGGGATTAAACCTCGCCAACGGCGCCATCGGTATCGGTGAGATCACGTCCATCCCCACGGCGCCGGCCATCGCGCAGGCGTATTACCGCTACGACGGCGAGCGCCGCCGCAGCCTGCCGCTCGACCATACGCCGTACAAAAAGTAATACAATCAGGAGAGAGCTATGAAACGAGTTCTCATCATCTATACCGGCGGCACCATCGGTATGACGCGCACGGAAAACGGCTACGCGCCGCGCGCGGGCTACTTCCGCGCCGCGCTCGACGCCATCCCCGACCTCCGCGCGCCGGAGATGCCGGAGTGGGAATTCTACGAGCTCTCGCCGCTGCTGGATTCATCCAACATGACCGTGCGCGAATGGAACTGCATCGCAGAGCTGATCGCGCAGAAATATGACGATTACGACGGCTTCGTCGTCCTGCACGGCACGGACACGATGGCCTACACGGCTTCGGCACTGTCGTTTATGCTCGATGGGCTCGACAAGCCCGTGGTGCTCACGGGCTCGCAGATCCCGCTGTGCGAAATTCGTAGCGACGGGCGCGACAATCTCATCACCGCGCTGCTGATTGCGGGGGAAGGTATCGTGCGTGAGACGTGCCTGTACTTTGGCGGAAAGCTGCTGCGCGGCAACCGCGCGACAAAATACTCCGCCGACGGACTCATCGCTTTCGTTTCGCCCAACTACTCCAGCCTTGCCGAGGCGGGCATTTCCATCAAATATAACGAAGCCGCCCTCCTGCCGCGGCAGGAAGGCGGGCTCAAGCTCCAGACGCTTGACAACATCCCCATCGGCGTCATCAAGGTATTTCCGGGCATTCAGTTTTCGCTGTTCGAGGCCATTATGACCGAAAAGCTCCGCGGTATCGTCATCGAGACGTTCGGCGCGGGCAACATCCCCGGCGACGGGAACGCGCTGCTGCCCATCATCCGCAAGGCGTTTCAGAACGGCACGGTGCTCACGGTCTGCTCGCAGTGTCCGCAGGGCGCGGTGTCGCTCGGCACCTACGAAACGTCCAGCGCGCTCAAAAAGGCGGGCGCGGTCAGCGGACTTGACATGACGACCGAGGCCGCCGTCGCCAAGCTGTACTATCTCTTCTCCTGTGGCTACGACAAGGAGAAGATCAAGCAGGCAATGGAAGAAGACCTCCGCGGCGAGATCAGCGTTTCTTAAGCGCTTCGAGCGCTTCCTTCGTGTCAACGTCGCGCAGCTCCGTCTCCGGCGCTTCAAAGAGCAGCAGATCATCTAAATGCCTCTTGATGACTGCGCTGCCGCCGACATCGCCCTCAAGCGATAAAAGCTCAGGAAAGAAGCGGGCAGGGAAGAGGCAGGGGTTGCCCCGCACGCCGTTGTGTCCCAATCCGACGATGTTTTCGCTGTGCGCGCGGAAGAACTCAAGCTCCTGCGCGACGGTCTCGCGCTTGAGCATCGGCTGGTCGGCCACCATGAAGCAGAGCGCGTCACAGTCTGACAGCGCCGCCGTGCCGAGGCGGATCGTCTCGCTCTGGCCGCGCTCGGGATGTTCGTTCCGCAGCGTTTCAAAGCCAAACTTTTTGGCGGCCGCTTCCACGTTTTCGTGCTGCGTCACGACCAGCACGCGGGAAAAGCTCTCCCGCGGGATCGCATCGAGCGCATGCTCGATAAGCGGCTTTCCGTTTACCGTCGCGGCGAGTTTATTTTCGCCAAAGCGCGCGGCATTGCCCGCCGCCATGACCACGCATCCTATTTTCAACGTGCTATCCATCTAAAATCACCAGTCATTCGTTTCTTTTTCACCAATCGGCAGAAAAAAGCGGACAAAATGGTACATCCGCGATCATTTGTATTATATCACGCATGCAGCACTGTACACGCTGTGCGAAATGTGCTAAAATAATAGCAAAGGAGTTGCAGATTTCGAGCAAAACCGACAAAGCGGCTGCTCGGAACAGGAGGTAGACAGATGAGCAAGGTAGGAAAAAGCGAGATCCGCGTCGATGCGTTCGACAAGGTCACCGGACGCACGAAATACTATGAGGATCGGATGCCGGCCGGTGCGCTCTATGCGCGCATCAAACATTCCACCATCGCGCACGGATTTGTCAAATCCATCGACAAGTCCGCGGCGGAGGCCATCCCCGGCGTTGTGAAGGTGCTGACCTGCTTCGACGTGCCGGAGCACTGCTTCCCGACGGCGGGCCATCCCTGGTCGATGGACCCGGGGCATCAGGACGTGGCCGACCGCAATCTTTTGAACCGCCATGTGCGCTACTACGGCGACGACGTCGCGGTCGTCATTGCGGAGGATGAGGTCTCGG
>ENA-ORND01002577-ORND01002577.1-human-gut-metagenome-genome-assembly--contig:-NODE-2577-length-10873-cov-3.200869_pt1 | contig 10873 bp, 8 predicted proteins | sample MGYA00242111_ERZ509014 | MGnify/ENA primary metagenome ERZ509014 (study PRJEB26280, sample SAMEA2338694) | human gut metagenome | biome: human gut; feature: human-associated habitat; material: faeces... | reverse complement strand
AGTAAAACACTTTAGTGATGAAGAGCAGTATATGGAATCTATTAATTATAAGAAGATATTTACACAGAAAGTTCAACATCAGGAATTTATACATAAACTTGATGAATTTATGGAACATCACAATGATGAGGTAGAAGATCAAGATGAACAGATTATGGGAATTTTAAAATATCTCACAGAGTGGTTAGTTAATCACATTCTGTATGTCGATGGTCAAATTCCAAAAGGCTGATATAGTAAGAAAGGCTGTTATTTTTTAGAGAGTAGCAGCCTTTTTTATTTTGAATATAAAATATGACACATACACTTGACAATATGCATACGTAGAAGAAACGCATCAAGTGCTTGCTAAGAGAAACTTTGTGCTGGCAGTAAGAGGAGGTATCTTTGGTGATAAACCAACTGCTTACTATGGCTTTGGAGAGTAGAAAGCGACAAGCTAGCTGAGCATTGGGATGTAATAGAAATATATCCAAAGGAATATTTTATAAAGCTTCGTAATATGGGGCAGGCGACACTGAAGGCTGTTTATTGGATGAAATAGGACATTTCTTCCCCAAAATAGTATGTTTATGGTATACTAGCTATTAGTAATGCGATTTCAACCGACATTACATATTATGGTGAGAAATTAATACAAAGGACTATTCTTTCACAGCTTATGATGCAGGTGCAGGGCAGTGATGCCCGGGTAAATGGTGAAGGTACCTATACGGACAGCAGAGACCATGGTAAACAGTTTTCAGTGGGCAGATTAGGTAACTTTGATAAGAGCGAGGAAACGAAAATGACGGAAAGTAAGATACTTCTGGTATTAGATAAAAAAGATTATGAGGATGGCATGCCGGTATTTGAAAGAAAGTGCGTCCGGGCAATCATAGAAAAGAATGGAAAAATTGCAGTCCAGCGCGGCAGGGCAGGGGACTGCAAAATATTAGGCGGCGGCATGGATGGCGAGGAAGATTTTGAAACGGCACTTTCCAGAGAAGTATTAGAAGAGGGCGGATTGATATTATGCCCGGGAAGTATGCAGCTGTTGGGCGAGATAGAAGAAAAACGCCGTGATTTATTTGAAACAGATAAAATATATCACTGTCACACCTATTTCTTTGCCTGCACGGTTGAAGAGAGAATGACGGAACCGCATATGACAGAAAGCGAGAAGGCAAAAGGCTATCATCTGGAATGGATGACACCGGAAGAGATTGTAAAAGCAAATGAGTCATTTTCGAAAGAACCGTGGATATATCGCGATACTGCATTTATTAAAATGTTGATGGAGGGAAATTTATGAACACAGGATATGAGGGAATCCTGCAATTTCGGGGAAAGTGGAGAGATTATCAGGAAAGAGTACTCTTACATGCACAGCAGTATTTGAAGGATGGAAAGATACATATTGTGGCAGCGCCGGGCTCCGGCAAGACTACACTTGGAATAGAACTGATTCGGAGGCTGGGAGCACCCTGCCTTATTTTTTCACCCAGCATTACCATCCGCCAGCAATGGCTGATGCGTATACAGGAGGGCTTCTTAACCGAAGAGGCAGATCCGCAGGAAATATTATCCAATGATTTAAAACAGATGAAGCAGATGACTGCAACGACTTATCAGGCACTGTACAGTGCCATGAAGCGGGAGCAGGGCACACTGGAAGAGGACAGCGGGGAAGCGGCAGAGGAAGATGCAGCAGCCAGTGAAGCGGTGGATGCTGCATATAGCAAAATGACAGGTGAAGTAGATACAGAATCCGGAGATACAATGGAACAGGTTGACTACCGGGATTTCGATATTTTTAAGGCAGTAAAGGAAGCCGGTATTACAACAATTTGTCTGGATGAGGCGCATCACCTTCGCAGTGAGTGGTGGAAGGCACTGGAGACTTTCTTAGATAAGCTGCCGGATGTGCAAATCATTGCATTGACAGCAACACCGCCTTATGACAGTACACCGGCACAGTGGAAGCGTTATATCGATATGTGCGGACCGATTGATGAAGAAATCTTTACGCCGGAACTGGTAAGAGAAGGAAGTCTCTGCCCGCATCAGGACTATGTTTATTTTAACTGGCCGACAAGAGAAGAGGAAGCATATGTCAGGGAACATCAGAAGCGGATGCAGATGCAGGTGCAGAAAATGATGGCAGATGAGACTTTGCGAAGAATCGTATCTTCCCATCAGGGGCTTATGCATCCGGAAGAATACAATGAGCGGTTCTTAGATAAACCGGAGTATTTTACAGCGCTGCTGGTATACTGCCAGGCAAAAGGGATTCCATTTTCCGGTTATTTAAGGAAGCTCATCGGAACAAAGGGAAAGCTGCCTGGAATGGATGCACACTGGATGGAAGTGTTACTGCAGGGTGTTCTTTATGAGGACAGAGAGTCCTATACCATGATGGAAGCAGAGCGGGAAAGCCTGCTGCAGGAATTAAAAGAGGCAGGAGCCATCTACCGGAACAAGGTTGCGCTGCGGGATAATGAAGCCATAAAAAAGGTACTTATGAAAAGCCAGGGAAAGATGGAGAGCATCCATACCATTGTGCAGGCTGAGTATGAGGCACTGGAAAATGATTTACGCCTTCTGGTTCTCTGCGATTATATTAAGAAAGACAAATTGCCGGAGATTGGAAGTAAAGATACACTGGTTACAGAGCTTGGTGCAGTGCCGATTTTTGAATATTTAAGGCGGCAGAACATGGCTGGAATCCGTCTTGGTGTGCTGAGTGGAACAGTGATAATCGTTCCAATGGAAGTCGAAGCAAAACTGCCGGAATTACTGGCACAGTATGGCTGCAGCGGAACGTTGAATCCACTGGGAGATACCGGATACGGACAGCTTATGATAAAGGGAAAGAGCACCCACACCGTAGCTGTTGTGACGGAGTTATTCCGTCAGGGAGAGATTCATACATTGATTGGAACCAAGTCATTGCTGGGAGAAGGCTGGGATGCACCGTGCATCAATTCCCTGATACTGGCAACCTATGTAGGGTCTTTTATGCTGAGTAACCAGATGCGTGGAAGAGCAATCCGTACCGACAGAGAGCAGCCGGATAAGACCGGAAACATCTGGCATCTTGCCTGCATTTTTCCAAAAGAGCGGGGACAGCAAAGTAATACCGATGCAGAGGGCGATTATGAAATGCTGGAACGCCGGTTTGAATCATTTTTAGGAGTATCCTGCAGGGAAGATGTAATCGAAAGCGGAATCGGTCGGCTGGACATTCCAAAGATAACATCAAAATATGAGGTAGATAAAGCAAACCGCATGATGCTTGAGCGTGCAAAGGACAGAAATGCATTGAGGCAGCGATGGAACCAGTCCTTACAGGAAGTGCGAAATCAGATGGAAATAGAACAGATAGATGAAATTGCAGCAAAAGAAATAGAAACCGGATATATCTTTATTAATGCGGTCTGTATAGAAATCATACAGGTGATACTTGCAATACTCTTAATGAGTGGAAGAATGATGGCACAGAAGCTTGGTAATCATCCGGCTTTCCTGTTACTTGGAATTGCGCTGTTAGCCGCATTTGCCGGAATTGTCTATCAGGGGATACGTCTGTTTAAATTCAGCACCCCGGCAAGACGGATGAAACAGCTTAGCGAAGCAATGCTAGATGCATTGAGGGAATGCGGGGAATTAGAGGATGGTGCCCATTGTAGGACAGAAGTAGAATCCTTTAATGGATTTGTGGTAGGTACCTGGCTTAAAGGTGGAACCACCAGAGATAAGACAACCTATTCTGCCTGCATGGAAGAATTGTGGGGTGTTATTGATAACCCAAGGTATCTTCTTATCCGGGAAAAAATCTTTGGCACATCAAGAGAGTGTTACAGTGTCCCGGAAATATTCGGAAGACAAAAGGAGCGTGCCCTGATTTTTGAAAAGCATATGAAAAGGGCTCTTGGACCATACCATGTGGTATATACAAGAACCCCGGAAGGACGAAAATTATTATTAAAAGAGCGGACACGCTCCTTTGTAAATCAAAACCAGAGCCTTTTGCAGGGAAAGAAAATTGCAAAAGGATATTAAGAATAATAAGAATTTTCAATTTTGGGATATTTTTTATTTACTCCAAAGAAAAAGAGGAGCAGTCCTGCAACCAGTAGTCCGGCACCAACAAAGAACCACAGGAAGAAGAACGGAACGGTATCTGCTTTATACATAAACCAGTCCGGAGAGAAGGTTCCCCAGATGTTAAAGAGGATATGGAAAAGCATGGAAGGATAAATGCTGCGGCTTTTCTCGCAGATAAATCCAAGAACAATTCCTACCACAAAAGCATAAATACCCTGAATCATATTCATATGGAACACACCAAAGAGCAGTGCCTGCAAGAGGTTAGCAACCCAGAAAGGCATTGCTCTTTTTGCATATTTCAAAGTCAGTCCACGGAAAATCAGTTCTTCACAGACAGGTCCAATCAGAACGGAATAGAGAACCAGAATCAGGGAAGGCTCATCCAGTCCCACCGATTCTACCAGGTTACTGTAATATTCCAGCCAGTGCGGGTTAATGGCTGCAGTAAAAGATACAATGTAATTGGTAATATATTGTAATCCTACTGCAGTAATAAGAATGCCGAAGATAACCGGAATATTAAAAGGTTTCCGTACATTTTCCGGTTCTGTCTGCCGGAATTTTTTATAATACCAGTAGGCAAATACCACAAGGGCAACAGTACCGTAGGCTGCGCTGACACCGGCATTAAAATTGGCGGTGGAAATAATATTTAAAAATGCATCCATACAGTCATCGATAGAAGTTGCCCCTTTGGTATAAAAACCATCCAGCAGAGCAAGCCCTACTGCCGGAATGGAGATAAGCTGCTGCAGGCCAAATGCCAGCAGAGCCGGAAGAAAACAGAACATAATTCTGCCAAATCGCTTCATGAAAAAACCTCCTCAAGTATCATCACTTTTCTTGGCACATTATAACAATTATGAAGAGAATATGCAAACTACTGAGGTACCGCCTGTTTAAAAATACATGGAAAAATGTATTTTTAAATGCAGATAAATACTCTCCGGGTACTTGTGAAATAGGCGGAATCATGCTATACTAGGCGTTATGTTGATATATTTTATGATGTTGTATGAAATATAAATTCACATAATTATAATCAGAGGAGGAATAAATATGAAGAACATGAAGAAATTTGCAGCACTTTTATTAACTGCAGCAATGACAGTAGCAATGGTAGGATGTGGCTCATCTGTAGCTGCAAACACAGTAAATTCCAAGGATGACCTTCCGGGAAAGAAAATCGGTGTTCAGCTTGGAACAACCGGAGATGCCGATGCAACAGCATATGAGGACGAAGGAAGCACCGTAGAGCGTTACAACAAAGGTTCTGATGCAATCCAGGCATTAAAGACCGGTAAGATCGACTGTGTAATCATCGACAAGCAGCCTGCAGAGGCATTTGTTGAGAAGAATGATGACTTGAAAATTTTAGATGATACCTTTGACGCAGAGGAATATGCAATCTGTATCGCAAAAGATAACACAGATTTAACAGACGAATTCAACAAAGCAATCGAAGAGTTAAAAGCAGATGGAACAATCGATACTATTATCAGCAACTATATTGGTGATGAAACAGGAGAGCATCCATATGAGACTCCGGAGGGAACAGAATATCCAAACGGAAAACTTACCATGGCAACCAATGCGCAGTTTGAGCCATACGAATATTATGATGGTGACAACGTAGTTGGTATCGATGCAGATATCGCAAAAGCAATCTGTGACAAGCTTGGCTATGATTTAGAGATTGAAGATATGGAATTTGATGCAATCATCGCAGCAGTATCTTCCGGTAAAGCAGATTTTGGTGCAGCAGGAATGACTGTAACAGAAGACCGTCTTAAGAACATTGACTTTACAGATACTTATGCAACAGCAAGCCAGGTTATTGTAGTAAGAAATAAATAATCGGTATAGGAGGAAATACCTTGAGCGATTTTTTAAGCAGCTTTCAACAGGATTTTATAGAGAAAGACAGATATCTTTATCTGTTACGTGGCCTTGGCAATACACTGCTTATTGCAGTGCTTGCAGTACTTCTGGGTATTGTGGTTGGATTTTTAGTCGCAATTATCCGTTCCACCCATGATAAACATGGTGGATTAAATGTTTTGAATTTTATATGTAAAGTGTATCTTACCATATGGCGTGGAACCCCTACGATGGTACAGCTTTTGATTATGTACTATATTATTCTGGTTGCACTCGATAATAAGATTGCAGTGGCTGTAATCGCTTTTGGTTTGAATTCGGCTGCCTATGTAGCAGAGATTGTACGTTCCGGAATCATGTCTGTAGACGAAGGACAGTTTGAAGCTGGACGAAGCCTCGGATTGAATTATTCGCAGACCATGCGTCTGATTATACTGCCACAGGCATTTAAGAATGTACTTCCGGCACTGGCAAATGAGTTTATTACCTTACTGAAAGAGACTTCCATCAGTGGATATATTGCAATCCCGGATTTGACAAAGGGTGGCGATATCATCCGTAGCCAGACTTATGACCCATTCTTACCATTGTTCGGGGTTGCAATTATCTACCTGATAATCGTTATGATTTTAACGGCTGGTGTACATAAACTGGAAACGAGGTTGAGAACAAATGAGCGATAAGAAGGTATTGATTGAAGTAAAGGATTTGTGTAAATCCTTTGGAAATGTAAATGTATTAAATGGTATCTCCACAGAAATCGCCCAGGGAGAGGTAGTAGCCATCATCGGACCATCCGGTTGTGGTAAATCTACATTCTTACGTTCCTTAAATCTTTTAGAGGAGCCGACTTCCGGTGTGATTACTTTTGAAGGAACAGATATCACGGATAAATCCGTAGACATCAACAAGATGCGTCAGAAGATTGGAATGGTATTCCAGCAGTTCAATCTGTTTCCAAATTATACCGTAAAAGGAAATATCATGCTGGCACCGGTTCAGACCGGACTTATGAATAAGGAAGAGGCATCTAAGCGTGCGGACGAGCTTTTGATGAGAGTCGGACTGTCTGATAAAGCAGATACCTATCCGGCAATGCTTTCCGGTGGACAGAAACAGCGTATTGCAATTGCAAGAGCACTGGCAATGAATCCGGATGTCATGTTATTTGACGAGCCGACTTCCGCACTGGATCCGGAAATGGTAGGAGAAGTTCTTGAAATTATGAAAGAACTGGCACAGGACGGAATGACCATGGTAGTGGTAACGCACGAAATGGGATTTGCAAGAGAAGTGGCAAGCCGTGTCATGTTTATCAATGAAGGACAGATTCAGGAAGAGAATACACCGGCAGAATTCTTCGCCAATCCACAGAATCCGCGTCTATGCGACTTCCTTTCCAAAGTATTGTAGCGAAAGAACAGATAAAACGGAAAAAATAGTTGATAAAAAGTTTTCATAAGCTATTGCAATCAGAAAAGAAATAGTCTATGATAAAACCGTTATATGACTGACGGATAAGTGGAAAAACCACATGAAGTATAACGAAAACGAGCCGACCGTCTGGGCGATGAACCTGGAGGACTGGCTCGTTTTCTTTTGTGTATGTTATTTTGAACATCAAAAGATATTGACAAAAAAATAACGGTCAGTATATACTAACTACAGTTAAACAAGACTAATTCAAGCCGATGAATAAAAAGTCTGTTGACAGTAAATTTAGTAACCATTCAGTGTTCATACTGAATACATTTTTTAGGAGGATATCGTAATGATTGAAATGAAAGAGTGGGATGGATTCGAAGGACGTCTCTGGAAAGAAGAAATCAATGTTCGTCAGTTTATTCAGGACAACTACACTCCATATGATGGAGATGAGAGCTTTTTAGCTGAGCCGACAGATGCAACCAACAAGCTATGGGGGGCACTTCAGAAATTACAGAAAGAAGAGCGTGCCAAGGGCGGCGTTCTTGATATGGAGACAGAGGTTGTAACCGGAATTACAGCTTATGGTCCGGGATATATTGATGAAAGCTTAAAAGATTTAGAGCAGGTAGTTGGTCTTCAGACTGACAAACCATTAAAGAGAGCTTTCATGCCATATGGTGGAATCAAGATGGCTGTTCAGGCATGTGAGACCTACGGTTATGAAGTAAATGATAAATTAAAAGAAATTTTCACCAAGTATCATAAGACACACAATACAGCAGTATTTGATGCTTATACACCGGAAATGATGAAGGTTCGTCATGCTAAGATTTTAACAGGTCTTCCGGATACCTACGGTCGTGGACGTATTGTAGGTGATTACCGCCGTGTAGCATTATACGGACTGGATTACTTAATCGCTGAGAAGAAGAAAGACAAAGCCAACTGCGGATGCGGACAGATGACAGATGATGTCATCCGTTTAAGAGAAGAAATTGCAGAGCAGATTAAATGTCTGGAAGACATGAAGAAACTGGCTGAGATTTACGGATATGATATTTCAAGACCTGCAACCAATGCAAAAGAGGCTGTTCAGTGGTTATACTTCGGATACCTTGCAGCAATCAAGACACAGAACGGTGCAGCAATGTCAGTAGGACGTGTTTCTACTTTCCTTGATATTTATATTAAGAGAGATATGGATAAGGGAATTCTTACCGAGCAGCAGGCTCAGGAGCTGATTGACCATTTCACAATGAAACTTCGTATGGTTAAATTCGCACGTATTCCTTCTTATAACCAGTTATTCTCCGGAGACCCTGTATGGGCAACCCTTGATGTAGCAGGAACAGGTGTAGACGGACGTTCCATGGTAACCAAAACAGACTTCCGTTTCCTTCATACCTTAGAGAATATGGGACCGGCACCGGAACCAAACCTTACTGTATTCTATTCATCCAGACTGCCACAGACCTTCCGTGATTATGCAGCACGTATTTCGATTGAAACAAGCTCAATCCAGTATGAGAACGATGATGCAATGAAACCGGTATGGGGCGATGATTACGCAATCTGCTGCTGTGTATCTGCTACACAGACAGGTAAAGAGATGCAGTTCTTCGGCGCTCGTGCAAACCTTGCAAAATGTCTGCTTTACGCAATCAACGGTGGTGTTGATGAAAAATCAGGCGAGCAGGTAGGACCAAACTACGCACCAATTACAGCTGAATATCTTGACTATGATGAAGTAATGGCAAAATATGACAAGATGATGGACTGGTTAGTAGACATCTATGTAAATACACTGAACCTGATTCAGTATATGCATGATAAATATTACTATGAAGCAGCAGAGCTTTCTCTGATGGATACCGACTTAAAGAGAACTTTTGCAACCGGTATTGCAGGATTTTCACATGTTATCGATTCTCTTTCTGCAATCAAATATGCAAAAGTAAAAGTCGTACGTGATGAGAACGGACTTGCAAAAGACTTCGAAATCGAAGGAGACTTCCCGAAGTACGGAAATGATGATGACCGTGCAGATGAAATCGGAGTATGGCTGCTTAAGACTTTCATGGATAAATTAAAGAAACATCATACTTATCGTGATTCTGAGCCTACAACTTCTATCCTTACCATTACTTCTAACGTAGTATATGGTAAAGCAACCGGAGCTATGCCGGATGGACGTAAAGCCGGCGAACCACTTTCACCGGGAGCTAACCCATCTTACGGTGCAGAGCAGAACGGACTTTTAGCTTCCTTAAACTCTCTGACCAAGCTTCCATATGAGTGGGCATTAGATGGTATTTCCAATACACAGACCATCAATCCTGGCGCACTTGGAAACAACGAGCAGGAAAGAATAGATAACCTTGTAAATGTAATGGACGGATACTTTGATCAGGGTGCACATCATCTGAATGTTAATGTATTTGGCAAAGAAAAGCTTATTGATGCAATGGAGCATCCGGAGAAAGAAGAGTATGCAAACTTCACAATCCGTGTATCCGGATATGCGGTTAAGTTCATTGACCTCACAAGAGAGCAGCAGCTTGATGTTATTGCAAGAACATGCCACGGAACACTCTAAGATTTAATCTTAATGAAAGGGCGGGCTTATGCACCGCCCTTTTTGTATAGAAAGAGGTAAGATTTATGACAGGTTATGTACATTCAATAGAAACATTTGGTTCGGTGGATGGGCCGGGAATAAGATTTGTGGTTTTTCTGACAGGATGTAATATGAGATGCCAATTCTGCCATAATCCCGACACATGGGAGTCCGGCAGAGGAACCGAATATACGGCCGATGAATTGCTAAAAAAAGCACTGCGGTACAAAACTTACTGGGGTGATGCCGGCGGGATTACCGTCAGCGGCGGAGAACCGCTCCTTCAAGCTGACTTTTTATGTGAATTTTTCCAGCTTGCCAAAGAACAGCACATTCACACCACACTGGACACCGCGGGACAGCCATTTACCACCGCCGAACCTTTCTTTTCCCGCCTGACCACGCTTTTAGAGCACACCGATCTTGTTATTCTGGATCTGAAACACATCGATCCGGAAAAACATCGTCTTCTGACTGGGCACTCCAACGAATCCATTCTTTCCTTTGCCCGGTTTTTAGACCAGATTCATAAGCCCATGTGGGTCCGGCATGTTTTAGTCCCCGGCATTACCGATGATCCGGCCAACCTGCATGGAATCCGTGCATTTCTGGACACACTTTCAAATGTGGAAAAGGTAGAAATTCTCCCCTACCACACACTCGGTATCTATAAATGGGAAACGCTTGGCATTCCCTACTCCCTGTCCGACATCCGTATCCCGGACGAGAACGATCTGAAACGGGCAAACCAAATCCTGTTGGGATGAAAAAAAATGTGCCTTGGCACATTCGGGCGTCTCGCGCGGTCGCTTGCGACATGTTTCTGCTTCGCGCGAGTGCGCATCCTCGCGGAGC
>ENA-ORND01002575-ORND01002575.1-human-gut-metagenome-genome-assembly--contig:-NODE-2575-length-10883-cov-12.067880_pt1 | contig 10883 bp, 9 predicted proteins | sample MGYA00242111_ERZ509014 | MGnify/ENA primary metagenome ERZ509014 (study PRJEB26280, sample SAMEA2338694) | human gut metagenome | biome: human gut; feature: human-associated habitat; material: faeces... | reverse complement strand
GATGCCGGTTACCCGCGACAAGACGGAAAGACCCCATGGAGCTTTACTGTAGCCTGATATTGGGTTTCGGTGTTGCATGCACAGGATAGATGGGACGCTGGGAAAGAAACGCTTTGGCGTTTCTGGAGCGGACGTTGGGATACCATCCTTGCGACATTGGAATTCTAACCTGCGCCTCTGAATCGAGGCGGGGGACATTGTCAGGTGGGCAGTTTGACTGGGGCGGTCGCCTCCTAAAAAGTAGCGGAGGCGTTCAAAGGTTCGTTCGATCTGGACGGAAACCAGATGATTGAGTGCAAACGCATAAACGAGCCTGACTGCGAGACTGACGGGTCGAGCAGAGACGAAAGTCGGAGTTAGTGATCCGGTGGTATGTGAGTGGAAATGCCATCGCTCAACGGATAAAAGTTACCCTGGGGATAACAGGCTGATCTCCCCCAAGAGTCCACATCGACGGGGAGGTTTGGCACCTCGATGTCGGCTCATCGCATCCTGGGGCTGAATTCGGTCCCAAGGGTTTGGCTGTTCGCCAATTAAAGCGGTACGCGAGCTGGGTTCAGAACGTCGTGAGACAGTTCGGTCCCTATCTGTCGTGGGCGCAGGATATTTGAAAGGCGCTGTCCCTAGTACGAGAGGACCGGGATGGACGAACCTCTGGTGCACCAGTTGTCACGCCAGTGGCACAGCTGGGCAGCTATGTTCGGATCGGATAAACGCTGAAAGCATCTAAGCGTGAAGCCGGCCTTAAGATAAGATATCCCACTGAGTCAATCAGGTAAGACCCCTTGAAGACTACAAGGTTGATAGGCACACAGTGTAAGCGGAGTGATCCGTTCAGCTAGCGTGTACTAATAGGTCGAGGGCTTGACCCCATCTTGATCAGATACTCTGTTTGCTAAGAAAGCAGTTCGATATTCAGTTTTGAGGGTACATCCCTTGACAGGAAAGCATGAAAGTGCTAGACTGTTACAAGAAAAAGAGAAGCATGACAAGCGCCATGTGAATGGCCGGTGTCGATGACGGTGAGGTTCCACCTGTTCCCATTCCGAACACAGAAGTTAAGCTCACTTGTGCCGAAGATAGTTGGCTGGAAACGGCCTGTGAAAATAGGTAGATGCCGGCTTCTCTTTTTTATTATGGCCCGTTGGTCAAGCGGTTAAGACAGCGGCCTCTCACGCCGTTAACGTGGGTTCGATTCCCGCACGGGTCACCAAGAAGCACTACTTCATTTGAGGTAGTGCTTTTTTCTTTGTATCCGCTTTTTAATAGGTGTCGGGCGTAAAAGGTGACCCGTGTGGGAATCGAAAAGCCCGGGCCCCGCGTCCAGCGTACCGCGGGGCAAAAACAGCCCCGCGGGCTGTTTTTAGGGCGCGGGCGCTTTACTTTTTACGCACCACATTCGTCAAGCAATAGAATCCGTTGCAACGACGGATTCTGTTTTTGTTTTTATGGGGGCTACGGAGCGATTGAGACAATCGCTGGTTTTGCCGATGAAGCGGTAGTAGATTTCGATGCGCATAACCGTTTCACCGTCAATTATCTCTTTCTCGTGGACGATGATTTTCTCAATCAGCGTGTGAACCAGTTCCTCGTCCAACTCCGTAATATCGGCATACGGGGCGACCAAATCGGCGAAATCCTGTATGCCCTGCGTTTTGGTGGTTGCTTCTGTAAGCAACGCTTGAATTTCTGCGGCGCGGGTTTTCAATTCTTTTGTTTCCGCTTCATACTTGGCAGATAGGGTCTGATAGAGGTCATCCGAGAGCCGTCCGAACACGTTATCCTCGTAGATGCGCTGCACCAGCGTGGTCAGTTCGGACAGGCGGCGCTGGGCTGCGTCCAACTCTTTTTTCATGGCTTTCTGCTCGTTCAGCTGCCCGGCCTGTGACAACCCCATCAGATAGTCCGCATACGCATCAGTATCCTCGGCAGCCAGCATAGCGTGGCGGCGGATGTCCGCCAGAACGATAGCCTTGACCTGTTCCAGCGAGATATAATGCGTGGTACACACCTTGCCGCCGTAGCGCCGATTGGCGTTGCAGCTGAATGTACCCAGCGACTTACGGCGTTCATCTTTTTTGCGGCTACAAAATGCCATGCGCTTGCCGCACTCCCCGCAGAACATGATGCCGCGAAAGATGTTATTCTCGCTGCGCTTTTTGCCCGGCTGCTTGACCTTGATGCGTTCCTGCACCGTCCAGAAAGTCTCGGCATCCACCAGCGCTTCGTGCGTTCCCTCCACAACGACCCAATCCGTTTCGGGCTTCCAAATCATCTTTTTAGATTTAAAATTTTGTGTGCCGGTGCGGAAATGCACCATATTCCCGATGTAGACTTGATTCATCAGAATGGCACGAACCGTGCTGTGATCCCACGCATACGGATAGGTCAGAACAATATCTGACGCAAAAGTTCCAAACTTTTCGTGCAGGTACGCCTGTGGGCGGAGAACTTGCTTTTCGCCCAGTTCCTTTGCAATGATGCTGCAACTTTTACCCGCAAGCGCCATTTGAAAAATTTCCTTGATGACCCATGCGTACTGATTCGGAACGAGCTTGTGGCGGTCATTGGGGTCACGGTCATAACCATACGGCGGGTACGCGCCCGTGTATTCCCCACGCAGTGCCTTTGCCTTGAACGCCGACTTGACCTTGCGGCTGATGTCCTTGGCATACCATTCATTGATGATATTTTTGAACGGTGCAAATTCGTTATCTCCGGCAGCGGAATCCACGCCATCCGTGATGGCAATGAACCGCACCTTATTCTCCGGGAAGATTACTTCCGTGTAGCGCCCGACTTCCAGATAGTTGCGGCCAAGGCGCGACAGGTCTTTTACAATAATCGTTCGCACCCGCCGCTGCTCGACCAGTTCCATCATTTCAGTAAATGCAGGGCGGTCAAAGTTTGTGCCGGAGTAGCCATCATCCATAAAGAACTGGCAATTCGTAAAACCGTGTTCCTTGGCATACTGCCCCAGAATGGCGCGCTGGGATTGGATGCTCATGCTTTCGCCGCCGACTTCATCATCGCGGCTCAATCTGCCATATAAAGCGGTAATATCCTGTAGCTGTTTCTCTTTCATTTTCCATCCTTTCCGAACAGCGATTCAGGATGTCTGCCAGCTGTAGTATAACTCTCTTTGCACGATTTGTGTAGGGGCTTTCGACACATTTTTTGCTGAATGGCGGTTCTTTTTTGCTTGATTTTTTCAAGTATACGGCCTGCCGCCGCAAAAGTCATTGAGCGGGAATTGTGTGCAAATTGCACATCGCGCAAATGCTAATATTTGAAACTTTTGTGAATAATCATCGTCATCTCTCGCAATATGGCGGAGAACTTGCTATACTATGTATTGTTCATCTCTATCGGCATCCATGCAGGAAACGCCTCAAAATACGGAGAGTTCCGTAATCAGATGATTGGGTAACGAAAGATTTCCGCCTGCTTGCAGAAAGAATGACGCTTATTTGAATTTGAAAGAACCTTGAAAACCGAATTACAGTTAGGGGGTACGCGAATGGAGCGTTTAGACTTCTGCTCGTTTGTGGTGACCCTGCGCAGATACATTTATGCGGATGCGCTGGGAAACCAATTAGACTTACTTTGTTTGCTGTTCGGCAGCTTTCTGCAAAGTACAGATGCCGAAGATTTCACCTTCGACAACGGACAGGTCTGCCGCTGGCTCAACGGCACAGCGCGGGTCAGCCCGAAGATCACATCCTTTTACCTTGTCGGTGAGAACCAAGAAAAGCTGACGCAGGACATGGAAACAAAAATACTTACCATTATGTCGGACCCCGCAATGGCAGCGCAGAGCGAGTGTGACTTGTTGATGCAGGATGTTTCCATTTCCACCAGCAAGAAAAAGTCATTATACGCGGAACGGGATTTCTCCGTTTCCGCGCAGGTCGCAGAGTTTTTGTCCTTACTGCTGTGCTTCGCAATGCAGCGTGAGTTTGTAAAACGCGAAGCACGGGCAAAGGTCTGCGAACAGATCATCTTGCCGCCGGACTATGACCCGGTAGTTTTTACCGAGGCCCGGATGTCCAAATGTATCGTGATCCAGCCAATGACCGGGCCTTACAAAATTGTAAAGGCGGAGAATATTTTTAAAGAAATCCCATTTGCACTCGAAAAAATATTCCCACCTGTAAGTGAGGATTCCGAAGATGCTGTGGAACATGCCGAGCAGATGAAAAAACGCCGGAAAATGCTTTTGGCTTTGGTGCAATATCTAAAAGAAACTTATCAGCTTGGCATTATGGAAATCGAAACCGGCAACGAAGAAAAAGGTCATGCTCTTGTGCGGGAAGTTCAGAATATTTACCGACAACTGTATGGTGAAATGCCTGCCCTTATGGAAGAACAACGTCAGATGTATCGGGAGTATCTGGAAAGCAACGGAATCCGATTTTTCCAAGAACCCCATAAACTAACAGGCTGACGGCACAGCGGTTCTCTCACGAAAGTGAGAGGGCCGCTTTTTCTATGTTCATTTTCCTGCGCTCAATTTCCGCACAATTTCCCATCAATGCTAAAGCAGCCCGCTTTCGATAAAATGAATCTGTAACCCGATACCAAAATCGGTGTCGGCAGCAACATTCCGAAAGGGGGCTTTTTTATAAGGCAAGAGAAGAAAATTTTATCAAAAGCCTATCGGCACAAAATCGGCAGGGTGACGTTTGAGGTCACATCCTACGACAACCCGGCAGGCATGCAAACATCGCAGGAAATGCTTTTGCAGATGATGGAGCAGAAGATACACGGAGAGAGGAGATGATTCCCCGATGAAGCAATTCAATGACATTACAATTATCGGCATCGACCAAGGGTATGGCAATATGAAAACCGCCAATACCATTTTCCCTACGGCTATTACCGCTTACGACACCGCGCCCATGTTCAAGGGTGATGTGCTGGAATACGGCGGTAAATTCTACCGCGTGGGAGAAGGTCACAAGGGCTTTGTGGCAGACAAGTCAACGGACGGCGATTTCTATCTGCTGACGCTGGCGGCCATCGCCAAAGAGATCGCGTACCGGAACGCGCCGACCACAACACCGGTGATCCTTGCGGCTGGCTTGCCGCTGACGAGCTTCGGCCGGGAAAAGAAAGCATTCCGGGCATATCTGCTGCGCGAGGGCAAACCGGTCTCTTTTTCGTATGAAGGAATTTCGTATGAAACTTCTGTGCAGGATGTGAAGCTGTTCCCGCAGGGCTATGCGGCGATCCTCCAGCACAGCGATCTGCTGAATGAACCGTCCGTGATCCTTGCGGACATTGGCGGGTGGACCGTGGATATTATGCGGCTGGACAACCGCATCCCGTACGCAGCTTCTTGCCGCAGCTTGGAGCTGGGCATGATCCGCTGTCTGGATGAGATCGCGGAGCAGGTGCGCCGGAGCCTGAATTTATCGCTCACCAGTGTGCAGATTGAAAATGTCCTGCGCGGCAGCCCGGACAGTATGGACGACCGCGTGAAAGCCATCATCCAGCGCGAAGCTGGGCTTTATGCCAGACGCATTCTCTCTGCCATTGCCGAAGCAGGTCTGGACTGCCGCGCTATGCCGGTCGTGTTCCTCGGCGGCGGGGCCGGACTTATGAAGCGATACCTGCCGCAAGGCAGCGTTCTGCGTCCTGTCATTTTGGACGATGATAAACTGAATGCGCAGGCATACGAGCGGCTGGCATCGCAGGTAGCAGGCCATGCAGGATAAGCCGCAAACGGCCCGTTTTGGTACGACGCTGTTTTTGGACAATCCGCTGCATCGGCAGGCGTGGGAGCTTCTGTCTGCGATTCCGGCTGGGCAGCGCACAAACTGGCTTTGCCTGGCACTGTGCCAGCAGGCGCAGCGGAAGCAATTCCTGCTGGACCTGAAAACAATTCTCCAAACGGAGCTGCAAAACAGCTCCTACCCGCAAACAATTTCGCGGCCGCAGCCAGCCGGGAGCGTTGACGATGACGTTCTCGGCTTTTTGCGCGCGCTGCAGGAAGAAGGTGAAGAAAGCTGAACGTATAATCCGATATTTTGATATGTTCGCGGGCGTCGGCGGTTTCCGGGCAGGGTTAAACTTTGCAGGCGGATTTCAGTGTATCGGTCATTGCGAAATCGACAAATACGCAGACGCCAGCTATCGCGCCATCCACGCGCCCGGAAAGGAGGAAGTCTACTATCCCGACGCAAGAACCATTGACCCCAAAGAACTCCCCGACTTTGACCTCCTGTGCGGAGGTTTCCCCTGCCAGGCGTTTTCTACAGCTGGCAGGAGAAAAGGATTTGAAGATGCAAGAGGTACTCTCTTCTTTGAACTGGCCAGAGTGGTTAAAGAAAAACGACCGCCGTATCTTTTCTTTGAAAACGTGCCTGGGCTCCTTTCGCATGACCGAGGCCGGACGTTTGGTGTCATCCTCTCCGCGCTTTATGACCTGGGGTATCATGTCGAATGGACTGTGCTTAACAGCAAACATTTTGGAGTCCCGCAATCAAGACGGCGGCTGTTCCTTATCGGATATCTTGATCCCCGATGCGCCGGAAAAATACTTCCTGTCTTTGGAGCAGATGCAAAAGCTCTTGTACAGATCGTCCATGGACGGCTGGGCAAACGAGTCTATGATTCTGCCGGAATCGCCTGCACACAGGACACCAGCAGACAATCCGGACTCTACTTTGTAGATCTGACGAAGGGCGATCCGAAGATCACGCCGAACGCCAGATGTTTGCATACCCGGCAGGACGGCTCCCTTACCAACTTCAAAGGGCAAAATTCCGGCGTTCTCTATATCAAGGAAGCAACGAAGAAAGGCTACAAGGAAGCGCATGAAGGCGATTCCATCGACCTCGGCTTCGCGGGCAGCAATACGCGCCGCGGCCGCGTGTTTGCGGGTGTTGCCCATACGGTGGACACGGCGAACACACACGGCATTGTCCTGCGCGGCGGCAGAGTCCGAAGGCTGATGCCGTGGGAATGTTTCCGCTTACAAGGCTTCAGTGAGGATCAGATTGACAAGATCCTCGCTATCAACTCTGATGCGCAGGCGTATAAGCAAGCTGGCAACAGCGTGACCGTGACAGTCATAGAAGCCATTGGCCGCCGCATCCGCGCAGCAGATGCGGAACTCTACGCACAAGAAAGCAGGTGACCTATGCCAAACCATATTACAAACATTTTGAAGTTTAAGGGTGACAGCGAACAGGTTCATGCCATGCTTGACAAAATCAAAAGTGATGAACTCGGCTTTGGCAGTATTGACTTCAATAAAATCATCCCCATGCCGGAAAGCCTCAACATTGAAGCAGGCTCCCGCACAGACGAGGCTCTGTATGTCTGCATGATGGCGCTGAACCCAGCCGCACCGGACATGGGCATTCCCAAATTAAGCAGGGAGGAATATCAGAAGTTGGCCGGCATTGTTGGTCGAAGCAAAGGCGAGCAGTTTATGACGCTGGATGCACAGCGGATTTCCAGAGCCAGCAAATACACGCCCCTTTCAGATGTCATTGCCATAGGGCAGATCGTGATCTCCAACTTCCTGCAATATGGCTGCGGAGATTGGTACGGATGGTGCAATCGGAACTGGGGAACAAAGTGGAATGCTTATGACGTTCACTTCGATCAGGAATCACAAAGCATTCACTTCCTGACTGCGTGGGATATGCCTGCACTGGTCATGGACAAGCTGTCACGGATGTTCCCGGAGATAAAAATGGACCTGCAATGGGCAGATGAAGATGTTGGTTACAACGTCGGCCATGTCGTTCTTTTGGCAGGAAAGGCGATTGCTGGGCATATCCCAGAGGGCGGCAGCCGGGAGGCTTATGAGATGTCTTTTCAGATTCATGGCGGAAAAGCAGCCGATTTTAACATGGTGTTCGACGAAAAGAAAGATACCTACGTTTATCAGGAGCCAGAGAAACGTACCCCTCCGCAGACAAAGGGCGATAAGCCGAAAGAACCGGAGCGATGATTGGCATCAAAGATCAATGCTTCGGCGTGGAGATCGAGCTGACCGGCATCACGCGAGCAGAAGCGGCAGAGGCGCTTGGCGCGTATTTTGAAACAACGCCGCAGCGCAGCTATGATAATTATGATAGCTGGTATGTACCGGATCGGGAGGGCAAGCAGTGGCGCATCATGAGCGATGGCAGTATCCGCGCAGAGTGGAACGACGATGGTCACTATCGCAGAACAACCGATCCGGAATATCGCGTGGAAATGGTAACGCCGAAGCTCACCTATGACGAAATGGAAAAGTTTCAGGAGTGCGTGCGCCGTATCCGGCAGGCAGGCGGAAAAGTCAACGACTCCTGCGGGATGCACGTCCATGTGGATGCTTCCAATCATAACCGCCAGAGTCTCAAGAACCTGCTCAGTATCATGTATTCCAAAGAAGATCTGCTGTTCAAAGCCCTGAAAACGGACCCCGCCCGTGTCAACCGCTGGTGTCAGCGCGTGCGCGAACCCATGCTGCAGCGGGCAAGGCGGCTGTCCAATGAACCGACGAGAGATTTGACGCAGTTGGAAAACATCTGGTACGAAGGCTGCATTTCTGCGCACGAGCATTACAACTGGACGCGCTATTACGCGCTGAATCTTCACTCTGTCTTTTACCGCGGCACCATTGAATGGCGCTGCTTTAATTCTACCCTCCACGCCGGTCGCGCAAAAGCCTACGTCAATTTATGCCTTGCCATGTCTGCGCAGGCCATCGCCCAGCGCACCAGCGTTATGCGCAAGACGGTGAGCGACAATGAATTGTTCACGTTCCGTGTCTGGCTCGTGCGGATGGGGCTGAACGGCGATGAATTCAAGAACACGCGCGACCATCTGCTTGCCAATCTGGAGGGCGACCGCGCTTGGCGATATGACAAGGACTGCTATGCAAGCAGCCACAAAAACCGAACATCTCAACAGGAACAGGAGAGGTGACCGAATGAGAATTTGTATTGAAGAATCTACATACGAGGGTACGCCCATCGAAATTTTAACCCAGCTCCGTGCCATGCATTTTGACGCAGATACCTTTGACGGCATGGAAGGCTACATCCGCTATATGCAAAACACGATCCGCCGCATGACGGAAACCCAGTGTGAGCTGCCGGAGGGCAGCACGGAAGAACGTGCAGCCGCACTTATTCATGTTTTGCAGGAGATCGGCGCGCTGGAGCTGTTGGAGGAATGAGGATGGAAAAACCACTGTATTTTGCCTACGGCAGCAATATCAATCTGGATCAGATGCAGTACCGCTGCCCGGACGCGAGCGTCTATGGGCAAGCTGTGCTGGACAATTATGACCTGCGCTTTCGCGGCAGCGGCGTTGCGACGGTCGAACCCAAGGAAGGCGCTTGTGTCTACGGCCTTTTGTGGGAGTTAACTGACAAATGTGAAGCATCCCTCGACCGCTATGAAGGCTATCCGCGTCTGTACATCAAGCAGACGCTGGAGGTGCGGACGTTTGACGGGCAGCGCGTCCCAGTTATGGCCTACATTATGAACCCTGAACTGCACCTGAAACCGTCCCTACCGCCAAGAGACTACTATCTCGGTATCAAAACGGGCTACGAGCAGAACGGTCTGCCGGTTGGCTGCCTCAAGTATGCATTCAAGAACTGCCTCAAGGAGTGCGGCATTGAACCGTATCCAAAGAAAGTGCAGACCAAGCCGCCGCAGCGGAAGGAGGCCAGCCATGAGCGATAACGCCATCCGGAGAATTCAGGTCGGTGATCTTCGCAAAATGAGCGACCGAGAAGGGCTGATCCTGCAAGGCTGCGGCGGTGATCCGCAGGAGTGGTTGGATGGGATCAACGAAATGCTCACGGATGCTGGAATCCTGCGCAATGGCAGCCGGTTTGAACGGGCATCTCTGTTCGAGTACGACGGTCACACCAACATGCTGTTTGACTTTGAAGGTGTTGATCTTGATGTCGGCAAACTCGCCATGTGGAGACTTACCACATACGGAACGATTGGCGGGACATGGCTCAGTGATTATGTGCCGAACCGTCTGGGTGGTTTTTTAGAGAAATCTGAATTGGGCGTTGAAAAGCCGTCCTGCCCGCTCATTGGGCAGGACGGCAATATTTTTAACCTTGTCGGCATTGCGGCGAGGACGCTGCGCGAAGCTGGTCTGCGGGATCAGGCGAAAGAACTCACCCACCGCATTTTCAGCGGCGAGTGCCACAGCTACGGCGAAGCCCTGTGCCTGATTGGGGAATATGTGACAATCACGGATATTAACGACCATTCGCACAGCAAATGTAGAAATTCGAGAACCGACCATGAACGATGAAAGGACGCGAATATGAATAAAGAGCAATTTGAAGCCAGAATCAAGGAACTCTTGCCGCAGACGACAGAACAGGCGCTAAATGCGTGGACAGAATATATTCAATCGTTGGAAAAAGAGGAAATCGATCCGGCGAGTTACCTGTTTGACTGTTCCTATGTGGAATTATCTCTAATTAAGCAGCATCAGGGTGAAGAAGTTGCAACGCAACTGTTTAATTATGGAGAACACTTTGTTTTCAACTATTTTGAGCTTCGGGGTGCAGCTTCCAAATTAGCGGAAGGTTGGGCCTTGGACAAGATTTGCAGCTACACTGTGAAAAACGGCTGTGATGCGACGCAGGAAGAAGACGAGGAATCTCAGGCGGCGTTGCATGCATTTCAGCAGGAGCACGCCGAGACAGATGATAAACCGGCAGATTTGCCGAAATCAGACGCTCCAAAGCAGATGCGCATTCTGGTCGTGGAACCCACCAAAGATCCGTATGTCAAGGAGATCGACGGCAGCTTGGCGAGCATGCAGGCTATTGTGGGTGGTTTCATTCAGGCCGTCGAACCGTTTGATGATCCGAATGTCCTGCTGCTGTGCAACGAAG
>ENA-ORND01002569-ORND01002569.1-human-gut-metagenome-genome-assembly--contig:-NODE-2569-length-10919-cov-7.349411_pt1 | contig 10919 bp, 10 predicted proteins | sample MGYA00242111_ERZ509014 | MGnify/ENA primary metagenome ERZ509014 (study PRJEB26280, sample SAMEA2338694) | human gut metagenome | biome: human gut; feature: human-associated habitat; material: faeces... | reverse complement strand
TTCGTTCCGACCAACGTGATTTCCATTACCGACGGTCAGATCTTCCTTGAAACGGACCTCTTTAACGCCGGTATCCGTCCCGCTATTAACCCCGGTATCTCGGTGAGCCGCGTGGGCGGCGCTGCCCAGACCAAGGTGATTAAGAAGCTCGGCGGCGGTGTGCGTCTGGCTCTGGCCCAGTACCGTGAACTTGCGGCATTCGCACAGTTCGCGAGCGACCTGGACGAAGCCACCCGTAAGCAGCTGGAACGCGGCCGTGTTGTGACTGAACTCATGAAGCAGCCCCAGTACCAGCCTCTGCAGGTTTGGGAAGAAGCTGTGACGCTGTTTGCCGTCGAAATGGGCTTCTACGACACTGTTGCCGTCAAGGATGCTCTGCGCTGCGAACGCGCTATGCGTGAGTTCCTGCAGACCAAGCATTCCGATCTGATTGCCCGTATCGAAGAGCAGAAGGTCCTTTCCAAGGAAGACGGAGAGGCTCTGAAGGCTGCGATCGAAGACTTTCAGAAGAACGGCGCTTACTAATTGCGCATCAGTTTGAGAGGACCACATGCCTAGTACAAAGGAAATTCGCGGAAAGATCAAGAGCGTGCAAAACACGCGCAAGATCACCAAGGCGATGGAAATGGTTGCGGCCTCGAAGATGCGCAAGGCACAGGATCGGATGCGTCAGGCTCGTCCGTACGCTGACAAGATTCGCAATATCATTGCGCACTTGGCGGCTTCTTCGAGCAGCTACACGCATCCCTTCCTCGTCAAGCACAAGGAACAGACCGGTACGTCGGCAATCATCATTGTCGCTACGGATAAGGGTCTGGCGGGCGCGCTCAACACCAACGTTCAGCGCCTCGTGCTTCATAAGTCTCAGGAACTTCACGAGAAGGGTGAAAACCTCGTGGTGACTGCTATCGGCAGCAAGGCTGTCGCTTTCAGCGGTCACCTCGGTCTCGAAGTGATGAGTCAGGTCGTACAGCTCGGTGATCGTCCGAATCTGGAAAAACTGCTCGGTGCCATCCGCGTCCAGCTGGATGCGTATGCTCAGGGTAAGGTCGATGCCGTTTATCTTGCTTACACGCAGTTTGTCAATGCGATGAAGCAGGTTCCGGTGGTCGAGCAGCTTCTGCCGCTCACAACGGATAAGCTCAGTACGATTGGTGAAGAACCGCGTCAATACTCGTGGGATTACATCTACGAACCGGATGCGCAAACTGTGCTCGACGAGTTGCTCAAGCGCTACGTCGAAGCTTTAATTTATCAGGCGGTTGCTGAAAATATGGCTTCTGAGCAGTCTGCCCGTATGGTCGCCATGAAGGCGGCTTCGGACAACGCGAAGAAACTCATTGATGATCTGCAGCTCGTCTACAACAAGACCCGTCAGGCCGGCATTACAAAAGAAATCACCGAAATTGTCGGTGGTGCCGCTGCGGTGTCCTAAAAGATTTGAATACCGAGGATTACCCCATGAGTATCGGACAAATCGTTCAGGTTATCGGCGCTGTGGTGGATATCGAATTCCCCCGCGACGACATGCCGAAGGTTTACGACGCACTTGTCCTGGAAGAGGACAAGTCCAATACCCTGGCCGAGGCAGGCCTGACTTTCGAAGTGCAGCAGCAGCTGGGCGACGGCGTGGTTCGTACCATTGCCATGGGCTCTTCTGACGGTCTGCAGCGCGGCATGAAAGTGAAGTCCACCGGCGCAGGTATTTCTGTTCCTGTCGGTCACAAGACTCTCGGCCGTATTATGGACGTGCTGGGCCGCCCGATCGATGACTGCGGCCCCATCGGCGAAGATGAACGCCGTACGATTCACCGTGCAGCTCCGAAGTTCGACGAACTGAGCCCGGCAGTTGACCTGCTGGAAACCGGCATTAAGGTTATTGACCTTATCTGCCCGTTTGCCAAGGGCGGCAAGGTCGGTCTGTTCGGCGGCGCCGGTGTCGGCAAGACCGTCAACATGATGGAACTCATCAACAACATCGCTAAGGCTTACGGCGGTTATTCCGTGTTTGCCGGTGTCGGTGAACGTACCCGTGAAGGCAACGACTTCTACCATGAAATGGAAGAGTCCAAGGTGCTCGACAAGGTCGCCATGGTGTTCGGTCAGATGAACGAACCCCCGGGCAACCGTCTGCGCGTTGCTCTGACGGGCCTGACGATGGCTGAAGCCTTCCGTGACGAAGGCCGCGATATCCTGCTCTTCATTGACAACATCTACCGTTATACCCTTGCCGGTACGGAAGTGTCCGCTTTGCTCGGCCGTATGCCGTCAGCTGTGGGTTATCAGCCGACGCTGGCAGAAGAAATGGGTAAGCTGCAGGAACGTATTGCTTCCACGAAGACCGGTTCCATTACGTCGATTCAGGCCGTGTACGTGCCTGCTGACGACTTGACTGACCCGTCTCCGGCCACCACGTTCAGCCACTTGGACGCCACCATCGTTCTGAGCCGTGATATTGCTGCTCTGGGTATTTACCCCGCTGTGGATCCGCTCGATTCCACCAGCCGTCAGGTTGACCCCAACATCATCGGTGAAGAACACTACAACACGGCCCGCCGTGTTCAGGAAACGCTTCAGAAGTACAAGGAACTGCGCGACATCATCGCCATTCTCGGTATGGATGAACTGTCTCCGGAAGACAAGCTCGCCGTGACCCGCGCCCGTAAGATTCAGCGCTTCCTCTCCCAGCCTTTCCACGTGGCCGAAGTGTTCACGGGTACGCCGGGTAAGTATGTGCCGCTGAAGGAAACGATCCGTGGCTTCAAGATGATTGTTGACGGCGAATGCGATGCATTGCCCGAACAGGCCTTCTACATGGTCGGCACGATCGACGAAGCCTTTGAAAAGGCCAAGACGATCAAGTAATAAGTCGGTTGCGGGGGTGCAGCGGTGAGCTGCCCCCGGCAGCCACACTTGATTGCCGATTACACGGAGCAACATATGTCCACGATTTTTGTTGATGTCGTCAGTGCGGAAGAGGCCATCTTCTCCGGTAAGGCGAGCTTTGTGGCTCTGCCCGGTCAGGAAGGTGAGCTCGGTATTCTGCCCGGACACGTTCCTCTGATTACCCGTATTCGTCCCGGTGCCGTCCGCATCAAGACGGAAGAAGGTCAGGAAGAAGACGTGTTTGTTGCCGGCGGCATTCTTGAAGTGCAGCCCGATCGCGTGACGGTGCTTGCTGACACGGCTGTCCGCAGCAAGGATCTTGATGAGGCTAAGGCCAAGAAGGCTCTCGAAGAAGCCAAGCAGGCCAGAGAGCAGGCGAAGAGCAATGTTGAAATCGCCAAGCTCGAAGCCACGATGTCCGCCTTGGCGGCACAGCTTGCCTACATCAGAAAACTCCGTCACTGAGAAACGAGTTTGCGGTAACGACTTTCCGAAAGACGTCCCGGCAGAAGCTGAGGACGTCTTTTTTTGCCCGGTGACAAGTTTTGCAGTAGCATGGAAAGATCGGGCGGCAGAAGGGGCCGGACTCCGTTGCCGTTATGGTCAGAAAAGCCCGGAGCACTCAATGAGGCGGACGCGGCTTTAGTACTTTAAGAGATTAAAAAAAAGGGGTATTGAGCATGCTCAAGGATGTTGTTCAGGTCTGTACCGACGGCAGCGATCTTTCGCACAAAGGCATTGAATCGGCCGTGGAAATTGCCAAGGCACTGCATCTGCCGGTGGTCGGAATGACCGCGGTTTTATCCAAGCCCAACACAGTGCACGGTCTTGAACATGAGGACAAAGCCGTGCAGGAGAGACTTGCTGCGGTGAAAAACCTCGCTGAAGCCGCTGAAATTCCGTATGAACTCGTGGCGGAGCACTGTGAGTCGGTGGCTGACGGTATTCTCAATGTGGCGGACCGTCATGACGCCCGCTTTATTGTGATGGCAAGCCGTGGCCTGGGAACGTTGGGCAGCCTGATCCTGGGCTCAGAAACCCAGAAGGTTCTCGCGCAGGCCGACCGTCCCGTGCTTGTGATCCGTTAAGCGTTTTTTGGACTGAAGGCGGCTGCCGCGTCAGCGGAACTTAGCCCCCGGATGCGGACGCGCTTTGTGCGTGAGGTCTCGCCGCTGATGACAGCAACGGCAGACTTCGGTACACCGGCTGTTTCAGCAATGAAGCGGATCAGCATGGCGTTGGCTTTGCCGTCCACCGGAGGTGCGGACAGAGCAATTTTGAGTCTGTCGTTGTAGATGCCCGCGACGGCATTGCGTTTGGCGCCCGGTTGGGCGTGAACCGCTAAAATGCAGCCGTCCTCACCGGTACTGAGCCAAACGGGGCCCGCGGGGGAGGCTGTATTCCCCGTTTTCCCGGTCTGTGTAATTTCCCTCTGCTTTTTAGAACTCATGAAACCGAGCAACGATACTTTTCTGCGTACTTTAAAACGTGAACACACTGAATATACCCCATTGTGGCTGATGCGTCAGGCGGGAAGGTACCTGCCCGAATACAACGCAACGCGTGCCAGGCTCGGCAGTTTCATGGCACTGGCGCAGTCGCCTGAAGGGGCTTGTGAGGTAACGCTGCAGCCGGTGGAAAGATTCGGGCTCGATGCGGCGATTCTTTTTTCGGACATTCTGACCGTACCGGATGCCATGGGGCTCGGCCTGCATTTTGTGGCCGGCGAAGGCCCTGTGTTTGACCATCCGGTTCAGACCGAAGAAGCGGTGGCCAAACTTTTTGTGCCGGATCCCTGTGAGAAACTGAAGTATGTGACCGATGCTGTGAGCCTGATCCGCAAAACCCTGAACAATAAGGTTCCTCTGATCGGTTTTTCGGGCTCGCCCTTTACGCTTGCCTGCTACATGGTTGAGGGCGGATCCTCCAAGGATTTCTCCACCATTAAGAAGATGCTCTACACGCGTCCGGACCTTCTCAAGCGCATTCTGGAAGTCAATGCTGCATCAGTGGCGGCATACCTTAACGCGCAGATCGAGGCGGGCGCTCAGGCTGTTCAGATTTTTGATACCTGGGGCGGCGCGCTGGCCGACGGTGTTTACCAGGAATTTTCTCTGAAGTACATGGCCGACGTGATCCGCGCGCTGAAGCGTGAAAATGAGGGAGAGAAAGTGCCGGTCATTGTTTTCACCAAGGGATGCGGCAACTGGCTTGAAGATCTTGCGGCCTGCGGTGCGGACTGTGTGGGTGTGGACTGGTGCGTCAATCTCACGACGGCCCGCAGCCGTGTGAAGGATCAGGTGGCTTTGCAGGGCAATATGGATCCGATGGTGCTTTTTGCCGGTGAAGAGGCAATCCGCCGGGAAGCCCGCCGCGTTATTGACGCTTACGGGCCGGTCGGAAAAGGCGGTCATGTCTTTAATCTCGGCCACGGCATCAGTCAGTTTACGGATCCCGAAGCCGTCCGTATTCTTGTGGATGAAGTGCACAGTTATTCACGCGGCCGTCATTAATTCAACAGCTGATTCCACAGAGTTATCCACAGGAAGAAAGTCAAAGACCGCTGCCGTAAAAGATTCGGCAGCGGCCTTTATTTTTCTATTGAATTCGTTTCAACATATTGAAAATAAAGAAAATTAATTTTCTTAGCGCTTCGGAAAACACGCCTCTTTGTTTTACACGGTTACCGGTGCTCCGGCGCCGGTGGAAAACTCTCCACAAAGTTATCCACAGGATGGGCTTAAGCGGGTAGAAGTGCCCTCAGAACCGTTCTATCAAACCTGAGCAAACCTGTGTAAAAGTCGGTTTGCTCACATCTGAACCTATTATTCGCTCTTCGTCCCGACACAGCCGAACTGCTGTCCCGTGTGAATGGCGGGGACTGTGTCTGAGCATCCCGGGCCTTGCGGTCCGGCCGAAGTCCTGCCGTGAACGGTAGAGCCCGAGGGCTCCTCCAAGCGGCGACGGAACCTGGCTTCAAGCTCGGCCTTCACATACTGCCTGCCGAGCTTTCGGGCGAGCTTTTCATCGCCGTCCCGTGATACCAGGTTCGCAGCAGCAACCCTGTCCGAGTGCCCCGACCAGCCGCAATATGTGCACTTAAACGAGTCCCCGTGGCGGTTGCGTTTGTCAACGCAGCCGCAGTGAGGGCACGTGGTCGAGGTATACGCCGGATTGACGCTTACTAAAGTCACTCCGTAACGTCTGCAGTAAAACTCCAGTCGTTCCCGGATATAGCCGCGCAACCAAGTGCTAAACAACCCGCGCTTGAAAGCGTGGGGTTTCCTGACACGGTGCAGGCTTTCCCGCAAACAGCCAAGGTGTTTGAGGCCTTGTCTGCCCGGGCGTCCCCTGCACCACAGGAACATTTAAAACGCAACCGCTCTACGGGTACGGGCTTCATCAGCTCGATCCGTCGGTTCCGGCGAAGGACTGCTTCGTCTTGCCGATTCGCTGGTTTGTACTGCACTATCGATCCGGCGTTTCCTGAGACTTGTTTGAGCCTCGCAAGCGCTGATTGCTCAGCCTTCAGATCGTAGCTGTCAGTGGCGGGATCCGCGAAACGTACAACCGCGCAGAGAACACAGTCATCAGTGTGATGACGTTACGCACAAATTCCGTTTCAAAGGCTTCTTCCCTTGCGGCATCCAAAATTACAACCTGTGCCGCCTGCCGACGGCAGATGGCAAAGATGAGTTCAGTTCCGAAACGCGGTTTTCGTGTGTGAGAACCAGCGTTTCAACCTCATCGGAAAGCAGTGCACTCATCAGACGCTTTAATCCCGGCTTGCGGCAGTTAAGCCCGTAACCAAGGCCCGTGATGACCTCATCGCATCCGTAATCTCTGAGGCGCTGCGCCTGTGTTTCAAGATCCGCTTTCTGATCATGGCCGCTTACGCTGGCATAACCTATTTTTTCGGCGGGCTTTGCCGTTTGCGTCATTGAGCAGGTGCTTGTAGTCTGAGTGAGCAAAGTGGCGATGGTTGCCTGCCGTGCGCAAAGTTCTTTCAGACGCCCCTCACGGCACCAGCGGCGTACTGTGCTCACGCTGACGCCTAAAACAGCGGCAAGTTGTCCTATACTGAGCAGGCTGTGGAGTTTTGCATCGCAACCTCCGTTGGTGAGGTTACACGTCTCATTGTTCCGTAAATGGACAGCTTTGGACAAATTATCCGTGGCTAGCAGTTAACCCTTCTGCTTCTGCCGTCTCTATTGTTATGAACGCGAAACTCGCCTCCCAATATGCCCGAGTCATCATTGACGCACCGCTGCCCGTTCTGGACTACAGGATTCCGGAATCGATGAGCCTGGTGCGGGGGGACCGTGTGATCGTTCCGCTGAAAAAGCGCAAGGTCGCAGGCATTGTCACGGGGCTTGAACCGCGCTCGCTTCTTGCTGATTCAAGGATCCGGTCAGTGCAGATGCTGCTGGCCGAGACCCGGCCGCTTTCGGAAGAGTGGCTCGATCTCACCCGTTTTGCGGCGTCTTACTACATGGGAAGCTGGGGAGAGGCTGCGCTGCCGGCGCTGCCGCCTTTCTGGCGCCGTGTGCCGGGGGTACGCCATGCGGCTACTGTCGCGTCCCTGCGGGAAGTCAAAGCCCGCAGCGTAAAACCAGGACCAAGGCCTCAACTCAATGAAAATCAGCGCGCTGCGGTACAGGCTGTTTTGGACAGTCACGGTTTTCAGCCGTTTCTGCTTTTCGGTGTCACCGGGTCCGGTAAGACCGAGGTCTATCTTCACATCATGGAGGAGGTCTTAAAACGCGACCCGCAGGCGCAGGTTCTGCTCCTGGTTCCTGAAATCAACCTCACCCCGCAGCTGGAAAACAGGGTGCGTTCCCGCTTTACCGACGAGACTGTGGTGACGCTGCATTCGGAACTCTCCCTAAAACAGCGGGCCGCCAACTGGCTTGCCGTGCACGAAGGGCGGGCCCGTGTTCTTGTGGGAACCCGGATGGCGGTTTTTGCGAGCTTTCAGAAGATTGCCCTTCTGATTGTCGACGAAGAGCATGACACAAGTTATAAGGCGGGCGACGGCCTGCATTATTCAGCGCGCGATCTGGCTGTGAAACGCGCTCAGATGCTGTCGGTGAGCTGCGTGCTGGGTTCGGCCACACCTTCGCTTGAGACATGGGCACGGGCTGAGGAAGGAAAATACCGGCTGTTAAGGCTCGATCACCGCGCCGTGGCGGCCGCGCAGCTTCCTAAACTCACGCTCTCAGATACGCGGCATGAAAAGTTTGACATTTTCACGGCCTCCGTCAGGCAAAAGATTGATGAGGCGCTTGAAAGAAAAGAGCAAGTCCTTATCTTTGTGAACCGCCGCGGCTATGCGCCGGTTTTAACCTGCACGGCCTGCGGCTGGGTGAGCCGCTGCCGGCACTGCTCGGGGTTTACGGTTTTCCATAAAGCTGAGAAAAAACTGGTGTGTCATCACTGCGGCACGACCTATGAGGTGCCGCAGTACTGCCCCTGCTGCGGAAACGCCGAACTTGAAGCGGTCGGCACAGGGACCCAGAAAATTGAAGAGGGTATTGAAAAGCTTTGGCCCCAGGCGAGGCTTCTGCGCATTGACCGTGACAGCGTGCGCGCCAAGGGTGAGGCTGAGGCGGCCTTTAAAAAGGTGCATGCCCGGGAAGTCGATATTGTGGTCGGCACCCAGATGATTGCCAAGGGGCATGACTTTCAGCATGTGAGTCTGGTGGTTGTCTTAAACGCCGACGCGCAGCTCGTGAGTCCCGATATCCGTGCCGAGGAACGGCTTTTTGCCACCCTCATGCAGGTGGCGGGCCGCGCCGGGCGGGGGGATACGACCGGCGAAATCGTGGTGCAGACGCGGTTTCCTGAGCATCCGGTCTTTGCCGCTCTGGCAGCTCAAAGCTATGAGATGTTTGCCGGCCGGGCGCTCGGAGAGCGCCGGGAAATGCATGCGCCGCCTTTTGTTTTCCAGGCGCTTATGCGCGCCGAAGCGCAGACATTGGAGAGGGCCGTGGGATTTTTGCAGAGAGCGGCAGCTCTGGCGGCGGATCTGGCCGGAGACACGGTTTTTGTCTACGACCCGGTACCGATGTCTCTGATGCGGTTTATGGATACCGAGCGCGCGCAGCTTTTGGTGGAAGCCGACAGCCGTACCGATCTTCACCGGTTTTTAAATGCATGGAAGGCCGCTGTGGTGCCTGAGAGCGGTATTTCCTGGCAGATTGAGGTGGACCCGCAGGAAGTCTGAGGCGTTCTCAGGCTATAATCAACAGTCCGTCGCCGTATTTCAATGGATAGAATACGACCCTCCGAAGGTTGTGATGTGGGTTCGATTCCCGCCGGCGGCACCAGAATACAGAGGCGGCACGTGTGAAAAACACGGCCGCTTTTTCTTTTTTATTCCAGGATGGCCGGACATGCTGATTCCTACCGATATGTCTCTGCACAGTAAGAGCAGGCGATTTGACATTACGTTTGACAACGGCAGCAGCTACTCTTTTTCCTACGAGTTTCTGCGCGTGTTTTCTCCGTCGGCAGAAGTGCAGGGGCATATGCCCAATGAAGCCAAGCTGCAGATCGGCAAACAGAATGTCATGATTGAAGGGGCCGATGCCGTGGGCAGTTATGCGCTGCGCTTTCGCTTTTCCGACGGCCACGATTCCGGCATCTACAGCTGGGAGTATTTCGATGAACTCGGGAAAAACCAGAACCTGCTTTGGGATGAGTATCTGAGAAAAATCGCGGCGTCCGGTTTCAGCCGTGATCCCGAGGATCCGGCAACAGCAGCCGAGATTGCCCGTGAAGAGCAGGCAAAAAAAGCGCATCAGTGCCACGGGCATGCCTGACGTTTGATACCTCCCCCGACAACAGTTTCAGAAGATCCAAGACAAATGACAAACAACGGTAAACCGCAGGAGCCGCAGCAAAAAGACGGCATGACGCATTTCGGCTACAGCGCTGTGCGTGAAAGCGACAAAGCCCGCAATGTGGAAAAGGTCTTTGATTCCGTGGCCTCGAAGTACGATCTGATGAATGATCTGCTGAGTTTCGGAATGCACAGACTTTGGAAGCGGGCGGCGATTGCCGCGGCCGGGCTCTCTGAGGGCGGCAAAGTCCTCGATATCGCTTCGGGTACCTGTGATCTTGCGATCGCGTTTGCCGGTAAGGTCGGGCAAACCGGGGAAGTCTGGGCAACCGACATCAACCGGGCGATGCTCTCCGAAGGCTACAAGCGGCTGCAGAAAACAGGAACGAAGGCCCGTGTGGCGGTCTGTGACTGTGAGGCGCTGCCCTTTGAGGACAATACGTTTGATGCGGCAACGGTCTCTTTCGGCTTAAGAAACATGACGCACAAGGACCGGGCTCTGCGGGAAATGTGCCGTGTGGTACGCCCGGGCGGCCGCGTGGTGGTGCTTGAGTTTTCGCACTGCTATAAAATCGTGAAGCCGATTTATGACCTCTACTCCTTTGTTTATATGCCGTGGCTTGGCTCCAAGATCGCCGGTGACAGAGAGAGTTACCGTTATCTGGCCGAATCCATCCGCATGCACCCGGATCAGGCAACGCTTGCGCAGATGATGCGCGAAGCGGGACTGACCGGCGTGTACTGGAAGAACTTTACATTCGGCGTATGTGCCCTTCACGTCGGCGTCAAACCGCAGTAAAAAAGCGGAGAAGCAGCGCAAAGCCCGGTCCGTCCGGGCTTTTGTCTGAAAAGAACTTATACAAATCAGCGCGTGAGCTCAGATTCACGAAAGCCCGCTTTGTACAATATTGTGAGATTATTAGAAAAGCCGCACGGATAGTTCCGGCGGACATACTTCCCTGAAGGAAAAAGAGAGAGAACATGAAAAAACTTTTGGCAGTTTTTGCAATCGGTCTGATGATTGTGATGACCATGCCCCAGGCGGATGCCGCCAAGCGTTTCGGCGGCGGCAGCAGTTTCGGACGTCAGGCCCCGGTTCCGGCACTCAGCCAGAAGGCCCCGGCCGCCAACCCTGCTCAGAACTTTAACCGCCAGCAGGCCAATCCCGCCGCAGGTGCTGCGGCTGGTG
>ENA-ORND01002565-ORND01002565.1-human-gut-metagenome-genome-assembly--contig:-NODE-2565-length-10925-cov-3.777461_pt1 | contig 10925 bp, 8 predicted proteins | sample MGYA00242111_ERZ509014 | MGnify/ENA primary metagenome ERZ509014 (study PRJEB26280, sample SAMEA2338694) | human gut metagenome | biome: human gut; feature: human-associated habitat; material: faeces... | reverse complement strand
TTCGCGGATAACGAAAACGATCTTATCGAATCCCGCATGAACTGCGTCATAAATGGTATAGTGCAGCAAAGCCTTCTGGTGCGGTCCGAGAGGAGTAATCTGTTTCAGACTTCCGAAACGGGAACCCATGCCGGCTGCCATCACTAAGAGTGTAGTTTTTCTTTTCATGATTATACTATTTTTATAAGTGTCAGTGTTGTGAGCCGACAAAGTTATAAAAAGATTAAAGATTTAACCTAAAATTCATTTACGAATCTGCCGTTCCGGTCTGGTAAATTTTATTTCAGAGAGTCTCCGTGGTCGTGCTTATACCGGGTAAAAACCTCCATTGCTTCATATTCGGCCATACCCAAACGGTTGTACAAATCCGCTGTATTCCGGTTACGGTCTTCCGCCCGTTGCCAGAATTCACGCGGATCATCTCCCGGAAATGCCGGTCCGTTGTTTTGTGAACCGTGTTTGTAGATCGCTTTCCGTTTGATAGACAATTCTGCCGGACTGATCGGAACCGCCATGTCTACTTTTTCTACTTCCCATTCCATCCACGCGCCGCGATACCACCAGGTGTTACAATCTTTAAACCACTCGTCCCGGTCGATGATGTTGTAGGCACGGAGAATCGCATCCAGACAGACTCCGTGTGTCCCGTGCGGATCGGCTAAGTCACCCGCAGCATAGATCTGATGGGGTTGTACTTTCCGTAAAAGATCGACGATAATATCGACATCGGCTTGCGATAGCGGGGTCTTTTTCACTTTCCCGGTTTCATAGAAGGGGAGGTTCAGGAAGTGTACCCGTTCTTCAGGGACACCGATAAAACGGCAGGCTCCGCGGGCTTCTGCCCGGCGAAGGGCGGCCTTGAATTGCAATAGATACCGTGCTTCCTCGTCTCCCGGTTTGCGGTTAGCGATAGCTTGTTTTATTTGTAAAAATGCGTTTTCCATGGCCGGTAAATCCCCGTCCACCAGTTTAGTAAAAGAGGTGGCGATATCCATTTGCTGATAGATATAATCGTCGAAAACAGCGATGCTGCCCGAGGTTTGGTAAGCGACATGCACTTCGTGACCTTGTTCTACCAACCGGGCAAAAGTACCTCCCATAGAGATGACGTCGTCGTCTGGATGGGGACTGAAGATCAGGATTCGTTTAGGATAAGGATAGGCTCTTTCGGGACGGGTAGAATCATCTGCATTGGGTTTGCCTCCCGGCCAACCTGTAATGGTGTGTTGCAGGTCGTTGAATACCTGGATATTTACTTTATTGGCCGAACCGAAAGTCTTGATCAGATCGGTCATCCCATTGTCGATGTAGTCTTTGTTTTCTACTTTCAGGATCGGCTTTTTCACTTTCTGGCACAGCCAGATGACGGCTTTTCGGATCAGCTTGTCGTTCCATTGTACTTTGCTGACCAACCAGGGTTGATTGGCACGCGTCAGTTCTTCGGCTGCACTTTCGTCGATGACGAACTGTACGTTCGGATGTACTTGCAGAAAAGTGGCAGGGACAGCATCCGAAACACTACCTTCGACCGTAGCTTTGATGATAGAAGCTTTTTTCTCACCCCAAGCCAGGAGTATTACTTTCCGGGCTTTCATAATCGTACCCACTCCCATGGTAATGGCGCGGGACGGCACATTTTCCATGCCGCCGAAATCTCCTGCAGCATCCTTGATCGTCAGATCGTCTAAATATACCATCCGGGTTTTCGAAGTCAGCGGCGAACCGGGTTCGTTGAAACCGATGTGGCCTGTGCGGCCGATTCCGAGCACTTGAATGTCGATACCTCCGGCGGCCTCGATCTGCCGTTCGTATTCCTTACAAAAGTTTTCTATCTCTTCCGCTTTTAAGGTTCCGTCCGGAATATGAATATTTTTCGGGTCGATATCGATATGGTCGAATAAGTGATGGTGCATGAAATAATGGTAGCTTTGCTCCGATTCTTTAGGCATAGGCAGGTATTCGTCCAGATTGAAACTGACTACATTTTTGAACGACAGGCCTTCCTCACGGTGCATGCGGACCAGTTCTTCATAGAGTTTGATCGGAGATGAACCGGTCGCTAATCCGAGGACACATTTTTCGCTTTTATCCGCATTCGTACGGATCAGATCGGCAATTTCCCGGGCTACCGCTTTGACGGCTTCGGAAGGTTTTTCATAAATCCGGACCGGCACTTTCTCGAAACGGTTGGCGCCTTCTCCTTTCGCTATATAGTTTTTGGTGATCATAAGGTTGGGTTTAAATTTATAATGTCAACTTACAAAGTTAATAAAATTTTGGTATTTTTCATGTATCCGGGAGCGGCTTTGATGATGAAGCTGTTTTTCTGTGAAAGAATGAGGGCGTTAACGTTTTCACTTTCCCGAAATTACACAAATCTTCCTTTCGTGTTTGAAATTTAACAAAATGAATTATTTTTGATATTATGCGCTACCTTTGTTCGTACAAACGAAACACACACTACTGACAATTTATATACAACTGACCCATGAAACCCGCCTTCGGGCGGGCTTCTGATTTAACCTATATCTTATGAAAGCAAAAGACGTTTTGACAGAATTGAAAAGGCGGTTTCCCAACGAACCGGAATACCACCAGGCAGTAGAAGAGGTATTGAATACCATCGAAGATACCTATAATCGGAATATCGAGTTTGAAAAAAGCAATTTGATCGAGCGGCTCTGTATTCCCGATCGGATTTTCTCGTTTCGGGTGACCTGGACAGATGATCAGGGAAATGTGCATACCAATATGGGCTACCGCATCCAGCACAACAATGCTATAGGTCCTTACAAAGGAGGAATCCGTTTCCATTCCTCCGTGAATTTATCTATTTTAAAATTCCTGGCTTTCGAGCAGACCTTTAAAAATTCACTGACTACTTTACCGATGGGAGGGGCTAAAGGTGGTTCGGATTTTAATCCGAAAGGAAAATCGAATGCCGAGATTATGCGTTTTTGTCAGGCCTATATTTTGGAGTTATGGCGCAATATCGGACCCGGTACGGATATTCCGGCAGGGGATATCGGTGTCGGTGGCCGGGAGGTTAATTATATGTACGGAATGTATAAAAAACTGGCGAGGGAAAATAGCGGAACTTTTACGGGCAAAGGCCTGGAATCCGGTGGTTCTCTGATCCGTCCCGAAGCTACCGGTTATGGGAATGTATATTTCCTGTTGGAGATGCTGAAGACCCGGAATATAGAGCTGAAGGGCAAGACCGTAGCCGTCTCGGGGGCGGGAAATGTGGCCCTTTACACAGTACAGAAACTGAACGAGCTCGGCGCAAAGGTGGTGACTCTGTCGGATAGCAGCGGTTATATTTACGATCCCGAAGGGATCGGTGCTGGAAAGTTGGAATATATGATGGAGTTAAAATTGTTCTACCGGGGAAGGGTGAAGGAATATGCCGATAAGTACGGTTGTAAATACGTGGCCGGAGGTCGGCCGTGGGGGGAGAAATGTGATATCGCTATGCCCAGTGCCACTCAGAATGAGCTGAACGGTGACGAAGCCCGTACTTTAGTTGCCAACGGTTGTGTGGCGGTGTCCGAAGGGGCGAACATGCCCTCGACCCCCGATGCCATCCGCATCTTCCAGCAGCACAAGCTGCTCTTCGCCCCGGGCAAGGCTGCCAATGCCGGCGGCGTTGCGACCTCGGGGCTCGAAATGACGCAAAACTCGATGCGTATCACCTGGTCGCCCGAAGAGGTCGACGCAAAACTCCGCTCGATCATGGTGAACATCCACTCGGTATGCGTGCAGTACGGCACCCAGCCCGACGGCTACATCAACTACGTCGTCGGAGCCAACATCGGAGGCTTCATGAAAGTCGCCAACGCCATGCTGGCGCAGGGTTGCGTATAACCGGCAGCCAAGTATCAAGTATTGGAAAATCCCGGGCTTCCTTGCCAGAAGCCCGGGATTTTTTATTGTCCGTGCGCGAAGGGTATCGTGCCGAGGAGGAATTCGTGCGGAGACCCGCACCGGAAGCATATCCGGCCCGAAAACGGATTACAGGAACAGCACAGCCAGCGTCGCGACGGCAAAGCCGCCGCAGAAACCCGCAAGCACCTGCTGTCCGTTATGGCAGCCCAGGTAAAGGCGTGCGGAGGCCAGTGCACCCGCACAGAGAATGGCGACCATCAGCGGCACCATCATGTTGCCTACGCCCGCAACGTTCATCACCACCAGCAGCGCCACGGCAGCGCCCATGGCCGTAAGGTGCAGGCTGATCTTCCAGTAGAACGACACGACGAAGCAGAGCACTTCGCAGCACGCCGCTGCGATCATGAACTTGCGCAGGAAGATCGCCGACGGGATCTTGGCGATGGTGATGGCGCAAAGCACGTAGCAGACGGCCCCGACCAGCAGCGGCAGCAACCGCTCGCGCCGGTTGTCCACCTTAAAGTCGGAAATGCGTCCCAATGAGCGCAGCACGCCCAACGCCAGCAGGGGGATGATCATCGCATAGAGCACGACAACCCACAGCAGGTAGAACTTCACATTGGCGGGATAATGCGCGAAAACGGTGAGCGTCAGCAACACGACGATCAGGTAGAGGGGCAGCAGGAACGGGTGCAGCACCCACGATATTCCGTTCGAAAGTTTCTTATACATCATTCAAATTTATCACGGCCTCCCGCCCCGCAGCTGTCCGGCAATTGTCCATCCGGCGGGAAGGCATATTTCCGGCAGCACGGCCGTCCGGTAAAAGGGCGTACGCGAAGCCGCCGGGGCAAAACTTCGCTATATCTGTTTGCGGAGCCGGGCAACGGGAATGCCCAGCATCTCGCGGTATTTGGCCACCGTGCGCCGGGCGATGCGGTAACCCTTGCCGTTGAGGATGTCCATCAGCGTCTCGTCCGTCAGCGGATGGCGCTTGTCCTCGTCGTCGATACACTCCTGCAGGATATTCTTGATCTCGTAACTCGACACCTCCTCACCGCTGTCGGTCTGCATCGCCTCCGAGAAGAGCGACTTCAGAAGTATGATGCCGAACTGCGTCTGCACGTACTTGCTGTTCACCACGCGCGAGATGGTCGACACATCCAGCCCCGTGCGGTCGGCGATGTCCTTGAGGATCATCGGCCGCAGTTTCGACTTGTCGCCGTCCTTGAAATATTCCTGCTGGTAGTCCAGAATGGTCTGCATCGTACGCATAAGCGTATCGTGGCGCTGTTTGATGGCCGAGATGAACCATTTGGCCGAGTCGATCTTGTTCTTCACGAACTGGATCGCCTCCTTGTCCTTCTCGCGGACAAGGCCGTCGGCACCGACCATTTCGCGGATCATGTCCATATAGCGGCGGTTGACGCGCACCTCGGGGACGTTATACGAATTGAGCGACAGCTGGAAATGCCCGTCCTGATAGTCGAGGATGAAGTCGGGGATGATGTAGGGCGTCGTGTCGGTTCCGCCCTCGGCATAGAGGTTGCCGGGCTTGGGCGACAGGTGCCTGATCTCGGCGATGGCCTCGCGGAAATCGTCCTCGGAAACCTGCAGGCGCGACATCAGTTTTTCGTAATGCTTCTTGACAAACTCGTCGAAATAGGCAGTCAGTATCTTGCGCGCCAGCCGGCGGGGCCGCGAATTGACAGGGATCTGCGCCATTTGCAGCAACAGGCACTCCTGGAGATTGCGGGCGCCTATGCCGGCGGGTTCCAGTTCATGGATGATGCCGAGCAGTTTCTCCAGCTCCTCGGCCGAGGTCTCGATCCCGACCGTGAAGGCGATGTCGTCGGCCACGGACTCCAGGTCGCGGCGCAGGTAACCGTCCTCGTCGATGCTCCCGACCAGGTATACGGCCAGTTTCATCTCGCGCTCGGAAAGGTTGCGGAACCCCAGCTGCTCGATCAGGTACTCCTGCAACGACCGTCCCTCGGTCAGGAAGACCGGGCGCTGCTTGTCGTCCTTCGAGTAGTTATTGATACGGCTTTTATAGGAAGGGGTGTCGTCTTCACGCAAATACTCGTCGACCGAAATCTGCTGGGGCTGTTCCTCGTCCTCGGCAGCACGATCCTCTTCCTCCAGCACGATATTGTCTTCGATCTCCTGTTTGATACGCTGTTCGAGCTGCACGGTGGGCAGCTCCAGCAACTTGATCATCTGAATCTGCTGGGGCGAGAGCTTCTGCTGAAGCGACAGTACCTGTTTCTGATTAATAGCCATACTTTTTCCAAATTAAGAATTAGAGATTCCGAATTTGGTTTCTTCTTGGGGGTTAGTATACAACACAAACGGCCGCAGCCGGAAAATCGTATGGAAAAGCGGGATTTCGGGACTTGCGCCGCACAGCCCGGACAGGAAAATGCTCGAGTTCGGGTTATGCAGCCAGTACGAAACAGCCTTCCCAGGTGGTTTTAAAACTCGGCGTTCTTCGGCGTGCGCGGGAAAGGCTGCACGTCACGGATATTGGTCATGCCCGTCACGAAAAGCAGCAACCGGTCGAAGCCCAGGCCGAAGCCGGAGTGCGGGGCCGAACCCCAGCGGCGGGTATCCAAATACCACCAGAGTTCCTTTTCGTTCATACCGAGCTCCTGCACCCTTGCATGAAGCTTGCCATAATCGGCCTCGCGCTCCGAACCGCCGATGATTTCGCCGATTCCGGGGAATAATACGTCCATAGCGCGTACCGTCTTGCCGTCGTCGTTCTGCTTCATGTAGAAGGCCTTGATATCCTTGGGGTAGTTGATCAGGATGACCGGGCGCTTGAAATGCTCCTCCACGAGGTAACGCTCGTGCTCGGACTGCAGGTCGCACCCCCAGTCGCAGGGGAATTCGAACTTGCGGCCCGAAGCCTTCAGTATCTCGACGCCCTCGGTGTAGTCGAGGCGCTTGAAATCGTTGTGCAGCACGAAGTTCAGACGTTCCAGCAAACCCTTGTCCCACATCTTGTTCATGAACTCGAGGTCTTCGGCACAGTTATCCAGCGCATACCGGATCAGGTACTTGAGGAAATCCTCGGCCAGTTCCATGTTGTCTTCCAGTTCGTAGAAGGCAGCCTCGGGCTCGATCATCCAGAACTCCGACGCATGGCGCGGGGTGTTCGAGTTCTCGGCGCGGAACGTGGGGCCGAACGTATAGATACGTCCCAGCGACAGGGCCCCCAGTTCGCCTTCGAGCTGGCCCGAGACGGTCAGGTTGCACGACTTGCCGAAGAAGTCCTGCGCATAGTCGACCTTGCCCTCGTCGGTCTTCGGAACGTCGTTCAGGTCGAGGGTCGTCACCTGAAACATGGCGCCTGCGCCCTCGCAGTCCGAGGCCGTGATGAGCGGCGTATGGAAATAATAGAAGCCCTGTTTATTGAAATACTCGTGGATGGCATACGCCATGGCGTGGCGTATGCGCAACACGGCGCCGAAGGTATTGGTGCGCGGGCGCAGGTAGGCGATCTCGCGCAGGAACTCCAGCGAGTGCCCCTTCTTCTGGAGGGGATAGGTTTCGGGGTCGGCCGTGCCGTACACCTCGATCTTCGCAGCCTGCACCTCGACCCGCTGCCCCGACCCGAGCGATTCGACGAGCCGTCCGTCGACGCGGATGCAGGCGCCCGTGGTAATCGGCTTGAGCTGCTCCTCGTCGAATTTCGAAAGGTCGACGACCACCTGTATGTTCGCAACGCACGATCCGTCGTTCAGGGCGATGAACGCCACATTCTTGTTCCCGCGCTTGGTGCGCACCCATCCCTTGACGACAATGTCGGTGTCCACGACGCCCGACTTCAGAATTTCTACGATTCTCTGCGTTTTCATATGATCAATTTTATCTATGCCTTTAACGGCTCTTTTTCGAACTTACAAAGATATCCATTATTTGCGATTTGGCAAAAAAAAAGTACCTTTGCCTAACCTATATTAAGAACACACGCATGAAACGTACGATACTGCTGACGACGGCCATCCTCTGCGCCGCAGGCACCCGGGCGCAGGAGGCATACGACCTGCTGATCCCCGAGCCCGAAACCCCGGTAGCGCTCCGCCCCGTCGAAGGGGGCCGCATTTACCGCACGGAGGTCATTCCCTACGACAAGCGCCATGACGCCGATGCCCGCAACTTAGCGGGCGCCGACGCATATATGGCCTACACGCCCGAACCGTTCGCCGCATCGGGCGACGCGGTTGCCGTCGGGCAGGTGGTCGAAATACCCTACGTGTGGACGGACGGGGTCGTCTACCTGCATCTGGAAAACATAGGCACGGCCTACACCCTCACGGTCAACGACAGCAAGGTGGCCGAAGTCGAAGACCCTTCGACGCCCGCCGAATTCGCATTGACGCCCTACATCCGCGAAGGCAAGAACGCCATCGCGCTGACGTTGCGCCGCAGTGCCGCCGACCGGATCAACGCCGTCCCCGCCTCGCGCAAGGCTTTCGAGAACTGTTACCTTTACACGCAGACCAAACGTTCGATCCGCGATTTCGAGATCGCGCTCGTGCCCGACTCGACACGCAAATTCGGCGTGCTGGAGCTGGCGATCGTCGCGCAGAACGGTTTCAACTACGACGAACCCGTGACCGTAGGCTACGACATCTACTCGCCGCAGGGCAAGCTGCTCGAGTTCAACATGCAGGAGGTCACGATCCCCGGGCGTTCGACCGACACCGTGTGCTTCACGCCCTTCATCTACGGCACCAACGCCAACAGGTGGGAGCCGGGCGCCAAGAACCCGCCGCTCTACAAGGTGATGCTCTTCACGCGCCGCGACGGGGCTTACCGCGAATACATGCCGCTGAAGATCGGCTTCGGCAAGACGGAGCTCGTCGACGGGCGCCTCATGCGCTTCGACAAGGAGCTGAAACTGGCCAAGGCCGGGTACAACGCCGCTGCCGACCGCAAGACGACCCTCGCGGAGCTGAAAACGCTCAAGGCCAAGGGCAACAATACGATATGCCCCGACTATCCGCAGCCGGGGTGGTTCTACGACCTGTGCGATGAGCTGGGGCTCTACGTCATCGACTGCGCCAACATCAACGCACCCGAAAAGCGTGACGACCGGAAGGTCGGCGGCACGCCGTCGAACGACCCGTCGCTGGCGGACGAATACCTCGAACGCGTGAAGGCGATGTACTACCGTTCGCGCAACCATTCGTGCGTCATCGCATTCGCGCTGGGCGGCGAATCGGGCAACGGATACAACATGTACAAAGCCTATGAGTGGCTCAAGTCGGTGGAGAAGTCGCGCCCGGTGATCTGTGCGGATGCCGACGGCGAGTGGAATTCGGATTTGTAGGCAATGACCGTCGAACTGATCGTCATAGGTAAAACCGATTCGAAGGAGATCGCAGCGCTGGTCGAGATGTACGCCCGGCGTGTGAATTTTTACTGCAAGTTCGCGGTCACGGCCCTGCCCGACGTCCGAAACACCAGGAACCTCACGGTAAAACAACAGCGTACGGCCGAAGGCGAGGCCATCCTGCGCCAGACAACGGACGGCGACTACGTCGTACTGCTCGACGAGCGGGGCGAGGAGATGCGCTCGGTGGAATTCGCCTACTGGCTTCAGAAACGGATGAACAGCGGCGTGAAACGCCTGGTACTGGTGATCGGCGGCCCCTACGGATTCTCGGACGAGGTTTACAGGCGCGCCGATGCGAAACTGTCGCTCTCGCGCATGACCTTCTCGCACCAGATCGTGCGGGCGATCTTCGCCGAACAGATATACCGGGCCTTCACCATCCTCAACAACGAACCCTACCACCACGAATAGAACGATGCAGCAGCGCCCCGCCATAGCCGTCGTAGCCCCCAACGTCCTGATGGGCGTCGGGCTGAAAGCCATCCTGGAAAAGATCATCCCGATGGCCGACGTGGAGCTTTTCGGCGATTTCGAAACATTCGCGCAGGCAACCCCGGAACGGTTCTTCCACTTCTTCGTCGCGGCACAGCTGTTCGTCACGCACAGTTCGTATTTCCGCCCGCTGCGCCACAAGACGATCCTGCTTTGCAACGGGCAGCCGCAGCCGGCCTATGCGGACATGCACAGAATCGACGTCTGCACCAGCGAAGAGACCGTCGTACGCGATATCCTGCGTATGCACCACGGGGCGCACCACCACGAGCACGACATCGCAGGCGCCGCTCACCCCGCAATCGCACAGCTCTCGGGACGCGAAGCCGAGGTACTGGCCCTCATCGCCCGGGGCTATATGAACAAGGAGATCGCCGACCGCCTGCAAATCGGGCTGACGACGGTCATCTCCCACCGCCGCAACATCATGGAAAAGCTGGGCATTCGCTCGGTGGCCGGGCTGGCAATCTACGCCATGACGGCCGGATATGTCGCGGGCGACGAACTCTGAGCGCCTCCTCACAAATTAGGATTGCAGCTTCCGAAATAATTCCGTTACTTTGCAGTTGAATTAAACGTCTTATCGTGCACCGCAAACAACTGTTCATAGCACTCCTGCTGCTGCCGCTCCTGTCGGCTGCCGCGGGGAGGCATTCGTCTGCGCCACTCCCGGCAGCGGAAACCGCGGCGGTACGTGCGGCTGCCCAAGGACAGGCGGAAACGGAAGTACAGGCCGGGGCGGCAGAGCAGGCGACAACCGCAGGACAGGCCGTAAACGGAGGCTCCGCGGGAATCGGGGGACAAGCAGGAAACGCAGGGCAGGCCACGTTCGGGAAATACCCGGCGACCGAAGACAATTCGACAGCCGAAGCGACCACAGACGCGGGCGAGGCCGACCCCGCGGGCGTCGACACGGTGATCGTGGTGGACAAGGTGCAGGTGACGGCCATCAAACAGGGCCTCGTGCTGCGTTCGCAGCCCGTCGCGGCGTCGATCGTCGGCGGCCGCGCCATCGAACGGGGACGCATCGGGGCGGTGAAAAACCTCTCGCAAACGGTTCCCAACTTCCACGCTCCGGACTACGGTTCGCGCATGACCTCGTCGATCTACGTGCGGGGCCTCGGCGCGCGCATCGACC
>ENA-ORND01002562-ORND01002562.1-human-gut-metagenome-genome-assembly--contig:-NODE-2562-length-10939-cov-9.332506_pt1 | contig 10939 bp, 9 predicted proteins | sample MGYA00242111_ERZ509014 | MGnify/ENA primary metagenome ERZ509014 (study PRJEB26280, sample SAMEA2338694) | human gut metagenome | biome: human gut; feature: human-associated habitat; material: faeces... | reverse complement strand
GGGGTCAGTTGAAACAGATTTTTTGAGAGGGTTTAGCGGGGGATCTCCTCCATGGTGTAGCCCTCGATGATGTCGCCCAGCTTGATGTCATTGAATTTCTCCACGGTCAGGCCGCACTCAAAGCGCTCCTTGACCTCCTTGACAGAGTCCTTGAACCGCTGGAGAGAGCCGAGAACGCCCTCGTGGACCACGATACCGTCCCGGACCACCCGGACGGAGCAGTCCCGGCGCAGGAGGCCGTCCTGCACGTAGCAGCCGGCAACCGTGCCCACGCCGGACACCTTGTACGTCTGGCGCACCTCGGCGTGGCCCAGCAGCACCTCGCGGAACTTGGGGGCCAGCATACCCTTCATGGCGGCTTCGATCTCGTTGATGGCATCGTAGATCACGCGGTACATCCGCATATCCACGTTGGCCCGGGCGGCACTGTCGCGGGCGGCGGCGTCCGGCCGGACGTTAAAGCCCACGATGATGGCCTGAGAGGTGGATGCCAGCATGACGTCGCTCTCGTTGATGGCGCCCACGCCGCCGTGGATCACGCGGACGCGGACCTCCTCGTTGCTCAGCTTCTCCAGCGAGGACTTCACCGCCTCCACGCTGCCCTGCACGTCCGCCTTGACGATCAGGTTCAGGTTCTTCATCTCACCGGCCTGGATCTGGCTGAACAGATCCTCCAGCGACACCTTGGTCACAGGGGCGTTGGCCTTGGCCTTCTCCTCGGCCTTGCGCTGCTCCACCAGCTCGCGGGCCAGCTTTTCGTCGGCCACGGCGTTGAAGGTAGCGCCGGCGGAGGGTGCCTCGCTCAGACCCGTGATCTCCACGGGCACGCTGGGTCCGGCCTCGGTGATGCGCTGGCCCTTGTCACTGACCATGGCACGCACGCGGCCCACAGAGGTGCCCGCGATGATGATGTCGCCCTGATGCAGCGTGCCGTTCTGTACCAGCAGCGTGGCCACGGGGCCGCGGCCCTTGTCCAGACGGGCCTCGATCACGGTGCCCTGCGCCGCGCGGTTGGGGTTGGCCTTCAGCTCGCCCACCTCGGCGGTCAGCGTCAGCATCTCCAGCAGATTATCCACGCCCATGCCGGTCTTGGCGGAGATGGGGCACACGATGGTGTCGCCGCCCCACTCCTCGCACACCAGGCCGTACTCGGTCAGCTGCTGCTTGATGCGCTCGGGGTTGGCCTCGGGCTTATCCATCTTGTTGATGGCCACGATAATGGGGATACCGGCGGCCTTGGCGTGGTTGATGGACTCCACCGTCTGGGGCATGATGCCGTCCTCGGCGGCTACCACCAGAATGGCGATATCCGTCACCATAGCGCCGCGGGCGCGCATGGAGGTAAAGGCCTCATGGCCGGGGGTATCCAGAAATGTGATGGGCTTGCCATTGATCTGCACCTGATAGGCGCCGATGTGCTGGGTGATGCCGCCGGCCTCGCCGCTGGCCACGTGGGCGTTGCGGATATAGTCCAGCAGGCTGGTCTTGCCGTGGTCCACGTGGCCCATGACCACCACCACGGGTGCCCGGGGCACCAGGTCCTCATCCTTGTCCTGATGGTCGTCGATCAGGCGCTCCTCGATGGTGACGACGACCTCCTTCTCTACCTTGCAGCCCATCTCCTCGGCGATGATGGCGGCGGTGTCGAAGTCGATCATCTGGCTCAGGGAGGCCATCACGCCGTTCTTCATCAGGCACTTGACCACCTCCGCGCCGGTCTTCTTCATCCGGCTGGCCAGCTCGCCCACGCTGATCTCGTCGGGGATCTGCACGGTCACAGGGGTCTTCTTGATGACCTCCAGCCGCAGCTTCCGCAGCCGGTCGGCCTCCTCCTGCTTGCGCTTGTTGCTGGCGAAGTTATTGTCCCGCCGCTGCTTATTGCTGCGGAACTTCTCCTTGCCCTGTGGGGCCTGCTGGTCCCGCTTGCCGCTGCTGCGGGCATCGGCCATATCCTGCAATTTCTCGTCGTACTTGTCCAGATTGACGTTGGTGGCCTTGCGGGTGTCCACCACCTGCCGCTGGGGCACGCGGGACATGGGCTGTTTGGGCTGCTCCGCCTTGGGCGCGCCGCCCTGCTGGGGCCTGCCGCCCTGGCCCTGACCCTGTACCGGCGCGGACGCGTTCTGCGCCGGCTTGGCGGCGGGCTTCTCCGCCTTCTTCTCCTCCGGCTTGGCGCCCTCGGCGAAGATCACCGCGATGCTGCTCACCGGGTTGTGCTGGGTCAGATACTCAAAGATCAGGCTCAGCTCCCGGTCCTCCAGCACCTGCATATGATTTTTGGGCGTTTCGGCGTACTTGGTCAGGATCTCCGTGATCTCCTTCGTGGACACGCCGAAGTCCTTGGCCACCTCATGCACTCTGTATTTGTTAGCGATACTACCCAAATAAAGCCACCTCCATCTCAGTTGCTCGCGCCGCGCTCACGGCGCGCTGTGTTCCTGTTATCTGCCGGTCGTTTTCCGGCTTCCCTTGCCCTTCTTTACCGGCCGCGCGTTTCCATACCGTGCGCCGGGGGCCTCCTTCTTTGCCGGCCGTTTATCCCTGGGCGGGCGGCCGCTCCGTTCCTTATAGACCCGGTCGGGGAGTCCCTCCGGATACTCCCGCCGCGGCGGACGCCGGTGTTCCGACGCGGGGGGCCTGTGCTCCGGTGCCGGAGGCGCCGGAGCCGCGTGGGGCGGTTCCGGCGGCTTGCCGCCGTGAACGCGGTGCCTGCCCTGCCGCAGGTTCTTCTCGTGCTGTAATTGCTCTTCCTTCCGTTCCCTTGCCCGCTTGGCCTTCAGGTCCAGCGCCTCCGCTGCCGCGCCGTAGATCTCCGGCTCCGCCGCCGCCAGCTTTTTCACCAGCGACTGGGCGAACCCGATGTCCGTCACCGCGCACATGGCCACGCTGGTCCGGCCCAGCGCCCGGCCGAAATCCTCCTTGTCCGCCGGGAAGGGCAGGCACAGGCAGCTGCCTGCCCGGCCGAAGCTGTACGCCCGCCGCACCGAGGATGCCGCCGCGTCCCGCGCCGTAAAGATGACCCTGGCCTTCTTGGCCCGTGCCGCCGCGCCTACGGGCTCCTCGCCCACGGCCACCGCACCGGCGCGCAGCGCCAGACCCAAAGTGGATAACAAATGCTCTGTCACAGTGCCACCATCTGCCCTTCCAGCGCGTCGTACACCTCCGCCGGTATGGCGGTGTCGAAGGCGCGCTCCAGCGCACGGCTTTTCCGTGCTTTTTTCAGGCACTCCGGGTCCGGGCACACGTACGCGCCCCGGCCGGACTTCTTTCCGGTGCTGTCCAGCAGTATCTCCCCCTCCGGGGTCTTCACGATACGCAGCAGCGCCTTTTTGTCTTTCATCTCCCGGCAGCCCACACATTGCCGCTGGGGTATCTTACGGGTCTTCTGCATCGCTGCCGTTCCTTTCCGCAGCCGCCGCTTACTCCGCGTTGGCCGCCTTGATGTCGATCTTATAGCCGGTCAGCCGCGCGGCCAGACGGGCGTTCTGCCCCTCCTTGCCGATGGCCAGACTCAGCTGGTCTGCGGGCACCGTCACGCGGCAGGCCTTGCCCTCGTCGGCCAGCTGCACGCTGACCACATCCGCCGGCGCCAGCGCCGCGGCGATAAACTCCGCCGGGTCCTCGCTGTACTTCACGATGTCGATCTTCTCGCCCCGCAGCTCGTCCACGATGGCGTTCACGCGCTGCCCCCTGGGGCCCACGCACGCGCCGATGGCGTCCACGTTGGGGTCCTCGGACCACACGGCGATCTTCGTGCGGTTGCCCGCCTCCCGGGCGATGGACCGCACCTCCACGGTGCCGTCGTAGATCTCCGGCACCTCCAGCTCAAACAGCCGCTTCACCAGACCGGGGTGGGTGCGGGAGATCATCACCTGCGGCCCGCGCGTGCTGCGGCGCACCTCCACCAGATACACCTTCACCATCTGCCCCTCGTGCAGCTCCTCGCCGGGCACCTGCTCGTTCATGGTCAGCACAGCCTCCGTGGCCTCGCTGCCGCTGCCGATCCGCAGGATCACGTTGCCGTTCCGGGGGTCGATCCGGCTGACGGTGCCGGTGAGGATCTCGTGCTGCTTGCTGCCCCACTCGTCATAGATCATGCCATGCTCGGCCTCCCGCAGGCCCTGGATGATGACCTGCTTGCCGTTGCCGGCGGCGATGCGGCCGAATTCCACGGACTCCACCGGGAAGTTCACCATGCCGCCCAGCTCGTTTTTGGCGGAGATGCGCTTGGCCTCCTCCAGCGAGATCTGGCTGGCGGGGTTCTCCACCTCCTCCACGATCTCCTTCTGGACGTACATTTTCAGGTCCTTCTTCTCCTCATCCACGTCCACCACCACATACTCCACGCCCTCGTGGTCGCGCTTATAGGCGGTGGTCAGCGCCTGGATGATCTTGCCCATCATAAAGCTCTGGGGAATGCCCCGTTCCTTTTCCAGCATAGCCAGCGCCGCGAAGATCTCGTCACATTTCATGGTCGTTTCTCCTTCTATCTCAAGTCGTGTTGTCTCAGAATTCTACCCGCAGGCGCACCAGCGCCGTCTCGTTCTTCTCAAAGCGCACCGTCTCGCCGCCCATGTCCAGCAGCACCGCGCCGTCTTCATAGCCCGCCAGGGTCCCGGCGAACTCCTTGCGCCCGTCCTTGGGCTGGTACGTTTTCACCAGCACGGGGCTGCCCATGAACTGCGCAAAATCCCCCGGCCGCTTCAGCTGGCGTTCCAGCCCCGCCGAGCCCACCTCGAACACGTAGCTGCTCTCGATGGGGTCCGCCTCGTCCAGCAGATCGCTGACCGTGCGGCTGATGGCCTCGCAGTCCAGAATGTCCACGCCGCCGTCCTTGTCCAGATACAGCCGCAGGTACCACTGTCCCGCCTCCCGGACGTACTCTACATCCCAGATGCGGCAGCCCTGCGCCTGCACCGCCGGCTCCGCCAGCGCCCATACGACCTCGGTGATCTTTTTCACAGCAAGCCCTCCAACAGAACGTCCCGGTCATCATGGAACGATGACCATTAAAAAAAGCGGACGATCTCGTCCACTCCAGTCAATACCTTAACCTTACGTACACACATAGCATACCATATAAACACACGAAACGCAAGGGTTTTTCCGCAAAAAGCACCCGCAAAATAGGTCGAAAAGCTGAAAAGAACGCCCTTAGGACGCTCTTTTCAGCTTCATAACGCCTCTCGACAGCAAAAACGCCGCCAAATTTACCAGCACCACCGTGGCGCCCACCGGCGTGCCCCACAGGTACGACCCGGTCAGCCCCACGCAGAAGCACACCACGCTCAGCCCCGCGGCGCAGATGACCACGCCCCGGAAGCTCCGCAGCAGCGTCATGGCCGTCAGCGCCGGGAAGATGACCAGACTGGAGATCAGCATCGCGCCCATCATCCGCATGCCCAGCACGATGGTCAGCGCCGTCAGCACCGACAGGATGGTGTTGTACAGCCCTACCTTCACCCCGGTGGCCCGGGCAAAGCTCTCGTCGAAGGTGATGGCGAACAGCCGATGGTAAAACAGCACATACAGCACCAGTACCGCCGCGCACAGTCCCACGCTCAGCGCCACATCCGCCCGGTCCATGGCCAGGATAGAGCCGAACATAAAGCTGTCCACATCCGTGGTCATGCCGGTGGTCAGACTGGTGACCACCACGCCCACGGCCAGCGCCGACGCGCTGACCACCGCGATGGCCGCGTCCGCGCCCATCCGGCTTCTCTCCGTCATCCGCAGCAGCCCCAGTGCCGCCAGCACCACCACCGGGATAGACACCGGCAGCGGCGCCCAGCCGCAGGCCAGCGCGATGCTCAATGCGCCGAAGGACACATGGCTCAGCCCATCGCCGATCATGGAGTACCGCTTCAGCACCAGCGGCACGCCCAGCAGCGCCGCGCACAGCGCCACCAGGATACCCACCACGAACGCCCGCAGAATAAACGGGTACGTGAACATTTCCAGCAGTAAGCTCATGCCTCGTCACCTCCGAACCGCTTGCCCCAGGGGGACGTTAGATAGTCCGCCGCCGTGCCGAAGAAGTACGTTCCATGGCCGGCGTGCAGAATATGGTCGGCGTAGCGCAGGGCACTGCGTATATCGTGTGTCACCGCCACGATGGCGATGCCCTCCTGCTTGTTCAGGTATTCCAGCGTGCGGTACAGCTCCTGGGCCGCCGCCGGGTCCAGCCCCGTCACCGGCTCGTCCAGGATCAGCAGCTCACCGGCGGCGCACAGGGCACGCGCCAGCAGCACCCGCTGCTGCTGTCCGCCGGACAGCTCCCGGTAGCACCGGTCCTTCAGCTCCAGCACGCCCAGCTTGCCCATGTGCATCAGCGCGGTGGACTTCTCCTTCGGCGTGTAGAAAAACCGCATTCCCTTCCCGCTGAGAAAGCCGCTGCGCACTACCTCCGTCACCGTGGCGGGAAAGTCCTTCTGCGCCTTTGTCTGCTGGGGCAGATAGCCGATGGCGCCGGAGCGCAGGGAGGGCGAACGTACGATCTCGCCCGCCATGGGGTGCAGCAGCCCCAGCAGGCTCTTCACCAGTGTGGACTTGCCGCTGCCGTTTTCACCCACGATGCACACATAGTCGCCGCTGTGCACCTGAAAGTTCAGGTGCTCCCACACCGGCTTGCCCTCATAGCCCAGCGCCGCATCCCGGCAGTCCAACAGTATGCGCTTCTCCTGTTCCATCAGGACAGTCCCTCCTTCAGTGCCGCCGCGTTGGCGGTCATCAGACTGATATAGGTGGCTCCGCCGTCGAATTCCGTCCGGCTCACCGTCTGGCAGGAGTAGAATGTCCGCACCTGCGCCCCGGTGGTCTCGGCGATGGCCTGCGCAACCTTCCGGCTGCTCAGCTCGATGGTGTATACCACCGGTATCTCCTGCTCCTCCACCACGTCGATCAGATATTTCAGCGTGGCAAGGGACGGCTCCGTGTCTCCGGCGCAGCCGTGGAACGCCGCCCGGTAATCCAGATCATATTCCCTGCAGAAATACAGCAGAGGGAACCGATCGCCGAACACCAGCAGCCGCCGTGCCGCATGGTCCGTGATGTCCCGGAATGTCTCGTCCAGCGCCTGCAATTCGTCCAGATAGTCCGCCAGCCGAGCCCGATAGCCGTCGGCATTGTCCGGATCGGCCTCACACAGCGTATCGCAGATGGCGCGGCACAGGGCCATGGCGTTCACCGGCGATGTCCAGATGTGCTCGTCGTACTCGATGTCCTCCTCGTGGCCGTCGTGCAGATGGCCGTCATGCGCCTCATGGTCATCGTGCTCGCCATGTTCGTCATGTGCGTGGTCATGGCCGCCCTGCATCCCCTCGGCGTACTCCTCCCGGTATGTCTCCACACAGTCCATCATAGCCAGCCGGTAGGGGATAGCCTCGCCTGCCGCGTCCAGAATGTCCTCCACCCACAGCTCGCTTTCCCCGCCGTTGTAGATGAATACCTCCGCCTCGCTGACGGCGATCACGTCCAGCGGCGTGGGCTCAAAGCTGTGTGTCTCCCGCCCGGCGGGCACCAGCAGCTGTACGTCCACCGCGTCCCCGCCGATCTGCCGCACAAAGTCGTAGTAGGGGAACAGCGTGCACACCACGTTCAGTTTCCCGCTTTGCGGACGGTCCTGCCGCCCGCAGCCCGCCAGCGTCAGCGCCAATACCGCCGCCAGCACCGCTGCGCCTGCTCGTCTCACGTGTCCCGCCTCCTTTGCGTGTCTTGTCTCATAAAATCATAGTATACCACACAATTCGCAAAAAGGGAAGTGCCCGCCTTTTGCGTCCGGACACCGTCTCTCTGCGTATAATTAACGCACTCTTAACACGACGATGAAAAAGTTTCCTAATATGAAAGTGAAGATATTTGCGCCGGAAAACATGGAAAACACCTGTGCTTTGCACATATTTAAACGCAGAGCGGTTGAAAAACACCGCGAAAACCACGTTACAAACGTTAAGATAATGTTAAAACAGAAAAAGACGTTAAAATTGCTGATCGAACCATTCGACGCTTTTCTGCATACTTTTCCATAGTCCGCAGCGTTTTTCTGCGGATGTGTTTTCAGTTGTTCCCGAGACCGCCATCCGGTCAACCTCTCTCCTGACAGATCGAAAAGACCGCCGTCCGGCGGTCTTTTTTGTCCCCTTCCCCCGCCTGTTAATAAACCTACAATCGGTTTCCTGAAAAGAAAATCATTCACCATCCGTTGCAAAAATCCCGGAACCCCGCCAAAAACTGAATGGTTCAATGTAAAAAAGAAGCAAAAGCCATATAAAATATGTGGAAAAATCCGTTCATAGAATGTTAAAAATGTACAATATGGCGCTCAATTTTTATAAAAACTGCTAATTGCGGGCGGAAAGAGTTTCCTGTATACTTTTTTCAGGTAGCCTTGAAGGGATTTTATCCCGTGAGGAAATACCTGCGGGGCATGGCGGTGCCCCGTGCCGTTTCCTGTCAATAGACGGGTGCGGTAAAGTTTATCAGCTTCTGCGGCGACGTAGGGGCAAAAATCTGTTAAGGAGAGAAAACAATGGAAGAAAGAAAAGGCTTTGGATCCAATTTCGGATTCCTGATGGCCGCGGTCGGCTCGGCGGTCGGCCTGGGCAACATCTGGGGCTTCCCCAATAAGATGGGCGCCTGCGGCGGCTTCACGTTCCTCATCATTTACCTCATTTTGGCTGTTTGCTGCGGCTTCATCGTCATGGTGGGCGAGCTGGCCATTGGTCGTAAGACAGGCAAGGGCGCTGTGGCGGCATATAAGGCCCTTAGCAAGAAGTTCAGCTGGATGGGCTGGATGGGCATCCTGTCCGCGTTCTTCATCCTGTTCTTCTACTGCGCTCTGGGCGGCTACTGCATTAAGTATGTGGTGCTCAATGTAGGCGACCTGTTCGGCGCGGGCTTTGGCGCCAGTGCCATCGCCGCCGCGTCGGCGGACGCGGCCAGCGCCTCTCTGGGCGACGCGGTGTTCGGCGCTTTCATGTCCAGCACCACCGAGGCCATTATCTATGGCTTGATTTTCGTGGTGCTGACTATGCTTATCGTTCTCGGCGGCGTCGGCGGCGGCATCGAGAAGGTCTGCTCCGTGGGTATGCCTGCCCTGTTCGTGGCTCTGCTGATCTGCATCATCCGCGCCTGCACGCTGGACGGTGTGGACACCACCGTGCAGGTGCTCCAGGCGGACGGCTCCCTGGTGGAGCACGTGATCCACGGCAGCGCCCTGGATGGCCTGAAGTACATGTTTGCCCCCGGCTGGGCTACTGAAAATGGATACTATGTTCCCGCCTCCGCCGTCATCGATGGCGTGAAAATGTCCGCGGTGGAGATCAACGGCGTCATGCAGCGCATCGTGACCTTCAAGCAGGAGACACCCGACGTCCTGACCGTGCTGGCTACCGCCGGCGGCCAGATGTTCTTCTCCCTGTCCCTGGGTATGGGCGCCATGATCACCTACGGCTCCTATCTGCAGAAGAAGGAGAACATCCAGAAGAACGCGCTGCTGATCGTGGTCATGGATACGATGGTGGCTCTGATGGCCGGCCTGTGCGTGCTGCCCGGTCGCTTCGCTCTGGATCCCTCCGGCGCAGTGGGTGGCCCGTCCCTGCTGTTCGTCACCATGCAGAACGTGTTTAGCCGCATGGGCGGCCTCGGCCCCATCTTCGGCATCCTGTTCTATCTGCTGGTGGTCTTTGCCGCTATCTCCTCCTCTATCTCCCTGCTGGAGGTCATCGTGGCTCACTTTGTGGATAAGGCCCGCGACGAGGGCAAGGGCGACAAGCGCAAGAGCTATACCCTCATCGCCGCCGCCTGTGTGGGCCTGGGCTGCATCCTGGTCTGCGCTGACCGTCTGGGTGCCAGCAGCTTCTCGCCTGCGGAATTGCTGAACATTGCAAATCCCAAGACCTGGGCTGCCGACTGGCTGGACTTCTGGGATGCGCTGTCCGAGGGCGTTATGATGCCGCTGGGCGCGCTGCTGATGTCTCTGATGATCGGCTGGGAGATCGGCCCCGAGTTCGTCAAGGAAGAGACGGAGCAGTCCGGTCATGCCATGGGCAGCTACGGCTTCTTCAAGGTCTGCGTCAAGTTCATCACGCCGCTGATCATGGTCCTCATCCTGTACGGTCAGATAAAGGAATTCTTCCTGTAAAGTCTCTTGACGAATTGTTAATAAACAAACGCTTACTTAACAGAGGGGACGCCGGTGCCGCCGCACCGGCGTCTCTTTTTGCGTCCGCGGACCCGGAAAGACTTGTGCCGTCTGCCGTAAAAAGCGCACGATGCTGTGTTTGCCGCCCGGTTTCTCTTGTAAAAACGACGAAAACGGAGTTCACAATTTGTTAAAATAATGGAATATGACGTTAAGAACTTGACAATATCTTGGCGTGACGGTATGATACAGGAGGTTGGCGGGGCAGATACGCTGTTTCGTCGGCTGATGGTATTCACCACCAATTTGTGAGGAGGTAAATCACACACATGGAAAAGAAAAGCACCAAAATAGCGTATTTCGTAGCGCTGGGTGTTTTCATTGTCCTGCTGGTCATCCTGGGGATCCAGTTTAAGGGCAAGGAAAACCCCGTCTTCGTCGGCGACGGCGCGTTCTACACCACCGGCGACGGCGTGTTCCTGGATGGCATCCAGCGGACCGTGGACGACAGCGAGGGCTCTAAGTATGCGCTGGACGGCTCCTACTATGTGAGCCCCGAGGCCGGCACCTACTTCGAGCTGTCTGAGGATGGCAACACCATCGTCGGCGCCGACGGTACCGAGTACGTCAAGTCCGAAGAGAAGTCCAAGGACGTCAACGGCGTGGAGTACACCACCTATGAGGAGCAGGTCTACTCCGAGACTCCGTTTGCCGGCACCTTCTGGTCCCTGCTGCCCCCCATCGTGGCCATCGTGCTGGCCCTGATCAGCAAGGAAGTGTATTCCTCTCTGTTCCTGG
>ENA-ORND01002560-ORND01002560.1-human-gut-metagenome-genome-assembly--contig:-NODE-2560-length-10941-cov-4.765111_pt1 | contig 10941 bp, 6 predicted proteins | sample MGYA00242111_ERZ509014 | MGnify/ENA primary metagenome ERZ509014 (study PRJEB26280, sample SAMEA2338694) | human gut metagenome | biome: human gut; feature: human-associated habitat; material: faeces... | reverse complement strand
TAAAGTCGTTGTACAGCATGCTCGCGCACTTCGGATTGCCGCTGAACAGGTAACGCACCTGGGTTATACCGCTGAGATTGTCAAGTGGCGTTCCATTGGCCGCGCTGAGCACCACCTGGTTGCCTCTGATGATGGCGTTGGCCGGTACCCATTGCCCGGAAGAGTTGGCAACCTCGAATCCCTGCAATGCCGCAGTCGTTGGGATTACGATATTGCTGATACCGTCAAGAGGGGTCGCTTTCGAATTCTTCGTATAATCGGGTGCGCTCGCGCTTGCGCTCTTCGTATAGTTCGGTTGCATCGCTTTCAGTCCGCTTGCGGTGCCGATTTGGAAAGACAGGGCGATTTTGCCGTCCACAGTATGCCGTGCACGTTCAATAAGCGGTCCGTTAGGTACGCTGACAGCGTTTTTCGTACCGTTTTCCATGGCGAGGTACTGCGCGGCCATACGCGCGCCCAGAATATCCTTGCCGAGTGGATGAATCAGCGCGGATGTGCCTTTATCGGTGTCAAGGGAAACCGTCATCGCCACATTGGAACGGTCTTGCAGATTCGCGTTGTCAAGCGTGGTCCGTTGCGCCTCGCGCACGTTCTGCGTGTACTGATAGTTCGGCCATCGCGCAAGTTGCACGTACAGGAACGGCAGATCCTTCCGTTCGAACACGCTACGGTACTGGTTGATCAGCGCGGTCATCTGCGACTCATACTCCGTAGCGGTCGAAAAGTTCATCGCATCATCGCATCCTTGGTACCAGAGCACACCTGCCACATGAAAATCCTTCAACGGTGCAATATGGTTCGCGTAGATATCTCCGCCACGTATATGCCTGCGAATAGGCGTGCCGCCCCACGCGGTCTGGATGATGCCGACTGGTACGTTAGGATGCTTCGCGCGCAACTGAAGGGCGAACTGCTGTGTCAAGTAGCTCAGATGCAGTGAATTCGTGGAATCCGCATTCAGCCACGCGCCAGCGTTCAGATTGACGTTGGCCAGCGGAAAATCAGTGTTCTTCGCATCATGATCCGCAATGACGAATTTCACGTTCTTATCGACGAGTGGTTTCGGTAGGTCTGTTTTCTTAACTAGACCCTTCCCAAAGTTGTAGGCATTGTTATTCCCCTCATAGTACTGCGCATAGTTGAGTTCCATGTTCGATTGGCCGGCCGCCACGAACACGTCGCCCACATACACTTTCGCCAGTTCCGTTACGACTTTGCCGTCGTACTTCACCTGTAACGAATACGACTCGAGGCTTGCTTTCTGTGCGTTCAGCGTGCAAGTAAACGAACCATTTTTTGCGATTTTCGCAGTGGCGCTCGCAGTCATCTTGCCTTGGGCAAGTGTTGCGGATAGTTTCGATGCGTCAATCTGTTCGCTGGCATGCGCGAATTTGACGGTTCCTTTGACCACTAACGGCTGATTGCGCTGGAAGACCATATTTTCCATGTAGTAGGAAGGCAAAGTCACGGAAACCTGCGAATTTGAGGACTGTGCGGTTTCTTCGTTTTGGTGCAATGCTGAACCGTTGCCCCATTTGGGGCCGCACCCGACGATGATGGCAACGACTATTCCTACGGTTACGATAATGGCAAGTGCCGTTCTTGCCAATCGTTTCGTATTCAATTTTGATTTGCCTCGTTCTTTGTCAACGCCCGCTCGAAGGTTCTGGCCTGTTTGTCATATGCGGCTCGTTCGGTGTTGGCTTTGCTGGTGGTCCCGGACGGGTCGGCTTTGCAGTCAAGCGCCTTCGGCGATTTGACTTCTTCCTGATACAAGGTGCTGAGCTTTTCCAGATCATATGAGGAATCCATGCTGGAAAATGCGTCGACAATCTTTCCCTTGAGCTGGAAATCCTTGGAATATGAAGCGTTCATGGCGGCAACCGCGTCTCTGCAGTCGTTAATGGCATTCAGTTCGCGCATTTTCTGCGATGTTCTCACGCCCATGACGCCGAAGACCACAATGCATACCGCAACGACGATAACGGCTACGATGATGGAACGGCGAATCAAGTTCTTGACATGGTTATGCACCCAAGTGTCGCCATCTTGCACGCCTTGCGATATGGCGATTTGGAACGGATCTTCGGGAGCCGTTCGGTAGGAAGTCCCCGGTGCTTTTGTTCTAAGCTTTTCGTCACGATTGGTGGCATTGACGGAATTGTTGGATTTGCTGGTCCCGACGGTCGCGGTACTGCTGAAAGTCCGGGGCTTGCGGACGTTACTTGCTTGACTGTCAGCTTTATTTGGCTGCCTTTCGTGCCGTGCCATGCTTTCCTCCAGGAGTCCGCGATACCGTTCTGATGTTGTCTATTGGAGGTGGTCCGACAAGGTCCTCTGTTCCCAAATGACAATACATAAGGTATGTTACCCGTTCCACTTCCGAATGCCAGCACTTCATGTTGTGGCATATTCGGTAAATGTGAAGTTTGGTCCGGAATCCAGCTGCTTTATTTTAAGTGGGGACATCTCAGAATACACTTAAGTTTTGCGTGTGCAATTGCGTCAACGAGTGAAAATGCGTTTTGTGAGAGAGGCTGACGATGATATCGCCGAAAAGCTTGATGAAGATTGCGACCACCGCTTCCGTGGTTGCAATGACGGTTTCCGTTGCCGTGGTGCCGGCTTACGCCATGCAGGATATTGCGATTGAGGATACGCCAAGTTCTTTTGCCGCAACTGTGGATGATGCGCAGAATTCGTCAAACAGCATGCCGGACAATCCGAACGCGACGCTGCCGGAAACGGTAAGCGAAAACATTTCGGACGATTCCACTGTGGTTTCGGAGAACCTTGCGGTTACGCCGGAAGGTGATGTACAGAACATTGAGACCGGCGAAACCGTGACGGACGCTCAGCTGGTCGGCACGCAATCGCAGCAACCTGATCCACTGGCCAAAACGGATGGCGAATCATTCATTCCGGTGAGTGCCTCGGATGTGAAAGATGCTGTGGAACAACCTGTGAAACAGTCTGCGGAGCAGTCGTCCTTGAAGGGTGGCTCGACTGTCCGGCTCGCTAAATTCGAGAGCAACGAATACGGAGCACACTGGGGAACCTACAACGGAACAAAGGCGTTTTTCGATTATAGGAACAACCTGTTCGTTCAACAAGCCAAGGGCGTGATTGATGTTTCCTCATGGCAGGGAGACATCGATTGGGCCAAGGCGAAAGCCGACGGCGTGGAAGGCGCAATCATTCGTTTGGGCTATGGCTGGGGCAACTATGCCGATGCCAAAGCGCAACGTAACATCAACGAATGCAAACGTCTTGGTATTCCTTTTGGCATCTACTGGTATTCGTATGCATACGATGCGAACTGCGCACGTGCGGAAGGTAATGATGTGGCTGCCAAACTCCGCCAGATGGGCGTGAGCCCGAACGATCTGAAATACCCTGTGTATTATGACCTGGAGAAGTGGACGTGGGCTGGTCATACCCCGCCGACCAATCCGAATGTTTATAGCGGTATGGCCGACGCCTGGTATGGCGCACTGCAGTCCGCCGGATACAAGAATCTCGGTGTGTATTCGTATACGAGCTACCTGCAAGGCCCGTTGAACAATTCGAACATCTACGCAAAGACCCGTTGGGTGGCGCAGTATGGTGCTCAAATGGGATACAACGCCTTCGATACCAACGACCGTGGCTGGCAATACACCAGTTCCGGCCATATCAACGGTATCAGTGGTTCCGTGGATATGAATGCTTTTGGTAATAAAGCGTATGTGGATAAGAACAATAGTAACAACGCAACTTCCTATGAGGTTAAGGGAGACATGGGAGTTGAGTGGCGCTCTATTGGCGCGGAGAAAAGCGTTATTGGCAAACCAATTGCGAATGAAGTTTGCGATTGGACTCAGGGTAGGGTGAACTGCTATCAGAATTTCGAAAATGGTGCGATTTCCTGGACTCCGTCAACCGGTGCGCACTATACGACTGGTGCAATACGCAAGGAATGGGCTCGTCGTAATTATGAGCATGGCGTCTTGGGGTATCCGATCGAAGACGAGAAGAAGTTGTCGAATGATTGGAAATATCAACGTTTCCAGAATGGCGATATCTGGTCTCGCGGAACGAAAGAGAGCCGCATTGTTTTGTACAACTTGCGTGATTCTTTCTATAAGAATGGCGGGTATTCGTCGTTGGGTGGTCCCGTGGCGGATGAGGAGAGCATGGGCCGTGGCTGGTGGCGCCAGCGTTTCCAGTATGGCGATGTGTGGAGCAAGGACGGCACGAATTATCGTTTCGTGATCAAGTTCGATCTGCGTGATTCGTGGAACCAGCATCGTGGTTTCTCCTGGTTGGGCGCGCCTGTGGCGAACGAGGAGAACATGGGCAACGGGTATTGGCGCCAGCGTTGCGAGAACGGTGATGTGTGGACCCGTAACGGGGCTTCCGAGAAGTACATCGTGATGCTGAATCTGCGAAAAGAGTACTACGCTAAGGGTGGTTTCTCGAAACTTGGAGGACCGGTTTCGGAGGAACGTAACTTGGGCTCGATCTGGAGACAAGATTTCCAGAAAAGGTCGATTTACGCACATTAGAAATGGTGTTTCGACTCTGTAGTAAAGTTTGTTCCCGTAAAGAATTGATACCAGCTTTATGTAGGTAAGGATTATTTCATAATGGCTAAAAAATCCATTGTAATTATCGGCGGCGGTCCCGCTGGCTTGACTGCGGCTTACGAGCTTCTTAAGGATAACGGCTCCGAGCAGTATGATGTCACTGTTCTTGAAGCTTCCGGCGAGTTTGGCGGTATTTCCCGTACTGTGCGCCACAACGGGAATCGTATGGATATCGGTGGTCATCGCTTCTTCTCGAAGGATGACCGCGTGATGAATTGGTGGAAGACCATTCTTCCTCTGCAGGGTGCTCCGTCTTACGACGACAAGAAGCTGAATCGTGCTCATGACATGGAGCCTGGCGGCCCTGATCCGGAGAAAATAGACGAAGTGATGCTGAAGCGTCACCGTGTTTCCCGTATTTACTGGCATGGCAAGTTCTTCGATTACCCTGTGAGCCTGAAACCGCAGACCCTGAAGAATATGGGCTTTATTCAGACCATGAAAGTGGGTTTCTCCTACCTTAAGTCCCTTATTCATAAGCTTCCGGAAGATAATCTGGAAAACTTCTATATCAATCGTTTTGGTAAAGCCCTCTACGGAATGTTCTTCGAAGGATATACGGAGAAGCTTTGGGGCCGTCACCCGTCTGTTATTTCCGCTGATTGGGGCTCGCAGCGTGTGAAGGGCATCAGCATTATGGCGGTGCTTAAGGATGCTTGGGGCAAGCTTGTTGGCAAAGAAAAGAAGGCTGGCGAGGGTGAGACCTCATTGATTGAAGAGTTCTGGTATCCGAAGTTCGGTCCGGGCCAGCTGTGGGAAACCGTCGCTAAGCATGATGAAGAGTTCGGTGCGCATATTATTAAGCATGCTGAAGTCGTGAAGATCAACGAAACGGCCGAAGGAAAGATCTCTTCTGTTGTTTATCGCGATAGCGAAGGGCATGAGCAGACTCTTACGGGTGATGAGTTTATTTCCTCCATGCCTGTGAGGGATCTGGTTGATTCCATTGCAGCGGGAGACCAGGCTACGAAGCCGGTTCCGTCGGATATGAAGAAGATTGCCGATGGTCTTCCGTATCGTGATTTCGTGACGGTTGGTTTCCTTGTTGATCACCTGAATCTCAAGAATGAAACGGATATTCCGACCTTGGGCAATCCGCAAATCGTTCCGGACTGCTGGATTTATGTACAGGATACCAGCGTGAAGGTTGGACGTATTCAGGTGTTCAACAACTGGAGTCCGTATCTGGTTCAGGATGTCGACAACAAGGTCTGGATTGGTCTGGAGTATTTCTGCAATGAAGGCGATGCTTTCTGGGAAATGACAGATCAGGAGTGCATTGATTTCGCGGCTGATGAGCTTGTGAAGATGGGAATTATCGCATCAAAGAACGATATTCAGGATTCTCATCGTGAACGTGTGAAGAAGGCATATCCTGCTTACTTTGATACCTGGTATCAGATCGATGATCTGGTGAAGTGGCTGGATTCCTTCGGAAACCTGTATTGTGTTGGACGTAATGGCCAACACCGCTACAACAATATGGATCATTCCATGGCTACTGCTTTTGAAGCAGTCGATAACATCAAGAGTGGTCGTGGAGATAAAAAGAACGTCTGGAATGTGAATACCGACAAAGAGTATCACGAAGAGAAGTAAAAAATAGAGTGGCGCATAGTGGGTGATGTACCTCTATGCGTCACTCTATTTTAAGAGAGAATGAAATGAGAAAATTTTGGAAAAACATGTTGTTAGTTTCCGAAGGAAAATGATTTTTTCAAGTCTTTTTTCTTTACTGTTCTCCTTTTTAATGGTATTAGGATACTCTTTTTCTAAAACGCATAGTTTTCAATTTTTTGATAGTTGTAAATCGTTTATCTCATTCTGCGTTACCTCGTTAATAGCATTTGGGATTATGTACGCGGTTCTTTCTCGTATGAGCGTGCCTAAAGAATCGGAATTGTCCAAGAGCTGCAGGAAAGTACGTCACCCATTTTTTTCTGCTTGGGTACTGATTATTGTTGCTTGGATTCCTTATTATGCGTTATTTGCGCCGGGACTAGGGTTTTATGATAGTCTCTGGCAGCTGTCGCAGTTTTATGGCTATACTTCATATAATTCTCAGCACCCTGTCTTGGCAACTCTTGTTATTGGTGTTTTATTTTCAATTGGGAAACCGTTGGGAGCAAATTCCCAGTTCTTTATCTACACGAGTATTCAAGTACTGCTTGTTTCCGCTGTTCTAGCGTTTATAGCATGGTTTGTATATCAGCGTCTGCTTGTTGCAGAAGGTGAAGAGAGGATCAATCGAGTCTTTTGCTTGTGGTGTGTGCTTGTTGGTTTTTCCGCGCTGAACCCGCTTTTCCCGCTGTACTCATTGTCTGTTTTAAAAGATGTACCTTATGCTGCCGCGATTGCGGTGATGACGGTTTTACTCGTGGAAGTGATCGGTGACAAGAAAGTGATAAATGAAAGGACGTTTGTCGTCCTCTTTTCTTGTGCCTTTATGGTGATGAGTGTCTTCCGCAATGAGGGTTTGATTATTGCGATTGCATGTGCCGCTCTTGTTTCTTTTGTTCAGGTGAAAGATAAAAAGAAATTATACACTTTTCTTTCCGTGGGCTTGGTTGGTGTCGTTGCTGTTGCATCATTGATGAGCTCGGCATTGATTAATCCGCAGAAGGGGAGTCGTATTGAAATGTTAACGATTCCTGTTCAGCAGATTTCGAGGGAGGTTCGGGATAATCCATCTTCGTTTACGGCTGATGAAAAGAAAAAGTTAAACGAGATGCTTGTAGATGATGCGCTATGGAGTGATCTTGGTGCTAAATATTCGCCCGAACTCGTTGATTCTGTGAAAGTTCTTTTCAGAAAAGATTTTTCGTTGAGAGCATTTCTGAAGGTATGGGGCCGTCATCTTGTTATACATCCAGATACCTATCTGTCGGCGACATTTTCTGGAACATTTGGTTTCTTCTACCCATGTAGGGCAAGTATTGGACAAGGCTCTGTATATGACAGTTTCCAATGGATGAATTCTCAGACAGTTAGTGGGTGGAAACAGTATATGGGTGTTCCGGATGAAGAATTGTATCCGACATATTTAGGGGAAACGGAAAATCTGCGTGAGAAATTCTTGCAGTCATTTGCGAAGCTGTATAAAATCCCGGTCGTAAATCTGATTGTAAAACCAGGAACATATTTTTGGATTGGGTGTCTTGCTATATGTTTAGCTTGCTTTAAGCGCAATTATAAGCTATTGATTGCAATGGTTCCTTGTGTTCTGGTTTTCTGTGTATGTCTGTTGTCTCCCGTGAATGAGAGCGCAAGATATGCTCTTCCTCTAGTTTTTTCGGCACCCGTACTTTTGATTATTTCCGCGTGTATGCCCTTTAATAGGTTGGAAAACGGTAGTGGAAAGTAAGGTCTATATTTGATTGTGTCGAGCAGAGCGACATGACAACCATTCAGAAACCAAATAACAGATGAAGATAGAGAAAAACAGAGAATCCGGGCTGGAGCTTCTCCGGATAATTGCAATCATTCTTATTGTTTCTCATCATTTAGTTGTTCATTGTCCCTTTGATTTGTGGGCAGAACCTTTTTGTCTGAAACGTCTCTTTTTCCAGTTTTTCTACAGGGCGTCAGGAAAGATTGGAATCGCTTTATTCCTTCTTATCACCGTTTGGTTCCTTGCCGATAAGGAAATATCGCTTCGACAGGCTGCGAAAAAAATTTGGTCGCTGTGGAGCATCCTGTTTTTCTGGAATCTGAGTTCTTTGGTGTTGCAGTTTATTATTGATCCGACTTCTGTAATTGCCTCGACATGGCTTGACCTTTTGTTCCCGCTTACTCGAAATGAGTGGTGGTATGTAAGCAGTTACTCGGTTTTCATGCTTCTGCTGCCTTTTGTGCGAACGTCTTTACAGAAGATGGGCAAATGGCCTCACCTGCAATTATGTATTTTAATGATTGTCTTGTGGGGACTTTTAAGGTTTGTTCCCGGGGCGAATCTAGGTATGGGGCTTAATTTTGTTGGTTTCTGTTATGTTTTCACGTTACTTGCTTACTATAAGTGGTATTCATTGAGGCTATCTCGGTTCGCTTTAAACGTTGCGGGTTTGCTGGGGCTGTTCGCTATTGTGATTTGGAATGCTGTCTTGTCGGCGGTATGGGTCGGAGATGCGGACAATCTTCCCATCTATCTTGAACCGGTTCAGGACGAATGGTCGATTCCTATTCTCGCGGTAAGTTTTGCCTTGTTTGGTCTTTTTCGTGGGATGCATTTCCATTCAAAGATAGTGAATCATATTGCTTCGGCATCATTTGGTGTTTATCTGATTACTGAGCAGCCGTTTATTCGTAAGCAGCTATGGTTCAATTGGGTCAACCTGTCTGTTTTTTATAACGACAAATACGCGATTTTGCTGTCTGTGTTGTCGATATTCGTTGTTTTTTGTGTTGCGACTGTGTTGGAGCTCGTGCGAAAGAGTTTGTATAGGGTTGCTGTGGATCGGTTGTGGACGAAGCTCTTCGATAGAGTATGGCCGAAAAAATCTAGTGACGGATGTTGGAACGCCTTTGCTGTTCTTTAGTCGAAGGCAGTGTTCTTTCGCTCAGAATTCGAAATCTGGTCAATGAAGTGTTTAGTGTGCTTTTGACTAAGAGGGAAAGTACTATTGCACATATGGCTGAAGAGACGTTTACTCCTAAGAACATCATCGTGACCGGTGGCTGCGGCTTCATCGGGTCGAACTTCGTGCACTACGTGGTGGACCATCACCCGGACGTGCACGTGACCGTTTTGGACAAGCTCACGTACGCGGGCAATCCGGAGAACATCGCGGGACTTCCCGAGGACCGTGTGGAGCTCGTGGTGGGCGACATCTGCGACGCGGACCTGCTGGACCGGATCGTGCCGGGCCACGACGCGATCGTGCACTACGCGGCCGAGTCCCATAACGACAATTCGATCGCGGATCCGGAGCCGTTCCTGAGGACGAACGTGGAGGGCACGTTCCGCCTGCTCGAGGCGGTCAGGAAGTATGGGATCCGCTACCACCACGTGAGCACCGACGAGGTGTATGGCGACCTCGCTTTGGATGATCCGGCCAAGTTCACGGAGTCCACCCCGTATCATCCGTCCAGCCCGTACTCGAGCACGAAGGCCGCGTCCGACATGCTGGTGCGCGCGTGGACCCGCACGTACGGCCTGAGGGCCACAATTTCCAACTGCTCGAACAACTACGGCCCATACCAGCATGTGGAGAAGTTCATCCCCCGCCAGATCACGAACATCCTCGAGGGCGAGAGACCGAAGCTGTACGGCAAGGGCGAGAACGTACGCGACTGGATCCACACCGAGGACCATTCCAGCGGCGTGTGGACGATCCTGACCAAGGGCAGGATCGGCGAGACCTACCTGATCGGCGCGGACGGCGAGAGGAACAACATCACCGTGCTTCGCATGATCCTGAAGATGATGGGACAGGACGAGAACGCGTTCGACTGGGTGAAGGACCGTCCGGGCCACGACCGTCGATACGCGATCGATTCCACGAAGCTCAGGACCGAACTGGGTTGGACGCCCACGCACACGGACTTCGAGTCCGGTCTGAAGGCCACCATCGACTGGTACACGGACAACCGCCAGTGGTGGGAGCCCGCCAAGGCCGCCACCGAAGCCAGGTACAAGCAGCAGGGCCAGTAAGACGCATACGAGAACGGTCACACCCCAAAGGGCGTGGTCCCATGATGATTCCCATCTACGGCAAAGGATTTACGAGGGTATGGATTTCGAGAAGGATTTGAGGGTCGAGGAGACGAACGTTCCGGGACTGCTGGTGTTCGACCTGCCGGTGCACGGCGACAACCGTGGCTGGTTCAAGGAGAACTGGCAGCGGGCGAAGATGACCGCGCTCGGCCTGCCGGATTTCGGTCCGGTGCAGAATAACATCAGCTTCAACGCGAAGAAGGGCGTGACGCGAGGCATCCACGCGGAGCCGTGGGACAAGTACATCTCGATCGCCACGGGCTCCGTGTTCGGCGCGTGGGTGGACCTGCGTCCGGGCGAATCCTTTGGCCAGGTGTACACGACCATATTGGATCCATCGAAGGCGATCTACGTGCCGCGTGGCGTGGGCAACAGCTTCCAGGCCTTGGAGGATGGCACCGCGTACACGTATCTCGTGAACGCGCATTGGAGCCTCGAGCAGAAGAAGACCTACACCTTCGTGAACCTCGCGGACCCGGACCTGCACATCCAGTGGCCGATCCCGCTGGAGGACTCCGAACGCTCCGAGGCGGACCTGCACCACCCGATGCTCAGGGACGCCAAGCCCATGGCCCCGCGCCGCACGATGGTCACCGGCTG
>ENA-ORND01002555-ORND01002555.1-human-gut-metagenome-genome-assembly--contig:-NODE-2555-length-10966-cov-3.576666_pt1 | contig 10966 bp, 10 predicted proteins | sample MGYA00242111_ERZ509014 | MGnify/ENA primary metagenome ERZ509014 (study PRJEB26280, sample SAMEA2338694) | human gut metagenome | biome: human gut; feature: human-associated habitat; material: faeces... | reverse complement strand
GGGCGGGAGCCACTTTGGAGCCAGTTTGATTTAAATATTGGACTATACAAGTAAAATCTATTATGGTTTCATGGTATAATTATGTATGAAAGTTGGTGATTAAATTTAATTATGAAATAATTGATGTAAAACAAGATGAAAAAGAAAAGTTATACAAATTATTACAGTATGCTTTATATGATGGTTCGCAATACATTGATAATGACATAAATGAAGATTGTATATTTGAATATAGATGGTTTGATAATTATTTTACCGATAATGATCGAAATTCATATTTTATTAAAAGTGGAAATGCCTATGTAGGAATGGTTATGGTAAACGAGAATTTGAAATTTAATAAAGACGGTAAATGCATTGCCGAGTTCTTAATAATGCCAAGATTCAGAAGAAATCATATTGGTAAAAAGGTTGCATATGAAATATTTGAAAAATTTAATGGCAATTGGGAAGTTCAATCGATGGAGAATAATCCTATTGCATATTCATTTTGGAAGAATATTATATCAGAATATACAAATGGTAATTATATAACTAAAAATGATGGAATAGAGGATGTATTCGTTTTTAATAATAAATAGAGGTGTTAATTTATGCAAATAGTAGAATATGAAAATAAGTATTTAGGAGATGTCAAAGACTTATTAGTTGAACTTGAAGAGTATATTGTATCAATAGATAAAGATCATTTGGATCAAGTTCATCCTGAATATAGGGAAAAAATGGCAGTTTTGGATTTAGAAGAAGTTAATAAGAACAACGGTAAATGTTATTTGGCAGTAGAAAATAATAAAGCAATTGGCTTAATCATGGGTTGCATATTCCCATATGATGAATATGATTATCTAGACTATAAATGTCCAAAAAGAGGAGAAATTACAGAATTAATCGTTACAAGTAAAATTAGAAGTAAAGGAATAGGTCAAGAACTAATAAATAAAATGGAAGAATACTTTAAATCCGTTGGATGTGAATATGTAATAGTTGATGTATTCGCCTACAATGATATTGGTAAGAATTTTTATAATAAAAAAGATTATCATGCAAGAATGGAAACAATGATAAAGAAAATATAGTGAGGGAAGCAAACAATATGAAACATGAAATGAAATTAAACAATGGACCATTTGACCGAATAAAAAATGGAACAAAGACTATAGAATTAAGATTAAATGATGAAAAAAGACAATTGCTAAAAATTAAGGATTTAATAGAATTTACTAATAGAACTAACAACGAAAAAATGTTAGTTGAAATCGCGAACTTATATCATTATCCATCATTCGAAGAATTATATAAACATTTTGATAAGGTAGCAATGGGATATGATGAAGATGATATAGCTGATCCGAAAGATATGGAAGAATATTATTCACCAGAAGAACAATCTAAATATGGTGTATTAGGTATTAAAATTAAAAAAATGTAATTTTATTAAAAATAGTAAAATATGCCAATCAGGTTTAAATCTGAAAAAGTTATTTGGAGATGATTTTAAATTGTATACAAGTCAAGCACCAAAAAAGAGAACTTTAACTGACATATCATTTGCAGAAATAGAAGAGGCAATAAGGATAAAAAAAGAATACGAAGAAAACGGAATCGAGGATACTAATGAAGAAATTAGATTTTATTAGTGGTATGAAGAAGTTGAGCAGTTTTTATCTTAAAGAATTTACAAATGAACAATTATGACTTTGGTATGAAATATTTGAGGAGATACCGGAAGATATATTTAATCAAGCTATTAAAGAGATCTCCAAAGAGAATAAATATATGCCTAATGCAAGTGAGTTATATGATAAGTGTTCTTCCTTAAATAAGAATAATCTAATGAATATAGCTAACTACATGTACCAAGATGGTTATTTTCATCGTGGAGTAAAAAGATTATCTGATGAACAAGTTTTAAGGAATCTTGATAAGACAATAATGTGGCTTGAAAAAGGAATATACCATCATTTCTAAAAGAGGATATGCAAGAGTATATGAAGAAATATAAACAATCGCAAATACAGAATAAAGAAATGTTAAAGATAGAACGTTAAGGTCATGTGCTGTATGTGGTGGAATACACCAAGAAGATCAAATGTGTAAAAGAAAATACAAGAAAGATAGCAGAGCATATCATTTTAGAAATAGTAATAAATGGATATTAAAACGAGAAGAAATAAAGAAGAGAGATAAATACTTATGCCAAGTATGTTTAAAGCATGGTAGATTTATTTATCAAGATGTTCAGGTACACCATATCATACCAATAAATATAGATTAAACATATCAGAAGCTGAATTATAGTGCTGTAAAAAAGATGCTTCCCACATAGCATTTCTATAAAAAGAACTAGCTATATAAAAAGCGATAACTTCAGGCATTACATATTCTTCTACATAATCGTGATAGTTGTCATAAAAAGGATTTATTATAGTTTCTAATTCTTCATCACTAATATCTTCATCAGTCGATTTTCTTAACATAGACACCTCCGTGTTGTATTAATCACTCTAAATGCAACTTATTACAAGTTAATATGAAAAATAATTAAATAATGTCTACTTTTGTAGGAAAAAATATGATTTAATGGTATAATTATATTATAAGAAAAAAGTAGAAAGCAGGTGAGTATATGGAAAAGTCATTTATTAAATGGGCTGGTGGAAAAGAAAAAGAATTGCCAATTATTTTATCTAACCTGCCAAAAAAGTATAATAGATATATAGAGCCATTTGTAGGTGGTGGATCTGTATACTTAAATATAAATTGTAAAGATTCGATAATTAATGATAAATCCGATGAATTAATAATGCTTTACAACATGATTAAAAATAATAATAAAGAATGTATTAAAAAATTAAAAGAGATTAATCATAATTGGGTTTTACTTGATAATATTGTAACAGATAATTCAAAAGAATTATTGAATTTGTATAATGGATACGTTTTGTCAAAGAAAAAAAACACAAATAATAAAAAAATAAAAACTGATTATAGTGATAAAATTTACGAATTTGTATTAGCTCATGCAGAAGAGTTTAATGGACTTATGACAGAACATTTTAATATTAGAATAGATAATTTTTTATCTGAAATTAAAAAGAACATGATATCTAAAATTGAAAGAATGAGTAAAATTGAAGATACTCGTGGAAAAATGACAGATGATAATATTTTAGAGAATATTGAATGTGCATTAAAGAGTGCATTCTATATGCATTTTAGATATTTATATAATAATAGATCTGAATTAGAAATAAGTGATGAGTTCTATTGTGCAATATTTTACTTCATAAGAGAGTATTGTTATGCCTCAATGTTTAGATATAATGCTAGTGGTAAATTTAATGTCCCCTATGGTGGAATTAGTTATAATAGAAAAGATTTTGCCAAAAAGATTAAAAATCTAAATTCAACTAAATTGAGAAATTATATGGCCCACACTACAATTTATAACATGGACTTTGAAGATTTTTGCAATAGCATAGAAATAAAGGAAACAGATTTCATGTTTTTAGATCCACCATACGATACAGAGTTTTCAACATATGCTGGTAATGAATTTGGAAAGAAAGATCAAATTAGATTAAGAGATTATTTAAAAAATACAAAAGCAAAATTTATGTTGATAATTAAAAATACAGATTTTATATACAACCTATATAATCAAGATGGATTTTTTATAAAATCATTTGATAAGAAGTATTTAGTTAGTATAAAAAATAGAAACGATAAAGATGTAGAACATTTAATAATTACTAATTATGAGATATAAGGGGGGGTTAAAATGAGCAGTTGGTGGTGGAGAACAAAACCAAGAAGTATTATAAAAACCGTTCAATGGTTTAAAGAGTTTGGAAAACTTGATGGTAAGAATTGGAATGAATGTGATGATAGTTTTACAAGCAGAATTAATGATAAAAATGTTCATCCAGTAAGAAGAGAATATATTTATAATGCTCATAGAGATGAGGACTCTTTTCTTGGTGGATTAACATTTTCACAATATGTTAGTGGAAATCATGATGAAAAAGAAACAGAAAGTAATGGTAGAAATGATAAAACAACATACGAATTTTTTGGATTTGCTTATGTAGACAAAAATGGAATTATTCATGTTACTGATGTTGGTAAGTTAATTATCAACGATACCTTTGATGATGAAGATTTCTTAAAACAATTATTAAAATTATATTTTCCTAATCAAGTATCAAATAAATCTGATATGGATTATAATGATGGTGTATTTCCAATGGAATTACTACTTAAAGCAATAGATAAATACGAATATTTAAATAGGAGTGAAATTACATTTTTATTTGGTTGCTCTAGCAGTTCAATGATTGATAATATGTTGGATGCTATTGGAAAATTTAGAAGTGAATATGAGAACTTATCAAATAAAAATGACATTAATTCTGTTAAAAATTTATGCGAGAAGATATTTGTAGATGCCTATGGAAGTATAGATAATCAAATAGCATCATATTATGATTATGCTGAAGCATTTTGTAGAAGTTTATCATACACAGGTTTATTTAAGTTATCAGGAAGGAGTATTGCAACTAAAGTAAGATGTGCTGGCTATTCAGTTGCCAAAGTAAAATTGTTGTTGCAAAAATACAAATTTGAAACTCCTTCATTTAATGATGTAGATGAGTATATGAGTTGGTATGGAGATCCTGATGCAACTATATTACCTTGGGATAATGCTGAGTCTAGAAGAGAATTATTAAAGAGTAAATTAGAATACTTAAAGAATATAGATTTAGCAGATAACATAGAAGATACATATGGAATTTCTATTAGAAATAGTATAGATGATAAAATTACAAAAGTTACCAATCGTTTAATGAATTTAAGCAATGATGGAGAACTAAAAGTAATTGAAAAAGATGTTGTTAATTACATAACAGGATTAAATGAAAGAAAATATATAGAAACACTAGCAACAACAGATAAATCCAGAAAAGAGATTTTGGAAAAATATGATGATATACTTGATAATGATGACATGAGTGCTTTGTGGTTAGAGGTTAATACATGGAAATCACTATTAGCAATTGATGGTAATAAAGTTGTTAAAAGAAATTTCAATATAGAAGAAGATTTAACCCCAAAAAGTTTTGCACCTGGTGTTGGTAATACTCCTGATATGGAATTATATTTAAATGATTATATCATTCTTCCAGAGGTATCACTAATGTCTGGAGTTAGACAATGGGAACATGAAGCATCAAGTGTAATAGATCATGTATTAAGTTTTATAGATGCGTATAAAGAAAAGAAAGTTCTTGGGCTATTTATTTCAACAAGTATTAATATAAGAACAAATTGGCAATTCTTTATTCTTAATAGAGAAAGTTGGGTTGGAAGTTCTGTACCTGTTGTCCCATTAACTATAAAACAATATTGTCATTTAATTGAGAATATCTACGATAAGAATATTAATATAATTGATTTTATTAAATTACTTTTTGATATACATAACGTAGCATTGCAATCTGACAATTTTAATGTATGGAATGAAAAAGCTAATGAAAGAATAACAGAATGGATTAATTGTTATTAAAAAAGAGCTCACCAATTTGGTGGGCTTTAATGCTTATCAGACAAAAAGAACAATTTAGTAGCATATAATAATATATTTTTTCTATTATCACTTGATATATAACCTTTAATAGCTATTGTTTCATCATTAAGATAAAAAGGAGCTAATCTTTCCTGAATACCTTTATTGATAACAATTTTAATAATTTCATTATTATCAGTTTTAAGATAAAAAAATACATTATTTCTATGGCTTTCTAATTTTAAGAACTTTCCAATAATAGTAAATTGATTAACGTCATACATTAATCGTTCTTATACTTTCGATAACTTTTAAAGTTTAAGTAGTCTACTATTTGTTCTTCAATCTTATGCTTAAATTTCATCATTACTTCAAGATCTTGTGGCTTCTTAGCAGATAGTACTATATCAATATTCCTAATGATAAAGAAGCCATGATAGTCACCATTTCTGATTATACACTCGATACGATTCTTAGGCTTAACAATATATTTCACAATACACCTCCAAATAGAATGTAATATTAATCACTCTTAATTGGAAATAATTCAAGTTGTATGGACTTATAAACGATTAAATGGTATATTGTAGTTGAAGATCAGAGATAAAAAGATGTGGAAAAATTGTAATTCTGGAGCCACATTTAGAGCCACTCTGCTAGACGTTAGCTGGAATATACTAAAACATAAAGGTAATAAAAACCCTGTTTTTAAAGGAAATTAACGAGTGGACAGTGGTAAAAAACCTTAAAAATGTTAGTCTTGTGGTTCAGGGAAAAAATATAAACAATGTTGTGGAAAGTAGTATAAAACAAGAAAAAGTTGAAATTGAAAAATACTAATTTGACTATTGCTTTATAGTTTACTTAAGAAATATTAAAAAAAATAAGTGAAAAAGGATGAGGAAAACGTTTTAAATGTAGACATCCTTTTTTCGATAATTAATTTTAAAATATATTTAGGAGTTGATAATATGCTAAGTCCAAAATTAGAAACAGAAAGATTAATATTAAGAAGATATGAAGAAACTGATATTGATATGCAATATGAAGTATTAACAGATAACAGATTAGCAGAATATATAAAGTTTCCTAATTTAACAAAAGAAGAAGAACTAGAATGCATTAAAGATTGGATTAAAAATGCAGATGATTCAAAATATGAAAAATGGGTAATTACTTTAAAAAGTGATAATACTCCTATTGGGAATATATCTGTAAATGGAATTGAAAAAAGACATAACTATTGTAACGTTGGTTATGTAATATTGTATGCTTATTGGGGAAAAGGTTATGCATCAGAAGCATTAAAGGTTGTATCGGATTATTTGTTAGAAAGTGGATATTATTTAGTTGAGTGTTCTTGCAATGAATTAAATAAACAATCATCTAGAGTAATGGAAAAAGCCGGTTTTAAAAAAGATGGTTATATTGCTAATAGGAGACTTAATAAAGATGGAACATATTCTGGAGTAGAATATTATAGTAAGATAAAATAGTAAAAATATATTTGTTGAATGTTCTATTGATTATGATAAAAATAGTGATACTGCAATAATTTTTTATAAAACTATTCAAAATAAATTTCATTATGCAATTACTGGAAACACTGCTGCTGAAATAGTTTATAAAAGGGTAGATTCTAAAAAAGAAAATATGGGACTTACTACCTGGGAAAATTCACCTGATGGTAAGATTTTGAAATCTGATGTAATTATTGCCAAGAACTATTTAAATGAACAAGAAATTAAAAATTTAAATAATTTAGTAAACTTATTTTTGGATATTGCTGAAAATAATGCAGAGAGAAATATAACAATGTATATGGAAGATTGGAAAAATGAAGTAGAAAATGCCCTAAAAGTCTTTCATTATGAAGTTTTAGAAGGAAAAGGAAAAATCTCACATAAACAAGCAGTCGAAAAAGCAGAAAATGAATATGAAAAATATAAAGTTATACAGGATAAGAATTATGTGTCAGATTTTGATAGACTATTAAGTGAAACAAAGCAAATTGAAAATAAATAAATTGCAGATTGGATAAAAAGGCAAAAATTGATATAATCATATCAGATGAACGGATGTGGACAATGTCCACAAGAAGTCCACGTTAGAGAAATACTTATAGTACAGATAATATCATAAATACAAATAATATAGATGTTACTTAGTCTGATAAATAAGGAAATTCGAATAATACTATAAGTATAAATAATACTGATAATATGGGAACATCCACTACATGTGGAAGTGGTAAGAAGTACAAACAGTGCTGTGGCAAATAGCCTCGCAAACCTGCATAAAATAAGGGTAAAACGTGCACTTAAATTTTAAATTCAAATTGAATATAAAACGTATCTAAAATTAGAAATTTATAATTTTATTGAGTAAAATTAAAATAAATATTTTATATTTAATGGTATAATATAAGTAGGAGAAGATAGTTATGGATGTAAATAATTTACAAGTTAATACAAATATAGTTGGTGGATATTTTAGTGCGGAACAAATTGACCTATTATCTATAATACAATGTAAAGATAGTGGTGAACTAATTGACTTTATTATTCACTGTGACCAAATAAAACATAATTATAGCAAAGAAGATTTAGAAAACTTGATTACTTTACCTTTGGATGATTTTAAGCAAAGAGTTTTTAAGAGTTATCAAGATACTATGGTATTTCATGATGCAGATAGAGAAACTAAGATAGAAAATAAACTTAGACATTGTGGCATTCAAAAAAATGATATAGATATAATCAAAAATGCAGTATCAAATAATTCACCTGAAATTATGTCTTGGTTAAGAGAGTTTATTAAAAATAAATATCCTACCAATTATGAAGAAATATTTGATATGAGTCATCATTTTGTTTCTACAGAAAGAGATCAACTTAAAACAGATGATTTATATGAAGAAATGGTTTTGTTAAATAGTAACTTAGATAGTTTTAATAGTATGTTAATAGGATCTGGAAGAATATATAATGTAGTAAATGATTTATATGATGAGAATAATCCTGATAAAAGATTTGATTTTTATTTTGCAAAAAGAGATTTAGATTTTGCATATCGAAATGGCAAACAAGTTAGATATCATTCATTGTTAGTAAAAGATTGTATGGAAAGTCTATTTGTTGGAAAATCTAAAGAAGAAATATTAGAAATTATAAAAGATTATGTTAAAGAAAGTATTGATTTTATTAATGATTATAATTTGAATCATAGACTTAATATTAATGGACAAGATGTACCAGTAATAAATGCAGTGGATTTATTTAATGAAATAGTAAGTTTTGAAAAGAATGCTAATGGAGAATATTTTAATATTTGGGAAAGTAAATATGGTATAACTATGGATGAACTATTACCAGCATTTGATTATGCACTTCAAAACAAACCTGAAGGAGTAAACTTTTTATATAATGAACCGTTTTTGGAAAATGACGAAAGAAGAAAAGAAGTGCTAGAGGTGTTAGGGGAAATTGATTCTAAAAGACCTGGATTAATTGATACATTAGGTTCACAAATGCATATAACAATTGGTGAAGATGAAGATAAAATTAGAAGATGCTTTGAAGATTTTAGAACTTTGCAAGAAAGAACAGGAAAACATATACAAATTACTGAATTTGATATGTCACTAGGAAGAACTCAAATACCTAGAGTATTTGGAAATAATCCCGAAGTAACCCTAGAACAAGTTTATGAATATAAGCATCAAAAAATTGGAGAAATATCAAGCATTATTAGTGAATCGGGAGTACATCTAGATGGTATATCATATTGGTCATTAACTGATGGTATTGATTGTAATTTAGAAAGAGTAAGATCAAATTATTTAGCAGATGGAAGTATCACTGATATTCATCAAATTCCAAGTGCTTGTGGAGGTTTATTTCCAACACATAAAAAACTAATTAAAAAGCAAGAATTTAGTCAAGCGGAAGCACAAAATTTTGAAAGTGCTGAGCCTTCTCATAAGCATAGATAAAGAATTACTTAAAAATTGTAAAAATTTCAACAATAGCAAATTTTAGATACGTTTTTAGATACGTTCTGCTAGGTTTGTCGAGTGCTACGGAGTGCTCCCAAGTGCAACCGAGAGCTGAATTAACGTGCCAAGTGCTCCCAAAAGCTCCAAAAATCCCGAATACAAAGGACCTTGTGGGTCTGGTAAAAAATATAAGAATTGTTGTGGAAAGTAGTATAAAATAAGGAAAAATTGAAATTTAAAAACTAGTAAGTTGGTTCGAGTTTTATAACTTGTCCACGTAATGTGGTGAAAATCTAAGTAAAATAAGGATGTAGACAACATTTTAAATGTGGACAACCTTTTTTCTATAATTAATGGTATAATATATGTAGGAGTTGATAGTATGCTTTATTTAAAGAAAATAAATTTTGAAGATGTTGAGGAAGAATATAAAGCAATAAAGTCCATGCCAGCACAAGAAAATGGATTTGAAAATAAATATCATGATGTTACAAAAGAAGAATTTATAAATGAAGTAATTCCTAATCTGTTAAAAATTTCTGAAGGGTTAGATTTACGTGATGGATATGTCCCAGATACGTACTTCTTTTTGTGGGATGATGATAAGATAGTCGGATTATTCAAAATAAGACATTATTTAAATGATTTTTTAAGAAAAGGTGCAGGACATATAGGATATGGAATATTACCTGAATATAGAGGAAAAGGTTATGCTAAAAAAGGATTAGTTTTAGCAATTGAAAAATGTAAAGAAATTATTAAAGAAAACGAAATATATTTATCTGTTCATAAAGATAACCCCGCTTCGTTAAGAGTACAATTAGGGTGTGGAGCTTTTATAGTTGGAGAAACTGAAGAAGAATATTTAACTAGAATAAAATTGAAGTATAATAATATTACTTTTGGATTTAGGGACTTAAGAAGAGATGATTGGAAAAGAATTACTGAAAAAGAAGTAATAGTTGAAGATGAAAAAAATGATTTTTTTGAAGGAAAAGTATGCTTTTTAGATATGCAAAAAGTTGAATATCCTTTATCAGTAAACTCACCAGTTGGTAAAGTTACTATAGCAGATAATAACTATAAGAATTTGATATTCGCCCCTAAAGGAAAAAATTGGTGGCTAACTGTTATGTTTGATGATCAAGATAATTTGATAGAAAGTTATTTTGATATAACTAGAACTAATGATTTTAGTAATCCAGAAAATCCATATTTTGTTGATATGAAATTAGATGTTTGTATACCTAATGGGCATGAACCAGCAATAATGGATGAAGATGAATTAAAGGAAGTATATGAACACGGTTTGATTACAAAAGAAGATTATGAAAATGCATATAATATAGCAAACAAAATTATAAGCACATATAATTCACATAAAGAAGATTATTATGAATTTA
>ENA-ORND01002554-ORND01002554.1-human-gut-metagenome-genome-assembly--contig:-NODE-2554-length-10979-cov-2.451849_pt1 | contig 10979 bp, 8 predicted proteins | sample MGYA00242111_ERZ509014 | MGnify/ENA primary metagenome ERZ509014 (study PRJEB26280, sample SAMEA2338694) | human gut metagenome | biome: human gut; feature: human-associated habitat; material: faeces... | reverse complement strand
ACAGCAGAATATCGCTTCCCTGCAAAAGCACCTCTCCCGACGCTTCCTGTAAAAGCGAAATCTGCCGCTTCTCTGCCATAGGGGAAAGGTCTGCCAGCACCTCCTCAATCAACGCCGTCAGCTCTACCGCATCCGCCCGTTCAATCGTGTTCATTTCGCTCATTTCCAGAAGCGTTTTCACCAATTTCGAAAGCCGCTCCGTCTGCTCCTTCAGCATGGCAAGCAGCTCCGCCGTTTCTGCGTCCATGTCGGGGTGCGCCGTTTCCTCGTATAATTCCAGCTGCGCCTGCATCATTGCCAAGGGTGTGCGGAATTCATGCGCCGCATTGCCGTTAAACTCCTGCAAGGAAGAAAACGCATCCGAAAGCCGCCGCACCATGGCCTCAAAGGAATGGCTGAGCGCCTGAAATTCGGGAATCTGCTGCTCCTCCGATTGATATTGCGTTAAATTCTCCACTTGAATTTGCGCAATTCTGTCGGAAAAGCTTCTGAGCGGTCTAAGGGCATAGCCGCTCACAAAATAAGTAATACAGCCGCTCACCAGCGTAATCAGAAGGGTAATCAGCCAGCTGCTGAGCGTAAAAATTTTCTTGGTATCGTTGATTTGTATTTCAAAATCGGGAGGAAGCTGCTCCACATCCGCGTCAGGAATGGAAATCATAAAATCCGCCGTCGGTGTCTGATGAAAAATCGCCTGCCCCAGCTTATCCATATAAAACATGCCTGCTCTGGAAAGTGCCAGATTCAAAAAAATACAGGTAGCGGCAATCAGCACCGCCGTCATCAGCGTCAGTCTCCATTGTAAAGAAAGTCGCTTCATTTCCGCTCTCCCCCTATCCGATATCCTTCCCCGACCTTGTTTGTAATCGGGTCATAGTTCAGCTCTGCCTTCAGCTTCTTTCGCAGCGCAGAAATATGCACCCGAATGGAATTGCTGAAGGCATCCACACTGCCGTCCCAGACATGCTCCATCAGCTCCTCCTGACTAATTGGTCTGCCCTGATGCAAAAGCAGATATTCCAGAATCCCCTTTTCCTTTCTGGTCAGACGAATCTGCTTCCCATTTACAAGGGCTTCTCTGGTGCGGGTGTCAAAGGAAATGCCGCCGCAAACCAAGGCTGTGCTTTGCTGAATGAACTGCCTGCGTGTCAGGCTGCGCACCCTTGCCGCCAGCTCCTGCAAATGAAAGGGCTTTTCCAGATAATCGTTCGCCCCTGCATCCAAGCCCGCAACCTTATCCGCAACCTGACTGCGTGCGGATAAAATCAGCACCTTTGTTTCCGCATCCGTTTGGCGCAGCCGCTCCAAAACCTCCATGCCGTCCATCCCCGGCAAATGCAAATCCAGCACAATCAAGTCATACTGCTCTATCAAAAGCCGCTCCAACGCCTCTGCCCCGTCATAGCAGCAATCCACCTCATAGCCTGCATGGTGCAGGCTTTTGGCGATGGTATCGCAAAGCATCCGCTCATCCTCAACCACCAAAAGCTTCATGGCTCTGCCTCCTTTCCGATTTCCTTCGCTTTCTTTTTTCTTTTTTCCTTTTTAAGTATACCATAAAGAAATAAAATAAAAATTAAGTTATTTAACCACGTGAAAAAATAAAGTGAGAAGGACTAGTTATGGCAAAATCAGTAAAATTGGGAGACATAGCTGCCATTGTTGGCGTGAGTACCGTGACGGTCTCAAAGGCACTTTCAGATCAGAAGGGTGTCAGCGAGGAACTCAGAGCACAGATCAAACAGTTGGCAGATGAGATGGGATACCAGTCACCATCTGAGATCAGAAAGAAGACGGCAAAGAAAAAGTATAATATTGGTGTTCTCATTCAAGAGATATACCTTGGAAAGTATCCGTCGTTCTATTGGCAGTTATATCAGGTGCTTAACAAAAAGGCGGTGGCAAGAGGTTGCTTTACTATGCTGGAGTTTGTTTCCAGAGATAGTGTATTGAATGCTGAGATGCCTATGCTCTTGGAGGATGACAAGGTTGATGGAATAGTTGTTGTAGGTTCCATGGGTAAGGAATACCTGGAAAAACTGGAGAAGACAGCCAAGGTTCCTGTAGAATATGTGGATTACTATGACAATTCGAGACCGATAGACACGGTTATAGCAAATAGTTTCTATGGAAGCTATATGCTGACTAATTATCTGTATGATATGGGACATAGAGATATTGCATATGTTGGCACGATAGGTTCAACGAACAGTATAACTGACAGATATTTGGGCTATATAAAGTCTTTGTTGGAGCATGATATTCCGCTCAGAGAAGACTGGGTTATTCCGGACAGAGATGTGAAGACGGGTCAGTTTGACGAGGAGAACTGTTTTAAACTTCCAAAGAATATGCCTACAGCGTTTGTGTGCAACTGTGATCTTGCGGCAGCTACGCTCATAAAGATACTCAATGCTGCGGGCTACAGAGTTCCTGAGGATGTGTCCGTTGTGGGGTTTGATAATTACATGTATCCTGGAAGCTGCGATATAGGCGTGACCACATACGAGATCAATATGCAGGAGATGGCAGAGAGAACCATGCATAAGATTATAAAAAAGATATCCAACGAAAAATATACTGATGGCATATTTGTCGTGGATGGACGAATCGTGGTAAAAGATAGCGTTGCCAGAATAGAACGATAATGGAACGATAATAAAACTACATATCAATTGTAATGCAAATCGGAAATAGACACCGGTGCAGCCTGCTTGAAAGACAGCGGAGTTGTACCGGTGTCTTTTTTGAACAGATTTATAAAATGGTTTGTGTTCTCGATTCCAACCTGGGATCCGACCTCGTGGACGGACAGATCTGTTGTGAGAAGGAGCCTTTTGGCAGCATCGATCCTGCGACTGTTGAGATAGCGCATAGGTGATTCGCCGAAGTGAAATGAAAATTCTCTGCATATCCTGTATCTGCTGATCCTGTAAGTTGCCTCGAGGTCATCAAGCGACATCGGTTCGGCGTAGTTTGTATCCATCTGATTCTTTATCGATAAAAGATAAGAAGGCACACAATCCATCTTCTTGGATGAGTTTTCAATAAATACACATAATTCGGTCAGGATATCATTAAACCATTTGGAAATTCTGAAAATATCGGTGGCAGACAACTCCCCCTGGAGTCTGCTTATCAGTGAAAGATGGCTCCAGAGTATAGAGGCTCCGGCAGAGTCCTTTTTATAATATATGGATTCGGGGAGAAACTCGTGATACAGGCGAAGTGGAGCTCCGAGGATGAATGCCTCGTAGAAACGACACTTGCCGTTCGTGGTGTATGTTATTTCTGATCCTGCCTCAAAAAGCGCGGCTGTATTCTTGGAATATGATGATTTGCTGCTGCCCGATGTTACTGTAAGAGTTCCTTCATATATATAGAAGAAATGGTAACACGGAATGAAAGAGAAGGTATAACTGCATGAATAAGCAAAAGAAATATCGCCGTTGGCCAGAAGATGAATCAGGCCATCGTTAATCATTGATTCTTCATATGTAAAGAACGCACTGTGGAATCTTGCGTTCTCAATATCTTTCTGAATATTGTAACCTGACAGTACAGTGCAGGAAATTAATTCTTTAGCTAACATGCAAACCACCTCCTATCCATAATAATACAATTATTAAACAATCATCACAAGCTAAAAGCGATATAAATTAGTGGCTAATTAGCTAAAAAAACAATAAAATGCTAATTAAAGATAAAAATATATAGATAAAATGTCTATACGATATTGAAAAAAAATAACGATAATGGTAAAATTAACGAAAAGTACAAAATACTGTGATTAAAAACAAAATTGAGTGATGACTAAAAAGTAAATTAATGTATACTTAATATAAAGTTAAAAACAAAGAAGGTTTTAAGGAGGACAAAACTATGAAATCAAAGCGTATTGCATGTATCGCAATGGCTGGTCTTATGGCAGCATCACTTGCAGGTTGTGGAGGCTCAGACAGCGATAACAAGGACACAACAGAGGCAACAAAGGCTGCCACAGAGGCAGCAGGAAGTGATTCAGCAGATGACACAACAGCTGATGCTGAGGGAATCAAGTCATATGCAGACATCCAGTTAGGAACAGACTTCACAGATCTTTCAGCGGAGATCAAGTTCTACAACAACAGAACTGATATGGACTCAGATGACTACGGCGGAAAGAACTGGAAGCAGTATCTTGAGGACTTCAACAAGGAGTATCCAAACATCAAGGTTGATGTCATCACAGATACAAACTATGCAGAAGATGCTCTTACACATCTTCAGTCAGGAAACTACGAGACAGTAATGTGTATCCCAGCAGTTGACATGGCAGACCTTTCAACATATTTCATGTCATATGGCGATTATGATACAATGAGCAGTCTTGTAAATTACTCAAACAGATGGCTGTATCAGGGTCAGGTATATGGTGTACCTCTTGCAGCTACAACACAGGGTATCGTATACAACAAGAAGGTATTTGCTGATGCAGGTGTGACAGACGTACCTAAGACACCAGAGGAGTTCATTGCGGCACTCAAGGCAATCAAGGATAAGAATCCGGATTGTATTCCACTTTACACAAACTATGCAGCAGGCTGGACAATGGGAGCCTGGGATGATTATATCGCGATCACAGCAACAGGCGATGCTACATACAAGAACCAGAAGTTAGCCCATACAAAGGATCCATTCAAGAACTATGGCGACGATACACATGCTTATGCAGTATATAAGATCCTTTACGATGCAGTATCACAGGGACTTACAGAGGATGATTACTCAACAACAGATTGGGAGTCATGTAAGGGAATGATCAACAACGGCGAGATCGGATGTATGGTACTTGGTTCATGGGCATACCCACAGATGGAAGCAGGCGGACCTAACGCAGACGATATAGGATACATTCCTTTCCCTATCTCAGTAAATGGTAAGCAGTACGCTTCATCAGGAGCAGATTACTGCTTCGGTATCAACGTAAACGCTTCAGATGATGAGAAACAGGCAGCTCTTGTATTTGTTAAGTGGATGACAGAGAAGTCAGGATATGCTTACAACGAGGATTCACTTGCAATTGTTCCTGGTTCAGAGTCAAAGATCTCATTCGACGGTGTTGACTTCGTTGCAGACGAGCCAGCTCTTGAGGGCGAGGAGGATTACCTCAATCAGCTCAATTCAGAGTCAGAGCTTAACGTAAGCAATGGTGGTAACGACAAGATCCAGGCCATCATCGAGCATGCTGCAAATGGCGACATGTCATTCGATGATATCATGGCTGAGTGGAATCAGAAGTGGTCAGATGCTCAGGAGTCATTAGGAATCGAAGTTACTGAGAAGTAATAAAGATTTCAATATAAATAAGTAAGAATAAGCTACAGACCGGGGCGGGGATTGCCCGCCCCGGTTTATTTTGAGAAAAATGTCATCAAACGAGTATTTGATGACAGGCTACCAGCAGTGTAGCTCATGATTATAAAAAGGCGGTGGAATGAGTATGGCTAACAAAAAACAATCCGGCTTTGGTAAATGGGCGTCAAGCAGGAAGGGGCAGCAGGTTATAATATGCGCAGCCTTCGCAATTATCCCATTGCTTTTGCTATTAGTATTTACATATATACCATTCGGAGAGATGGTTAAATTTAGTTTCTACAAGATGAAATATACGACGCCTGTAGAAAAGAGAGAATTCGTAGGATTAGCAAATTATATCGATGTATTCACAAGAAAAGACTGTTTCGGTGCATTAAAGCTCAGTTTGTATTACATCGTAGGAGCACTTGTACAGTTAGTGCTTGCACTTTTCCTTGCAACTCTTCTGAGTTTCAAAGTAAAAGGTGGTAACCTTTTCAAGGGATTTATTTTCTTCCCTTATCTTATCAGTGGTATCGCTGTAGGTTTCATTTTCAAATTCTTCTTCACAAGAGGATTCGTGTTTGACTCAATCCTTCAGTTGTGTGGATTTAGCTTAGACAACCTTCCATACTGGCTCAAAGACCAGAGTGTCAACAACTGGACACTGGTTTCAACCTCGGTCTGGAGATACCTTGGACAGATGATGGTTCTCTTCATTGGAGCTATCATGTCGGTAGATGCAGAGCTTTATGAGGCGGCAGAGCTTGATGGTGCAAATAAATTCCAGCAGTTTAGATATATCATACTGCCAAGTATCAAGACAATCGTTACATTAAATGTAATTTTAGCAATAACAGGATCACTCAGTGCTTTCGAGCAGCCTTTCGTTATCACAACAGGTGCAAACGGAACAGGTACTTACTTCATCATCATGAACAAGATAGCACATACAAGCCAGAAGGTCGGTCTTGCTTCAGCAATGGCCGTTGTACTTCTCCTTATCATACTTATATGTGCTGCGCTTCAGAAGCTGTTCATTGAGTACATCTTCAAGGATTCAAGCTCAGATGATGAGAGTTATAAGGCAAAGAAGCTTCGCAAGAAACAGGAGAGAGATACCAAGAAATACGTGAAGCAGATGGCTGCTTCTGCGAAGGGGGGCAAGTAACATGGCAAGAGGAAAGACAGATGTGCCAGGCATAGCACCAATAAAAGAAAAACGAACCGTTGGATATTATGTAAGAGGTTTCCTCAAGTACTTTGTACTCATATTCTTCTCACTGTGTGCGGTTGTACCTCTTATATCATGTGTTACAACAGCCTTCAAGACAACAGATGAGTATAAGGCTACTTCAGTAATGGAACTTCCTGAAAGCTTTTTGAACTTCAGCAATTTTGTAAAGGCATTCACGACTGCCAACATGGGACGTGCATTCCTCAACTCAGTAATAGTCATGGTATGCGTACTTATCGTGTCAGTTGTAATAGGAACACAGCTTGCATATGTGCTTAACAGATTCAAGTTCCCGGGAAACGGCTTTATCAGAACACTTTTCCTTGTGGCATCATTGCTCCCTGCAGTTGCTATGCAGGTTACAGTCTACAACATCATGGGTGATCTGAGATTCATAGATCACTTATATGGTTACATCATCATGAGCTGTGGTACAGATGTTATCTCGATCTACATCTTTATACAGTTTATGGAGAACATATCAGTATCTCTTGACGAGTCAGCTATCGTGGATGGTGCATCATACTGGACCATCTACTGGAAGATCATACTTCCACTTCTCAAGCCGGCTATCGTTACTGCTTGTATACTGAAAGGCGTTGTAATCTATAACGAGTACTACGCTGCAAACCTTTACCTCATAAGCCCGGAGATCAAGACAATGGCTATCTCACTCTACAAGTTCGTAGGACCTATGGGAAGTCAGTACAACCTGATCTGTGCAGGTGTTATCATATCGATCATACCGGCACTTATAGTATTCATCTGCTGTCAGAAACAGATTTATAGTGGTATTACACAGGGTGCTGTAAAGGGTTAATAATTTATTAGAAGAAGAGAGTTCATGAATATGAGAAATGAAATTCAAAAAGAATTAATAGATGCTATCATCCCATTCTGGGAGGCCCTGAGGGATGATGAGTACGGCGGATTTTATGGGTATATGGATTATGACCTCAACCTTGATAAAAAGGCTGAGAAGGGTTGTATTCTTAACAGTAGAATTACCTGGTTCTTCGCAAGTGCGTATAAGGCACTCAAGGACCCGAAGCTTCTAGATGAGGCTGCTCATGGATATGAATTTCTGAAAGAATATTGTATAGACAGGGAATATGGCGGAATATATTGGTCCATGAATTACGATGGTTCACCCAAAGATACGACAAAACACACATACAATCAGGCATTTAGTATATATGCCTTATCCGCCTATTACGAAGCTTCCGGTGATTCGGAAGCTTTGGACCTGGCCCTGCAGCTTTTCCATACAATAGAAGAGAAATGTACTGACGAAGGTGGCTATCTCGAGGCATTTACAAGAGAGTTCAAGCCAGAGTCAAATGATAAGCTTTCTGAGAATGGTGTTCTCGCAGAGAGAACAATGAACACACTGCTCCATGCACTTGAGGCTTACACAGAACTTTATAAGGTATCCAAGGATTCCAAGGTAAAGGAGCGCCTGAAATGGCTGCTCGATGTATTTGCTGATAAGGTATACAATCCGGAGCTTAAGAGACAGGAAGTGTTCTTTGATAAGGATTATAACTCTCTGATCGATCTGTACTCATACGGACATGACATTGAGACATCATGGCTCCTGGATAGGGCGACCGAGGTGCTTGGAGAGGCAGAGTACACAGAGAAGATTACAAAGATAACAGATATCCTTGCAGAGCAGATATATGAGATTGCTTTCGATGGACATTCAGTTCTGACAGAATGTGAAAAGGGCGTGCCATACACGGTAAGAGTATGGTGGGTTCAGGCAGAATCAATAGTAGGATTCATAAATGCTTATCAAAAGTCGGGTGATAAGAAGTATTACGAGGCTGCTGAGAAAGTCTGGGAGTACATAAAGGAATATTTTATCGACAAGAGACCGGGATCAGAGTGGTTCTGGGATCTGAATGCAGATGGAACACCGAGAGTCGGACGTCCTATAGTTGAGCCATGGAAGTGCCCATACCACAACGGCAGAATGTGCCTTGAGATTATGAGCAGACTCGCTGACGGCAAGTAGATAGCGTTCAATTGCTTTCAAATTATAAGGAGAATGCCTAAATGATGAATGAGAAATATTATGTAGAGCTTGACAAACTGAACAAGCTTCTTGAGAGAAAGAATAAGAAGACAGATTTCTATAATGGAATCTATGACAGATATGAGTACCCTGTACTCACAAGAGAGATGATACCTCTCACATGGAGATATGACTTAAACCCTGAGACAAATCCATACTTCATTGAGCGTCTCGGAGTTAACGCTGTCATGAACTCAGGTGCTATCTACCTGAACGGCAAGTATTATCTTGTCGCAAGAATAGAGGGAAATGACAGAAAGTCATTCTTCGGCGTAGCTGAGAGTGACAACGGTATCGATGGATTCCGTTTCTGGGATTATCCCATTCTGTTAGATGACACCTGCCCGGAAGAGACCAATGTCTATGACATGCGTCTCACCAAACATGAAGATGGTTACATCTATGGTGTGTTCTGTTCCGAAAGCAAGGATACCTCCGTAAATGATCTGTCCGCAGCAGTAGCGGCTGCAGGCATTGTAAGAACCAAAGACTTAAAGCACTGGGAGAGACTGGAGAATTTAAAGACCCTTCGTTCTCCCCAACAGAGAAATGTAGTGCTGCATCCGGAATTCGTGGATGGCAAATATGCTTTCTACACCAGACCGATGGATGATTTCATCGAGACCGGAAGTGGCGGAGGAATCGGTTTCGGACTGTGTGACGATATCACTCATGCAGTGATCGACGAAGAGCGCATGACCAGTCTGCGTAAATATCACACCATTACCGAGGCCAAAAACGGTGCGGGCGCTACCCCCATCAAAACAGACAGAGGTTGGATACATATCGCACATGGAGTACGTAATACCGCAGCCGGTTTACGTTACGTCATTTATGCTTTTGCAACGGATCTGAAAGATCCTGCAAAAGTGATCGCAGAGCCTTCGGGTCTGCTGATCGGTCCCAGAGGGGAAGAGAGAGTGGGAGATGTTTCAAACGTAGTATTTACCAACGGTGCTATCGCGAATGAGAAGGGGGAAGTCTTTATCTACTATGCATCCAGCGATACCCGCATGCATGTGGCAACTACTACTATAGACAAGCTTGTGGATTATGTATTCCACACCCCTTCCGATCCCGGAAGAAGCGTGGAGTGTGTGGCACAGAGATGTGAACTCATCCGCAGAAATGAAGAGTTCTTAAAACAGGAAGCAAGATAAATAATACAGAAATGAGGTAACTCGAATGAGCAAAGTTAAGATGATCAGCCCTGCAGTACCTAATGTACCCTGGCAGGATAAACCGGAAGGACATACCGGTGCACCGGTATGGAGATACAGTGAGAACCCTATTATTGGCAGAAATCCTGTAGAAGGAGTAGCCAGAATCTTCAACAGTGCGGTAATGCCTTACGGTGATGAATTCATCGGCGTGTTCCGCGGTGAACAGGTCAACGGTATTCCCTATATTTATTTAGGACGCAGCAAGGATGCTATTCACTGGGATTTTGATAAGAATAAGATCCAGTTCGTAGATGAAGAAGGCAAGCCTTTCATGCCGATTTATGCATATGATCCCAGACTGGTAAAGGTAGAAGATACCTACTATATCATCTGGTGTCAGGATTTCTACGGCGCAGCCATCGGTATTGCGAAAACCACGGATTTCAAGACGTTTACCAGAATCGAGAATCCGTTCCTTGCTGCCCTCAAAGGCCTTATCCTCGATTTCGATGCAGGTATAGCCGTCGTAGCCGATATCGGTCAGGGCGGAGACGTACTTGCCCCAATCCACGTCGCCGAGGCCGGGGAGCTTCGGGGTCATGAAATCCAGCGGATAGGCCATCACGCCGACCTCATGCAGCTTTTCGGGGAAGAGCTTGATATCTTTATAATGTACGTGGAAAATCTTGTTTCTGAACTCGTAAAGCGGCTTCACATAGTCGATCTGCTGCCAGACGAAGTGGGAGGGATCGTAGTTGATGCCCAGATTCGGGGAGGGCAGAATCTCGAAAACGCGGCGCCAGATCGGCGGCGTGGTCATCAGGTTCTGTCCGCCCGGCCATTGATCCTCGCCGAAGAGCATGGGGCAGTTTTCGATGGCGATTTTGACGCCCAGTTCCTCGGCCAGCGCGATGATCGGCGGCCAGACTTCCTTGACGAGCTCCAGATTCTGCTCGACGGATTTCGTCTGATCGCGGCCGATAAACGTCGTAACCATGTTTACGCCGAGCTTGTGGCTGGCGCGGATCACGTTTTTCAGGTGCGCGACGACGGAAGCGCGCTTTTCCAGATTACCGTCCAGCGTGTTGGGGTAGTAGGCGAGGGAAGAGATTTCCACCTTGCGCGCCTTGCAGTAATTGAGGATGTAAGCGGCCTTTTCGTC
>ENA-ORND01002550-ORND01002550.1-human-gut-metagenome-genome-assembly--contig:-NODE-2550-length-10986-cov-8.028268_pt1 | contig 10986 bp, 3 predicted proteins | sample MGYA00242111_ERZ509014 | MGnify/ENA primary metagenome ERZ509014 (study PRJEB26280, sample SAMEA2338694) | human gut metagenome | biome: human gut; feature: human-associated habitat; material: faeces... | reverse complement strand
TGTCCGAAGGCGCCACAGCCGGTGACGCACCGAACACGGATGCAAATACCGCCCCCGTCGAGCCCCCCGTCAAAATCGCGGTGCTGCTGCCCTCGAAAGACTCAGTCTTCTCGGGTGTCACACAGTCCGCCTTAAACGGTATTGTCGCATCGAATTATGCGGCGGAAAAGCCGGCTGAAATTCTTCTGGTGCACCCAGACGCCTCAGGAAACATCGTAAAGCAGGCGCAAAAGGCGGCTGAAGCCGGCGCGGTTGCCGCGATCGGCCCCATTGACCGCACGGCGGTGGAAACTTTGGCCAAACTCAATTACCTGCCGCTTCCGATCGTGACACTGAACCAGATCGAAATCGATAAGGAAGTGCCCTTGACGCCGGAAGAACTTAAGGAGCAGCAGCTCGCGCGTGAAGCGGCGCTTTTAGCCGACGAAGCGCAGCGGGAACTCAATGTCGCCGACACCACAGAAGTGGTGGGAAGCACTGCGGCCGAAGAACCCTCTCAGGAAGTGGATCTCCTTGGTACCGGCAGCATTGCCGCGAAGATCTCGGTCCCCGGCTTTACCGCCGCCGAAGACCTCCCGCCCCCGTCGGTGCGCTACGAGCCCAAGGTCTTTCCGCACCAGTTTTTAATGCTGGGGCTCTCGATGGAAGAAGATGCCCTGTATGTCACCGAACTGGGCTTAAAGGCCCTGCCGCGCCTGACAGAATCGGGTAAGCGCCCCAAAGTGCTACTTATTGACGGCAACAGCCCCCTGGAAAAGCGCATCTCGCAGGCTTTTGAAAAGTCTTTGACGCTTGCGGGCTTTGCGCCGGACCGTCTCACCGTGGACCTTGATGCCTACCGGAGAGTCAACCAGTTCTTCCAGCTCGTGGTTGAACGCGATGAGACAATGCCCGAAGAGGAATTGATTGACCAGGAAGCCGACCCCCAGGGGTGGCGCCAGCAGCAGATCAGGCTCAGGCGCGAAGAAGCCACGTTGCGTGCGCGCGCCGCCTTGGCTGAACCCCCGTACCACGCGATTTTCTTAGCGCTTGAGTCGCCTACGGCCTCTTTGGTGCGCTCGCGCCTTCCGATGCGCTCGCGCCTTTGGGCGACGTCCGCGGTGAACCCCGGCGACGCCGCGCATGACGCAGACGCCAAGGCCCTCACCTATGACCTCCGTCAGGTGGGACTTGTGGACAGTCCCTTTGTCCTTACCTTTGACCCCGCGGCCTTTGAAGAAAAATATAAGACCGTGGCGCCCAAAACGATGCTCGAGCGCCGGCTCTTTGCCTTGGGGTCCGATGCCCTGACTGTCGCTCTTACGATGGCCAAGGGCAGCATCCGCGAAACGATTGACGGGCTCACGGGGACGCTCACCTATGACCTCGAGCATTCCCCGGTTGTGCACCGCCGGGGACAGACCGCAATGATCACGGGGGGCGCCATTAACGTGATGCCTGCCGACGAACTCATCGCCTTCCAGGTCGTCACCCACGGCTCAAGGTTAAAGCGCCAGGCCGAGTCCGCACCGGTGAGAAAACCCGGTGACGCACCGGCTCTCGTTCCTGAAACGGGGGACGTGACGAACGGAACCGCCCCCGAAAGTGAAACGCCCGCTGAAGCGCTTGATCTCACAACCCAGGCACTTCCGGAATAACCGGGCCTTAAAGCCCTTTCCGGGCTTCTTTCACCCGTCACGAACCGGTGCGTGCTTTAACCATGCACCGGTTTTTGCGGCCGTTGAGGGCTGCCGCCGGTTTGACAAGGAACTGATTGAACCTGCGCATCTCGTCAAAAAAGGAGCACAGGACGGTTTTGAAGAGCCGGCCGCGAGGGAGCAAGCGGCCCTTCTCCCGCTTCTTACGACCTTTGAAGCGAGAGCTTCGGCGTTTCTGTCAGAAGAGGCCAAGCAACTGCTCTCCCGCGTTGTTGAAAAGCAGACAGCAGGAGCAACCGCCCCGACGGTGCACGTTGCGGTGTCCAGCGCGGCCGATTGAGATTTTCGTCTTCCTGTGTCAAATGGTGCTTCAGTTCCCCTTGCAGGGCGGCGTTGGGCTACGATCTTCATCGCTTCGTTGAAATGAGCCTGCGTTAAGGCCGTTAAGCCGCCGGCTTCCATCAGTTGCTCTACGGCATCGTTCAGAATGGCCTGCTGCTGGTCGGTAAATTTTACGGTGTCGTTTATTTTGGGTGTACGGTGTGCCGCGGTGATTCCTTTCGCGCCCTACGGGAGCGCTATTGTCGCCTGAACACAAAAAACATTACATCCTCAGCGAAACACCGTCAGTTGCAGCCTTTTCGGTCACATCACCCAAGAAGCGGGCCGTAGCACCCTTATTGACTGTAAAGAGAGCCCCGAGTTCAACATCACCGGTGAAGTCAAAGGAACCGGCATCCACGCCAGCCTTGTGCGAAACCGTCAGACCATTGGCAACAACACCGTGGTCCGCAGCCTTCTCACCAAAGTAGACATAGCCAATATCGATTGCCTTGACGTCCGTCGGGACTGCAAAGACTTCACCCTTGGCGTTGCCGCGAAGTGTGAACTTGTAATTTTCCGTACCTGCAACAGAAACATTTGCCAGCTTCTTGGTTGCACCATCTTTAGGCTGAACCGTCAGCTTACCAATCGTTGTGTCCACGTCAATCGCCGTGTTGGCATAAGTGTCAGTGTCAGTGGTCAGTTTTTCGACGACATCCGCAGCACCGGCATACCCCTGAACAGCACGCACATCGGCCAGCGTCAGAGGCGTCTTTGCATCTGCTGCCACGAGCGTACCGTTAGCAATCTTGAGGTTTGCAGAACCGGCGGCCGTCTGGATGCTGTTCCACTGGTCCTTGGTGTACTGCATGCCTTCATCAGTGACAACGAAGGCACCGCTGGAGAACTTCACAACAGCGTTGGTCTTAGCCTTTGCCGTACCATTTGCATAATCGACAACGTTATTAAGAGCCGTCGCCAATGAGCCGGACACGACAAGGCTCTGTTTTTCGCCGGTGATCGTGCCCGTGACTTCGAGCGTGCCCGTGTTACCAACTGTGGCAGAACCACTTGCACCCGTTGTGAAATTCTTAACGGTGAGCGTACCTTCGGAAACTGCCAAAACGCCAGCATTGACGGTCGCGTTACCAGCCGTCAGAGAACCAGAACCAGACTTTGTGAACGTACCGGCATCAACCGTGATGTCACCGACCTTTGCAGTCTTCTTATCGGCAACAGTAATGGTTGCGGCACCAGAAGTGCTGACGCCATTGGCAAAAGCCTCTTCACCGGTACTGACTTTGAGATCCTTGTAGGTTGTCTTGGCAACAGTGATGTTCCCGGCCGTAAAGTCACCGTTCGCTTCAACAGTCAGACGGTTGTTAACGGTGAGATTACCAACTGTCAATGCCGCAGGGGCATCAACCTTTACAGACGTAACAGCGCTGGCTACAGAAGAGGACTTCTGACTATCTTTGGTGAGGTTATTCACCGCTTCCTGAACAGCCAGGTCATACTCACCGATACCGCCGGCAATCGTCATCGAGCCGGAGGAAACCGTGAGATTGCCCACAAAGGCGCTCATATCACCGTTGACAACCAAGTCACCGTCACCCGTCTTGGTAATCGTGGAAACGGCATCCGTCTTGGAGTAAGAAGCAATGCTGTCAGCCGTTGCGTCCTTACCGATCGTGAGCGTTGCGCCGTCGGCCACATCAAACGTAGCCGTACCGGATGCACCCGTAGCAGACTGCAGATAGAGGAAGCCGCCCGTCTTGCCGTTGTAACGCTGACCCGCAACAGAATCAGTTGCAGTGCCGGCCTTGTTGCCGGTGTAGGCAACGTCACCCTTCGTCACTTTAAACGTGACGTTACCGGTGTTCACACGCAGTGCACCACCGTATTCATGCGCTTCATTATTCGTGAAGACGGTATCGGTGAAGGTTGCCGTCTGACCTTGAATGTAGAAAGCGCCGCCGTGGCCCGCTTTGTTGCCGGCAAATTCGGAAGAAGTAACGTTAACTTGGCTTGTACCGCTCACAAAAACAGCACCACCGTGACCGGTCTTGCCTTCCTCAACCACGTTGTTCGTGAAGGAGCTGTTGGTAATCGTCAGATCAGACGTATTGTCAGTCTTGGTATTGTCAGTCTTGATAGCACCACCGGCAACCTTCGCCGTATTACCGTCGAAAACAGACTTGTCAATGGTAACCGTGGAGTTACTTACACGAAGGGCACCACCACTCTTTTCGGCGCTGTTGCCGGAGAAGGTGCTGCCAGTGATGGTGCCAGTCGACTGGTTATCGATCTGGTAGACACCACCGTCAGCATCAACCTTATTGCCGGTATGAATGGAGTTCTGAATCTTGAAACCTGCCACACCGGAAATAAAACCAACACCACCGCGAGCGGTAGCGTGGTTGTCAGCAAAGGTCACGCCGTCAACAAGCACATTAAGGGCAGCCTTAGGGATTGCGATAGCTTCGAAAACAGAACCGCCCAAACCGGTCTTGAAATCGCCTGTGCCCGTCGATTCCTTCAGCGTGACATCAAAGCCGGAAACCGTTCCGCCGATGATACGGAGTTGGTTGGGGAACTGCTGACCACCCTCATCCTTACCCTGCGCCATATAAGACAGCGTCACACCGTCAACCTTGGCACTGTTGCCGTAGGAGAGTTCGCTGTAATAGAAGGTTTCGCTGGGGCAAACAACGAGGGACGCATGATCCGCAGCCGTCTTGCCGGCCGGGGTTGTCATTGCCTGGCTGTCAGTGATTTCCACAGCACCTGTGGGAATCGCAGCCATCGCACCGCCGGCGAGCATTGCAGCCGCTGCTGCAGCAATCACCGTCTTTGTGCCCTTGGCCTGAATGGAAGAAGTCGCTTCATTGACGACCATCAGCGCAGAACGCGCCTTGGAAAAGACGACCTTAAAAGACTTGTTCATTTAACAAAACTCCGAAAATTTTCGTTTTTCTGCACGGAGCTTTGTGTGCCCCGCGCACCCCCGCCTATCGAGGCGGTACACCCGCAGAATAAGAATTTCTGCGCTTGTCTACTGGGGGGGGGGTATTCCCTTATATTTTTCAGCAGTTTTGAGCGAAATTTTTGGTCTCTGTTGTTTTTCAGCAACAATTCGGATGATTTTCACCTCAGATTTTCGGAAAAAAGAATTTTTACGGGTGCTCAGCACACGTGGTAACACATCTTCTCTGTGACATGTACCACTCACCCGCAGAAATTCCGAAAAGAAGCTGTCACAACGCCGATTTGTGCGCAATCATGAAACCGGCACGGTGCCCTCCGCTCTCCGGCACACTGCACGCGCTGGCCGGCACAACAGTCTTTCAAAGAGAAACACTTAACGCCCAAGGCGGCACAACGCACGCTTACAACGAAACGATTCATCAGTGACAGCGGCGCAGTTGGCTCTGTTAACAACACAGCACTTTCGTCAGCACGACCGGGACCGGCGCCACTAGCGGCGGGAGTGTCTTTCCCGACAGATTTGTGTGATGGCAACAGCCTGCAGTCGAACAAACAACCAGCAGAAAGAGAAAAACCGGGCAGAAGAAAGGAACATCGCAAACGGACCACAGAGAGTTTTCAACCCCTGGGCCGTCAGGATTCCTTCTTCTCTTCTGCGTCGTTACTGTGCTTAGCCACCCACTTACGGCAGGTGGACATATTGACGCCCGTCTTTTCCTCAATCTTGCGCCAGGAGAGCCCCTTCGCGCGCAACGTGAGCACACGCAGGCGGATGTATTTCGGGTGCTGCTTCTGGTTGGCGGGAATCTCCACTGTAAAACGCCCTGCGCGCCATGCTCTCGCCCAGTCGCGGACCGTATAAGGCGCCAGTTCCAGAATCGCGGCGGCCTTCGTGTAACCGTAACCGTGCTCAAAAAGATCCACTGCCCAGCGGCGCTTTTCTTCACTCGCGCACCCCGGTTTTCGTTCCGTGGCTTTTCTGTGCTCTGCTTCTTCTTTTGTCCTCATGGCCGTATGCCGGAGAAAGAAATCGGTTAAAAAAGACCCCGCTTCCGATCCGGGAAACGGGGTTTGAAACTTGCCTGACATGGAGTTTTGATATCCGGTCTCTAAGTCTCGGAGACCGAATCAACCGGCTCAAGCAAAACCGGGGATTTCCGTGAAGGAAACCGCTTTGTATTGCTCATGCACCGTCGGGAGACGGGAGACAAATCCGCCTCGTGGTGAGTCAGAATTTCTCCCCTCTCCTAACCGCTCTTCCGGCCGAATCTCGTTCCCGCAGAAACCGGCCGGAAGGTCTGACGTTCAAACCTCTCGGTTAGAACGTGTAACGGACGTTGGCGTTGAACGAGTGGTTCTGACGTTCGTCGCTGCCGGCACCGAGCGTGTAGTTGATGCCGAACGTGAAGGCGTCCTTCTGAGCAGAAAGGCCCAGGGTTGCCTGCACAGGCGAGCTGTCAACAACGCGGGTGATGACTTCGGTGGTCAGTCCGTTGTACTTCGTCGTGGCGTCCTTGTCGCCGAAGGCGGGGACCACAGAGAGGTCAAACGTCGGGGCGAGGTTCCAGCCGCTCGTCTCGAAGGCACCCGAGAAGGTCACACCCAAGGGAGCCTGGAAGACGTTCAGCTTATCGTCGTCCGTACCGAAGAGACCGTCACGGCCTTCCACATCAAGACGCGTGTAACGGATGCCGGCGTGCGGCGTCACGTTGACGATACCCACCGTGGTCGGCAGTTCCACACCGAAGCCGAACGTGAAGGCCTTGGCCTTAACGTCGCTGCTCCAGTTGCCCATGCTGTTGGCGGCAGAGATGTCGCTCTTGGTCTGCATGTAGCCGAGGTCGAACTTGGAGTTCACGATCGGGCAGCGCTTGTTGCCGTAGACAGAGAAGCCCACGAAGTCAACGTCGTTGTCAATCGAGGTGGCCGTACCCTTGGAGCCGCCGGAACCGGTACCGACCGTAAGAGCCGCACCGAGCGTGGCGTCATACTGAGCAAACGTGTAGTCGCCGCCCAGGACACCGCCGTAGAGGTCGAGGTCGTAGCCGGAGTTGCCGTAGAGCTTCTTGGCCTGGTTCGACGTACCGATGACATCAGCCCAGAGGGTGAAGCCTTCGGCACGGTTAAGGCCGTTTGCAACCGTCATGCGGCGGTCCAGGGCCTTATTGAACTGTTCGCCGGCGTCAAGCGCTGCGTTATACGCACCGCCCAGCACCGCGGAGTTCGAACCTTCTTCCAGAGCCTGAGAAGCCGCCTTGAATTCACCCATGCTCGTCATGCCGTTAACGGCCTGCGAGAACTGGGTGAGCATGGCGATCTGAGCGTCCGAGGAAGCGGCATCAAAGAGATGCTCATCGTAGATGCGCTGCATATCCTTGTTGAGGAAGAAGCCGGGCATGACTTCTTCGGCGTTCTGGACCTTGACAACAGCTTCGCCGTTGACAAGCGTTCCATCGAGCATGGCGTCACCGATCGTGATGCCACCAGTCTGAGTGGTCGTGCCGTCAAAGAGCTGCACGGAGCCGAGACCGGTCTTGGCGTCCCACGTCAGAGACTTGCCGGAAACATTCGCGAGGCCGATTTCGCCGGAGACAGTACCGCCGCGGACAATTGCCTTGTTGTTGCCAAGCTGATCCTTTTCAACAACGATGGAACCCATGTCAAAGACTGTCAGCCCGGTCATTTCCGTACTAGCTGCTACATTCACGTTCGTGGCAATCAGAGTCGCCGAGTCGACATGTTTAATATCGCTGAAAGGATCTGCGGTGACATCAACGTAGTCGTAGGTGTACTGGTTATCTGCCATGAACTTCGTCAGGACAGAGTCATCAGCCGTACCCACAACCAGCTGCGTGGCAGTGCCAGCGGTGCGAGTCACCGTGCCGAGTGTTGTCGCGGCATCAGTCTTGCTCGTAGCTTCAGCCAGGCGGAAGTACTTGGCAACCTTAGCCTTGGTGTGCTTGTCGTCAACATGAGAGCCGGTAAGCGTGACACCAGCATTAACGGCGGCGGCACGACTTTCAACCGTCAATACACCGTTACCGGCAACGGTCACAGCACCACCTTCACCAGCCAGGGACTTCAGCGTCAGATTGGCATTTTCTGCCACAGTGGCGGAACCCTGTGGTGTCGTCTTCAGGGACTTGACAGTGAAAACACCGTTATTAACAGTCATGGAACCACTGGTCAAGGTCACTTCGGCGTTGAGGTTACCGTAACGCTGTGCTGCACCGGCAGTGTCATCACCCAACACGAACGTACCACCGGTTTTAACCGTAACAGCTGTCGGAACAACCTTCTTGGAGGTTGTATCCGTGTATTCATAGGCCTGGATCAGTTCCTTGGCAGTATCCGTCAAAGAGCCGTAAAGGGTCAGCATCTTGCCATCAACCGTCACATTGGCATTCGTGGCACCGGTAGACGGAGCCGTTGTTTCGAAAATCAACGACTGAACACCGAGATTATGCGCAAAACCATCCGCAACACCAACATTCAGGACAGAAGCCAGCGTCGTCGACTTATCTGTATTGACCTTGGCGTCAATGTTCTTCAGATGAACATCACCGGCCAGCGTGGAAATGTTGAACGACGGAGATGTTGCCTTATCGTCACGCAGGAACAGTTCCGTGTATTCCTTACCCGTGCTATCGGTAATGGCCGTCACAGCAAAGGCCGCACCGGAAGCCTTGTCATTGATACGCGTCTGCAGATCAACGATCTGATCGGAGGACAGCTTCTCATCCGTCACCGTGATCGACAAGTTCGCATTCTTTAAAGACAGCCCCAAAGCCTTGTTGAGCAGTTTTTTCTTAGCAGCCTCATCAGTAACCGTCGAATCCTGATTTGCAAGTAACAAAGCAGAGGCTGCTTCGAGTTTGCCTGCTGTCAGCTTCACTGCACCAGTTTCGGTCCCAATATCAGCAGTGCTACCCAATGTCAGCGTACCCTGCGTCAGTTCAACGAGTCCGGTCTTAGTCGAGCCCGCAGCAACAACCTTGCCGTTGACCGTCGCAGCTGCCGTAGCACCAGCAATCGTCAGAGAACCGGAGTTTGCGGTCAGCGTGCCGTCAATCGTGACGGAACCGCTCTGCACATTGACCTTGCTTGCGCCAGTGGCATCCTTAGCAAAGGTGACGTTCTGCAGAGAAACCTTGGCACCAGTACCGTTGACCGTGAAGTCACCCGTGCTGTCCTTGGCAAAAACGGTATCACCCGTCACAACAACAGCACCCGAGTCAACGACAGAAACCTTACCGCTCTTGTTAAGGTTGAGAGCACCGATCGTCGCGCTGGACTTAGCCCCGGAAACTATCAGCGTGGCAGCACCGGTATCGGCCTGCACCGTCACGGAATCAGCCTGCATCGTACCGGAAACGGTCAGATCAGCATTAGCTGCCGTACCAATCAGGACACTACCAGCCGTTAAGCTGCCGGAGACGGAGACGGTATTGCCAGTCGTACCAATGGTCAGGTCATATACAGGATCCGTTGCAGCTGCAACAGCCGGCGTATCAGCCGCCTTGTTAACAGTGAGATCACCGGCAACAGTCAGCTTGCCTTTAGAAACCGTCATCTTGGAGGCAGTCGCAGCACCGGAAGCATTAACAACGAGACTCGTGTCCGCACCACTGACAGCGACTTCGCCGAGGTCAGCTGTTGCATAGCCGCCCACAGTGAACGTACCGCTCATGATGTTGAGCTTGCCAGTAGCGAAAGAAGCGGCTTTCTTATCAGTGCCTTGAACGGTCACATTACCGTTGAGCAGAACCGACTCCGAAACAACATTGTTTGCAGCCGTGGTACGAGCAGTACCAACCATCACGGAGTCAAACTTCACATTACCTGTGAATTCGGAAGCACCAATAACGTCCAGCTTGCCACTGTTGCCGGTCCCCTGGGTGTAGTCAGAAGCAAACTTAACCGTCGGGTTGGATTGACCAGAAGCCTGAATAGTCAGGGCACCTTCATTAGCAAACGTGGCATTGGTCACGTTGACATTGGCACCCTTAATGGTGGCGGAAATATCCTTGTCTACCTTCACAGCAAGAACCGAAGCCGCCTGATTGGTAGTAGCGGCCTGACCAAGAGTCACGTTACCGGTCGTGGATTCCAGGCTCAGAGCACCATAAGTTTTAGCCTGAGTGCCACCAGCAGAAGCTGCGGCTGCCTTAGTAGTGGCATTCGGATTTGCCAAGAAGTTGAGCTCACCGCCAAGTAAATCAACCTTACCGGTGATGGCTTTAACTGCTGCACCAGAAGCTCCGGTAGCAGCAGCATTGCCGGCCGTGATATTCACAATCCCGGTGCTTTTCAGGGATGCAATTGAGAGCTCAGCACCGGCTTCTGCTGTGCCGCCCTCCTTGAGTTGCACACCCACATTGAGTGTTCCATCGAGAATCACAGTGCTCGTTCTTTCAAGCTTTGCATCTTGCGCTGCCGTTTTCCAAACCTGTTTGGTTGTATCCCAAATCTGGTTTCCCTTAGAGGTTGTGGCATCACCAGTCAACGAATGGACAACACCGGTACCGATATAAACATCAGTAGCAGCACCTTTGTCCGGCTGAGCAGCCACAGCACCGCCCGCGATCATTGCAGCAGCGGCTGCGGCGATCACTGTCTTTGTGCCCTTGGCCTGAATGGAAGAAGTCGCTTCATTAACGACCATCAGCGCAGAGCGCGCCTTGGAGAAGACGACCTTAAAAGACTTGTTCATTTACAAAACTCCGAAAATTTTCGTTTTTTCTGCACCCGTCATGCGACCGGTGCATCCCCGCCTATCGAGGCGGTACACCTGCAGAATAAGAATTTCTCCGTTTGTCTACTGGGGGGGGGTATTCCCTTATAAAAAACTGGTGTTTTCAGCGAATATTTTTAAATTTTGTTGTTTTTCTACAACAAATTCTCGGTTTTCAAACTGAATCCGTCCGGCCCCCCCCCGAAAGATTCAAAAAACGAAGGCATCACTCTGTTCTGAGGGACACCTGTTATGGAGCGTGAGGAATTGACACAGTTGGTGCGTTAACTGTGTCAGTTCTGA
>ENA-ORND01002549-ORND01002549.1-human-gut-metagenome-genome-assembly--contig:-NODE-2549-length-10987-cov-9.769759_pt1 | contig 10987 bp, 8 predicted proteins | sample MGYA00242111_ERZ509014 | MGnify/ENA primary metagenome ERZ509014 (study PRJEB26280, sample SAMEA2338694) | human gut metagenome | biome: human gut; feature: human-associated habitat; material: faeces... | reverse complement strand
CGGCGGCGCGGTACTGACGCCCGACTACGCCCGGGACATCGGTGCCGACTACTACTGCAAGGATGCCAAGGCCAGCGCTGATTTGGCTAAGCAGCTTTTAGGCTGATTGTATAGAGCCGCGTTTCACGAAGAAACGCGGTTTTTTGCACAATTGTAAAATCTTACCTTTGTCAGCAAATCACCATTGCAGGGAAGTTCCAATTGATGTATAATAGTTGTGTTTATTGTTTTTGGACATTTTCCTTTATTTGTCTGTTTTAGGAGCGTATCTTTTGAAGCACATAGCCAAAATCGCAGCGTTCACCGCGATTTTTCTGATTATAAATCTGATTCTCTGCGGCTTTATGCCGCCCGATAACGGTTCCAGCCTTGACATGTGGCGCAGCTACCACCAAAAGCAGTCCATTGACATTGCCGTCATTGGCTCTTCGCTGGCTTCCTGCGCCCTGCCCGAAGAAGAACTCGCCGCCGCAACAGGGGAGACCGTTGCACTGATGGCAACAAACGCCCAAAGCTTGGATATGTCGCAGATCGCGCTGGAGACCCTGCTTCGGGAGCATTCTCCCCGTTATGTGATCCTTGTCATGGATCTGACCAACATGACAGGAAAACCCTATGCCAAAGCCCAAAAGGCTTTTTTATATGCAGAGCTGCAAACGGATTCCTGGAAGGATAAGCCCGCTGACCTGCTGCGCTACATGACCAGCCGTGATAACTTTACAGGTGCAGATTCCCTGAATGCGCTTTTTCCCTGGCAGAGCGGCAGCTGGCCTACCGACTGGCCCGCTACGATCCAACAGAAATGGAATGCCGTGCTGAATCGTCTGCCGCACCGGCGCGGTGCGGCCCATGCCCAGCCGGAGGATGCCGCGGTCATCAACTTTGACACTGTCGGTGCGGAGAACACCTGGAACCAGAACGCCCACGACTTTAGCGCGCAGCACATCGAGGAGCTGACCTCCATGCTGCAGCTCTGTCAGGAGAACGGCACGCGTCTTTTGCTCATCAGCGCGCCCAAGACCACGCTGGATGTTGTGAGCTACGAGACGTATTTTGACGACTACGCCTACTTCAAGCAGCTGGCAGCACAGTACGGGGCTTCCTATTATGACTTTAACCTTGCAAAGCCGGAGCTGTTTGAGAACAAAGAGCCCGACTATCACAAGGATTTCACCCACATGAATGCTGCCGGCGGGCATGCGTTCAGCCTGAGCATGGCAAAGTTTCTTGCTATGCTGGACGCCGGGCAGGATGTGGAATCGTTGTTCGAGACGCCGTCAGAATATCTGGCCGCCGTAAACTATATCACCAACGTCTACATGACGCCGGAGGTTCACCCGGACAAGATTTTGCTGCTGGCCGGTTCCTACCACGGTCCGTCCGTACAGGCTGAATACGAGTTCTGGGTCAAAGCGCCGGGGGAGAGCGAATACAGCCGGGTTTCCGCGTATTCTACCCGCTCCTGGACCGAGTACGCAGCGGCGGAGCACGGCACCTACCAGTTCCGCGTGAATGCCCGTATTGTTGGTTCTTCCGCCGATTTTGAGCGATATTATGAATGTTCTGTCGATTTTTAATTTTGTGGATGGTGTAGTGTGGAAATCTATTCCCTGAGTTTCTTCCTGCTGGTCAGCGTTGGACTCATTTTATATTATACTGTTTTCAGCCACTGCCAATGGATCTGCCTGCTGGGGTTGAGCCTGCTGTTTTTTACCGCCAGCGGCTGGAAGGGCCAGCTCAGCCGTCTGTGGAACTGGGCCAGCCAGAAGGAGGACGAGCAGCAATGAGCAACACGCCCAACAAGGCGAACGGCACGAAACAGGCCGTCGCACACAAGAAAAACATTCTGGATGACCGCCGCATCCGGCTGGCACTTTCGATCCTGCTGGCTGTCATTGCGTGGATGGTGGTCACCATCATCGTCCAGCCCGGCACAACCAACACCATCTACAATGTGCCGGTGGATTATTCCTACGATTCCGCAGCCTACACTTCCCGCGGCCTGAGCATCGTCAGCGCCGAGGACAAGACCGTGAACCTGAAAATTTCCGGCGACGGCTACACCATCGGCGGGCTGACCGCTTCGGATTTCGTGGTCTACCCGGATTTTTCCAGCGTGCGTGACAGCGGCGAGAAGAACCTGCGCCTGCTGGTGCGCGGGGCCAACGGCCTGCTGAACGGTGTCACCGTGACGATGGAAGGCAGCGACAACACGGTGGATGTGGTGTTCGATGTGGTGGAGGAGAAGACCCTGCCCGTGACCATCACCACCAACTATCTGACCATCGCGGACGGCTACATCCTTTACAGCACCGATGTCTCCAAGGAGACCGTGACCCTGTCCGGCCCCAGCAGCGAGCTGGACAAGGTGGCCACCTGCACCGCCGAGGTGACCTACACCGGCGAGCTGAACGAATCGGTCACGCTGAGCACGCCGCTGCGGTTCTACACCGCCGGAGGCAAGGAAGTGACCTTCGAGTACACCCAGCTGGAGGAAAGCAGTGTGGACGTGACCTTGCAGGTCTACAAGATGGCCACTCTGCCGGTGAATGTGAATTTCATCAATGCACCGAAGGATTTTGACGATTCTGTGCTGGTGTACGCCCTCAGCCGCAAAGAGCTCAAGGTGGCGGGCCCCACGGCAAAGATCGACCAGCTTTCCACCCTGCCCATCGGCAGCATCGACCTTTCTACCTTTGCGCTGAACAAGAGCTACGAGATGCCCATTGAGCTGCCGACGGATATCTACCTGCTGGATAACATCTCCACCATCACGGTCAGCTTCGACTGCTCGAACCTGGAGACCAAGACCATGAACCTGCCCAGCAGCTGCGTGCAGGTGGTGAACCTGCCCTCCACCTATCAGCTCACAGTGGAGACGGACCGGCTCATGAACGTGACCCTCTGCGGCCCGAAGGGCGCGATGGAAACGCTGACGCCGGAGCAGGTCGTGGTGGAGATCGACGCCGAGGACTTCTCGGTGGCTACCGGCCAGCAGAACATCGCCTGCCGCCTGTATGTGCCCTCCAACGGCAAAATTTTCGCACTGGGCAGCTATGTGCTGCAGTGCCGCATCGACAGCAACTGAAAAGGATAGCATAACAACATGATTCTGGTTCGCAACATCCGTCTGCCGCTCTCCGCTGGGGAACCGCAGGCATTTGAAAAAGCCCTGCACACCGCCCGCATCCCGCGCGGCAGGGTGCAGCACCTGGGCGTGGCAAAGCTCTCGGTGGACGCCCGCCATGGCCAGCCCAAGCTGGTGTACACCGTGGCCGTCACCCTGAAGGACCCGGCAGACGAAGCGGCCTTTGCCGCCCGGGGCGGGGACGTGACCCTGCACGAGAAAGCTGATTTCTCGGTGCAGAACGGCACCCTGCCGCTGGGCCACCGGCCGGTGGTCTGCGGTCTGGGCCCGGCGGGCCTGTTTGCAGCGCTGCTGCTGGCCCGGCAGGGCTATAAGCCCATCGTGCTGGAACGCGGCCCTGCGCTGGACGAGCGTGTGAAGGCTGTGGAGCATTTTTCCGCCACCGGTGAGCTGGACGTGAACGCGAACATCCAGTTTGGCGAGGGCGGTGCGGGCACCTTCTCGGACGGCAAGCTGACCACCCGCATCGGCGACGAGCTGTGCGGCTTTGTCACCGAAGTGTTCCTGCAGCACGGTGCACCGGCAGAGATCGCCTGGAAGCAGAAGCCCCATGTTGGCACGGACCTGCTGCGGGGCGTCATCACCTCCATCCGCAGGGAGATCGAGGCTTTGGGCGGCGAGGTGCACTTCAACACGGCCCTGACCGGCTTTGAACAGAAAAACGGACAGCTGACCGGAATTTTTACCACAAATGGCATCTTCCCCTGTGAAGCGCTGGTGTTCGCGGTGGGCCACTCGGCCCGGGACACCTTCGGGATGCTGATGGACAGCGGCCTGCAGCTGGAATGCAAGCCCTTCAGCGTGGGATTCCGTGCCGAGCACCTGCAGAGCGAGATCGAAAAGAGCCTGTACCACGAGGCGGCGGGCCACCCGGCACTGCCCCGGGGCGAATACCAGCTCTCCCAGCATGTGGGTGAGCGGTGCGTCTATACCTTCTGCATGTGCCCCGGCGGGCAGGTGGTGGCTTCGGCCAGCGAAGAAGGGCGCGTGGTCACCAACGGCATGAGCTACCACGCCCGCAGCGGCAAAAACGCCAACGCAGCGGTTGTGGTGAGCGTAGGTGCGTCCGATTTTGCAAACGACCCGCGCCGAGCCATCGCGTTCCAGCGGGAGCTGGAAGCCAAAGCCTATGCGGCAGGCCATGCCGCCGGGCCCTATGCCGCCCCGGCCGAGAACATCCAGAGCTTTCTGGAAGGACGCGGCCAGCTGCGCATCGGCAGCGTGCAGCCTACCTATGACCGCGGCGTGACGGCGGCGGACTTGGGGGCCCTGCTGCCCGGGGAGCTGGCCGACACCCTGCGGGCGGGCCTGCGCGCCTACGAGCGCAAAATCGCAGGCTACACCGCGCCGGACGCCATCCTCACCGGCCTTGAGACCCGCACCAGCAGCCCGGTGCGGCTGAAGCGGGAGGAGAATTTTGAGTGCTCTCAGCTGGCAGGGCTGTACCCCTGCGGCGAGGGCGCAGGGTATGCGGGCGGCATCATGAGCGCCGCCGTGGATGGCCTGCGGGTAGCCCGCGCCATCATCAGCCGGTATGCACCGGCAGAAGGGTGAGAAAAATTGATGAACGATCGTGAAAACGATACACTGCAGGAAAACGAGGGCCGCCGGGTGCAGCAGGAGCTGGAAAGCCAGCTGCGCGCCTTTGGCGACACCGTATCGGACGCTTTTGCCCACGGCTTTGAGGGCCGCGGCATGGACATTGGCGACCGGGCCTACGGTGTGGGCAAGGCAGCGGTGCACGCGGCCAATTATGGCATCGGCGAAGCAGCCAAGGCTTTCCGCAGCGGCCGCGACGCCTACTATAAAAACCAGCAGGAGGCCCGCCGGAATGCGGCGGACGGCACTGCTGCGGCAGGCAGCACCGGCATGCCCCAGTGGGCGCGCCAGATGTTCGGCTTCCCGGAGCCGACCCCGGTGGAAAACGTCCGCAGCAGCGCAAAAAAGTACAGAGGTACGGGCATTGCGCTGCTGGCCACCGGCATCACCTTTGCGGTCATCTTCGGCACTGCCGGCATCAGCTGCCTGGCGGTGGCGGAGGCGGCAACGCCGCTGGCAGCGGCTGTGGGAGACGGCGTGGTCTATGCGCTGGGCAGCGGGCTGCTTAGCAGTGCGGGCATGACCGCGCTGGAGATCTGCGGCAATGTGTTTACCGTTGTGGCTCTCGGCTTCTGCTGGATGATCGCCGCCGGGGCCAGCCGCATGAAGGCAGGCAAGAATATGGACCTGTATGCCGACATGGCCGAAGGCATGGACTACAAACAGGGCCTTTCGGTGCAGATGCTGGCCGATCTTGCCCATCAGAAAAAGAAAAAAACGCTGAAACAGCTGCAAAAGTATATCCGCAAGGGCTGGCTGCGCGCCTGGCTGGACGAAAAGACCCAGAAGCTTTACCTGACGGCCGAAGATTACCGCGCCGCGCAGGAAGCTGCTGCCGCACCCAAGGCAGAGCCGCAGCCGGAACCGGGGGCAAAAGCGGACGAAACACCGCTGAATCTGGAAACCGCCCGCCGCTTTGCCGCCGTGCTGGCGCAGGAAAAGCAGGTCATGCAGGATGCCCAGGGCCGCGAAGAACTGGAGCATATGCAGAAGACCACCACCGCCATCTGCGACTGGCTGGAAGCCCACCCGGAGAGCCTGCCCAAGGCCCGCCGCTTTGCGGAATATTATATCCCCACCACCCTCAAGCTGCTGCACACCTACAACGATGTGCAGGGTCAGAAGGGCGAGAATGCCGAGACCATCCGCCGGGATATCGCGGGCATCCTGCACACCCTCAACCAGGCGTATGACACCCTTTACAACACACTGCTCTCGGATGTGGCCATGGATGTCTCCTCGGAGATCGCGGCGCTGCAGGGGATGCTGGCCAACGACGGCCTGACGGGAGGGGACTTTCAATGACCTACCGTGCATGGGAGCTCAAGCCGCTGGACCGCGCAGCCCTGAAGGAGCTGACGCAGGCCATCGCCGAGCAGGCCGTGGAAGAACTGGAACAGCAGGCTATGGAAGAAGAACCCTGGTCTGACGCAAAATACAGCAGCGTGCTTTCCGCCCAGCAGAAGGAGAACGCCCTGCTGGCGGGCATCCTGACCGCCCGGGGCATCACCGACCCTGCCGAAGCCCTCACCCTGCTGGCCGGAGAGGAAGATCTCAGCGACCCGTTTTTGCTGACGGATATGCAAAAAGCCTGCGAGCGCATCTGGCAGGCCATTGATAACGGCGAGACCATCGTGGTCTTTGGCGATTACGACGTGGACGGCGTGACCGCCACGGCCCTGCTCTACCAGCACCTCAAGGGTATGGGGGCCACGGTGAAATGCATGCTGCCCAGCCGCGAGGGCGACGGCTACGGCCTTTCCCGCAACGCCATCCAGTCCATCCGCGACAAGGGCTATCAGCTCATCGTGACCGTGGACAACGGCATCTCTGCTGTGGAAGAAGCGGAGTTTGCCGCAGAACTGGGCATCGACCTCATCATCACCGACCACCATCTGCCGCCGGAAACGCTGCCCAAAGCCGTTGCTGTGGTGGACCCCCGCCGACTGGACGACACCAGCCCCTTCAAGGGCCTGTGCGGCGCGGGTGTGGCTTTCAAGCTGTGCGCCGCGCTGGACGGCTGCCCGCCGGAAGAAATGCTGGATTACTGCGGCGACCTTGCCGCCGTGGGCACTGTGGCCGACGTGATGCCGCTGACCGGCGAGAACCGCACGCTGGTAAAATCCGGCCTGCGCCAGCTGCAGAACACCGACCGCCCGGGCCTGGAAGCTCTGCTGGAAGAAGTGGGCCTTGCGGGCCGCCCCATCACGGCCGAGAACATCAGCTATGCCATCGCGCCCCGCATCAATGCGGCGGGCCGCATGGACAGCGCTGTCACGGCCCTGCAGCTGGTGCTGTGCGAGGACCCGGACCGGGCCGAAGAACTGGCCCACAAGCTGAACGAGATCAACGTCAAGCGGCAGGAAACGGAACTGGAGATCTTCAAGGCCGCGCAGGTGCTGCTGGAACAACAGCCCGAACGGCTGGAAGACCGGGTGATGCTGCTGTGGGGCCGCGACTGGCACCCCGGCGTCATCGGCATCGTGGCGTCCCGGCTGGTGGAGCGCACCGGCCGCCCGGTGATCGTGGTCACGGTGGACGAGCACGGCGAGTGCAAGGGCAGCGGCCGCAGCGTGCCGGGCTTCAACCTGCACGCCTGCATCGGCTCCTGCGCCGACCTGCTCATCCGTTATGGCGGCCACGCCATGGCAGCGGGCCTTTCGGTGCGGGAAGAAAATCTGCCCGAGCTGCGCCGCCGCCTGAACGAGTGGGCCGCCCGGGAATGCCCGGTGCTGCACACCGCCCCGCTGGAATGCGACCTGCCCATCCATCTGGACCGGGTCACGGTGGACAGCGTGCGCCGCATCGACGCGCTGGCCCCCTTCGGGGCCGAGAACCCGACGCCGGTGTTCCTGCTGCAGAGCGCCGTGGTGGATGGAGTCTATCCGGTGTCCGAGGGCAGGCACAGCCGCCTGCGCCTGCGGCAGGGCAATGCCAGCGTATATGCGGTCTGGTTCGGTATGCCGTCGGAACAGCTGCCCTACACCATGGGCGACGTGGTGGATGCCGCGCTGAACCTCTCGGTCTACGAGTCAGCCCGGGGCGCACAGCTTTCCGGCCGCATCTTGGACCTGCACCCGGCGGGCCTTGGCACCAAACTGTCCGAACAGGCAGCCCTTGTGGCCGCCCTGCGCCGCGGCACGCCCCTGACGGCTGAACAGAAAACGCTGATCACGCCCGACCGCAGCCACATCATCACGGTGTACCGTGAGCTGCAGGCCCGCCGCTGGCACGCAGAAGACCTGCAGCCGCTGTGCGCGAAGCTGGGCGAAGAAAATACAGGCAAAACGCTGGTGGCGGTCACGGCCCTGGAACAGGTGGGCCTCATTGCCACAGTGGAAAAGGGCGGGGCAAAGTATCTGGAGCTTGTGCCCGCACAGGGCAAGAAAAACCTTGCCGACGCCCCGATCCTGAAATGTTTGGAGGGAATGTAAATGCCAGAGGGAAAGAAAAACGCAGTCCCGGCCCCCGTCCCGGTGCGGGACGAGGACTCCTACTCGGCGAAGACCCATCTGCACCAGCCTGTGCCGGTGCAGGAGACGGCCACCGTCTCGGCCACAGCCCAGCTGGCCGATGCCCCGGAGGGCGCACTGCCTTCTGAGGTGCGGCCCGAGATCGTCACCTGGGACAAGCTGTGCGAGGCCATCAAGGCCAGCGGCCGCTCCTACAATATGGAGATGATCGAAAAGGCCTACAACCTTGCCAACGACGCCCACAAGGGCGTGTGCCGCCGCAGCGGTGAACCTTATATCTGCCACCCGCTGGCCGTGGCCCGGCTGGTGCTGGACCTCGGCATGGACACCGAGAGCATCGCCGCCGCCCTGCTGCATGACGTGGTGGAGGACACCCCCACCACCCTGGCCGACCTGACCGCCGCCTTTGGCGAGGAAGTGGCTCTGCTGGTGGACGGCGTCACCAAGCTGACCAAGATCGAATTCTCCAACATCGAAGAACTGCAGGCCGAAAACCTGCGCAAGATGCTGCTGGCCATGAGCCGCGATGTGCGCGTGATGATCATCAAGCTGTGCGACCGGCTGCACAACATGCGCACCGGCGATGCCTGGCCGGAGCAGAAGCGCCGCGACAAGGCCCGCGAGACGATGGAAGTGTATGCCCCCATCGCCAACCGCCTGGGCATTTTGAACGTGAAGGAAGAACTGGAAGACCGCAGCCTGCATTACCTCGACCCCGTGGGCTACGAGGAGATCAGCCGGATGCTCAGCGAGCGTGCGGGCGAGGAGTTTTTGACCAAGGTCTCCGGTGTCATCGAGCAGCGTCTGGTGGAAAGCGGTATCGAAGGCGCCACCATCAAGCGCCGGGTCAAGAGCATCTACGGCATCTACCGCAAGACCATCATGCAGAACAAGTCCTTCGATGAAATTTATGATATCTATGCGGTGCGCGTCATTCTGGATACGCTGGCTGAGTGCTACAGCACCCTGGGCCTCATCCACGATATGTACCATCCGCTGCCCAACCGCTTCAAGGATTATATCTCCACCCCGAAGCCCAACGGCTACCAGAGCCTGCACACCACGGTCATCGGCCACGAGGGCATCCCCTTCGAGGTGCAGATCCGCACCCGCAAAATGGACGAGATGGCCGAGTACGGCGTGGCCGCCCACTGGAAGTATAAGGAAGGTCTGGACGGCCACGACAAGCTGGACGAGCGTCTGGCTTGGGTGAGCCAGCTGCTGGAAAACCAGCGCGTCAGCGAGGATTCCGGCAACCTGCTGCACGACCTCAAGAGCGACCTGCTGCCCGAGGAAGTGTTCGCCTTCACCCCCAAGGGCGACGTCATCAACCTGCCCACCGGTGCCACCTGCATCGACTTTGCCTACGCCATCCATTCGGCGGTGGGCAACCGCATGGTGGGCTGCAAGGTGAACAACCGCATGGTGCCCATCGACCATGTGGTCTCCACCGGCGAGATCATCGAGGTCATCCTCGGCCCGGCGGACAAGGGCCCCAGCCGCGACTGGCTAAAGATCGTGCGCACCAGCGAGGCCAAGAGCAAAATTCGCAACTGGTTCAAGAAGATGCGCCGCGAGGAAAATATCACGCAGGGCCGCGATGCCCTGGCCCGTGAGCTGCGGCGGGAGATGATCCTCGTTCCGGACGACCAGCTGGATGATTTCATCAACAGCTGCTGCCGCCGTCTGCGCCAGAACAACGCCGAAGAACTGTATGCCGCCATCGGCTACGGCGGCATGACCATCGCCAACTGCCTGCCCAAGCTCAAAGAGGAGTGGCAGAAGCTGAAGGCCGCCGAGGACAAGACCGAAGACGACCTGCCCAAGGTGGACCTGAGCCGGGTGCACGCCACCGACGGCGTGGTGGTGGAAGGCTTCGACAACACCCCCATCAAGTTTGCCAAGTGCTGCAGCCCGCTGCCCGGCGACCCCATCGTGGGCTTCATCACCCGGGGCTTCGGCGTGTCCATCCACAAGCAGAGCTGCGTGAACGCCATCTCCAGCATGAAGGACCCCACCAATGCCCCCCGCTGGGTGAAGGCCTACTGGGCCGACAGCGTCAAGGACAGCTACAAGGCAGGCCTTGAGATCATCGCCCTGAACCGCAACGAGCTGCTGCAGGACGTTCTGGCGGCACTGGCAGATATCCGTGTGCCCATCTATGCCGTGAACGCCCGTCAGGTGGAGAACGGCTGCGCCATGGTCAGCCTGACCATCGGCATCAACAATACCGAGCACCTCAACCGGGTGGTCGCAAGACTTTCCAAGGTGAAGGATGTGCTCAAGGTGACAAGGAGCTAATATATGCGTGCAGTCATTCAGGCCGTTTCTTCGGCCAGTGTGCGGGTGGAAGGCGGCGCGCCCCGCGCCATTGGCCCGGGGCTGATGATTTTACTGGGCGTCAGGGACACCGACAGCCTGGACATCGTGCCGAAGCTGGCCGACAAATGCGCGGGCCTGCGCATTTTCCCGGATGCAGAGGGCAAACTGAACCTCAGCGCCCGGGACCTGGGTTATTCGGCGCTGGTGGTGAGCCAGTTCACCCTGTACGGTGACACGAAAAAAGGCTACCGGCCCAGCTTCATCAAGGCCGCCAAGCCGCCGCTCTCCGTGGATGCTTATGAGCTGTTCCTTGCCGAGATGAACCGGCAGGGCCTCAAAGACGTGCAGCACGGCGAGTTCGGCGCGGACATGCAGGTGTCGCTGGTCAATGAAGGCCCCTGCACCATCATCATCGACACCGACGAGTGGAAGAAAAAGGAGTGAG
>ENA-ORND01002548-ORND01002548.1-human-gut-metagenome-genome-assembly--contig:-NODE-2548-length-10988-cov-3.984634_pt1 | contig 10988 bp, 10 predicted proteins | sample MGYA00242111_ERZ509014 | MGnify/ENA primary metagenome ERZ509014 (study PRJEB26280, sample SAMEA2338694) | human gut metagenome | biome: human gut; feature: human-associated habitat; material: faeces... | reverse complement strand
CATCGCACCTTGCCGATCAGCTCGTTCCGTACAGTCTGGGTGCAACGGCGCTGGTCTGGCTCCTGACCGGGAACATGACCAAGGCGCTGGCCGTGCTGATGGTCGATTTCTCCTGCGCGCTCAAGCTCTCGATGCCGATCGCGGTGCTCTCTGCCATGAAGGAGGCCAGTGACTATCACCTGTCCGTCAAGGGCGGGCGGTTCCTTGAGGCCGTGTCCGATGCGAGCACGATCGTCTTCGATAAGACCGGCACGCTCACGCGCGCCGAGCCGAAAGTTGCACAGATCGTGACCTTCGGCGGCAATGATGAGGCGGACATGCTGCGTCTGGCTGCCTGCCTGGAGGAGCATTATCCGCACTCCATGGCCAAAGCGGTCGTCGCGGAGGCGGCGCGCCGCGGTCTGCGCCACGAGGAGCGTCATTCGTGCGTGGAGTATCTGGTCGCGCACGGCATTTCCAGCAGCGTCGACGGACAGAAGGTCGTCATCGGCAGCCACCACTTTGTCTTTGAGGATGAGCACTGCGTCATCCCGGCAGGGGAGCAGGCCAAATTCGATGCTCTTCCGGATACGTATTCGCACCTGTATCTTGCTGTTTCAGGTGTGCTGGCAGCGGTTATCTGCATCGAAGACCCGCTGCGGCCGGAAGCGGCCGATGTCATCCGTGGCCTGCGGGAGCTCGGCGTGACCAAGCTGGTCATGATGACCGGCGACAATGAAAAGACCGCCCGCGCGGTCGCGGAAGCGGTCGGTGTGGATGCCTATTTCGCCGAAGTCCTTCCCGAGGACAAGGCCGCCTTTATTCAGGCGGAGCACGCGGCCGGACGCAAGGTCATTATGCTTGGCGACGGGGTGAACGATTCCCCGGCGCTCTCCGAGGCCGATGCCGGCGTCGCCATCAGTGACGGCGCGGCCATCGCACGCGAAGTGGCCGATATTACAGTCGGCGCCGATGATCTGTACGCCCTGCTGACGCTCAAACGCCTGAGTGACGCACTCATGGAGCGCATTCACAGCAACTACCGCAAGATCATCAGCTTCAACTTCCTGCTGATCTGCCTGGGTGTGGCCGGTGTTCTGCCGCCTGCGACCTCTGCGCTGCTGCACAACGCCTCCACGCTGGTCATCAGCCTCAAGAGCATGACCAAGCTGTTGGCGTGATCTTCTGCGAATCGCAAATAAAAAAGCCTGGCGAACGATGGTTCGTCAGGCTTTTTTGCGCTTGGCTCAGGCCTCGGCCGGGGCCGGGAGCTTGCAGACGTCGATCCACTCAAGGGCGTTGGAATATTTGTAGAGCTCGTCCAGATTCAGCTCGATCGCGCTCGACGGGCTGCCGACGGCGGGGAACACCGTCTCAAACCGCTGCAGCGACACGTCCAGATACACCGGGATGCCTTCCTTGCAGCCGAACGGGCACACGCCGCCGACCGGATGGCCCACCAGCTCCAGCACCTCGTCGGCCGAGAGCATCTTGGCCTTCATGTGGAATTTTTCCTTGAATTTATGGTTATCAATGCGCGCATCGCCGGCGGCGAGGATCAACATGCAGCCGTCCGCCGTTTTGAACGACAGCGTTTTTGCGATCCGCGCACCCTCAACACCAAGAGCCTTTGCCGCCAGATCAACGGTCGCACTCGAGACCGTGAACTCCTGCACACGGTCCTCCATACCAAACTGCCGGAAATACGCTCTTCCTGCTTCGATAGACATGTGCTTCACTCCTATTCTTTGAAGTATCTGAAGCACATGATAGCGCAGGCGGCGGCGTTCGTCAAGCCGCGATTTTTTGCCGACGGTACTTGCAGGATAACCGTAACAGGTGTATAATAACTTAGTTATAGAAATGCGGATCGTGTCCGGCTTGCCGGATATCCATAGATCGGAGTGGCATCCATGACAAAACTTGCACCTTCCATTCTCTCGGCGGACTTCTGCACGCTTGGCGAGGACATTCGCCAGATTGAGGCCGGCGGTGCGGACTATGTCCACATTGACGTGATGGACGGCATTTTTGTGCCGAATATCTCGATCGGCATTCCGGTCGTGAAGTCCGTGCGTAGGTATACGCAGATGTTTCTGGATGTGCATCTCATGATCGACCGGCCGCATCGCTATGTCGGCGCGTTTTGCGATGCCGGTGCGGACCTGGTCGTGTTCCATGTCGAGGCGGACGAGCCGCAGGACATTTTCGCCGCGATCGAGGATGTGAAGGCGCACGGCAAAAAGGTCGGCCTTGCCATTAAGCCGAAGACGCCGGAGAGCGTGCTCATTCCGTATCTGCCGCTGCTGGATCTGGCGCTGGTCATGACGGTGGAGCCCGGCTTCGGCGGACAGCGCTTCATGGCCGATCAGCTGCCGAAGATCGCAGCGCTGCACGAGCGCATCCTGCAGGTCAATCCTGCGTGCGAGCTGGAGGTGGACGGCGGCATCGACCCGGAGACATCCCCGCTCGTAAAGCAAGCAGGCGCCAACGTGCTTGTGGCCGGCAGTGCCGTGTTTCGCCGGTGTGACCGCGCGGCCGCCATCGCCGCCATCCGCAATGCTTGATTCAGGACGGTATTCCCATGTCATTTTTTCCGAATGCACTTGAAAACCTCATCGACCAGTTCGCCGCGCTGCCCGGTGTCGGGCGCAAGAGCGCGCAGCGGCTGGCGTTTCATGTTCTGTCCCTCCCGGAAGAGGAGGCGCTGAAGTTTGCCGCGGCCATTGTGGACGCCAAGAAAAACATCCACTGCTGCAGCATCTGCCAGAATCTCACCGATCAGGAGACGTGCACCATCTGCGCCTCTCCGAAGCGCGACCAGAGCACCATCTGCGTCGTGGCACAGCCGCGCGATGTGCTCTCGTTTGAGCGTAGCCGCGAGTATAACGGCGTCTATCACGTCCTGCACGGCGTGCTGTCGCCGATGAATCACATTGGCCCGGACGATATCCGGATCCAGGAGCTGGTCAAGCGTGTGGCTGCCGGCGGGATCACGGAGGTCATCATGGCCACCAACCCCGACACGGAAGGTGAGGCGACTGCGATGTACATCGCGCGCCTGCTCAAGCCGTTTGACGTGAAGATCACGTCTGGCTTACGGCATTCCGGTCGGCTCCAATCTGGAATATGCGGACGATGCCACGCTCCTGCGGGCGCTGGCCGGCCGAATGGAAATGTAACAGGTTTGACGGCTCGGATTTCTGGGAATACTCTGGTTATCCGCCGCCGCGGGCAATGCATTTCGTACATATTTTTCGAAAAATCAACCAGCTTCCGGGGGAGCAGTCTGCCCGAAAGCGAACGTAAAGGAGATACGAATGGCATCCAAATTGAAAATCATCCCGCTCGGCGGGCTCGGTGAGATCGGCAAGAACCTCACCGTTTACGAGTATGGCAAGGATATGTTCCTTGTCGACTGCGGCATGGGCTTTCCGGATCAGGACCTCTACGGCGTTGACATGGTCATCCCGGACATCAGCTACCTGAAGGCCAACAAAAACCGCATCCGCGGCATGGTCATCACGCACGGACACGAGGACCACATTGGCGCGATCCCGTATGTGCTCAAGCAGCTTGACATGCCGATCTATGCAACGCCTCTGACGGCGGCGATCATTGAGCTCAAGCTCGAAGAGCATGACCTGCTTTACCATACGCAGATCTTCACGAAAAAGCCGGGCGATAAGTTTAAGCTCGGCTGCTTCGAGGTGGAGTTCATCCATACGAACCACAGCATTGCCGATTCCGTTGCGCTGGCGATCAAAACGCCGATCGGCACCGTCATCCACACGGGTGACTTCAAGATCGACCTCACGCCCATTCAGGGCGGCATGATCGACCTGCCGCGTCTCGGCCAGCTCGGCAACGAGGGCGTGCTCGCGCTGCTGTCGGACTCCACGAACGTGGAGCGTCCCGGCTACTGCGCCTCGGAAGCGCGCGTGATCGACTGCTTTGATGAGCTCTTTAAGGACTGTAACAAGCGCATCATCGTCACGACGTTTGCGTCCAATGTCCATCGCCTGCAGCAGATTATCAACGTGGCGGCAAAGTATAAGCGCAAGGTCGGCATCACCGGCCGCAGCATGGAAAACATCATGCGCGTTGCGACGGAGCTCGGCTATGTGGACATTCCGGACGGCGTCATGATGGACATGTCGCAGATCGGCAGCCTGCCGCGCAGCAAGACCGTTATCGTCTGCACCGGCAGCCAGGGTGAGCCGATGTCTGCGCTGCACCGTATGGCGTTTTCCGAGCACAAACAGGTCACGATCGACGCCGGCGACCGCATCATCATCTCTGCCTCGGCCATTCCGGGCAACGAGATCACGATCAGCCGCGTCATTGACGAGCTGTTTCAGAAGGGCGCGGAGGTCATCTATGACCGCAACACGCCGCTGCACGTCTCCGGTCATGCCTGCCAGGAGGAGCTGAAGATGATGCTCGCGCTGACGAAGCCGCGTTACTTTATCCCCGTGCACGGCGAGTATCGGATGCTGTGCAAGCATGCCGAGATCGGCAAACTCATGGGCGTGGAGCCGAAGAACGTGCTCGTGGCTAAAAACGGCGAAGTGATCGAGATCACCAAGCGCAGTATGCGCGCGACGAGCAATGTCCCAGCGGGCGATGTGTATATCGACGGCACCGGCATCGGTGACGTCGGCAGCGCCGTGCTGCGCGACCGCCGTCATCTGGCCGAGGACGGCATCGTGATGGCCATCATCACGCTCTCGTCCGAAAACGGCAAGCCGGTCGCTGATCCTGAGATCATTACCCGCGGCTTTGTGTATGTCAAAGAGGCGGAGGCACTCATGGGCGAGCTCAAGCGTGTCGTGAATGAAAGCCTTGCCAGCTGCGAGCGGCAGAAACAGCACGACTGGGCGACCATCAAGGGCCGCGTGAAGTCGAACATCAGCGGCTATCTGTATAAGACCACGCGCCGCAGCCCCATGGTGCTGCCCGTGATCATTGAAGTCTGAGCAGGGGAGTGCGCCATGAAGATCCAGATCTGGGGCAAATCCAAATGCTTTGACACGAAAAAGGCCGAGCGCTATTTTAAGGAGCGCCGCATCCCGTACCAGGCCATTGACCTGCTGCGCTATGGGATGAGCCGCGGCGAACTGACGAGCGTGAAAAATGCTGTCGGGCTGGATACCATGCTCAATCCCAAGGCGGCGGACTACGCGCTTGTGCAGCACCTGGCCTATGAGCAGGACAAGATCGAGCGGCTGCTCGAAGATCCGTCCCTGTTGCAGACGCCCATCGTCCGCAACGGCCGGCAGGCCACCGTCGGCTATTGCCCGGATGTGTGGAAGACGTGGGAATAAAAACGGGAAAAAGCCCGATATGGCGCTGGCCATATCGGGCTTTTTGCTTTGTTTTTAATGCTTTGCCTGCTCTTCGCGGATCGCATCGCGCATCCGCTCCAGACCGGTCTGAATGATCGCGCGCGGCATCGCAAGATTCAGGCGCACATAGCCTTTTGCGTTGCCGACGAAGAGAGAATCCCCGCCCTCGAGCAGAACGCCCGCCTTGTTGGCGAAGAAGTCCGGTAGGTCCGCCACGTCCGGCAGGCAGCGCGACAGATCGACCCACGCCAGATACGTCGCCTCCGGAATGTACATGACCGCCTCCGGCAGCTCCTGGGACAGAAACGCCTTGACGAATGCGAAGTTTTCGTCCAAATACTGCTTTAGTGCTTCATGCCACGCTCCACCGCGCGAATAGGCCGCCTGCGCCGCCGTCAGCGACATGGGGTTGACCATGCCGAACAGCTTGTCGCGCTCCTGAAAACGGGCGCGCAGCGCCGGATCGCGGATGATGATATTGGAAAACGCAAGCCCCGCCATGTTAAAGGTCTTGGTAGGCGCCATGCAGGTGATGAGCTTGGGATAGCGATCCATGACCTTTGCCATCGGGATGTGGCGGCGGCCGCAGCGGATCAGGTCACAGTGGATCTCGTCGGACACCACCCAGAGGTTATACTTTTCGATGATCGCGGCGACCCTGTGCAGTTCTTCCTCTGTCCACATACGGCCGGTGGGATTGTGCGGATTGCACCAGAACACTAGCTTGCACGCGGGATCGGCGCACTTGCGCTCGAAGTCCTCATAATCCACCTCGAATGTGCCGTCAGCCTTCTTGTGCAGCGGGGAAGTCAGCACATCCACGCTGGCATACTCCGCCGCGTGGAGGAAATAACCGTAGGCCGGCGTGTTGAGCAGCACCTTTTCGTCCGGGCCGCAAAGCGTTTCCGTCAGCTGGTAGAGCGCCGGGATGATGCCCGGCGAGACGCACAGCTGCTCCTTGGGAAAGCTCCAGTCATAGTGATCGCGGCACCACTTGGAGAACGTGCGGTAATATTCGTCGTCATACAGGCCGGTATAGCCGAAGATGCGGCGGTCGATCCGCGCGCGTAGCGCATCTAGGATCTCCGGCGCAACGGCAAATTCCATGTCAGCGACCCACATGCGGACAAATTCTTCATCCTTGAAGGCAAATACCTTTTCCGGCCCGGCGTGAAAAATATAGCCGCGGAAGCCATCCGTGTTGAGCGCGTTGGTGTGGCGGCGGTCAATGATCTCATCAAAATTGTAGGTCATAGCGATCTTCCTTTCTGTGCACTTGCAGCTGCATCCGGCTGCACAGCCATTATAGCAGAGATTTGAGAGAACAGGCAACCTTGCTGCGGAAGAAAAAAGCACTATGTGCGCGATTTCCCACGCACATAGTGCTGCAAAATGGTTTGATTTTGCTCTCAGCTGAAGTTGGCGCTGCCGCCGTTGGTCGGGATCACGCCGACATAGGTCGTGCCGCGCGAGAGGTTCAGCGCCGTGCCGTCCTCGAGCGTGTAAGTAAAGCAGCTGTTGATATCGCTGCGGGCCCACTTGATCGGCACATACTTGCCGCCGGTCACAAAGTAGCCGGTGCCGCTGCCGATGAGGTCAACGGCTAGACGGCCGTAGCTGTCCACCGTTTTCATATCGGCCGAGAGGATGAGCAGATTGGTAAACGGGACCGCTTCGCCGGTCGCGCCGTCCTTATAGTCGGCCTTGTACTGCACGGCCGTGTACTTGCCGCTGTCAGCGTGGTAGGTGAAGGACGTGCTCTTGGACGTGTTAAACGTCACCTGCACGTTCTCGGCCGCGCCGCCGGTGCACTGGTCGACAGCATTGTCGGCAAAGTTCAGGCCGGTCTTGTAGCTGCTCTCATGCTCGGTGCGGAACTTGTACCGATCCACGAGCGCTTCCACGTTCGCGCCGTGGAAGAACAGCGTGTGCTCCGAGCCGTGCTGGCCGCGGCTGGCGTCGCGGTAGAACATGGAGCTGGTGTTGCCGTCGCGCACGCCGTCCAGATGGTCGGCGTTATAGGTCTTGACGTCGCTGTAGGCCTGCTCGCTGCCGCCGGCGTGGATGACAATGGCGTCATACGACAGGGCGACGCTCAGATAATACGGGCGCAGGCTGCGGATGCTGCCGACGGACTCCACATCGTACAGGTGGCTGAAAATGGCCATCATGCGCGTGATGCCGCCCTCGGCCGGGATCTCGTAGATCATGTCTGCGTTGCTGATGCCGACCTGCGGCTGCGCGAAGACGATGTTGTTGATCATGACGGCAAACGGCCGGGTGTTTGCGGGTTTGCTGCTCAGCGGTTCACCGGTCAGCGGGGCATAGTAGCGCTCGTTTTTCGCGTCGGCACCGTTGACGGACGGTTCCTCGGATTTTTTACCGCAGCCGGAGCAGGCACAGGCGAGCAGCGCCACGGCGAGAAGACAAGCAAAAATGCGATTGAAACGTTTCAAAACGCAATTCCCTCCTGTTACAATAATTTGGTCAATGTTCATGATACACGCCTTGCAGAGGATTGTCAAATGCCCCGCACCGTGCTACAATGGAAATAAGAATTTTTAATAACTGTCTGGAGATGACCATTCATGTATGAAGAGATTCGCAAATCCGCCCGCGCGGCCCTGCTCGAGCTGCTGGATGTTGCCGCGCTCAAGCCCGGCCAGCAGGTCGTGATCGGCTGCTCCTCGAGCGAGATCATGGGGCAGAAGATCGGCAAGGGTTCGACGCCCGAGGCGGCAAAAGCCGTGGTCGATGAGATCCTGCCGATCCTGAAAGCGCGCGGCCTCTGCCTGGAGGCGCAGTGCTGCGAGCACCTCAACCGCGCCCTGATCATGGAGCGCGCCGACGCGGAGCGGTTCGGATACGAGATCGTCTGCGTCCGCCCGCGGCCAAAAGCCGGCGGCTCGTTCGCAACGGCGGTCTATGAGGCGATGGACGATCCCGTCGCGGTCGAATTTGTGAAGGCCGATGCCGGCCTCGATATCGGCAATACCATGATCGGCATGCACCTCAAGCACGTGGCCGTGCCGCTGCGCCTGTCGGTCAAGACGATCGGAGAAGCGCCGGTCAATGCCGCCCGCACGCGGCCGAAGCTCATCGGCGGCAGCCGCGCAGAGTACCCGGACTGATACCGGGCAATCCAACAAAAAAGTGAAAAAGCGCATCCCCCGGCAATACCGGGGGATGCGCTTTTCTACAGCTGCGCCGGAAATTACGCGCCCTTGTGCATCAGGACGGTCAGCACCAGCGTCAGGACAACAAAGACGAGGCCGAACCACTTCGTCGCCTTGGCGAGCTTGGCATCGAGCGTCTTGGCCTTGCCCTTGGAAAGGAACGTTTCCGCACCACCGGCAATGGCGCCGGACAGGCCGGCACTCTTGCCGGACTGCATCAGCACGATCACGGTCACGGCCAGACCGGAAATCAGCTGGATAATCGTCAGAATCAGTTCCAAAGTAGTCATGGTATTCATCCTTTCATGATAGGGAAAATCATCTATTATAACGGATTTACTATATCACAACATCTGGTGCATTGCAAGAGGTGTTTTGCAAAAAACATCGTGTTTTTGATCGTGCGCTATGCAGATCATTGCGAGTCATTCGAAAAATAATCGCTGTCGATCCGCTTGATTTGATATGTTTTTTGCGCGGATACGCCCAAATTGTATTCAATCATGAGTTCCGTCAATTTTTCGCCATCGACAAGAATGATATGCTGCGCTTTTGCAAAATCCATTGCACCTTGCGAAAACTTTGCGGTCGTTATGAACAGCCCTTTATCCACTTTTGGAGGACCCATCATGGCACCGGCAAATTTCTGGATTTCCGGCTTTCCGATCACTGAATCCTTGTTCCAGCGCTTCGCTTGAATGTAGATCAAGTTGAATCCGAGCTTATCCTCGTAAATAATACCGTCAACTCCGCCGTCACCGGTTGCCTTTGTAACGAAGCCGTCACCATATCCCATGGCTTTCATCAAATCCACAACAAGCGTTTCAAAGAATGATGGCGTTTGATCTATAATAGCGGTGAGTAAGTCATCCGCCAGCTGCTCGTTGATGATCGAATAGACGCGCTCAAGAGTCTCCGGCGGAGTTTCCGAGAGATCATCTCCCAGCGGTACAGCAGGATCGATGTCAACCTTTTTCCCTTTCCGAAATGCTGCAAAGTCAGGATAATGCTCCATAAGATAGTTATTTGTAATGTCAACACCACTTCTCAGGAGGCGTTGACCTTCATCGGTTATCTGACAATGGCCAATTTCCGGCGCGATCACGAGTCCGGCTTTCTTCAAGTATGTATTTGCCCAGCCAAATCTTGAAGCCCAAACGGTCTGATGGTTGCTGGAAATCAATTGCGATAAATCATCGTCCGACAGGCGAAGGCTGGACGCCAGACGATCCCTGACTTCTTTCGCAGAGTAGACAGCGCCATCTTGAATCGTTGTCAAAAAGGGCAGATAGAGTTCGCTGTACTTCGGTAATGACATTTTTTCACCGCCTTATTCAGATAGTCTATTCAGCAGTGCCACAGTCTCGACATGCGGCGTCTGCGGGAACATGTCCACGGCCAGCGCCTGCGTGAGCGTGTAGCCGCGCTGTGTGAGCAGCTTCACGTCGCGCGCGAGCGTGCCCGGATCGCAGGAGACATAGACGATGCGCGGCGGCTGCATGGACACCATCGCGTCGATGGCTTCCGGGGACATGCCCTTGCGCGGGGGATCGACCACGATGCAGTCCGGCCGGACGCCGCGCCGGGCCAGCTCCGCCGCAGCGGCACCGGCATCGGCACAGAGAAATTCCGCATTTTCGATGCCGTTTCGCTCCGCGTTGCGGCGCGCGTTCTCGATCGCCTCCGGCACGATCTCGGCCCCGATGACGTGCGCTGCCTTGCGCGCCAGACACCGCAGTACAGGTCCAGCACCTGATCCGTCGGCGCGTTGACGGCGTATTCCACCGCGCGCTCATACAGCCGCTCGGCCTGCACGGGATTGACCTGATAAAACGCCTGCGGCGAGAGTGTGAACGTCAGCCCGCAGAGGCGGTCGGTCAGCTCCGGCACTCCCCAGAGCGGATAGAAATCTCCCGCGAGCACAACGTTGCCTTTCTGCTTGTTGACATCGAGCACGATGCCGGTCAGCTCCGGGCAGTGCTTGCGCAGGTAGGCGATCAGGTCGTCCGTCTGCGCGCCGAACCCACGTGCAGAGACGATGCACAGTACGGCGTCTGGCGTGTGCATGGCGCAGCGCGTGAACAGATGCCGCACCGTGCCGCGGCCGGTGGCTTCGTCATACGGCGCAACGCCGCGCAGATCCATCCAGTCGCAGACCGCCTGCGCCGCCTTGTCCGCGAGCGGGAGCTGGAGCAGGCACTGCTCCACAGGCGTAATGTCATGGCTGGACGCGCGGTAAAAGCCCTTGACCACGCGGCCGTCTTTCGTGCCGACGGCGTAGATCGCCTTGTTCCGGTAACAGAGCGGATATTCCATACCGATGATGTCCTGTACCGGCATCGAAACGCCGCCGATGCGCGTGAGCGCATCGTTGACGCGCTGGAGCTTCATGCGCAGCTGCTCGTCGTAGTCCATATGCTGCAGGCTGCAGCCGCCGCAGGTGCGGGAAACCGGGCAGGGCGGCCGCGTGCGCGCCGGGGCAGGG
>ENA-ORND01002547-ORND01002547.1-human-gut-metagenome-genome-assembly--contig:-NODE-2547-length-10989-cov-9.935705_pt1 | contig 10989 bp, 7 predicted proteins | sample MGYA00242111_ERZ509014 | MGnify/ENA primary metagenome ERZ509014 (study PRJEB26280, sample SAMEA2338694) | human gut metagenome | biome: human gut; feature: human-associated habitat; material: faeces... | reverse complement strand
ATGCCGTGGCGCACATTCTGTACGGCAACAATACGCTGCTGGCTCATTGTGTGGGTGCAGGCAAGACCTTCCAGATGATCGCTGCCGGCATGGAAAGCCGCAGGCTGGGCCTATCGCAGAAAAACCTCTATGTGGTGCCGAACCACCTCACAGAGCAGTGGGGCGCAGACTTCCTGCGGCTCTATCCCAATGCCAATGTGCTGGTGGCAACGAAAAAGGACTTTGAACCCAGCAATCGAAAGCAGTTCTGCTCCCGTATCGCAACCGGCGATTACGATGCCATCGTGATCGGTCATTCGCAGTTTGAGCGAGTGCCGCTTTCCCCGGAACGACAGAAAGCCATTGTGGAGCGTCAGATCGACGATATTACACTGGCTTTGGCCGATGCCCGGAGTGAGGATAGCCGCAGTTTTACGGTCAAGCAGATGGAAAAAACAAAGAAAACGCTGGAAGCAAAGCTGCAAAAGCTGAACGACCAGACGAGAAAGGATGATGTGGTTACATTTGAGGAACTGGGTGTTGACCGTCTGTTTGTGGACGAGTCGCATTTCTATAAAAATATGTTCCTCTACACAAAAATGCGAAATATCGCAGGTATCGCCCAGACCGATGCACAGAAGTCCAGCGATATGTTTGCGAAGTGTCAGTACTTGGACGAACTGACAGGTGGCAAGGGCGTGACCTTTGCAACCGGAACCCCGGTCAGCAACTCGATGGTGGAACTGTACACCATTATGCGGTATCTCCAGTATGACACGCTGCAGAAAATGGGACTGAGCCACTTCGATGATTGGGCGGCATCCTTTGGTGAAACCGTCACGGCAATCGAGCTTTCCCCGGAAGGAACGGGCTACCGTGCGAAAACACGTTTTGCCCGGTTCTTCAATCTGCCGGAGCTGATTTCTCTGTTCAAGGAATCGGCAGATGTGCAGACAGCGGATATGCTGAACCTGCCTGTGCCGCAAGCAGAGTACATCAACGAAGTGCTGAAACCGAGCGAAACACAGGAAGAAATGGTAAGTTCCTTTGCAGACCGTGCCGAGGCCGTGCGCAATGGAAATGTGAATCCCAGATTCGATAATATGCTCAAAATCACAAACGATGGCAGAAAACTGGCACTCGACCAGCGGCTTATGAACGAGATGCTGCCGGATGAGCCGGAAAGCAAGGTCAATCGCTGCGTGGACAATGCGTTCAAGGTCTGGGAAGAATCTGCGCCGGACAAGGGAACGCAGTTGATCTTCTGTGACTTATCGACACCAAAAGCCGATGGCGCATTCAATGTTTATGATGATGTGCGGGAAAAATTGGTGGCGAGAGGTGTTCCCCGTGAAGAAGTGGCGTTCATTCACGAGTACAACACCGAAACGAAAAAAGCAGACCTGTTTGCAAAGGTGCGCGCCGGACAGGTGCGTATCCTGATGGGGTCTACGCCGAAGCTTGGCGCGGGAACCAATATTCAGGATCGGCTGATTGCCCTGCATCATCTGGACTGTCCATGGAAGCCGTCTGACCTAGAACAGCAGGAGGGACGTATTCTCCGGCAGGGAAACCGGAATAAGCAGGTAAAAATCTATCGTTACGTCACGGAAAATACGTTTGATTCGTATATGTGGCAAATTCTGGAAAATAAGCAGAAGTTCATTTCTCAGATCATGACGTCCAAATCTCCTGTCCGTGCCTGCGATGATGTGGACGACACTGCACTGTCTTATGCTGAAATCAAGGCACTGGCAACGGGCAATCCCTACATCAAGGAAAAGATGGACTTGGATATTCAGGTCAGCAAGCTCAAATTGCTGAAAGCCAACCACACCAGCCAGATTTATAGTCTGGAATCGGATATTGCGCGCCGCTATCCGCGAGAAATCGCTGCGGCAAAGGGTCAGATCGAAGCACTGAAAACCGATATGGAAGCGGCAAAACCACTTCTGGCGCAGGACAAAGACCACTTCGCTATTGAAATCAGCGGCAAGGTGTACACTGAACGCAAGGAAGCGGGTGTAGCCATCATCGAGGCTTGTAAGGCTCTGAAAGCAGCTGGCACCGAGGGCAGGATCGGCAGCTACGGTGCGTTTGAACTGCATTCCCGGTTTGACAACTTCGATAAGACGTTCCGCTTATCCATCAAGGGCGCGTGGAACTATTCGATGGAAGTCGGCAAAGACCCGCAGGGTAATATCCTGCGCGTTACCAATGCACTGGCAGGCATCGAAAGGACACTACCGCAGGTGGAACGCAGACTGGAAAATCTGGAACAGCGGTTGGCACAGGCAAAGGAAGAAGCCAAACGTCCTTTTGCGCATGAAGCAGAATTGGCCGAAAAATCTGCGCGCCTTGCGGAGCTGAACTCTCTGCTCAACATGGATGAAAAGGGTAGTGAGGATGCGCTGGGAGTGGATGAGGATGCAGCCGAAACCGAGGTTGCAGACAGACCGCGCCAGCCTGTGAACTACGCAGGCCGCGTTGCAGAGCGCACGGCGGACAATGTGCGGAAACCCTCTGTACTGGCACAGCTTCATGCAAAGCAGGCAGAGCGCAGTGCAGAACCGCAGAAATTCCCGAAGCGGAAAAGTCACAATATGGAACTGTAAATGAGAGCCGCCCCGTCAGTTTTGTCTGGCGGGGCATTTTTTTTGAAGGAGGGCATTTGCTGACATTAACACCGATCAATTTGAAAACGGCAAACGCATTTGTGCAGCAGCATCACCGCCACCATAAACCGACGCGGGGGCATAAGTTCTCCATCGGCGTATCGGATAATGGTGCGCTGGTGGGCGTTGCTATCTGCGGCAGACCTGTGGCGCGGCGGCTGGACGATGGCTATACGCTGGAAGTTAACCGTCTGTGTACAGATGGAACACCGAACGCTTGCAGCATCCTGTATGCGGCGGCGTACCGTGCAGCACGGGCAATGGGCTACAACAAAGTGATCACCTACATTCTGGATACGGAAAATGGAGCATCTCTGAAAGCCGCCGGGTACACCTGTGAGGGCAGAGCCGGAGGCTTGGAATGGAACGGCGCGAAGGCACCGAAACAGGCTGACCAATATCCGCGCCAGATGAAAACACGATGGGTCAAGAAAAAGGAGGGCTTGCATGGCAGTTGACCGCAAACAGCAGATGAAAGAAATCACGGAACGGCTGGAGCAGGGCGTAAAGGACATTTTTACATCGGAAATGTACACGACGTATCTGCGCACGATGGCAAAATTCCACAATTACAGCTTCAATAATACGCTGCTGATCGCTATGCAGCGGCCTGATGCCACACTGGTGGCAGGGTTTAACGCATGGAAGAATAAGTTCAACCGTTACGTCAAAAAAGGCGAAAAGGGCATCCAGATCATTGCTCCGGCTCCCATCAAGGAAGTGGAAGAACGCGAGAAAATCGACAAGGATACGGGCTTGGCTGTGCTGAACGAAAACGGTGAGCCGGAAATGGAACGTGTGGAGTATGTGGTTCCGCGTTTCCGCGTGACGACGGTTTTTGATGTTTCACAGACCGATGGGGAACCGATTCCATCGCTGGAAGTGAACGAACTGACGGCCAGCGTCAAAGACTATGCGCTGCTTACGGCGGCAATCGAGCAGGTATCGCCTGTGCCGATGCGGTTTGATGAAATCGAAGGGGATGCCAAAGGCTATTACAGTGATGCAGACAAAGAAATCTGCATTCAGGTCGGCATGGGCGAGAGCCAGACCATAAAGACGATGATCCACGAGGTTGCTCATGCAATGCTGCATAACAGCGATTTCATGAAGCAGAACGGCGAGGAAAAAGACCGGCTTACGAAAGAAACCGAGGCCGAAAGCATTGCATTTACGGTCTGTTCGGCACTTGGTATTGATACGTCCGATTATTCATTTCCTTATGTGGCAAGCTGGGCCAGCGGCAAGGAGATGAAGGAACTGAAAGATTCGATGGATACGATTCGATTGACCGCAGCCGACTTTCTGGAAAAGATGGAAGCGGCAGTGGCAGAAAGGAGCGCAGAGCGCATGACCGCGATGCAGTATGCGGAAAAGCTGATTGCAGACAGGGAGCAGGAGAAAACGATTTTCGATGATGAGCAGCGAAACCTCATCGTGAATTTTGCCTTTAAGCTGGATGACCGGGCTGCAACGGAAGAACTGGTGAACGGTCTTGCGGCTGCACTGGCCGAGGATGACAAAGAAGAAGTCAACCGACTGATGTACGATGCGCAGGAGAAAATTGAAAATCTCCCGGATGGGATGATTGGACTTTCCGAAATGCATGACTATGGCTACCGGAAAGATGATGTACTGCCGCTGACGAAAGAAGGCGCACGGGAATGGCATCGGCTGGGTGAGAGAATTTATCCGCTGTTCCGTGATGGAACGGCAGGTGATTATGCAAGTCAAGAGGGAATCGAGCAGCACGATGGTATTTTCGGCATTAAGGCAGACGCATGGGATGCGATTTTGCTGGAACAACGGGAAGATTATGCAGAGGACGAGTATGCGCGCCCGGATTTTCAGCTGACAGTGATAAACCGTGAACAGGCTTTACGACTGTATGACGAGGGAAAGCAGATTTATCTCGTCCGCATCAGCCCGTGGCCGATTCTTGTCACGGCACGAGAGGAAATCGAGCGCGGAAGTGATACCTTCCAGATTGCAACAGCTGACTTGCAACAGGAGCGAAACATGACAGAACAGGAAAATGTGCTGCTGTATGGCAGCGAAAAGCAGTTCGGCATTTATCAGATTACAGAGCGTGACCCGGAACATAACTATCGTTTCATGGGGCTGGACTATGTGGAGAAGAAAGGCATGACGGTTTCCCGTGCAGATTATGACCTGATCTATGCCGCACCGCTTACGGAAAAGGACACGCTGGATGGCATTTATGAACGGTTCAATATCCAGCGTCCGGCAGATTTTACGGGTCATTCGCTGTCGGTCAGCGACGTGGTGGTACTCAATGATGGCAGTACAGTCAAAGCCTACTATGTGGACAGCATTGGATTTGCAGAACTGCCGGATTTTTTCAAGGAAAGGAATATGGATTTGCAGAAAGAAACTCTCTTAAACGAAGAATTGCAGGGAATCGAAATCTTTGATAAGCCGGGTCTTTTCAGCAATGGCCGACTGCGGGATGAAGATGTGCCGGAGGGCTTATATCGCTATGATCTGCGCGGTTCGGACTACGACCCAGGCCAGCCCATTACAGTGGAGAAAACTGTGGTGGTGAACCATGCGGCATCTGTTCTGATGGCCGAAGAACTTGACCTTGGCGCAGATGGGCGGCTGGAACTTGGCGAGGAAGGGCTGAACTTCACAGGCGCAGAGTTAACTGTGCGAGAGTTTATGGAGGAACAGCAGCAGAAAAGAAATGGACTGATCCACGGCGATTCCGACCACATCGCAGTCGAGGGGCATCTCGGTACATGGTATGCCGTTGATGAAACGGAGATCGGTGGGGAAAAGTTCTTCCTGCTGGAGCATGAGGAACACGGTGACATGGCGGCCTGCGTTGCAGTCAATGAGCAGGGCAAGCTGGTGGCAGAGGATTTGTGGAACGGCTTCGATGAAGATTTTCAGGAGGCCGTGCAGAAATATCTCTCTGAAAAATGGAATATGCCGAAAAAAGAAAATGTGGTATCAGAGATCATTGAAAAGGCTGTGCCTGTACCGGATAACAGCGCACAGGACTATTCGGATGTGCCTGTTTACTACGAGCCGTTCAGCTATGCCAAAGAAAATGACGAGGTGGATTTATACCGCACATCCTATCGGCTGAACAGTGAGTGCAAGCAGGCAATCCATGAAGCGATTGCGGACAATTATGACGGAATGTACCTTGGCGATGGTGCAGTCGATCAGGTGGTGCGGCAGTACGGCATGGAGCGTGTGGGCTACATCCTGGCGAACACTCTGCACCATAAAAGCTATGATGGCCGCTTTTCTCACGGCAATAAGGAATGGGCAGAGCAGGTCAGCACCCCGGAGCATAATGCAGACCGCATGACCTTCCGCGCGGACTGGGTGGTTGACAGCCACCCGGTTGTGCTGGATGGCTTTGTAACGATGTTCAGAAAAGAACTGGAAGCGCAGAAAGAACAGGAACAGCCTTTTGTAAAACAGTTCTATGTGGTCGAAAATTTGCAGGCCGCGCCTTTGAAAATTGAGCGGTTCGGCAATCTGGACGATGCAATGTCACAGTATCAGGCACTTCCCAGCCATTACATGAAAGCCTTGGGAGTGGAGAAGAATCCTGATCCTCTGCCGGGTTCACTGGATGTTTTGCAGTGCAGAAACGGCATTGACACCATCGTAGAGGACTATAAAACGGTTCCGGGCTGGGATAACCCGTATATCCAGAATCATGTTGTTCAGCCGTTGCAGGGGGCGTTAGCCGTGCAGGATGTGGAACTGGCCTACGAATTGCCGGATGTCTATTTTCATATCCAGACCTGTGACGATGGTTTCGACTATACCTTATATAATAAGGACTTCACGGAACGGGATGGCGGCATCCTTGAAACGGACGGAGATAAGTCTGTGCAGGAGGCTATGACGGAGCTGCTGGCAGAGTTCGGCTGCGATGCGGCAGAGGGTAAAGTCATGGATGCGGCAGAACTGCGGGAACAGGCCGATACGGTGGCGGAACAGCAGGCAGAGGTTTTGAAAGAAAAACTCGCTGCAGAAAGACCTGCGCCGGAAGAAACGCTCAGCTTTTATGTCGCGGAGTGTTTGGAGTTTACATTTGCGGGAGAGTTTCACGACCACCTGACAATGGAAGAAGCATTGGAAGCCTACGACAAGATTCCGTCCGAACGGATGAATGCCGACAAGTGCATTGGATTCTGCATCGAGGAAGATGGTGGCTTTGTTGGAATGTATGAGCTGGTCGTGAACGGCAAAGTGCAACGTGAAAACATCAATTCCATCAATTATTTCAGGGATGATAAGCTGGTGCAGCAGGCTATTTCCGATATGGAAAAGCTGATGGCGGCACGGCAGCAGAGTAAAGAGCAGGAACGCGGCAGTACGAAAAAGTCTGTTCTGGATGCCCTGCGCAGTCTGAAAGCCAAAAAGCAGGAGCAGCCTGCACAGGAACAGGATAAGCCGAAGAAAGCGAAAAAGAAAGGAATGGAGTTATGAATAATGTGCGCTTTGATGAACTGGAATTGATGCTGATGGCAATGTTTGAGCAGCCGACGCTCAAAGATACAATTCAGGTGTTGACGGAAGTCCAGCCGCTTGTGGCAGAGGATGCAGAGATGGCTGCGCTTGTCCAGCAGACGATCCCGAAGATGCAGCAGTTGAACGAGCAGCAGTTCAAGGGGCTGGAACTGGAATGGCATAGGCCAGAGGAGGCGGAAGGAGAAAACGTAAAATGATAAACCAGTATAGAGTTTTCCAAATCAAAGAGGTACATCATCAGCATTGGGCAAAATCCTATGCACAGCAGGTAGAGGACGGCTTTTTGATTCATCATCAGAATTACCAGAGTGCATATAAAGGAAAGCCTGCCCCCAGCGATACGCCGATGACAGCCCGGAAGCGGCTGGAAGAAAAGCGGCCAAACACATTTATTGGTCGTTCCTTTGGTGTTGGCGATGTGATCGTATGGGATGAAGAAAAGGAACGTAAGTTTTTCTACGTCGATAAAGAGGAACTGGTAGAGTTCGGTGGCTTTATGGATGCTGATGCAGCCGGAAATACTGTTGTCTACATGGTTCCCAATTATCAGATTGATGGAAAGACTGGGACATGGCTTCCGTATGATAGCGAAGTTGTCGAGGGCGTTTGCTTTTTTATGATGCGTAATGAGCAGCGCAAAGATACTGTTTCACCAATCGTGGTAGACAGCAAAGGTGTATTTGTGACGGATGCACCGAACGGCTTTGAAAATGTTCGTGCGGTTCTTGCGGAATATGTTCATCGTGCTGAAAAAAAGCAGCAGGATATGACCGAACATGAGAAATGCTTGACAAATGGAACGTATGAACGTGCGCGGGAATCCGGCACAGAGCAGAATTACGACATGATAGATGGTTGCGTGAATAATGTGCCGAAAAAGCCACGGCGCATTGGTGGCAGATGGTCGGTGCTGGATCGGCTGCATATCAAGCAAGCAGAGCGGAAACAGAAAGAGCAGACTCAGCAGCAACAGCAGGAGCGAAGTCGTAGAAATTAAAAATCCGTTATGATGTAGAGTGGTGGTTCCCCTAAAAGGAACTGCCACTCTTTTTTATTGAAAGGTCTTGCTATTTGTAAAATGGTTGTACATAATAGAAAAAATAAGGAAATGGGGGAAACCAAGGTGCAGGGCTGCGAAGAAAAAGAAAAAGTTCTTCTGCTATGGGAACGGGCATTAACGCTGTTTTATGAGAACGATACAGAATTATTTGTTACGGGGGCGCAGGAACGAACGATTGCCGGCAAAATCGCAATGCACATGGATAAAATCTATCGAGAAATCTTCCCGATGCCAGAATTGGTGATTGATATTGAATATAATCGCATGGACACTGGCATAAAACCTAAATATCCGGGAAGTGAAGATAAAAAGAAAAGATGGACGGCACCAGATATTGTTTTACATAAAAGAAGAAGTATCAACTATAACATTTTTTGCTGTGAGATGAAGAAAGCATCTAAACCGGGACAGGGCGATGCGCGCAAAGTAAAAAGACTTGTACGCCATATAAACTACCATTTTGGGATTGACCTGTATAAAATAAATAGAACAGAGGCAAGGTTTACACTGTATTATCTGAGAACTGGCTACAAGCAATGCCAAAAAGAAGAATACTTTTTCAACCGTAAAACCAATCAAATTGAGCCATTGAAAGTATAGAAACAAAAGAGAGCAGGTACAAGACTTCATGGAAGAAAGGTCTTGTACCTGCTTTTCCGTTTGTATCAAATAGATTGTTCGTAGCTGCGCTTTGGCTGGGTACGGCTGTGCTGCTGCGTGTGTTCCGTTTCAAGAATCATATCAACATTCCTGCAAGCGGTTTGCAGTTCGTGGTAGTAATCTTTGAAATAGATGTAGCTTTCGTATTGTGCGGTTCGAGCAGAAAGCAACTTTTCCTTTTCTGCTCGTAAATTTTTCATCGTGGGAATTGTGCCATTCGTGAAATTGCGTTTCAAGAATTGAACGGCTTCTTCGTATCTGGCAATTTCATCCTGATGTGCAGAACGGTACATCTTCTTGTTGCCCGCCTGCAAAAATTCTTTGTATGTAGCCTTTGTGGAAAGATACTGCCCCAGATAGTGAATCTTCTCATTCAGCAGCTTTAAGTCGGCATCGGTAGATTTGGCGGTGTTGCGGGCATCTGACATTTTGGCAGATAATTCATCGCGCGCTTTTTTCAAATCATCGTAGCTGTCGTAGCCGTGCTGCTGTACATAGACGATGGTATTTGCCATCTGCTGCAAATTGGAAATTTTGACTTTCTGAGCATAGGCGCGACTTTGCTGGGCTTTTACGCAGTCCTGCAAATTCACTACCAGACGAAGATTGGACTTGATATAGAGAACGGCAATGGGGTCAGCAACACTCCATTGCTGTTTTTCTTTTGCAGCGGTGATCGCGTTACTTTCAAAAAGCGTCAGAAGATGTTCACGGTCAAAACTGGTTCCCAGCGTTCTGGCAGAGATGTGTTTTTCTCTGTCCGGGAGAAGGTAACTAAATCGACCACGGTGGTCTTTTACCAAAATGTTAGATTCGGTTTGGAGCAGGCGGCAGAATTCTTCAAAAGATTTTGCTTTCTTCGCCGCAGCAGTAATGGCATCGCGCAGCTTATCTTTCTCCGTTTGAAATTTGGTTTTCATGGGAGTGAAACCCTCTGTAATAAGCTCAGCGTTCAACTTGTCCAGATTGATCTGCCCGCGCTGTTTAGCATAATACTCCTGCTGTGTAATTTTGTTGACAGACGGGGAAAGCAAATCGACCTGATTGAGATTTTCCCTCAAGCAGATATTCATAAGAGATTGCTGTAAATGCTTTAGGTAATCTTTCGTCAGATGGTGTTTGTAGCCCGCCTTACAGTCGATGAGCCGTTCCATAAAGGGCTGCTGCGGAACATCCAGCTTTCGCAGACTGTTGATTACGATATGCACATGGATATTGCCGCTGCCGTTGTGACCGTCCAGGTGGGTGCAGACCAACGCCTGATGCCCCGGAAAGTTGGCTTTTACATATTCCATACCGATGGCCTGCGCCTGTTCACCAGTCAGTCCACACTCGTCTTTGTCGGCAGGATCGAAGCTGATGAGGTAGTGGTGCGTCTTGATTTCATTGTAATTTTGATTCTTGTGGTACTGCGCATTAAGCATTTCGCACTCCACATCAAAAAGTTCCGGCTCACAGTTTATGCCCTCCAGAAGAATATCTCGGCGGAGTACCCAGTTCCCGTTTGCATCCAGCAGGGGTTTCTTCAGAACTTCGTCATGCTCATATTTCAAATAGTCGAGTGCCGCGCCATAGTCTGCACTTTTACCCGCGATGTGTTTTAAGATTGCCACGATAATCACCTGCCAGTCCTGCAATTTCTTTCCGCATAGCGCGAAGGTCGGTCATGCAACGATTGATTTCTTCCAGCATGGCACGAGATTGGATGCCGCCGCTGTTGAAAAAGGCTGCAATTTGGTTCAGGTTATTTCCGATATGGGAAAGCTGTCTTGCAAAATCTCGCAGTTCTGCAATGTCGGCAACGATGTTGTAATGAACGTGAAGTTTTTCGGTTATGGCCTGTTTCCTTACATAAACGGCAACGGGATAGCCAGCCTGTTCAGCAGAACATGAAACCAGTGCGTACTCCACATCGGTAAAACGAACCATTACATTCTTAGTCCGTCTGATACTTTCGTCTTTTTTTGGCCGAGCCATAGTGTGATCCTCCTGCATTTTATAGTTGCGAAGCAATTCCCGATAAGCCGTAGGCGTTCGGTTGCGAACACATTCATGTGGAGCCAGATAGCCAAAATCCGAGATTTTGTGCGTACC
>ENA-ORND01002543-ORND01002543.1-human-gut-metagenome-genome-assembly--contig:-NODE-2543-length-11001-cov-2.461630_pt1 | contig 11001 bp, 12 predicted proteins | sample MGYA00242111_ERZ509014 | MGnify/ENA primary metagenome ERZ509014 (study PRJEB26280, sample SAMEA2338694) | human gut metagenome | biome: human gut; feature: human-associated habitat; material: faeces... | reverse complement strand
GCGGCGGACGCTCCGGCTTCAATCTGTGTTTTCAGATTCGCCATATCCGCGGCGTATGTCTCTTTTGCCGCCTGGCTGCTGCTCTGTGCATTGGAAAGCTGCGTCTGCTTTTCCGTGAGCGTCGCCTGCGCCGTATCGACTGCCGCCTGTTTTTCATTGATCCCGACCTGTGTATAATAGGTGCCGTTGTCGATGGCATCCTGATAATCGGAGATCTCCTCCACCGCCTCATCGTACGCTTCCTGCGCCTCGCTGGTCTTTACCGACAGCTCGCTGACTGCCGCATCATAAGTATCCTGCGCGGTGTCCGCTGCAAGTTTTGTGGAGGAAAGCTCGCTCTCCGCCTCCAGCACGCCGCTCTCAAAATTGATCTGTGCGGATTGCAGTGCAGTTTTCGCATCTGAAATGGCATCCTCATAGTACGCCTTTGCATCCGCCATGCTCTCATCGTCGATCTTGAATAAGGCGTCGCCCTCCGCCACGGTACTTCCCGCTTCCACGTAGACTTCTTCCACCGTCATGGTCACCGCATTCACAGAAAAATCAGGCAGCTGGCTCTCCGTTTTCACCTGTGTGGTTCCTGTCCCGGAAAAGCTGCCGTCTTCCTGTCCGTCTGTCTCATCTATCTGTGTGTCCTCCTCCGTCTGATCCGCTGTGCCCGAAGCTGCTATCACATGATAGCCGACTCCGCTTCCCGCAACTGCGGCAGTCAGAATCCCGGCAAGTATTCCGTAAAATTTTTTGGAATGTTTTCCCAGGAGTTTGTGTACCCACGCTATTTTCATTGTTTCATCCTTTCCCTTCCGGCATTTCATCCTCTCTCATGTTTCACGGTAAGGATAGCATCGCTTTCTAAAGGACAGCTGAATGTAATGTGACGGTTATGTGACGGAACCGTTAAATATCTGTGTTTCGCGGCAGGCAGACCGCACATCCTTTGACAGATTAGGTAAAAAGTATTACAATACTCCCGTTTCTATAGATCTGTTACATTGGAGATTATTCATGAAGAAAATTGCTTTTTTTGATATCGACGGAACACTGACTTCCGAGATTGACGGTTCGATTCCGGAAAGTGCCGTCTATGCTATACGGGCGGCGCGGGCAAACGGGAATCTGATGTTCATCAATACCGGGCGCTGTTTTCAGAATGTGGAACAGCGTTTCCGTGATGTGGGTTTTGACGGCTTTGTCTGCGGCTGCGGCACAGATATCTACTGCGACGGTGCCGAAATCCTTCATGTCGCACAGACGCACGAGACCGTAATGAAGCTGCTTCTCGCAGCCAGGGAGTGGGATATCGATATCCTGTTTGAATCCAGGAAAGAGGTTGCTTTTGATCTGGCAAGACCGCTCCGGCACCCGGATGCCAGACGGCAGTATGAGGCGTTTGAAGAACGCGGCTATGAGATGCCGGAGCACCTTGAGAATCCTAATTTTTTCTGTGATAAGTTTGTCCTATGGTTTGAGCACCCCGAGCAGCTTGCCGGTTTCCGTACCACAAGTGACCGCTATTTTGAGTGCATTGACCGGGGCGGCAATTTCCGCGAATTCGTTCCGCTCGGCTACTCCAAAGCCACCGGTCTTAACTATGTGCTTGATTATTACCGGATAGACAAAAAGGACGCCTATGCCTTCGGCGACAGCAACAACGACCTTCCCATGCTCACTGCTTTGACAAACAGTGTCGCCATGGGCAACGCCTCTCCTGCCACGCTTTTTGACAAGGTGTCCTATGTAACAAAATGTGCCAGCGAAGACGGCATCCGCCTTGCGCTGGAACATTTCGGTTTTATCTAAAGTCTGCGGTTATCCCGCACGAGCACCACAGCCATCACGATGGCTGTGAGAAGCTCGGATGCCGGGAACGACAGCCACACGCCATTGATGCCAAATACTGCGGCAAAAAGTAGCGAGCAGCCGATAATGCAGACAAATCCTCTCATGATCGATGTCACAAACGATTCCCGCGCACGTTCTGTCGCGCTTAAAAATCCCGCCCCCACAATATTGATTCCGGCAAACAGGAAGCCGATGAAGTAAAGACGCATTCCCGTGTGAGCATACTCTGCCAGTTCCGCAGAATGTTCACTGTTAAACAGGCTTACCAGAGAATCCGTAAATCCATAGACGGCTCCGACGAGCACTACCGCGATGCCCAAAGCCGTGACAAGTCCGAGATTTCGTATTTTCCGGACAGATTTCACATCTCCTTTTCCGTAGCAGTCACTCACGATCGGCTGCGCTCCCTGTGACACTCCATTAAAGATTGCCATTGCCACAAGCGCAAAGTTCGCGATCACTCCGTAAGCCGCCACACCGATATTTCCCACAAGACCGAGAATCAGGAAATTGAACACGGTCGTGATGACTCCGGAAGAAATCTCCCCCACAAATGCCGGGACGCCAAGCTGACACGCCCCGAATAACTGGGCGATGGACGGCGCGTGCAGCCGGAACCGCACAGTATTCTTTTTTCCAAAGAAATGCGCGCTGCAGATCAGAATGCTGATGATCGGTGATGCCGCCGTAGCGAGCGCCGCTCCCTCTAACCCCATGCCGAGCGGAAACATAAAAATATAGTCAAACAGGATGTTGGAAAAACTTCCCGCGAGGGTTCCTGCCATCGCTAAGGACGGCTGGTTATCGTTGCGCACAAATGCCATGATGACGTAGTTCATCATGAAAAACGGCGTAAACAACAGAAAAATCCTCGTATACCCGGTTCCAAGCGCCACAATTCCCGCATCGCCGCCCATCAGCGCGATGATTTTATCCGGGATAAAAACGCCCGCAAGTGTAAACAAAATTCCAATCATCCACACAAAGCAGATGGCATTGGAAAAATAGCCGTGCGCCCGCTCCTCGCCCTGCGCCCTTAAGATCGTAAAGCGCGTCGCAGAACCGACACCGATCATCGAACCGATCGCAAAAATCAGATTGTAGATCGGTAGCACCAGATTTAAAACGGTAATTCCGTCCGTTCCCGCTGCCTTCGCAATAAAAAAGGTATCAGCGATGATATAACAGGAGATACCTAACATTCCGAATATATTCTGTGTGACATACCTGACAAATTGTTTTGTGACTGACATTTACTTTTCCCCGCAGTTCTTTTTCATGCTCATTGTTTCTTATCTTACATCCGGAGCGAACCGCATGTCAAGCTGTGGAGACGGCAGAATGCGGTGCTTCCCGGCTTGATATGAGATGGTATCTTTTTCGTTCCTTCGCTTTACTCTTCGTTTGTAGCATGGTTTAATAAAAACCAGTATATCCTCTTTTTGCGCTGTTTTCTGCGCATCCGAAGTTCCTTTCCCGTCTACACTTAAAACAGCAAAGGTCATTTTTAGCACATAAAAATAAACCGGATCCTCTTAACACACACCATCTATAGAATAGGAGAATACCATGACACCTTTACACACACAAATCCTCACTGCCCGCGACCGCAACGGGCAGGAACTCCGTACCATCCAGAAGCAGCTTCAGAAGCTCCCTCCCGGAAAGCTCATTTGCTCCCGCAACAGAACCACCGTCAAATGGTATCAGGGCGACGGTCACTCCAAGACCTATATTCCGAAAGCGAACCGCACTCTCGCCGAACAGCTTGCGCTGAAAAAGTATCTGCAGCAACAGGAGCAAATACTCTTGCAGGAGCAGGCAGCAATCACTGCCTATTTAAAATACTCCCCCGCGGGCAGCCTCTCTTCCGATGATCCACATCTTCTCTCTGATCCCGCCTGTGAAGATCTGCTTCGTTCTTATTCTTCCACCTCAAAAAATATTCCAGACATCTCGAATGTTTCGGATATCCCGAATATTTTGACTCGTTCCGCTGTCGAATGGTCTGCCGCTTCCTACGAACGCAATCCGCTCCATCCCGAGCAGCTGCTTCACAAAACCGTCTCCGGCGAGAGGGTGCGTTCCAAATCGGAAGCCATGATTGCCATGCTGCTCCACCTAAACGCCATTCCTTACCGCTACGAATGTGCGCTCTCCCTTGGCGGTGTCACTCTGTTTCCGGATTTCACCATACGTCATCCCGGAACCGGCGCACTCTACTACTGGGAGCATTTTGGTCTGATGGACGATCCCGCCTACGCAAAAAACGCCGGCTCGAAGCTTTCTCTCTATGCCGCAAACGGCATCATTCCATCCGTTCATCTGATCACCACGTACGAGACCAAAGCATATCCCTTAAACGCCGGCATGATTGAGCATCTGATTTCCTACTATTTTCTGGATTCCGCGGTCTGAATCCGTGCTTCTCTCTTCCACTGTCATTTCTTTTAGTTTCGCCCGGCGCGGGTCTGGAACGGCGTTTTTCCTCTCTCAGACCCGAAAATCACAATATTTCGGGTCTGGGAGAATGTTTTTCCTCTTCCAGACCCGCACGGAAAAGGCACTACACCATTCCCCACCATTTTAATCCCCAATAGATGAGTCCAAGCACCCAGCTTGAAAATATTCCGTATAAAATGACTGGTCCGGCAATCGTAAAGATCTTGCAGCCAATTCCGAAGACCTGGCCCTCTTTCTGAAACTCTATGGCGGGCGCGGCCACACCATTTGCAAATCCGGTAATTGGCACCAGCGCGCCCGCGCCTCCCCAGTTTGCAATCGAAGGGTACAGATTCAGACCGGTGAGCAGTACAGACAGCAGAATGAGCAACATAGAACACCAGCTTCCAGATGTTTTCTGATCCAGTCCGTAATTCTCACACACGTTCAGAATAAACTGCCCGATGCAGCAGATGATCCCGCCTGTCACAAACGCCTTCGCCATATTCCACCAGAGATTATGGGTGGGCGTCACCTGCTTCACATAATCATTGTATTTTTTTTGTAAACGTTCTTTTTCCTTATCCACTGCGCAACCTCCGTCTTTTTTGTCAGTATGCGCATTTTATTTATTTCTATTCCTCCGACCGCTCCTCCCGCCATTTCTCCTCTGTGATGCTATGCTGCTCTACCTTTATGCGTTCTGCCAGTCATCCGGCAATGTGACTGTCCAGAGATATTTTTCAGTGCGTCCCCAGCCTAAAAGTTCCCGCATCTGCTCATCATATACATCCTCGGGGCGGTAGTCCGCCACCATCCCGAACAGGTATTTTTCTTTCTCATCCGCCGGTGTCAGCATCGGTATCTGCTCCGACAGGAGCGCGAGCAGTTCCTCCGGCTTGATGTCCTCCGGGATCTCAACTCCGGAAAGGTTGGCGATAAGTCCCGCAGCATAATAAAATTCATAATTTCCTGTCAGAATTGACTTCTGCATATTGCACTTGATAATCACGCTCTGGCGTGCGATGGATGGTACCATAATTTTCCTCCGTAAAAGAACAATCTCCCATCATTGTACTACTGTGCCTTAAAATTTCCAAGGAAATAGTACAGCGATCCTGCCACTTTTCCTGCCGCCATCGCAAGCATGACCCAGAAGAGTCCGACCTTTAAGCCCATGCGCCGGAATGTAATCGGAAATGTATTCAGGATCTCCGCGAGCGCCACCGCGATGCTTCCCACAAATATCCCGGCAGAAATACCGTACACGCACAGAAGCGCCGGTCCGAACGGAATCCGGATCTGCAAAAAAACAGACGCCAGATTTCCACAGATTCCGCCCAGAATCACGGCATTTTCAAAATGCAGTGTCTCTGCCGCGCGGTTGCACTTTCCAATCATACGCGGAATGACACCGATGACGATCAAAAACGCAAATGTTCCCGCAGAGACGGCAAGTCCCGCGGCAAGCCCGCAGAAGCCCAAAAATATATGCTCAATTAACATCGATGCTGTGTCCCTTTCTCTCCGCGTTCTCTATGAATGTAGTATCTATGTCCTTCTCATATTTGCGCATCTCCACCTGCATCGGCGTCGGATCCGGCGTGATCTTCTTACTGCCCACATGATTGAAAAACAGCGTAATGCCAATGGCAAGTCCGATGCTGTAACAGATTTCAAGTTCTGTCACGCCGCTTGACTCCTTTCCCATCACCTGCCGATAGAATTTGGAAAAGACATCTCCCACGGATACATCGTTGTTGAACGCCATAATCGTGAACGCCGCCCCGAAAAAAATGACCACGCAGAGCGCGACGGTCTTTAACGCATTGATCCACTTCGGTTTCTCGGGATTGGGAATGTATTCAATGATAAAATCCTTCTCTCCCTCATTGCTGATGTCCACATTCGGATATTCCTCATGAATCAGTTCGACGATCTTTAATATGGAAAAAACCTTCATCTGGTTCTTCTGTTTGCGCGGATTCATCGCCTCCGCAAACGTATAGATTTTTTTCTGCTTCAGCTGGCGCACAATCGAAGCATCCGGGCACTCCATTTTCGCAATGTCCCCAAGCGTCACATGCCGGTCTGTCACGATTGTATTCTGGTCAATCTTAAGATACAGTGTCTCGCTCTTTGCACTCATGCCGCAGTTCCCGCTTCCCATGTAGAATTCCGTTCCACCAGCACGCCGTCCACCGGGGTCTCCCCCTCTCTCCCGTATTTCAGATATAAAAGTGCCCCGCAGATCAGCGCGATGGCCAGCACTCCCACAAGGCATGCTCTGTATTTTCTGCAATTCATATTCCTGTCCTCCTGTCCGTTTTTACATCACTTGCATGATTTATGCATTATTATGCCTGTCCTCACAGATATTATGTACAGGACAACTGACAAAAGTACCAGATTGCTTTTTTTATAAAAACGTGTTACTTTTTCATATGGACATTTTATTATCAGAAAGGCGGACATCCAAATGGCTGTAACCAAGGAAATTCTGGCTCTCGCCGTGGAAATCGGCGATGCACTGCTTCGGAATGGTGCCGAAGTCTACCGCGTCGAGGACACGGTCATGCATATTCTTGAGGCATACGAAATTGAAAATTATGATGTTTATGTGCTTTCCAACGGAATCTTTGCAAGTGCAAACGAGGATCGTGAAGATGCCTGCAGCATGATCCGCCACATTCCGCTCGGCACCACGCATCTCGGGCGCATCGCTGCATTAAACCAGCTTTCCCGCGAGATCTGTTCCCACGAATGTTCGCTGATCGACGCCTGGAACCGTCTGGAAAGATGTAAAAATATTTCGTTCGGTAAACCTGTCGTCCACATCTTCTTCTGTGGACTTGGCTGTGGCTGTTTTTCCTATCTTTTCGGGGGTACAGCCTTAGACAGCATCGTCAGCTTTTTTATCGGCATGCTGCTGCAGGTATTTCTGTTTGCCTTAAAGCGCCATAAGAATTCCAAGTTTATCACGAATATCCTGGGAAGTGCATTCGTAACGCTGCTGTCGCTGATTGTGCTCTCCTTTGGTACCCCCATCCTCTACGATAAGGTCATCATCGGAGACATCATGCCACTCGTCCCCGGAATCGCGCTCACTACGTCGATCCGCGACTTTTTTAACGGAGATTATCTGTCCGGTGCCATTCACATGATTGACGCCATCCTGACCGCATTTTGTATCGCTGTCGGCGTCGGCACCATCATTACGATCTATCATTTTGCAAGGGGAGGTGCAGCGCTGTTATGATTATCCAGTTTATTGTAAGTTTGTTTGCCACACTCTCTTTTGCGGAACTGTTTGGCGCGCCGAAAAAGGAACTGTTTTTCTGCGGTCTGACCGGTGCCATCGGCTGGGTCGTCTATGTGATCGGCTTAAACAGCAATATGGGCACGGTGCTTGCGAATCTGACTGCCACCTTCGCACTCACCGTATTTTCGCGTATTCTGTCCGCGATCCGCAGAAATCCGGTAACCGTTTACCTCATCGCCGGTATTTTTCCGCTGGTTCCCGGAGCAGGTATTTACTATACGTCCTACTATTTCATCATGAACGATATGACGCAATTCTCCAACTATGGCATGGAAACCATCAAGGTGGCAGGTGCCATCGTGCTGGGAATTGTCTTTGGCTTCGGTCTGCCGCAGAGCTGGTTTAACGCGCTGCAGCGAATAGAAAGAAAAAAGACGGCTTTGTAAAATGAAACGTTATATTCTTCATTCCTGCCCCGCAATCTTTGCCGCCAGTTCTTCCAGATACTCCCAGCGCTCCATCTTTTCCTCGAGCGCCTGTTCTGCCGCTTCCTTTTCCGCCAGAAGTTCCCCAAGCTTCACCGAGTTCGTGGCGTTTTCCGCCATGTCGGCATCCAGCTGCTCCACTTTCGCTTCCAGATCCGCAATGTCATCCTCGATCGTCTCGTATTCCCTCTGTTCCTTATAACTGAATTTCAGCTTCTTCTCACGTTTCCAGGTGTTTCTGGAATCCGCCTGCTCTGCTTCATCCTGCCCGGATGTCCCGGTCACACCGCCGGCCTCCTGTGCGCTTTCCGCCTCCGAGTCTCCGCGTGCTGTCATTCCCTGAACTTCCGCCGTTTCGCCCGGCTTTCTGCCTTCCTCCGCCAGTCGGTTGACATAATCTGTATAACCGCCTTCATACTGCCGGATCTCTCCGTTTCCCTCGAAAGCAAAAATACGCCGCACCACGCGGTCGAGGAAATACCGGTCATGCGATACCACAATCACGATTCCCTCATAGCTGTCCAGGTAGTCTTCCAGGATCGCAAGGGTCTGCGTATCCAGATCGTTCGTCGGCTCGTCTAAAATCAGTACATTCGGCGCCTCCATCAGCACGCGCAGCAGATTTAATCTGCGCCGCTCACCGCCGGAAAGCTTTCCGATCGGACTGTACTGCTGCGCTGCTGGAAACAGAAACCGCTCAAGCATGTTCGATGCCGAGACCAGACCGTCGGTCGTCCGCACATACTCCGCCGTGTTCCGGATATAATCAATCACTTTTTCCTCCGGATCCATGTAGGCGATTCCCGCTTCGCGGCCCGTCTCGATCTCCTGCGTATAGTAGCCAATCTTGATCGTTGCCCCAACTGTGATCGTGCCTGCATCCGGCTTGATGCGCCCCGCAATCATCTTCATCAGGGTCGTCTTGCCGCTTCCGTTTGCACCAATGAATCCGATCCTGTCCCCTTTCAGAAAAATATAGGAAAAATCCCGCAGCAGCGTCCGCCCGTCATATCCCTTGGTGATGCGATCCAGCTCGATCGTAGTTTTTCCCATTCTGGAATAGACGGAACTCATCTCCACCTGGCTGTCGCGCTCCGGCGCCTTCTGATTCTTCAGTTCTTCATAGCGCTGCAAGCGCCCTTTCTGCTTGGTTGTGCGCGCTTTTGCCCCGCGTCTGACGACTCTGAAGATTAATCCGGAAAAGATCCGTGACGTGATCGGTAAGGGCGGCGCCACGATCCGTGGTCTCTGCGAAGAAACCGGCTGCCAGATCAACATCGAAGACGACGGCACGATCACGATCGCTTCGAGCGATCCGGAAAAGGCCGCCATCGCCAAGAAGCGTATTGAAGACATCACGGCTGAAATCGAAGTGGGCCAGATCTACGAAGGCACCGTGCAGCGTCTGCTCGACTTCGGCGCCATCGTGAGCCTGCTGCCCGGCAAAGACGGCCTGCTTCACATCAGCCAGATCGCCAATGAACGCGTCAATCAGGTTTCCGACTACCTCAAGGAAGGCCAGGTTGTCCGCGTGAAGGTGATCGAAGCCGACGAAAAGGGCCGTGTGCGTCTTTCCATGAAGGCTCTTTTAAACGAAGGCAAGGACAACGTCCGCGCTGAATAACTCAGCCGGCCGAGGTTAAATGCAGGGAAGGGGGGCCAGAGCCCCCACCTTGCGGCGCTTTCACGAAAAACCCGGGTATTTCGGTACCCGGGCTTTCCGTTAAAATGCGGCCTCAAATGAGTAAAGACAAGGCAGATAAACATGGCACGAACCAAGTACGCAGCAGCCAACTGGAAATTAAACGGATCAAGAGCAGCAAACGCCGCCTGGGTTCGTGATTTCCTGCGCCTTGCGGCGGGGCTCACCTGTGACGTGACGGTGGCGGCGCCCTTTGTGTATCTGCCGGAACTCGCCGGACTTTTCAAAGACAGCCGCGTGAAAACCGCGGCTGAGGACGTGAGCCGCTTTGACACCGGCGCCTACACGGGCGAAGTCTCTGCGGCTATGGTCGCTGACATCGGTGCGGGTGTGACGCTTGTCGGTCACAGCGAACGCAGAAGCCTTTTCGGCGACACCGATGAGGTGGTAGCCGAAAAAGTGAAAAAAGCGCTTGCGGCCGGGCTTGAAGTGATCCTCTGCGTTGGAGAAACCCTTCACGAGCGCCGCGAGGGAAAGACTGACGCGGTGGTGATTGCGCAGACGGTTAATGCACTTCACGGACTTACAGAGGGTGACCTCCGGAAGGTGACGCTTGCTTACGAACCCGTGTGGGCGATCGGCACCGGTGAGACGGCAACGCCAGAGACAGCGCAGGCGGTGCATGCCGCGCTGTGGGATTATGCGCAGAAGAACAACATCACCATCGAGGGTCTCAAGCCGCCGGTCAACGACGTAGACGAGCTGGAAGAAGCCCACGAGGACGAAGCTTAATTTGAAGATCAAAAAACGGATTGCTTTCGCTGTGGAAAGCAATCCGTTTTCATATGCCGTTATTCTGCCGGACTGGCTTCATCCGGCGTTGCGGGAATGGGCGTAAAGCTCGGTTCCGGCGTCGGCTGCGGAGCGTGCGTGTGTTCCGGCGTCGGTTCGGGCGTGAGCTCAGGCGTCGGCGTGAGCAGAGGATCGACCGTCTCGACGGACGACGTGATTTCCGGCAGGGGCGTGATCACCGTGTCATAGGAGAACGTATTTTCGCCGTCCTGAAGCAGGCAGTTGACCACCCGCGCATGGGAAACGCTGTCCCCGACGACCAGAAGCGACTGCCCCGGTTCGCCGCCGCGCGAGGAGGCGTTGCCGCCAATCAGCGAGCCGCTCAGATTGACGGAAGAAGCTGCTGTCGCGTCCATCAGGATGAGTGCGTCGCCGCCGTATTCCGCGCCTGAGCCGCCGCGGATTTCGCCGTTTACGCCAATGGAAACGGTATCGCCGATGGAAACCACCTGCATGCCTGCGCCGCCGACGGAACC
>ENA-ORND01002536-ORND01002536.1-human-gut-metagenome-genome-assembly--contig:-NODE-2536-length-11021-cov-2.320719_pt1 | contig 11021 bp, 10 predicted proteins | sample MGYA00242111_ERZ509014 | MGnify/ENA primary metagenome ERZ509014 (study PRJEB26280, sample SAMEA2338694) | human gut metagenome | biome: human gut; feature: human-associated habitat; material: faeces... | reverse complement strand
AGTATCCGGGACGCAGAGTTTATTAAACGGGGGCTGGAGCAGATGGCAGCCAGCCGTGAGAAAAACAGAGGCGGTGATGAAAACTGGATCCGGGACCTGAAGCCGGAAGAGGTAGAACTGGTAAAGGAGAACTTTGAGCCGAAGGAGTTCCAGCCCATCGGCACCACAGTTCCCGCACTGGCAGGAGAGTATTTCCTAGTGACCGGCAGTGGCAAATATTTTCGTAATGTCAGCATTAAGCCGGAAGATTCTATCTGCATGATCGAACTTGACGACAAGGGTGAGAATTACCGTATCGTATGGGGACTGGTAAACGGCGGCAGACCTACCTCTGAGCTTCCCAGCCACCTGATGAATCTGGAAGTGAAGAAGCTGCAGGATCCCGACTACCGTGTGGTATATCATGCACATACCACCAATATCATTGCGCTGACCTTCGTGCTTCCTCTGGAGGATAAGGTATTCACCAGAGAACTGTGGGAGATGGCAACCGAGTGCCCCGTAGTATTCCCGGATGGTGTGGGCGTAGTGCCCTGGATGGTACCGGGCGGCAGAGAGATCGCAGTAGCTACCTCCGAACTGATGAAGAAATACGATCTGGCCATCTGGGCACATCATGGAACCTTTGCCGCAGGCAAAGACTTCGACCTGACCTTCGGTCTGATGCATACCGTAGAAAAATCCGCAGAAATTCTGGTGAAGATGTTGTCCATGCAGCCGAATAAGAGACAGACCATTACCCCCGATGATTTTCGCCATCTGGCAAAGGACTTCGGTGTGACCCTTCCGGAAGAGTTCTTATATGAAAAATAACGATCCGAGGGACACACGAAGGAGCCTCGAACCGTTATATCTTGAATGCCTGACGTTATCGGCGCGATTTTAAACGCGCCTCGTTAGGTGTCATATCATACATTTTTTTGAACTGTTTGTAGAAGAAGTTCTGATTCTCATAGCCTACAGACAGGGCAATCTCAGACACCGGCAGCGCGGTGTGGGACAGCTGATTCATAGCGACTCGCATACGCTGCCGTGTTTGTATTTCCTTAAAGGTAGTGCCGGAATATTTTTTGATCATACGGCTCAGGGAAGAGGGGGTGTACCCGATCTGTGCAGCCAGTTCGTGAAGAGTTCCGGTATCATAATGCTCCGCCAGGTATCTGCGTACCACCACCATCAGGACATTGCTCTGCTCATCTTTCTGGTCTAATAAAATATTTTCCGCATTGCTTAAGATATGCATGAACAGCAGGGCAAAGGTGTGTTCCGAGAGCTTATGCCAGTTCTGAGGCTGCTGTAACAGAAGGAAGACCGCATTGTGGATGAGGTTCTGGATGCAGGGATTGTCGGAGACGGTAAAGTACAGATACTGACCGACACAACTGTCACCTTCCAGCGCATTGATGATAAAATCCGCCAGAATATTATCCTTGTTGATCAAAGTCAGGATATTCTGGAAATAGGCGGGGCGGATGATGATGTTAATGCCCAGATCTTCCTGGCCGCAGGCTATTACCGCATGTTCGATATGTTGGTTCATAAATAGAAGTTCCCCGGGGCGGAGACAGATCTTCTTCATTTATGACATGTGTGACAGAACCGGAGAGACAATAAAAGATCTCCACGTAATCATGTTTATGCTTTGGAAAATCCACAAAGCGGGTGTGGCGACGCAGAGTAATATCATCTTCGGAGTGTTCCAAAAATTTATCACTCTCTACTACAAAATCCTGTTTGCTGGTGTAGAGATTCTTCTGAACGGCAATATTACCGTCTAAAATCTGTTGTTCCTCCGGTGTGATATAGGCCGGATCCAGAAAATTGTTCTCATACATATCGATCGTCATTCCTTTCAGCAACCCGCAATTTTGAACTGCGGGCAGGTTTTTCGACTGAGTTTATTTTACAGGAAAGAGACAAAAACCTCAAGATGTGTGCAAAAAGTGATTCTGCATTGCACGTGTCATTTTTGTGTTGTATATTAATAATGATTGTGAACAATAAGCAGCTTTGCACCGGCAGTCCAAAGTGTGCAGGTTGTGGAAAGATATGAGGATTTGTATGGCAGATACCACAGTTAAAAAGATCATCTGCAGTTCCTGTGGGGCAGAATTTGAGGATACCCTTCCGAAGTGTCCCTATTGCGGAAGCCTGAATTACAAGGGCGCCGAAGCGGAATATCTGGGGAAGCTGGAAAGCATGCGGCAGGATATGCAGCAGTTGGAGCAGGTACCGGAGAAGGAACTGAAGAAAAAACTGAAAAAGAAACAGAAATTTGTGATTAAGCTTCTGATCTTATTGGCGGCATTGGCAGCGATACTTGCGGTAATTGTGTTCCGGGTGCAGTATATAGAACCCAGGGATGCCAGAGCGGATTATCTGTGGGAAAAAGAGAACTTTCCGATACTGGACCGTCTCTATCAGGAGAAGGATCTGGAAGCACTGATGGATTTTTATGAGCAGGCTGTCGAAGAGAACAGAACCATAGACCGATGGGAACACAGTGGTATTTTCCGCTGGCTCATGAGCTGTCGGGATGCGAGGGAATATCTGGCACTGGAGCAGAGTGGAGAGACTTTGAATGAGTATCAGCAGGCATTGCTGCTGGATGATTATTGGATGATGCGGGGACTGGACTACAGCGAGGTCATTCTGACGGAGAAAGACAGGGAGTATATCCGTCCTTATGTGGAAGCAACCCTGAACAGCCTGGCAGACCGTTATACGTTTACCGCAGAAGAAGAGAAAAAATTCGAGGATAGTCTGCGAAATAATTACGGTTATCCCAGATATGAGGATTGCGAGGAATACATTAAGAAGCATAACGAATAGGAAAGGATCATAAAAGCAATGATGAAATGTAAATATTGTGGGGGCAATCTGACATTGGAGCAGGCATATTGTCCGCATTGCGGAAGACCGAATGAAGAAGCCGCACAGCATGTCAAGGACATGGAGCATTACAAGAGCAACTTTGAGGATACCAAAAGTGATGTCTATGAAGTGGCGGAGAAAAATACGGAGATCATGTCACATATGATAATCATCACTGTGCTGGTGATCCTGTGTGTGGTGGTGTTTGTAGTATCTGCACGTAGCTGGAGCATCCACAGAGGCTTGCTGCAGTTTGATGCAGGGATCCGGCAGAGCAGCTATATGAAACAGATGGAACAATATCTGGAAGATGAGGATTACATAGGCTTATCAGCTTTTTGCGACAGGCATTACATCCGGCCTTATAGCAGTAATAATAATTATGAAAAATATCAGCTGCTCATGGAAGCCAGCGGAGCGTATCGTTACTTTTATGAAAGTCTGATGAAGGCAGTTACTATCAACTCCGGCAATGTATCCATACTTCCCGGTCTGTATGAAGATATTTCGGATTATTACGAGCAGCTGGAAAGGATTCTGCATCCTGTGGATAATGATTATAGGGCAAAACAATATCGGGAACTGCCGGAGGAGCAGAAGGAAGCCATTCTCCGGATGGAAGAGAATGAGAAGGCACTGCTGCAGACCTATTTTGGCATGACCCCGGAAGAGGCAGAGAATTTCGGTACGATGTCAAATGCACAAAAAATCTTATTCCTGGAAGAAAAAGGCGAGGTGATGGGTTATGGTAAATCTGAAGAGTAAGCTGAAACAGGCACAGAAGCAGAGAGGCGCGCTGCTTGTGATGAATCTGGTGATCATAGCCCTGTGTCTGGTATTGTTTTGGGGAACCATTCATATGTTCCGGCAATTAAATGACGCCTTTTCCCGTCCTGCGAAGACCAACTGGATGGAGAATAATGTACAGAGTGAAAATTATGCTTATTTAGTAGTAAATTATCATGAGGATATGGTGTACGGCGGCTTGCTGTCCGGAACGAAAAAGGAATGCTATGGTGTGGCGAGATATTTTGAGGCGGCGTCCATGTATAAGGCATTTCTTCAGACCGGCGATACAGAACGTGCCACCAGAGAAAAGGAGAAGATGGATGCCGCATATGAAGAAATGGGTGACTGGAATATTGCAGCGGACAGCATCCGGGAAAGACTTGGACTGGACTGACAGATTTGCTGTAGGAATACCTGCGATATTACTGGCAACCTGTCAGACAGTGGGATGCCGGATCAGTATAGAATACCATACTTCCGTACATAGAACGATGCAGTCTTGGCTGGAACAGGTTCCTATAGCAGGCTGGATTTTGTGGTGGATAGCAGAGACATTACTTTTTGGACAGATGCTGCGATGGCTGTTTGTACATGCAGGGAGAGATAAGGCAGTTCAGGAGGATGGTATCGGGAAAGGTATCGGAAAGAGAATATTTTTGATTTTTGCAGGATTGTTGATAGCCTGGCTGCCGGTGCTTCTTTCCAATGATCCCGGATTTTATAATTATGATATTTACGGGCAGGTGCCTCAGGTGATGTATCCGGAGGTACCGTATAATACACACCATTCGTTACTCAGCACGTTGGTCATGGGAGGCGTTATCACGATAGGATACCGGATCTTCGGGACGATGGAGAAGGCAGTATTTCTTCACTCCTGCTTCCAGATGATACTTTGTGCGGCGACCTTTTCCTACAGTCTGGATTTCTGGTATCGGCGATTGAATAGAAAATGGCTGTTGGGAGTCGGATTTTGTTTTTATGCTTTTCTGCCGACGATTGCCTTGTTTTCCGTCAGTACGACCAAGGATGTGGTATGCTCTCTGGCACTTTTTATTGCATTTCACCTGTTGTATGAATTGTATGAGAATACGGAGGGATTTTTTCGGAAGAAAGAGAAAATCGCAGCATTATCGTGCAGCCTGATCGTGGGAGCGCTGTATCGGAAAAATGTAATTTATGCGGTTTTTCTTTATCTGGTGTTGTGCGCGGTTTTCTGTAAAAAGCAGAAAAGAAAGATCATTTCACTGTTTGCGGGAACGATTCTGCTGACCATGCTATTGTCTGTGGGAATGGAAACTCTGCTCCATGCGGAAAAAGGTTCCGCGGTAGAGGCTCTGTGTGTACCGCTCCAGCAGATTGCAAGGGTATATACAGATAAGGGAGAAGCGGCGTTTGACAGTGAGGAATTGCAGCTGCTGGATCAGATCATGGACAGAGAACAGTGGTCACAATATAATCCGTTTCTGGCAGACCAGATCAAAAATTATGTGAATAATGAAGAACTTCTTCAAAATAAGTGGGAGTATCTGAGACTATGGTTCCGAAAAGGATGGCAGTATCCGGGATGTTATCTGAGAGCCTTTCTGGATAATACGTATCAGGCCTGGTATCCGGGGACATCGGTTGTGGATGATCCGGACGGTGATATTTATTACTTTGATTTCGAGGGAAGAAATGTACTGGAAATGAAGACGATCAGTTCCCGGCTGACAGAATTTTATCGTAAGATATCGCTGGAATATTATTACCAGAAAATTCCGGTGATCCGTGCGTTGTTTGCAATCGGCACCTATTTCTGGCTGGCAGTGATCCTGTTTTTCTACGGCATCCGGCGGCGGAGGGCAGAGATATGGAACAGCTGGCTGCTGGTTCTGGCACTGTGCCTTACGGTCTTTCTGGGCCCCATATCCCTGGTGCGTTATTATCTGCTTTTATTTTATGCAGCTCCGGCAGGTATCTTCTTATTAGCAGATAGAACTTGACAAATCCCGGAAGCATGCACTACAATTATTTGCATACGACAATGACGATGAAAAGGATCAGTACGATCGGAAAGCATCCCAGAGAGAGGGGAAGGACACGGTGACGTGCGGCTGGGAACCCCTTATGACAGAGGATCGGAAACCTCCCTTGGAGTCCTGTGCGAGACGCAATGTACCTGGAAGCGGCGAAGCACAGCGTAGAACCGGCGTTAACGGTGACAGAGCAGGATACATATTTGTATCAATCAGGGTGGTACCGCCGAGTGATCGGTCCCTTTTTCGGGAGCGATGACCCGGCGTTTTTCGTTTCCGTAGATCGTATGAGCAGTTTATTTTCAGAAAAAGAAAAGGAGAGAGAAAATGGCAGACAAGAAAATGGTAGAAGCGATCACTTCCATGGAAGAAGATTTCGCCCAGTGGTATACCGATGTAGTGAAGAAAGCAGAGCTGTGTGATTACACCAGCGTAAAAGGATGTATGGTAATTAAGCCCGCAGGCTATGCGATCTGGGAGCTGATCCAGAAGGAGCTGGATGCACGATTCAAAGCAGTCGGAGTACAGAATGTATATCTTCCCATGTTCATTCCTGAGTCACTGTTGGACAAGGAGAAGGATCATGTAGAAGGTTTCGCACCCGAAGTAGCATGGGTTACCCAGGGAGGATTGAATGAGCTTCCTGAGAGACTCTGTGTCAGACCTACTTCAGAGACCCTGTTCTGTGATTTCTATAAGAATGACATCCATTCCTACAGAGACCTGCCTAAGGTATACAATCAGTGGTGTTCCGTGGTACGTTGGGAGAAGGAGACCAGACCTTTCCTGCGTTCCAGAGAGTTCCTGTGGCAGGAAGGACATACCGCACATGCTACCGCAGAAGAATCTCAGGAGAGAACTCTGCAGATGCTGAATGTATATGCGAAGTTCCTGGAGGAGGTTCTGGCTATCCCCGCGATCAAGGGACAGAAGACCGAGAAGGAGAAATTCGCAGGTGCAATTGCAACCTATACGGTAGAAGCACTGATGCATGACGGCAAGGCACTGCAGTCCGGTACCAGCCATAACTTCGGTGACGGTTTCGCCAAGGCTTTCGGCATCCAGTTCGCAGACAAGGACAATACTTTAAAATATGTACATCAGACCTCCTGGGGTATGACCACCCGTCTGATCGGTGCACTGATCATGGTACATGGTGATAACGAAGGCTTGGTGATCCCTCCCCGTGTGGCACCCATCCAGATCTGCATTGTACCCGTTATGCAGAAAAAGGAAGGCGTTCTCGACAAGGCGTATGAGCTGAGAGACCGCCTGGCGAAGGATTTCCGTGTCAAGGTAGATGACAGCGACAAGACCCCCGGCTTCAAGTTCGCAGAGGCTGAGATGAGAGGTTATCCGATCCGTGTGGAGATCGGTCCTAAGGATATCGAAGCAGGCAAGTGTGTGATCTGCCGCCGTGATACCAGAGAGAAGACCGAGGTGGCTCTGGAGGATCTGGAGACCAAGGCAGCCGAGATCCTGGAGACCATGCAGAAGGAAATGCTGGAGAGAGCAAGAGCACATCGTGACAGCCATACTTATGTGGCACATAACATGGAAGAGTTCGAGCAGATCTTCAACGAAAAGTCCGGATTCGTCAAGGCTATGTGGTGCGGATGCCAGGAATGTGAAGACAAGATCAAGGAAAAGCTTGCTGTTACCAGCCGCTGCATGCCTTTTGAACAGGAACAGATCGCAGATACCTGCGTATGTTGTGGAAAACCTGCGAAAAAGATGGTATACTGGGGAAGAGCATACTAAGATAATATGTAACTATTCAGAGCTATGTAAATATCGTCAAATATTCGTCGAATGCTGGCATTCGTAAGAATATTTTATGATATTTATAGGGCGAAGTAACCACATGAGCAAAAAGAAGCTCCATAGGAGCGTTTTGCGAATGGGGTTCTGAATAGTTATGAAAATATTAATAAGGCAGATGAAGACGCAGGCCGGTAGTATTGCTACAGGGTCTGCGCCTTATTTTTCAATGATAATGCTCGGAAATGAGGAAAAATATGATCTATAATACATTTGAACTGCATCAGGAGGGATCCCTTCCGGGAGCACATTTAGTTACCTATATTCAGGAGTATTCGGATGCAATGGCAATTAACGACAGACCTCTGATCCTGTTGTGCCCGGGAGGCGGCTATACCAGAACCTCCGACAGAGAGGCGGAGCCTATGGCACTGAAATTCCTGGCGATGGGATATCATGCGGCAGTGCTGCGCTATTCCTGCGCTCCAGCGGAATATCCTACTTCCTTAAAGGAACTGGCTTACAGCATCAAGCTCCTGCGGGAGCATGCGAAAGAGTGGCACATTGATCCCCACAAGATCGTAGTGGAAGGCTGCTCTGCGGGAGGACACCTGGCAGCCAGCCTTGGGGTGTTCTGGGATGAAGATTTTCTGGCAGAGAGCCAGGGACTTTCGGCATCCGAGCATGAGCTGCTGCGTCCGGACGGACTGCTGTTATGCTATCCGGTCATCACTTCCGGAGAGTTTGCCCACAGAGGATCTTTTGAGAATCTGTTAGGAAGCAGACAGGAGGAGCTGGGAGAGAAGCTGTCCCTGGAGAAACAGGTAACAAATAAAGTGCCGAAGACCTTCATCTGGCATACCTTTGCGGATCAGTCGGTACCGGTGGAAAATTCCCTGCTGTTCGTCAGCGCTCTCCGCAGAGCCGGAGTGCCCACGGAATTCCATATGTATGAAAAGGGAGCGCACGGACTGGCACTGGCGGATAAGCTGACAGAGACCAACGATGGCAGAGCCGTACAGGAGGAATGCACCTCATGGATCCGGTTGGCGCATACCTGGCTGGAGAGCCTTTTTGCAGGAGATGTGGAAGACGGACTGCACGCACAGGGCAGAGAATGGTAAGAATAGCAATAAGAGAAAATGAAAACGCAAGGAGCAGTCATGGAACAGGCAGATACGATCATTCAGATCCCTCATTTCTACGGAAGTCTGAAGGGAATGCAGGACAAATTTGATAAATATGCAAGGCAGGATGCGTTCGCCGGATCCACCAGAGAGGAATGGGAAGCCTGGAAGGAGACTTCCAGAGAGACATTAAAAGACCTCCTGGGGTGGAAATACATGGAGTCCTGTGATCTGGACCCACGCGTGGAAGAAGTCGTGGAGCTGGAGAACGGCATTCGTCGGGAAAAAGTGATCCTTCAGGTAGAGCCGGAAGTGTATATGCCTATGTATATCCTGATCCCGCCGAAGCAGAACGAAGGGAAGCAGAAATGTTTTCTTGCCCTTCCGGGGCATCAGGGTGCAGGCAAATTCAGCGTGGCAGGTCGTGATGATATTCCCGCGGTAAAACGGATGATCGAATTCTACCATTATGATTACGGCATGCAGCTGGCGAAGCGTGGTTATGTGGCAATCTGTCCGGATTGCAGAGGTTTCGGAGAACGCAGGGATGAGGCATTGCAGAAAGGAACCGATGAGAAATCCTTCCTGACCAGTACCTGTTTTCATCTGGCACATATGGCGGAGCCTTTGGGAGAGACCGTGGCAGGTATGTGCACCTGGGATGCGTCCCGGCTGATCGATTATGTATACGAGCGGGGCGAATGGGATACTGAAGATTTAGGCGTCGTGGGATTTTCCGGCGGTGGTATGCAGACGCTGTGGCTCTCTGCTTTGGATGATCGTGTGAAAAAATGTATCATCAGCGGATATCTCTATGGATATCGTGATGCGTTGTTATTACTCAACGGTAATTGCAGCTGTAATTATGTTCCCCATCTGTGGGAACACTTTGATATGGGAGATATTGCATCGCTCATTGCGCCGAGACCGCTGGCGGTCCAGTCCTGCCGGGATGACCATCTGAACGGTCCCAGAGGACTGGTGAATGTGACGGAGCAGTTAGATATTGTGCGGAAGGCTTACAGTCTGTACGGAAAAGAGGAATATCCGATCCACGATGTCAGAGAGGGAGACCACTGCTGGCATGAAGAGGTATTGGATATCGCACTGCCAAGACTGTAAGACATTTATAACCCCTGTTAGTAGTTAAAAATATGGAGGAACGTATGGAATATATCGTTCTGGATCTGGAATGGAATCAGAGTAACACCGGCAAAGAGGATGCTGTGGAGAAGCTGCCTTTTGAAATCATAGAGATCGGTGCCATCAAACTGAATAAAGAACGTGTCATGGTCAGCGAATTCAATGAACTGATCAAGCCACAGGTCTACCATGAGATGCACAAGATCACCAGCAAACTGATCCATATTCAGATGCAGGAGCTGGAGCGTGGGAGACCATTCCCTGAGGTTGGAGGAGATTTTGTCAGATGGTGCGGACAGGAGGAGCAGCTGTTCTGTACCTGGGGGACGTTAGACCTTACGGAGTTACAGCGGAACATGGCATATTATGAGATGCCGCTTCTGGCACCGGGACCGCTGCCCTATCTGGATGTGCAGAAGCTGTTCGCCATTGCCTATGAGGAGCGCAAGATCCGCAGAAATCTGGAATATGCCATCGATTTTCTGCATATTGAGAAGGATATTCCCTTCCACCGGGCGTTCAGTGATGCCTACTATACGGCAAAGATCCTGATCCGGATCCTGGAGGAGCACCCGGAGGTAGTGGTGAACCTGTCCTACGATACCTTCTGTCCTCCGAAGGACCGTGGGGATGAGGTTAAAGCGCAGTTTGATACCTATGTAAAATATATTTCCAGGGAATTCAAGGACAAGACAGAAGCCTTCGCAGATAAGGAAGTCGTGTCCAGCAAATGTTATCTCTGCCATCGTAACCTGCGCAAGAAGATCAAATGGTTCAGCGCTAACGGCAGGCATTATTACTGCGTGGCTTATTGCGAGAAGCACGGCTATCTCAAGGGCAAGATCCGGGTACGCAAGGCATATGATGGCGGCGTATATATCGTCAAGACCACGAAGCTGATACCTAAGGAAGAGGCAGAAGCTATCGCCGCCCGCAGAGATCACGCCAGAGAAGTGCGCAAGAGACACAAGCACAGCAAGGCAGGGAATGCCGAGAAATAGGGACAGAATATAGCAAATTACATTTCATGAGTATGAGGATATTCCGGCGGACCTTATTGCGACTGCGGGTATAGGAAAAAGGGCCAAAAATACAGTAGATACTGTGATTCTGCTTCTGAGAGTTGACTTTTGAAAAGAATGTTCTATTTTCCAAAAGACAGCTCTCCCTTTTAGTTATTTAAAACATATTTGTTGCATAATTAAAAAGTATAAGATATACTCCACTTATAAGTACATGTCACTTATAAAAAATTTCTTTGTCAGCGGAAGCTGATGTCTGAGACTTTTGTTAAGAAAGTCCGCCCGCC
>ENA-ORND01002530-ORND01002530.1-human-gut-metagenome-genome-assembly--contig:-NODE-2530-length-11033-cov-4.162325_pt1 | contig 11033 bp, 9 predicted proteins | sample MGYA00242111_ERZ509014 | MGnify/ENA primary metagenome ERZ509014 (study PRJEB26280, sample SAMEA2338694) | human gut metagenome | biome: human gut; feature: human-associated habitat; material: faeces... | reverse complement strand
CTCCGGGACATTGAGTTCGCCGCGGCATACTGCTCCGACACCACACGCGCCCAGGTGACGGCACAACGGATCCTCGATGCGAACGAAGCCGCAGGACACGTTCGTCCGTCACTGGTCAGCGACATGCATTTCCGTGAGCAGTTCTACGGTTATTTCGAGGGACAGGACATGTCCGTCGCATGGACCGCTGCCGGTGGTCCCCATGGTGCGAAGAACTACAACGACATCGTCCGCAAATACGGGCTTGCCGCCACCCGCGACTTTCTCAAAGAAGCCGATCCGTTCCATGACGCCGAATCCGATAACGAGTATTGGCATCGTGTGGAGGACGGCTTCGCTTTGATTGCGGACAACCCTCGGCTTAAGGACGGCGACCACGTGCTGCAGATCTCCCACGGCAATACATTGTTGAGCCTTATGCACCGATTCGCCCCGGAAGGATACGATTTGAGCGAACGTCCGGCCAACGGTTCGGTGACCTGCCTTGATTTTGACACGAACGAACCCATGGACCGCGCGGTGAGTGTGGTCTCGTACAACCAGTGAACGTATTTGCCACAGTCGTGGCTTTTTACTAGTCTTATGCGGGTATTGTGTTCGCGGGCAACCGTGGAGCTGAAAAGAGGTACAAGATGGGTGTTGGAGAGATCGCCGGTCTGATTGCGGCAATTGCATTCGCGGTGCTTGCCGGTTTCATGATCTACCCGCTGATCCGTCTCGGCAAATTGTTCGACCAGATCGCGCAGACCGTCAAAGACACCGGAGACCATGCGATTCCGGCGCTTGACGAGAGCGTGACCACGGTGCAGCAGGTGAACAAGTCCCTGGAGGATGTCAACAAGATCTCCGCCGCGGCGTCCACCACGGCCAATAATGTCGGCGCGCTGACTGATCTATATGGATCGTTCTTGGGCAAGCCCGTCATCAAGGTTGCGTCCGCCACCTATGCGTTGAAGTCCACTGTGCAGTCTTTCTTGGCTAAGAGAGACGTCAATCACGCGGCAGGCAATAAGGGGGAGTGATGTTCAAGCGTCTTTTCTGGGTCTCCATCGGCGTGGGCATCGGTGTCGTCGCTGTCACAAAAGCGCAGGCATACGTTAAAGCCAACACACCGGACACCGCCCGCCAATTCCTGCTTGGTCCCGACCAGGACCATGTGACCATGCGCACGCTTGAAGGTCTGGTCAATGAGTTCAATGCCACGCGTCGAGCCCGCGAGGCTGAACTTAACAGCAAATATGCGGCGCGGAACGAGTAGTCGTTTTCCGCCCGACAGATACGCTCAAGCAACCAATCACACGTTTGGAAGGCATCAGGCCTCCAACAACAAAGGAGCTCAAATCCACATGCGCACTTCTGAAATCGCGAAGCGCTTTCTTGACTATTTCGAACAGCACGATCATCTTGTCGTTCCTTCGGCATCGTTGATTTCTCCGAATCCGACCACTCTGTTCACCATCGCTGGCATGGTTCCGTTCATCCCGTACCTCATGGGTGAGCAGACCCCGCCGAAGCACCGCATGGCTTCCAACCAGAAGTGCGTGCGTACTCTGGACATCGACGAGGTCGGCAAGACCACCCGTCACGGCACGTTCTTCCAGATGCTTGGCAACTTCTCCTTCGGTGATTACTTCAAGGAGGAGGCCATCCACTATGCGTATGAGCTGCTGACCACCCCGCAGGATAAGGGCGGCTACGGCTTCGATCCGGAGAAACTGTGGATGACCACTTTCACCGACGACGAGGAAGCCCGCTCGATGTGGAAGAACGAAGGCGTCGATCCTGAACATATCCAGATCATGGGTATGGAAGATAACTTCTGGACCACCGGTGGCCCTGGCCCTGGCGGTCCGTGCTCCGAAATCTATGTAGACCGTGGTCCAAAGTACGGTGTCGAAGGCGGCCCGATCGCCGACGAGAACCGTTACATTGAGATTTGGGATCTCGTGTTCGAAAACTACGAGGTCGACAACGTCAAGTCCAAGACCGACCTGCATATCGTCGGCGAGCTTGAGAACAAGAACATCGATACCGGCGCCGGTCTGGAACGTCTCGCCTATCTGATGCAGGGCAAGCAGAACATCTATGAGACCGACGAGGTCTTCCCGGTCATCGAAGCCGCGCAGAAGCTTTCCGGCCGCACCTACGGCGATGACGAGGCCATGGACGTGCGTTTCCGTATCGTGGCCGACCACGTGCGTTCCGCGCTGATGATCATGTCCGACGGCGTCCGTCCGTCCAACAACGGCCGTGGCTATGTGCTGCGCCGCCTGCTGCGTCGAACCGTCAAGGCCATGCGCGAGCTCGGCGTGACAGAGCCGGTCATGCCGACCTTGCTGCCGACCTCCAAGGCCGCGATGGAACCGAGCTATCCGGAGCTTAACGACACCTTCCACGACGTGTCCGAAGCCGCCTACGGTGAGGAGGACGCGTTCCGCCGCACGCTCGAATCCGGCACCGAGATCTTCGACATGGCCGTGACGAAGGCCAAGCAGGGCGGCTCGGATCTCGTGTCCGGCGAGGATGCCTTCAAGCTGCATGACACTTACGGCTTCCCGATTGAAATCACGCTCGAAATGGCCGCCGACCAGGGCGTGAAGGTGGATGAAGCCAAGTTCCGCGAGCTGATGGCCGAACAGAAGAGCCGTGCCCGTGCGGACGCGCTGAAGAAGCGCCACAACGTGGATTTGTCCGTCTATGACGACTTCAAGAAGACCCTGCTCCAGCCGATCGACTTCCTTGGCTACACCGACATGTCCGCACGTGCCAAGGTTCTGGGCATCATGCAGGAGGGCAAGGGTTCCGTTCCCGCCGTCACCGGCCCGGCCAACATCGAGGTCATCCTCGACCGCACGCCGTTCTACGCGCAGGCCGGCGGCCAGCTCGCCGATCAGGGCGAGATTCTGTCCGACGATGGCGCGGTGCTTGAGGTCGACGACGTGCAGAAGCCGATCAAGGACCTTATCGTCCACCAGTGCCGTCTGACCGAAGGCACGCTGGTTGTGGGCGCCGAAGTCAACGCGAACATCGATCTCGAGCGCCGTGGAGCCATTGCACGTTCCCACACCGCCACCCACATGGTGCACAAGGCGCTGCGTGAGGAACTTGGTCCGCAGGCCACCCAGCGTGGCTCCGAAGACGCTCCGAACCGTCTGCGCTTCGATTTCCAATGGTCCAGCGCCCCCAGCAAGGACGCCATGAACGCCGTCGAAGCCCGCGTCAACGAGAAGCTTCGTGAGAACCTTGCCGTCACCACTCAGGAAATGAAGTTCGATGACGCCATCGCTCTTGGCGCCATGCATCTGTTCGGCGAGAAGTACGGCGACATCGTGCGTGTGGTGTCCATCGGCGAGGACGGCTGGAGCCGCGAGCTCTGCGGTGGCACCCATATCGACCACGTCGGCAAGATCGGCGCCATCAACATCATGTCCGAGGCGTCTATCGGTTCCGGCGTGCGCCGCGTGGACGCGGTCGTCGGCCAGGGCGCGTATGAGTTCAACGCCCGCGAGCACGCGCTGGTTTCCCAGCTTTCCGACATGGTCAACGCCCGTCCCGACGAACTCGCCGAGCGTGTGAACATGCTGCTTGCCAAGCTCAAGGAATCCGACCGTCGTCTTGCCGCAATGTACGAGTCCCAGCTTGCGGCCTCTGTGCCAACGCTGGTGGCTGAGGCCAAAGCTTCCTCGGCTCCGGTCAAGGTCGCCAAGAAGAACGTTGGACATTTCGGCTCCTTCGACGCGCTTCGCAAGACCGTGCTCGACGTGCGCGGCCAGCTCGGCGAAGATGCTCCGGTCGTGGTGGCTCTTGCCGGCATGAACGAGGACGGCAAGCCCATGGTCGCCGTGGCAACCAACGAAGCGGCACGCAAGCAAGGCATCAAGGCTGGTGATCTGGTCCGTGGCGCTTCCAAGGTTCTTGGCGGTGGTGGCGGCGGCAAGCCGGACTTCGCCATGGCCGGTATCCGCGATACTTCCAAGATCGACGATGCACTGAACGCTGTGGAAGGCATTGTGAAAGAAAACCTGGAAAAAGCAAACTGAGCGTGCTATAATACAACTGTACAATTTTGGGGTGCCGGGCCAACCGCCCCGCACCCTGGGAAAGGGGGCAAAACCGATGGATGACTGCCTGTTTTGCAAAATCGCAGCGGGCCAGATCCCGTCCAATAAGCTGTATGAGGATGACACTCTGCTGGCATTTTATGATATTGACCCGCAGGCACCGGTGCATTTTCTGGTGATCCCCAAGCAGCATATTGAATCTGCGGCAAAGCTTACCGAAGCGGACGCTGCACTGCTGGGCCACATTTACGCCACCATCGCCAACCTGTGCAAGCAGCTTGGCGTGGACGAAAGCGGCTACCGCGTTGTGACCAACGTTGGTGCCGATGGCGGCCAGAGCGTGAAGCACCTGCACTTCCATGTGCTGGCAAAGCGCAGCCTTGCATGGCCTCCGGGCTGATGCGGGCTCCTTTGCACCGAAATGTGAAAAGAGGTTGTTTACTATGGCAAAAACCTATACCTTGCATGTGGCAGGCCTGACCCGTGAATTGCCCATCTGCAAAATCAATGACCACCTGGACATTGCCGCATTCATCATGTTCAGCGATGTTGAGCTGACCATTGCCTGCGCCAAGGCCCTGCTGGAAAAGTGCCCGGATTTTGATGTCATTCTGACCGCCGAGGCCAAGGGCATCCCCCTGGCATACGAAATGTCCCGCCAGAGCGGCAAGCAGTGGATCCCCGCCCGCAAGGGTGTCAAGGGGTACATGGCGGATCCGGTCATCGTGGAGGATCAGTCCATCACCACCGCCGGCAAGCAGACCCTGGTCATTGACAAAAAAGACCTTGACTATATGAACGGCAAGCGCATCCTGGTTGTGGATGACGTGATTTCCACCGGCGGCAGCCTGCATGCGCTGGATGCACTGGCAGCCCGCAGCTCCGGCACCATTGTGGCCCAGGCAGCTGTTCTGGCGGAAGGCGATGCAGCCGAGCGCAAGGATATCATCTTCCTTGAGCCGCTGCCCCTGTTTGCCCACTAAAAACTCATGACTCGTAAGCTGGCTGGCTTTGGTCTTGCCTTCGCATTGGCAGAGCTGGCCGCGGCGTACCTGCCGCCGTTGGCCTCGCTGCTGACGGCGGCACTTTTTATATCGCTGTTCCTCTTTGCTGCCTTTACCCAGCGCCGGGCGGCCCGCTTTGCGCTGCCCGCCGTGGCAGGGCTGCTGGCTGGCCTGGTGTGGAGCGCTGCTTACCAGCTGGCCGTGGTAAAACCGGCCCAAAGCCTGGCGGGGCAAACCTATGCCTGCACCGCCATTGTGCAGCCGGACGCCGAAACCTCCTGGCAGCCGGGCAATGTGCGGGCAACGCTGCTTATCACCCAGCTGGATGGCCGCAAAACCTCGCTCAAGGTTTACTGCACGGACCTGCCGTATTCCGAGGCAGGGAATATCATTACCGGGCAGTTCCAACTGCAGCCCCTGCGGGCGGACTCTTACCGCATATCCCGCTATGCCAAGGGTACTTGGCTTGGGGCATCCTATCAGGTGGATTATATCTGGCAGGGAACCTCGGATGCGCTGCCGTACCGGCTGTACCACCTGCGGCAGGCGTTTGCCAAACGGTTAACCACCTACTTGCCACAAAATCTTGCCGGGGTGGAAGCTGCCATGCTGCTGGGCGAGAAAAGCGAACTGACGGACGAATGGAGTGATACCTTCCGCACGGCGGGCATTGCCCACCTGCTGGCGGTTTCCGGCCTGCATGTGGCGCTGCTGTGCGGCCTGTTTGCCATGGGGCAGGGGCGGCGCAGCCGGTTCTCGGTTCCGCGGGTCCTGCTGCAAATCACGGTTCTGCTGCTCTATATGGGGCTGACAGGGCTGCCGTTCTCGGTGTTCCGTGCGGGCGTTATGTTCCTCATCATGCTGGTGGGCAGCCTTTTGCTCCAGCCGCCGGATTCCCTTACCGCGCTGGCGTTGGCCGCCATCATCATTGGGGTGCAGCAGCCTTTTGCCCCGTGTGATATCGGCTTCCAGCTTTCCGTCTGCGGGGTATTGGGCGTGCTGGCAGCTTCGGCGCTGGCCAAACGGCAAACACAGTTTGTGCAGGTGCGCTATGCGGCCCGCCATAACCAAAGGCGGCAAACCGCCCTGCCGCTGCCCCTTGCCATCGTGCTCCGCGCGGTGGATGCCGTGCAGACTGCGGTACTGGCTACTTTGACAACCTTACCGGTCTTGCTGCTGCACGGCATGGCAGCCAGCGGTGCCGCAGTGCCCGCCAACCTGTTGGTGGTATGGCTGCTTGGCCCGGCGCTGCGGCTGGGGATTCTGGCGCTGGTGCTTTCCTTTGTGCCGGTGCTGGACCCGCTGTTCCACGGGGCAAGCCTGCTGCTTGGCATTGTGCTGCGCCTGATGACCACCCTGGCCGCTTGGTGCGCGGCTCTTCCGGTGGCCCACATTGCCCTGCCGGTGCGGTATACTTTGTGGGTGCTGGCTGTTTTTGCTGTGCTGGCGGCGCTTTTCTGGCGTACCCGGCAGCTGCGCCGCTTTGTGCCCGTTGGCTTTGTGTGCACAGTGGCAGCCGTTATGTTGGGCGGCACCATGCAGCGCGATGTGGTACGCCTGGCCATGGTGGGCACCGCGGGCAATGGCTGCGTGGTGGCGGTGCAGAATAACCGCGCCGTGGTGCTCTACCGCGGCAGCGCCGTCAATGGCCGTGCGGTGCAGCAGTACCTGACCCAGAACGGCGCGCCGGAACTTGCCGCGGTGATCGACCTGCGCACCGAACCCGGCGAAATGCCCCTGCAGGCCGCGCAGCTGCTGACCATTGCCGACCTGCCGCAGGGCCTGACCCATCTGCAGCTGCTGGATACCGTGGAAGTTGATTTGCTGCACACCAACGCCGCAGCCCTTGCGGTACTGGATGTCGGCGGCTGGCACGCCGCGGCCAGTGCGGGCAAGCTGATCCTGACCGATCCGGTGGCAGTGGATCTGTACTGCGCGGGTGGCAGCTGCCCGGAAACCATTCAGGCAAAGGCAATTTTGTGCAACCAGCAAACACCCAAATGGCTGTCCAAAGCGGGGGATACCCCTGTTTATTACGATGCCGAAACCCCGACTGCCGTGGTGCGCCCCGGCAAAAGTGTTGTGTATGAGGAGGTGCAGCCCCTTGCTGTACAGTGAAACCGAACTGAAAAAACGTCTCAAGTCCGGCTGCCCGGTATTTTACTTTTATGCCAGTGATGAAGCTCTGGTGCGCAGCGCCGCCGCCAAAGCCGAAAAAATTTTGAGCGAAGAAGCCCCCGATACCACCACGCTGGATGGCCCCACCCCCAGTGTGGAGGATATTGTGCTGGCGGCGGGCACTATCTCGTTCTTTGGCGGCCGCCGGCTGGTTATTCTGCCGCTCATTCGTCCGTCTGCCTATTCGGATAAAGATTTGCAGGAGCTCTGCGATACCCTTTCCGATACCGAGAACGCCGTCTTTGTGCTGACCAGCCTGCTGGAAGAAAAATACGGCAAAATCAAGCCTGGCAAGCGGGAGCAAAAGCTCATCGCCGCATGCGAAAAACTGGGCTACTGTGTACAGATCGCTAAACCCGGCCGCGCCGCCTTGCAGGAGATGGCCCGCACTTGGGCAGGGGAGTATCACACCACCTTTGCCCCCGGTGCCGAAGCCGCCCTGCTGGACCGCTGCGGCGACGACCAGTTTTTGCTGCAAAATGAGATCGCCAAGCTGGCAGCGCTCAGTGGCTATACCACCATCACTACCCAAATGATTCAGCAGCTTGGCACCGTCACGCTGGACGCTGATACCTTTGATATGGTCAAGCTGGTGGCGGTGGGCAACACCCGCCAGGCTCTGGCCAAACTGCAAACCCTGCTGGAACTGCAAAACGAGCCGATCCTTATTACCGGCGCGCTGATCGGCAACTATCTGGATATTTACCGGGCTTTTTTGGCTAAAAAGAGCCGCCGCCCGCTGGCGGATCTGGCCAAGGATTTTAAGTATACCGGCAAATGGAACTACCGCCTTGGCAACGCGGATCAGACTGCCGCCCGCTTTCAGCGCAGCCAGATCGAAGAAAGCCTGCGCATCCTGCAAAAGCTGGACCTGGATTTGAAAGGCAGCCGCCTGGATGCCCCGCTGCTGATGCAAAAAGCCATCTGCGAACTTTCGCTGGCAAGGAGCCGTGCATGAACCAGAATAAATTGAACCTGACCCAGGCCCTTGTGGTGGAAGGCAAATACGATGCCGCCCGCCTGGCCAACCTTGTGGATGCCACCATCCTGACAACAGACGGTTTTGCTATCTTTAAGGATAAAACCATGCAGGCGCTCTTCAAACGCATTGCCGCCGCCCAGGGCATGATTTTGCTGACGGACTCCGATGCCGCAGGCTTTAAGATACGCCACTACATCACCGGCCTTGTGGGGCCGCAAAACGTGCTGCAGGCCTATATCCCCGCCGTGCCCGGTAAGGAACCCCGCAAACCGGAACCCGGCAAGGAGGGCCTGCTTGGCGTGGAAGGTGTGGACGATGCCCTGATTCTGCAGGGGCTGCATACCGCCCTGGCCGCGGCCCCCCTGCAGGCCCAGCAGCAGAACACGGACCCCATTACTTATACCGATCTGTATGAGTGGGGCTTAAGCGGCAGCGCCAACGCCAGCGAGCGGCGGCGCACGTTCCTGCGCATTCTGGGCCTGCCGCCGCGGCTGAGCAAAAAAGAGATCATTCAGGTACTCAATACGTTGTATACCCGCGCCGCATTGCAGGTGCAGCTGCAGGCGATGAAGTAACGGAATTATTGCAAAGTAGAAGGGGGAAACCTATCGGATGGAAAACATCAGGGAAAGGATCGTATCCTGCGCGGGCCGCGTATGGTTCTGCGCAAAAGAACTGTTGAAATGGCTGGCACTGGCCATGATTACCGGCGTGCCTTGCGGTATCATTGGTGCGGCGTTTGATCTGGCTGTGGAGCATGTAACCGAACTGCGGACCGAACACACCGCCATCTTGTTTTTGCTGCCGGTCATCGGCCTTGTCATCGTGGCATTTTATAAAGCGGCAAAGCTGGAGGGCGTTTCGACCGATGATATGATCGACTGCGTCAAGGATGGCAAGCCCATCCGGTTCTGGCTGCTGCCGGTCATGTTTATCAGCACGGTGCTCACCCACCTGGGCGGCGGCAGTGCCGGGCGCGAGGGCGCTGCTTTGCAGATGGGCGGCACCATCGGCTGGTGGGCCGGCGGCGTGCTGCACCTGAATGAGCACGAGCGCCGCATGGCCGTGCAGTGCGGTATGGCGGCGTTCTTTTCCGCTTTGTTCAGCACCCCGCTTGCCGCAACCTTTTTTGCCATGACGATTGTCAACGTGGGCGTTGTGTTCTATGCGGCGTATATCCCGTGCTTTACGGCGGCAATCATTGCCTATGGCGTTGCTCAGCTTATCGGCGTTACCCCTACGCGCTTTGCGGTGAAAGCCCCGGCGTTTGAACCTGCCATGGTCGTGCGGGTCGTGCTGCTGGCGCTGGCCTGCGCGGTGGTGGTGCATCTGTTCTGCTTTGTGCTGCACAGCGCTGCGCACGGCCTGCCCAAGCTGCTGCCCAACCCGTGGGTGCGGGCCTTTTTGGGCGGCTGTGTGGTGGTGGTGTTCACCCTGCTGTATGGCAGCATGCGCTATAACGGCGCGGGCGTGAACATCATCGCCGCTGCGGTGGAACAGGGCCAGGCCCTGCCGTGGGACTGGATCGTCAAGATCCTGCTCACCGCCCTTACCCTCAGCTCTGGCTTTAAGGGTGGTGAGGTCGTGCCCAGCTTTTTTGTGGGGGCAACCTTTGGCTGTGTGGCCGCGCCGCTGCTGGGCATCCCGGCGGGCTTTGGCGCAGCCCTTGGGTTGGCTGGCGTGTTCTGCGGTGCCAGCAACTGCGTGGTGGCATCACTGGTGCTGGCAATCGAGCTGTTCGGTGCGCAGGGGCTTTGGTACTTTGCCATCGTGTGCGGCATTACCTATGCGCTTTCCGGCTATGCCGGGCTTTACCACAGCCAGCTGTTCCTGACGGATAAGCTGGAACCGGAATACCGCATCATTCGTGGCCACAACCATCATTAAAACCGTATAACCGCAGCCCGCAGCAGGGGGGAGCCTGCCGCGGGCTGCGGCTTTTATCATTCAACTGCCATAATAAGCGGGTACATCGCCATCCAACAAAAAGCTGGCCAACGGCACCCGTACTTCCACCTGGGTCAGCGCGGCGCGGCCGTTCAGGATAACATTCACTGTGGTTTCCAGCACAAGGTCCGCCGTAAATCTGGTGCGGTTGATGGCGGCAGGCTCCATGGTTTCTTCCATGCGCCCCTCCACATACCCGTCCGGGTTCAGGTGCACCGTCCAGCCCGGCCCCATTTCCAACAGGAAAATGCTGCCGGATAAGCTGCCTAAGGAAATGCTGATGTCATTTTTCGGCATGGTATTCAATGCCTGCTGGGCGGTCTGCACCAGGGCCGCCCGCGCGGTGTTGATTCGTTCGCTGTCCCCCAGCAGGCAGCCACCGTTCAGCGTGTACAGCCCGGCATACCGCTGCGGGTTGGCGGAAAGCTCGCCATAGACCGCTGTGTTCAGGCACTGCACCACAAGGCTGCGGCATTCATGCTGGGCAACTTCCCGCATGGCGGGCCACATGGCATCTTCAATGCAGTCGGCCAGGTGCCAGCAAAGGCAGAAAACTGCCGCTGCCAATGCCAGCCGCCGCCAAAGCGCGGCATGGCGGCTGCGGCGCCCGGCACTGCGGCACTTGCGCATGGGGCATCACCTCCCGCCGCTTTATTTTCCGCGCAGCCCATGCTATGCCCGGCAAAGCAAAAAAGTGAGCCAAACCCCAAAAACTTTCAAAAAATCGGTTGACAAATACCCAACACCCTGTTATAATAACATCTGTCGCCGGTTGAAAAGCCAACCACGGCAAAGCATCTGGGGGTTTAGCTCAGCTGGGAGAGCGCTTGCATGGCATGCAAGAGGTCACCGGTTCGATCC